>Ga0306921_10000109_pt1 | contig 57802 bp, 45 predicted proteins | sample sta12Cox44000080_FD_203760 | JGI IMG/M metagenome (GOLD analysis project Ga0306921, IMG submission 203760) | Lab enrichment of tropical soil microbial communities from Luquillo Experimental Forest, Puerto Rico - statoxic.12C.oxic.44.000.080 (v2)... | ecosystem: Environmental > Terrestrial >... | reverse complement strand
TACTCGAAGGAAACGGCCGGTTCCTCGAGCCGCCTTTCCATGAACTCGCGATTGGCTGCGAGAACTGCCACGGCCCTGGAGCAGCGCACGTCCGCGAAATGCAGCAAGGCGATGCGAACGAGGGCACGAATAGCCCAACGCATTCCATTGTAAATCCTGCCAAGCTTAAACCATGGCTCGCCGACAACATTTGCATGTCATGCCACCAGACCGGAGACGCGATTGTGCTCCGCCCTGCCAAGGACTATCGCGATTTCAGGCCCGGCATGCCGCTCGACGACACGCTCGCCATCTTTATGGTCCCCCCGCGTCGTGATTCGCCGCAGCCCGATCTTCTTGAGCACTATTTCTCGATGACTCTGAGCAAGTGCTATCGCAACAGCGGCGGTCGCCTTAGTTGCATTACCTGCCATGATCCTCACGTCGAACCTGCGAAGCAGGAAGCGCCGGCTCATTTCCGCGCAAAATGTCTCGACTGCCACAACGAGAAGAGCTGTGCGTTACCAGTCGCAGTGCGCCAGCGCAAAACGCCTCCCGACGATTGCGCGGGCTGCCACATGCCTAAGCGCCCGGTTCAGACGATCGCGCACGCGGTCCTTACGAACCACCGCATCGTGGCGCAAGCCGAAGAACCCTTCCCAGATGCCGCATTTCACATGGCCTCGCCGCAAACGCCCGATTTAGTGCACCTCAGTGCAATCCCAGAAAAGCGGGGCGAACCAATCTCGGCGCTAATGCTTTTGCAGGCTTACGAACAGCTGATGATACCGAATCCGGAGTATCGAGGACGGTACTTCGCTCTCGCAAAGCAGCTCGAGTCAACCAATCCTGCCAGCGTCGAGGTGCTCGAAGGCCTCGCTGCTCTGGCTCTCGAACAAAAAGACGACGGTAAGGCGATCGAATGCTTCCGTGGCGCCGTGAATAACGGTTCGACTTCCCCACAAACCTACGAGCAACTGGCAAGCTTGCTGGTCCGAACAAAAAGATTCTCCGAATCCGTAAATGTGCTGGAGGCAGGCATCAAACTGCTGCCCTACGATGCGGCGCTGTATCGACTCCTCGGAATCAGTTACCTATCGCTCGGCAAGAAGGAGGAGGCGCGAGGCCTCCTTCGTCAGGCGGTGAAAACTTTTCCGCAGGATCGAGCGCTGCACCAGCTTTTAAAGGACTCGGAAGAAAACGTTCAAGTAAATCCGTGAGAATGCTCTACCGCGTCCGGGAACTACATCAGTTAAAGAGCGTCAAGAACCGACGGAATGAAGCTTCCGCGGTTTTTCTAGGACGACATGCTCTTGAGGGAAGCCCATCGCCGAGGAAATCGCTTTTGCGGCTTGAATGACCGCTGCCGCTAACGCCCCAACCTGATCGCGTCCAACTCGTGTCACCGGCCCTGAAACACTGATAGCACCGATAGCCTCTCCGTCCGCACCCAAAATCGGGGCGCTCACGCAACGGGCCCCTACAGTGGTTTCCTCATCATCCACCGCAAATCCCTGCTGGCGGACCTTCTCGAGCTCTTGCCGGAATTGCACCATGTTCATGATTGTCTTTGGCGTCAGCGCCTGAAAATTCAAGCCTTCCAGAATTTGTTCCCGGTGTGTTTCGCGCAGAAATGCGGCAAGAGCCTTGCCGAGCGCGGTGGCATGCAGCGAGCGACGGCTTCCCACTCGCGAAGAGAGCCGAAACTCGTGGGGACTCTCCAGAACCTCGATATACAGAACGTGGCCTTGATCGAGCGTCGCCAGATTCACCGTCTCGCGAGTCGATTTCCAAAGTTCGGAAAGGATCGGCCGCGAAACAGCCTGCAGTGTCGCGCGATGATCGGCTCGAGCTCCCATCTGGGAGAGTTTTGGTCCGATTAGATATTTGCCGCCGTCTGCGCGAATCAAATACCCCTCGGCCTCTAGGTGTTTGAGGAAGCGGTGAGCGGTACTCTTGTTGAAACGCGTGATATCGCAAATGGACTTCAGCGCCAATCCTGACGGCGACGCCTCGATCACCTCCAGAATCCGAAATACCTTCGAGATTACGCCTACAGCCACTTCGCTTTTCCTCCCGCTTGTATCTTGGACTTCCGGGTGTGACCGCCCTGCCTAACTGGCATCAGGTTTCAATTACTGAAACGGCTAGCCTATCCTAGTTGCCTCCAAAATGGCCCAAAAAGTTCGTCTACGGCCTGATTAGTATCACTATTTGAAACGGCGTTCAAATAAATAAAAGTTTTTTATTGACACAGTTCTGAAATATTGCTAATCAAGCCGTCACTAGCTAATGGATTTGTACTATCCGCAAACTCGCCGAACCTTTGAGGGCTCGTTGACCCTCCACCTCGGAGGAAACGCACCTCGTGGGTGTACCCACGCAGATCCAAACGGGAGAAGCGATCATGACATTGAATGAAGCATTGCAGAGTTTAGGGTTTCGCTCTCTGCGTTCAATCTTCTTGTTTGTCTTCGGATGTTGCTTGCTGATGCCGGGAACGGTTCACGCACAGGCGCAAGCCGCCATCAAGGGCACAGTGCGGGACACCTCTGGCGCCATAATCCCCGACGCCTCGGTCGTCCTGCACAATAGCGGGACGAATCTCGATCGCCCGGCGACCACCAATTCAGTCGGCGCGTATGTGCTCACCGACATTCAGCCCGGTAACTACGATCTCCGGGTCAGCAAAGACGGTTTCACAACAGCGGTCCAATCCGACATCACACTGTTAGTCAATCAGACTGCCACTTATGATTTCACCCTGAAGGCCGGCTCAGTCAAAGAGACCGTCACAGTTCAGGCGACAGCCGCTACTCTCGAGACTTCAACGTCCGAATTGGGTGTTGCCATCGTTCGTCGCGAAGTTAATGACCTACCCCTCAACGGGCGCAACTTTACTCAGCTTCTGGCCCTAACTCCTGGCGTTGTTACAATCAACGTCTCTCAAAATGGAAGCACGGGAGGAGTCTGGTCGAATCCCGTGGGCACTTTCACGTATCCGTCTGTAAACGGACAGACGAACCGAAGTAATCTCTTCATGCTGGACGGTGTTAACAATCAAGGGTCATTCGGCAGCACCTACGCCGTGGCACCCATTCTCGATGATATCCAGGAGTTCAAGGTCCAGTCCCATAACGATGACGCATCCTTCGGCGGATCGCTAGGCGGCCTGATCAACGTCGTCACCAAATCTGGCACCACGCAGTATCACGGATCTGCTTGGGAGTTTCACCGCGGTGCAAGCACGGACGCATTGCCAACCTTCCAACCCAAGGGCGCGCCCTATCAGTTTAGCCAAAACCAGTTCGGCGGTGCTGGTGGCGGCCCGATCGTTTTACCCTGGCACGATTCCGGTGCTCCCAAGACCTTCTTCTACGCCGCTTACGAAGGCTTCCGCTTCAATCAAGTTCCGCCCGCCGTCCTTTACAACACGCCGAATGTGCCCGCTGAATTAGCAGGCGATCTTTCCTCGTTCCCTAATCAAATCTATAATCCCTATAGCGTTGTTCCGGATCCCGCCAGTCCGTCCGGCTTTACCAATTCTCCTTTCCTATGCACGGCTAGTGCACCTTCGCCGCTGCTTCCAAACAACACGCAGGCATCAGGCACACCTTGCAACATGATTCCTTCCGCACTCATCAACCAAAATATGGTTACGTATGCGCAAAAGGTCTTTCCCAGCCCCAATTTAACTGGGAATCCCAACTTTAACGGAGTCGATTCAACCGCTACCGTCACGCGTCAAGATACCGGTACCTTGAGGGTTGACCATCAATTCACCCCCCAGGACAACTTCTGGGCTCGCTACGCCGGCTTCTGGCAGCCAGTTACGGGGTCGGGTGGGTTTGAGGGGCTTCCGCACACTCAAAAGACAAACGGTTTCAACGTCGGAGCAAGTTATAGCCACGCCTTCAGTAGTAGCAGCTTGCTTGACATTACCTTCGGACGCGTTCTTCTGACGATTAACCAGGGATCAAATCCCTCAAACGTGCCTGCATCTTTTGGCCCCACCATCTTCAATCCCAACTTCGCCGGTAACTTTAGGGGCGGAGTTGAGATGGTGCCGATCGTAGCGATTTTGGGCTTTATCGGAAACCCCAACGCGAGTGCGCATAACGCCGCTCAGGTTGACTACACCAAGGCGACCGATATTTGGCAATACGGCGGCAATTTCACGAAGACCTATCAACGGCACACTTTCAGCATGGGTCTGAACTTCGCCTCGAATAATGCACGCGCGGAATACTTGAACTCAGCCGTCGTCTTCTCCGCGGCAAACACGGCAGCTGCGAACTCAGCTACCGCGCTTACCGCCAACACCGGGAATGCTCTCGCTTCCTTCCTACTTGGAATTCCAAATTCCGGCACCCGTCGGAATGTTCTCGAAACTGAACACGGAGGATGGGTAGACGGCGCCTATTTCATGGATTCCTGGAAGGCGACGCCTAAATTGACGGTTAACTTGGGTCTCCGCTATGACATAACGCTGATGCCGATTTATGGTGATAACGGCCACGCTAATAATTTCGTCGGAGATTTGGACGCAAAGACCGGAGTCTACTACATTCAACGGAACGCCCCAGCTTGTAACCCTCCAGCAGTAGCTGCTCCGTGTATTCCGGGCGGCGTATTGCCGGGTGGCGTCAGCGTAACCCCGCTTAATGGCCACGCCATCTATCATAACGATGTCACCAACTTCCAACCCCGCATCGGTCTGGCCTATCAGATCCGCGACACTACTGTGATTCGCGCTGCCTACGGTCGCTTCTACGACAACTGGGCGGCCATCACCCAAACCGCTCAAAATTTCGAAGGGACATGGCCCAGTCTGGACCAACTCGGCGCCAGTAACTTGAATGCTATTAAGACACCCCCGAACGTGTTTGCAGAGGATCCTCTGAGCCAGGGCGCCTCCATCCCAGTCACAGGTCCCACTCCATTCAATCAGACGACTTGGTTTGCCGATCCCTACTTGAAGCGCCCTTACGCAGATCAGTGGAACATCGGCGTCCAGCAGCAAATCGGGACGCACACCGTTCTCACCGCTAACTACGTTGGGTCGCACGGTGGTCGTCTCGACCTAGGACCGTACGCCAACACAATCAACCCCGCCACTCACACCCAACCGCTTAACTATTTTGACCCTACTAGCGCCACGCCGAACGTTCCAATCCCTGTTACGCCAACACCCTTCGACTACAGCGGCGGCAGAAGCCACTACAACGCCTTGCAGGTCTCTCTCGACGGGAAATCCTACAGGGGCCTGACGTATCTAATCTCCTACACATGGTCTAAGAGCATCGATATCGGTTGCACGGGATGGTACGGCGTGGAAGGTTGCGGAATCCAGAATCCGTACAATGTTAACGCCGACAGAGGGCCGTCGGCGATCGACATCCCACAAATCTTCACCGCGTCATGGGTCTATCAGCTTCCCTTCGGAAGTGGTAAGACCTTCTCGTCAGGCAACAAGGTAATGAACTATATCATTGGTGGTTGGGCCTTTAATGGAATCCTGACACTTACATCCGGCCAGCCCTTCGATGTCGGTGTCGGAGGCGACCAGGCTCAAACTCTAAATTTCGGTTGCTGTAACGGATACTACGACCGGTTAAATCGTGTGCCGGGCGAGCCGGTCTACGCTCACAACAAGGGGCCGGGCGCTTGGTTGAATCCAGCCGCTTTTTCAATTCCGCCGCTGGCGTTCGGTTCATTCGGCGATCTCGGCCGCAATTCTCTTCGCTCGGATTGGTTCCGGAACCTCGATCTTTCCCTTTTCAAAGAATTCCCCATCAATGAAAGGTACCGATTCGAGTTTCGTTTCGAGGGTTTCAATGTGTTCAATACGCCGACTTGGAATCCTCCCGACCGGAATATTTCCGATCCAAACTTTAACGTGATCTCGAGCACACTCAGCCTTGCTCGGCAGTTGCAGTTCGGTGTGAAATTCTACTTCTAGCAATACAGTCAGCACCCCGCTCCGGCGTTTTCTCCCGCGCCGGCGCAAGAACCCGGGAGTGGCACTCGCACTTGCACGTCGCGGCGAAACCACCCATTTCGCCTGACGTACCCCGACCACCCCAACAGCGTTACTCCCGGGATTCTTGCGTCCCCTCCGGACAGGACGCCGTGACGCGCCGCCTTTTCTTAGCGAACTATTTGTGGCACAGAGATCACACCTGTGCTACCGTGACCGCTGAGTTATGAAGATGGATCGCCGCGCGAACCGTCGCAACGGGTACGAGGCGTTTCAGGGTTCGCGTTCTAATCGCAACACTCGAAATATTAGAACTCTGTCTAAAGCCAGCAGAATCAACACTTCGGCATTCGCTAACCGCAACAAAATTCGCCTTTGTCATCTTCGTCCCCTCGGTATCTTCCGAGGCCCGAGAATTCCGCTGGTAGCTTTCGCTACCGTCCTATCGCTAGGCGCGCCATGTTCGGCGCAGAGTAAGCCTCCCGTCAACTCACGAAGTGCTATGGCTCCTGCGCCTGCTTCATTGCCCAAGCAGTGCCTCACTCCCCAGAGTAACTCCGAACAAATCTCGATGCTCCTCGAAACGGTGAAAGATCATCCCACGGCCGGGGCCTACAATACTCTCGGCGCACTCTTCGCCGCTGTGGGACAATTCAATTGCGCGATACCCGCGTTCCAGATTTCGCTCCGCCTCGACGCCAAGAATTGGGAAGCGCATTACAATCTTGCCCTTGCGCTTCTTACATCGGGAGATCCGACACGAGCGGCAAGCGAACTGAGCGCTGCAATCAGAGAAAAGCCGGATTCAGCAACCTCACACTTCGCACTCGGTACGCTGCTCTCCGATCAGAAAAAACTGGCTCCCGCCGCTGTTGAATTTGACGCGGTACTGAAGATCGATCCAAATTTTCCCGGCGCTGCAATTAGCCTCGCGCAGATTCTCGTCGCACAAGGAAATCCGGCCAGCGCTGTTGCGCTACTGCAGAAGACCTTGGCGCAGCCTCCGACACCCGAACAGGTCGCTCCGGTTACCGTGGCTCTTGGCCTCGCCTATTCGCACGCAGGACAGCGGGCGAAGGCCTTGGAGACGTTGGAGCAACTCGTGGCAGATCATCCACATTCTGCGGAGGCTCATCTGGGGCTTGGCGTGCTCGAGGCCGAAGCCCAGCCGCCAAGCCTTGAAGCGGCAATCTCTGAATTTCGCGAAGCCTTGCGGCTCGATCCGAAGAAGGACGAAGCCCGCCTGGCGCTCGGTCGTGCCCTGATCTTACAGAAGAAATTTTCGGAGGCGATCGCACCTTTACGAGAATATGTTGAGCACCAACCGCTCGACTACCAGGGCTACTTCGCCGCAGGCCTCGCCTATAAAGGTCTTCAGCAGTGGGATCCGGCCATCGAGTTGTTGCAAAGAGCGGCACGATTCAATGCTTCGAACTACGAAACTCATTACGAACTGGCACTCGCTCTTGCCGAAGCCGGCCAGACTGAGCGCGCCATTCGCGAATTGAGCGCCGCCGAAAAAATCCGGCCATCTGCGCCGGAGGTTCACGAACAACTCGCTCAATTGCTTACGGAAAGTGGCCAAAAAGAACTCGCGCAGAAGGAGCATGCCAAATCTGTCGCACTCACGTCGCGGGGTGACGCTCAGGCCGCAGCCGGCAAGTCTAACGCGCAAGCCAACCAGCTTCTGGCCGCCGGAAATGCCCGCGCAGCCGCTGGCGCCTATCGCGAAGCTCTGCGAGCCGATCCGAACAATCCGCAATTGCACTACAACCTTTCTCTCGCACTCGATAGACTCGGCGATCAATCCGCCGAACGCCGCGAACTCGAAAAGGCAATCCAGCTCAGCCCAGATCTCGCTGTCGCGCACAACCAACTCGGCGTCTTGGCTATGCAGCGCGGCCAAATGGCCGAAGCCGAAGCCGCATTCAAGAAGGCAATCGCAGGCGACCCGCGGTATGCCGACGCGCAAAACAATCTTGGCGTCCTTTACAGCAGGGAAGGAAAAGACTCCGACGCCGCAGCGCTTTACCAGCAGGCGATCGCAAGCGATCCGGAATATGCCAAGGCATACGTGAACCTCGGTCTCTTGCTCGCTCAGCACGGGCAGGTGTCTCAGGGTGAACAACAACTACGGACAGCCATCCAAATCAATCCCACCGCCCCGGGCCCATACACGGCTCTCGGAATGATCCAGGGCAAGACTGGCCGCGCGGCAGAAGCGGTAGAAAGCTTTCGCAAAGTGGTTTCGCTTGAGCCTAATTCAGCCGACGCACACTTGAATCTCGGAATCGCGCTGGTGGATCAATACGATCGCGCGAATGGGTTCAAAGAATTTTCAGAAGCCGCACGTCTCGATCCCCACTCGGCGGCAGTTCATTACAATCTCGGCCGCTTTTATTTCGAAACCGCCAAATACGAAGATGCACGCAGGGAACTCGAAGAATCACTCCGTTTGGAACCTGCTCATGCTCCCGCGCTCTACTTCCTGGCCTTAGCCGCAAAGCAGGAGAACAACCTTGATCGCTCCACGCAGCTCTTCGAAAAAGTAATCTCCCTTCAGCCAAGCAATCCAGACGCACAATTTCTCCTCGGACAAAATCTCGAACACCAGGGAAAAATGGCTGAAGCCGTCGCCCATTGGAAACTGGCCCTCGAAGCAGACCCCAACTATTCGCAGGCTCTCTACAATCTGGCCCGCGCATTGAGGAAATCGAACGATCCCGAAGCGCAGCAGTATCAAGATCGCTATGACACTCTGCAAAAGAACCAGCAAATCACCGACCGCGTCCAACAGCTCGGCAATTTCGCCCTCGAAGCTTCGAACGCACAGAACTGGCCCCAGGCTTTTGCCCAGATGCAGGAAGCACTTGAACTTTGCGGCCAGTGTTCCGAAGCCGCGCACCTGCACAAAAATCTCGGCATCATGTACGTTCGCACGGGCAAACTGGAGCAAGCTCAGAAGGAACTCGAGACTGCGTTGCAATTGAATCCTGATGATAACGACACCAAGCAGAGCTTGGCAGCGGTTCAAAATGCCATGTCAGCCCAAAGCAAATGACGATTGTAAAAAACAAGTGAAAGGCATTAGATCCGATTCGGAAAGAGGATTATCACATGGCTGACGTCTTCCCACACCTCGATTACAAACCAACAATGCCCCGCAAACTCGATCGCGGAATTGGAATTATCGGAGCTGGTGGCATCGTGAACTACGCGCACTTGCCGGCTTATAAGCGCGCAGGGTTCAAAGTCGCAGCCGTCACCGACAGGAATCTCGAAGCCGCGGAGAAAACAGCGCGAGAGCACGGCATCCCGAAAGTGCACGCAAACATCGACGACTTGCTGAAAGATCCGCAAATCGAAATCGTGGATATTGCCGTTTATCCGGCGGCCCAGGCCGAGATCGTCGAAAAGGCAGCCGCAGCGGGCAAACACATGTTGTGCCAGAAGCCTTTCGCGGATGAATTTTCCAAAGCCGTGCGCAACGTTGAGCTCGCCTCACAAGCAAGAGTTAAGATTGCCGTAAATCAGCAAATGCGTTGGGACGCGGGCGTCCGCTGCGCACGGCTGCTAATCGACCAGGGCTGGCTCGGCACTCCTTTTTACGGAACGATTCAAGTCCACTGCAAAACGGACTGGAGCATGTGGCCCTGGATCTACGAGGGTAAGCACCTCGAAGTAATGTTCCACAGTATTCATTACATCGATTCTCTGCGTTACCTGCTCGGCGAACCGAATTCCGTGTTCACGAGTGGGAGCCGTGCTCCTGGAGAAACAACGATCGCCGAAACTAAAACACTCACCGTCTGGGAATACGCGTCTGGTCTCCAGGTGTTGATCGATGTTTGCCACTCTACGTGGACGGATGATCCCTATGCGATTTTCAGGCTGGAAGGAACTGAGGGCGTGATCAAAGGAACGATCGGCCTGATGTACAACTATCCCACCGGACGACCCGACACTCTCGAGTTCATGTCCAAGCGCAATCCGGGGTATTGGTTTTCAGCGCGGCTCGACACTATGTGGATTCCCGACGCGTTCGTTGGACCGATGGCTTCGCTGATGTGCGCGATTGACCAAAACGCTGAGCCGGAGACAAGCGGCAGCGACAACCTGAAAACACTTCAGATTGTATTCGCTGAATATCGGTCAATGGCAGAAAAGCGATCCGTGCGGCCAGAGGAAGTTACGGCATGAACCTTGGCTTCGATCGATTCTCATAAATCAAGACTCCCAGCCGCTTCGGGCGGCAGACGATTCGTTCTGAGATCAGAAAGGTGCACTGCTTATGAAACGCTATGGCTCTGTCATCAAAGTAAGAAAGGAATCGCTTGCGGAATACAAACGCTACCACGCGGCGGTGTGGCCTGACGTCCTCGCCATGATTAAGAGATGCAACATCCGCAACTATTCGATCTATCTTAAAGATGACTTCCTTTTCGGCTATTTCGAATACCACGGGACAGATTACAAAGCCGACATGGCAAAAATGGCCGCCGACAAACGTACGCAGGAGTGGTGGGCGGTGATGATGCCAATGCAGCAACCACTTGACACGCGCAAAGAGGGAGAGTGGTGGGCTGAGATGGAAGAAGTCTTTCACACGGACTAGCCGCCCCCATGAACATCGTCGACACGCACCAGCACCTCTGGGACAAAGATCTCTTTCACTACGCATGGCTCGGGCCGCTGCCGAAACTCGACCGTTCGTTCCGCCTCAGCGACTATCGCGATGCGGCGAGAGGCCTTGAAATCGATAAGACGGTGTTCGTCGAATGCGATGTAGACGAATCGCAAATGATGGACGAAGCTTCGCATATCCTGCAGGTGGCAGACGATTCCGGAAGTTGCATCGCGGGCGTCGTTGCATCGGGCCGGCCTGAACACGATGGATTCAAGGCGCACCTGGACGCGCTTGCTCCGCACCCGAAAGTGAAGGGAGTTCGGCGAATTCTTCACACGGGCCCGGACGAAGTCGGCCAAGGGAAAATGTTTATCGAGAACGTCGCCCGCCTCGGCGAATACCGCCTCTCGTTCGACATCTGCGTTCTCGCCCGCCAGCTCCCCGTCGCGATCAATCTGGTTTCGAAGTGCCCAGACGTTGCGTTTATTCTCGACCACTGCGGCGTCCCCGATGTGAAAGGTCGGGTGTTTGATCCCTGGCGCGATCACATCCGACAGCTCGCGAAATTCCCCAATGTTGCGTGCAAGATTTCTGGACTTGTTGCCTACGCTGATCCGGCGGATTGGAAAGCAGAAGATCTGCGTCCGTTCGTCGAACACGTGATTGAATCTTTCGGATGGGGCCGCGTGATGTTTGGAAGTGATTGGCCGGTATGCAATCTCACTGCAAGTTACACAAGATGGGTCGAAATACTGCTCGCTCTCACTCGTTTCGCCGGAGAAGCGAATCAGAGAAAACTGTTCCGGGAAAACGCAATCCGTATCTACCGCCTGCAATGACACCTGCGGGTTAGGACGATGAAAGGTCGCTTAGGAATCATGAAAAAACAAAAGAAGCCCGAGTTGATCGGAAGGCTTTCGAAAATTCCCTACACGGGAGCGATCAGCGACATTCTCGACGAGATGGGCTATCACCATCAGGCATTGCCGAAGGACATTCAATCGCTTCATCCTGGCCAAACGCTCGCCGGCCGTGCCCTGACGGTTGCGGGCGAGCCCACCACGAGCGAAGACCCCGAAGTTATTTTCATCCCGTTTCTAAAAATGCTCGGCGATGTAAAGCCCGGCGACATCCTTGTCAGCCAGCCACACGATGATCTAGCCGCCCATCTTGGTGAGCTTTCTGCCGAGACTGCACAATTTCGCGGCGCCCGCGGTGCCGTAATTGATGGAGGCGCGCGCGACACTGACTACATTCTAAAGCTCAAATTCCCCGTCTTCGCGCGCTATAAGACTCCCGTCGACATCGTCGGCCGCTGGCGGCTCGTCGCTCACAATGTTCCCATCGACATCGGCCGGGTCCACATCGAGCCTGGCGATTACATCCTAGGTGACCGCGACGGCGTTGTCGCGATCCCTCAAGCGACTGCCGAAGAAGTGGTGACAAAAGCTGAGGCGGTGGTCAAGACGGAAAATCTCGTTCGGAAATCGATCCTGAAGGGCGTGCATCCGGTTGATGCCTACCGTAAATTCGGTAGGTTTTAGTTTTGTTCTCTAGAGGTCAAATTCTGCGGTGATGGCTGAAGTCTGCTCACCCACTTTCGGCGCGAGAGTCGCGCTCGACAGCACCTCGCCATCGATGCGAAACGGACAGCGCGTCGTGAGAATTTCTAGGCCCTTCCCATTCACCAGCGTCTGAAGCATCCGCAACTCTTGAAATCCCGCGCTCGCCAATAGCTTCGGCCAATCAAGCACCTCGGAACACCAGATGTCCGCGGCATCCAAGATGCCCAGCCAGTGTTCAGTCGACTCACAACGTAATCGATCCGCGATTAATCGCTTGATTTCGTCGCGACGCCGGAACGCATCGGCGGAATTTTTTACTTCTGCGAGTTCCGCAATACCAAGCAGTGATCCCAGTGTCGGAAGATGCGTCATCGCCAAGGCTAAATGTCCGTTCTTCGTGTCATACACGCCATACGGTGCCGATAGATAAGTATGGGCGTTCCGAAACGCGCCCCGGCGCGGTGGTCGCCTTCCATCATTCAAATGTGTAGTGAGAACTTCAAACTGAAAATCGATGAGCGATTCGAGCAAACTCGTCTCTACGTGCCCACCACGTCCGGTGATACCGCGCCGTACCAGGCACGCCAAGATTCCCTGGCATAGATTATGCCCTGTAAGCATGTCCGCGATTGCCAGCGAGAATGGAGTGGGCGGATCGCCCTCGTTGCCACTCAACCACATGATTCCAGAACGCGCCTGCGCCAGCAGATCCTGGCCGGGGCGATCGCGCCACTCGCCAGCTTCTCCGTAACCGCTGATTGATCCGTACACGATGCGTGAATTCGACTGCGAAACAGTTTCGTAATCAAGTTTCAGCCGCTGAATCACTCCGGGGCGGAAGTTCTGAACCATCACATCGGCGCGTGAAATCAAGCGGCGCAGCTTTTCCATATCGCGCGGATCCTTCAAGTCAGCCGCGAAGCTTTCTTTGTTGCGGTTGATTGCGTGAAATAGCGTGTTCACTCCGTCGATATCCAAGTCGCTCAAATAGAGGGTCCGCCCGAGATCGCCCTGCCCGGGCCGCTCTATTTTAATAACCCGTGCGCCCATATCCGCTAACCGAAGAGTTGCCAGAGGGCCGGAAAGAAACTGGCTAAAATCGAGAATAAGCAGCCCATTCAAGGGTAGGTCCGGCCGTATCCTAGTGATTTCCATCAGTCCTCCGCAGAAAGGCTTTGTAGCAAATGCCGCTGGATCCGTAAGGACAGTATTGCATATATGAAATAGTATTTTCATTAGAGAAATTATGGTAAAATCTTCCCTGTCCATGTTGACCCTTCGCCCCAAGCGTTCCGCGACACGTAGTCGCTTCCGCCCTGCGTCCGTCCGTTACGCTGCGCCGGCCCTCGACAAGGGTTTGGATATTCTCGAGCTGTTCGCCTCAGAGCCTACGGGCCTCACTACGAGCGAGGCGGCGCGGCGTTTAGGCCGCACGGTTGGCGAAATTTTTCGGATGCTCGTGTGCCTGGAGGAACGCGGTTACATTTCACAGGCCGCATCGGAGGAGCACTACGAGCTTACGCTCAAGCTTTTTGAGCTCGCGCATCGTCATCAGCCGCTACACCGCTTCGCCGCTGAAGCTCGCCCGCTCATGGAAAATGTGGCCCATGACATCGGCCAGTCATGCCATCTGGCCATGCTGAGCAACGGGGAAGTGATTGTCGTCGAGCAGGTGGACGCCCCTCGAACGGCCGGATTCGCACTGAAGCTCGGTGCGCGGATCGATCTTCTCAACACCGCCTCGGGCCACTTGATTCTGGCGTTTCAACAAAGCGCGATAAGAGACCGTTCTCTCGCGGAATGGGAGCGGCGAACCCGCCAGCAGTTGCCACGCGGTCTCGACCGGCATCTGGCCCGGATACGCAGACGAGGTTACGAGGAAATGCCCAGCTACCAGGTGAGGGGTGTCACAAATATCGCCTTTCCAGTGTTGAATCAGCGCGGCGATGCAATCGCGGCGCTCTCTGTTCCGTTTCTCGCGCGTATCGGCGATCGGATCGGCCCGGCGGATGTGAAGGCGGTTCTCCTCGACGCAAGTCGAAAGCTTTCGAATGCTGTAGGCGGCCAAAGGCCCTGAAACGGGCATAAGGAACACACACGATGGAAAAAATCGAGTATTTCGAGGACTATGCCGTTGGGGCTCAGCGAAAAACCTCTGGCCGGACCATCACGGAAGCCGACGTCGTCCTTCACGCCGGGCATTCCGGCGACTTTTTTCCTCATCACGTGGATACAGAGTTCGCGCGCAAGACTTCATTCGGCGAGCGCATTGCTCACGGAACCATGACGTTTACGATTGGAATCGGCTTGACGGCGAGCCAGATCAATCCTGTGGCATTCACTTACGGTTATGACCGCCTGCGCTTTCCCAAGCCAGTTTTCATAGGCGATACGATTTATACCCGCGTCACGATTAAGGCGAAAGAAGAAGACGCCAAGCGTCCGGGGTTTGGCCGCGTTGTCGAATCATGCGAAGTGATGAATCACCGCGGCGATGTAGTGCTCTACTGCGAACACATTCTCATCGTGCAAATGAAAAGCGCCACGAAAGCTTAGTTCCGAGACACTCAAAGGCTGAAGCGAGAAGAACAGTTGGAGATCCCAATTTGGCGACAATATTAAGAGGACTTACCTGGGACCATCCGCGGGGTTACTCTCCGCTGATAAACGGCGCAGCCGAGCATGAGGCGCTTCATCCTCGGCTTAGCATCCACTGGAACCGGCGAACGCTGCAGGAGTTCGGCGAAGCGCCGATTGAGCAATATCTTGATCGCTACGATCTGATTGTCATGGATCATCCGTTTGTTGGTTTCGCGGCAGCGCATGACGTTCTCGTCGAACTCGGTGAATTTCTTGCCGACGAAGAAAAAGTGGCGTTCGCCCGCGATTCCGTCGGCGCATCATGGGATTCTTACTGCTTTGCGAGCGGAATTTGGGCTTTACCGATCGACGCGGCCACTCAAGTAGCGTCGTATCGGCCAGATTTGTTGTCGCCCTTCATGGCATACCCGCCGCACACTTTCGATGAGGTCCTTCAACTGGGTCAGAGAGTCCGCACAAGAGGAAAGTTCATCGCCGTCGCCGCGTGCCCGATCGATGCGATCAGCCTATTCTTTACCTTCACAGCGAACCTTGGGCATCCCATCTCCGAAAACGCCGATCCATTCATCAACCGACCCGTCGCAAGAGAAGTCCTCGATCGCATGCACGCTCTGATAGCGATCGCGCACCCCAACTCAACTGCCTGGAATCCGATTCAAGTATACGAACAAATGGTCGCGGCATCGGAAATCGTCTATTGTCCGTGGGCCTATGGCTACTCAAACTATTCTCGCCGACAGAATCCAATCCCTCTGAAGTTCACCCACGCTCCCGCCGCAGGGGACAGGGGATATGCCGGAACCCAGCTCGGCGGCACCGGTATAGCCGTCAGTAAACAGAGCCGACATCGCGACGCCGCCGTGTCGTACGCGAAATGGCTCGCTAGCCAGGAACATCAGCGTGGTACTTACTTCCGACAAGGCGGCCAGCCCGCGAGCCTTACCGCGTGGACTGATCCTCACCTCGATCTTGAGGCGGGCGGTTTTTTTTCGGGGACACTGGACACATTGCGAACTGCATATGTCCGGCCGCGCTTCGATGGTTTTATCCGGTTCTTCGAAGCTGCTGGAATCGAAGTCAACCGCTGCTTAAAAAATCAGGTCGCGGACACGCAGTTGATCGAATGGCTCAACAAGTCTTTCGCTGAGAAGCTTGCGGTCTCGGAATCGCGCGCATAACGCATTGATTCACAATCGAAGGGAGCGCACTTGACAAACCCAAACCCTGATCCGGCCAAGCACACCCAAATCAAAATATGGAATCAGGAAGTCTGGCTCTACGAGGATTTCGAAGTGGGCCTCCGCTCCCGCTCGATCCGCCGAACCATTTCCGAGGGCGAGAGCATGGCATTTAACGCGCTCGTTCTCGATATGCACCCCTACGTAGCCGATGAAAAATTTGCCAGAGAAGAAGGAATATTCGGAAAACGCCTGGTCGCCGGGGCAATGGTTTTCAGCGTTGGTCTGGGTCTGATGGCTCACAATAACGTGGATACCTTCAGCTACGGCTACGATAAGTTGCGGTTTATCAAGCCTGTGTTCATCGGCGATACGCTATACACAATTCGCACCAACCTCGAAAAGCGGCCGAAATACCCGACGATGGGAATGGTACGGGTCTCCTATGAAGTATTCAAAATTCCTGGAGAACTGGTTCTTTATTGCGAGCATCTGCAGACGGTGAAGTACCGCGACGCGTCGAAATTTGTGGCTGAGATCGAAAAGAAGTAGCTCGGAAAGCGATTAGGAAAAAGAAATGACGCTGCAGGGTAAGGCAGCTCTTGTCACCGGAGCAGCCACTGGAATTGGGCGGGCGATTGCCCAGCGTTTCGCTCGGGAGGGCGCGCTGGTCGCAGTTAATTTTCGCGGTTCGCGCGCAGCTGCGGAACAATTGGTCGGAGAGATTCAAGCCGAGGGGGGCGTGGCAATTCCAGTTGCCGCGGATGTTTCTGTTGAATCCGAAGTGCGAGTGATGATCGACGAAATTGAGCGGAAATTTGGGCGTCTCGATATGCTCGTTAACAACGCGGGCTGGAGCACTCGCGTTCCTCATCGCAATCTTGATGATCTTACGGATGAGATTTGGGAGAAAACGTTCGACGTCAATCTCCGTGGACTTTTCTACTGCGTGCGGGCCGCCGTCCCACTGCTAAGAAATCAAAGCGGTGCAGCAATCATCAACATCGCATCCGTTGCGGGCTCGACCGGTGTGGGAAGCTCGATGGCGTACGCCGCCGCGAAAGCAGGTGTGCTCACCATGACGAAATCTCTTGCCAGGGCGCTCGCTCCTGAAATCCGCGTGAATGCGATTTCTCCAGGACTTATCCGCACCCACTTTGCTGGCCGGCCGGATTCGGATTCCGATTTTGTTACCGAAGAAGCCGCCACGCCTCTGCAGCGGCTGGCGACTGTTAACGAGTGCGCCGAAGTCGCCCTTTTCCTGGCCTCTTCAGCCACGGCTGTCACGGGCCAGACTATTCTCGTCGATGGCGGATTGTACGTTCTGGGTTCAAACCGTCAAACAAATGGTGGGCGCTAGGAATGGGCTGATTCCCAAGGAATGTTTCGTCTTAGGTGTTTCTCAGCCCGAGATCAACCGCGTGGGCTTCTATGGCACCAGGCACAATTCTCCGGTCCGCTCCAAAGCATCTTCAACTAGAAGAGATTGCCAGTTACTTTGACTGGAGGCCAAGACCACTCATAGGTGCGTCCGGCTGAACCGACGGATTGGTTTCCGAAAGTGATCGAGTGTGTTGGAGCCGGTACCCATCCCTAGTACGAATGTGATAGTTCTTGTGCTGTCCATCCGCGAGTCTTACTTTGATCGTGCGCCAGCCACGGTTGGGATTTGGCTGCGGATAGTAACTCAGAGAGTAGAGATGGGCTAAATCATCGCGGATGGAGGCAAAGGCATTCTGTTCCTCTCTCCAGGTCCTGGCAAAATAGACCTTGCCTCCAGTGGCAGCCGTCATGCGTTGAAATACTGTGTTGGAGATCGGTTCTAGGTGCGCTTGTTGGGTACTCACCATATAGATCGTCGTCCCGGTCGATTGTGCCAACTCGGCTACTTCCTCGGGAGGTACCGTGCTGGCGTTGTCGGGACCATTTGAGAAAACAATGATAACTTTTCTTCCGACAAGGTGAGCCGCGTCTTGAATTGTCAATAAGAGACAATTGTAGAGCGCCGCATCGTCTCCGGCCACGGTGGTGCGCACACCACCTAAAACCTGCGACCGATCGGAGGTGAGGAGGGCGACTCTGGAAAGGTCCCGGCTGTAAGAATAGAAGGCTACCCTGTTCGCGCTCTCGAGGGATCGAATGAAATCAGCGATAGCGTCCTGGGCGATCGCAAAGTTGCGGTACATATAGTTGCTGGTATCAAAAAGAACGAATACGTCTGCGCCCTCTACCAATCGAGAAGTTAATTCACTTGCGGAAACAGATGCGCCCGAGTTTTGTTGGTTCACAGGCGAATTTGGCGGATCCCCACCTGACGGTGTCGCTTTCAGTAGCGCGCGGACCGGTTCTTCGCCTTCTCCAAAAAGAGCGATGTTTTCTGAGATCCCATCCTCGGTAATAAAGAAGTCCTTGGGGCCAAGGCCGGTAACGTAGTTCCCCTTGCTGTCTGTCACGGCCACGTTCAACTGCACCAGGTCGACCCTGACGTTGATACGCGGCGTGCTGACCTCCTGGGCTATCGCCGAGGTTCCCGACAGAACAATCAGTTCCACGAAAAGGCCAAGAAAAACAAGAAATCTCTTTGGCATTATGGGGCCTCAATATTACACGTACCGCACTTTCTTAGAGCCGATTGAGCCAGCCTCTGAAATCTGGTCTTGCTAGAGTTGTCTAGGGTTGAGGGATGCCACCATTCGAAGGAAGCGACGCAACCTTGTCCCTAACAAACTCTTCTCTAGTTTCTCGCATTGCACGAAGGATGGCCGGCCAATCGTTCAGGTCCGTAGCAAAAATCTTCGTGACCATGCGAAGAGTGAGCTCGGGGGCGAGGTGATTTAGCGTCACTGGTGAATAGCCCATCTCGTCCGCCAAACGGGCCCAATACAGATTCGTAGAATCCCAGGTCTCGGCTAGCAACCTGCTGGAATACCCTTCGAACGTCGGGAACGGTCTCAAGTTAAGTAGTTCGCGAGAATACGTGCCCGCCAATTTGGGATGAGGCACACCGAAATCTTGCGACAATCGCCCCCAGTCGAGCGCCTCTGGATCCTGGTGAGACAAATCTACCAATTCTCGTCCCGCCTCCCCCCGGAAGAGTGTTTCCTCCGGAAATCTTCGCCGAATCTCAGCCGTCAAATAGAACGTATCAGCTGGTGTGATTATAGTAGACAGCTCAGCGAGACGTCCTTCTCGCAGAGCATCCTCTAACTGTGCCGACTTGCGGGGGGCCGTTCGGTCAGAGAGGACACTCGTCACTTTGCTGCGCAGCTCATTATTTTCCGCCGAGGCCGCCAACAGTTCCTCTCCGACACGCTGATAAAGCGCGACCACGTGAAGCTCATTCCGGCTCACGTCCCACCAACGCGGCAAAACGGCATGGGTCAATACGCACGGCACGAAGTCCGACCAGATCAAAGCCTGCACGTTTTCCGGGGAAATGAAATTTTCCTCGATTTCCGCCAGGACATACGGCAAGTCGGCCAGCGACCCGACGAGATGTGCGCCACCCCCTGCTGGAGATCCCACGCCGTGCAGCCGAGGAGTTAGCCACACTGATTCTTGCATGCCGATGACTGTCTCGCCTGAGAAGTCATGGGATCTAATCAGAAGGGGGTTATGGTGGAGAGCCTGAGCGCCAGGGGGTTCGTAATAGGCGTAGTTCAGGCCGACAAGCGTGTCCCTCAGGAAAGAAGTCAGTTCTCCTCGAGCCTGTTTTAATTCCGCACTGGAACGCGCCTTGAGGACCCTTGCAAGATCAGTCCGCATCTCCAACTCGGCGTGCCTCTCGTTGTAAGCTCCTCCCGAAAACTCGGTTTTCTCGGTCGGAGTGAAGATCGGGCGCGGCATTTGAAAGTCATTAAGTTGCTCTGCGAGTTGGACTAGACTATCGCCGACAGGGGCTCCTTTCGCCACAGCACTCAGGCCATCGCCGAGTGCCAACAGCGTGTCGAGAGAAACCAAGCGCTGATCGTCCAACACCGCTCGAATCCGGTCGGCCAGTTCCGTGTGAATTCGCTGACCTTCCGGTTCTGTTTGACGAGGGCCTGCGATCAAATCGATGATTCTATTCTGGGATATTGGGTCGCCAGAGGCGGCGCGCAGGACTCTTATTAGTGATTCGCGTCCCGCATCGAAAAGCTCGCTGGACGAGGAGACCTGGGCGAAAGGTCTGATCATTTCCCGCCATGAATCGTCTTGTCTGCTATGGCCAATCTGGCCCTGGCGGGCCAGGATTTGCCAAAGCCCGATATTGGCTTCAAATATTCCCATCGCGTTGCCTCGGAGTGCGTAATCGGGCACTCTCCCAAGGACCCCGGCTGTCTTTAGAAAGGCAGTGATGGAGGCATCGCTCAACTCTGGAAACTCAGAAAAGATCAAATACTGATTTCTGAACTCGGAGAACTTGCCAGCCATCAGCTCGACTGTTTGAGCGCTCAAGCGACGCCCCGCTGGGCGTCTACCGTCAAGTTCGCTCAGCACTAGAAAGGCTTCTGTCGGCCCCCCTTTCACGCGCACTCGAGATAGAGCAAACAGAGCTTCCAGGAATCCTTCCGAATTGTTCCAGCTTGGAATTTCCAAATTCCAGCGCCGGGCAGTGTCGAGAATGGCTTTCATGCTAAGAATGCTCTTCCACACTTGGAGATTTCCTGGCACGTGTGGACCGCCATCAGGGTCCCATTGAAGGCGAGTTATCAGCAGTAACAGGGTCGGATCAGGCCGAAAGACCGACACCATGGCACTGGTGGAATTGGTTTTCCCCCGGAGCGCTTCGTAGAGGCGTCGTAATCGCGGTAGTTCGACGAAGTGCGCTTGCTGTTCCAGCGGGACGCGTGAAAGCGAATCAAAAAAAGCCGCCAGCCAGCCGTTGTCCTTGGCCATGAGCCGAAGGACGAATTCTCCGGGTGATTGCGGGCTTACGCCCGCCAAGTCCTTCCAACCCGACTCGGCAACTGGACCGCCAGGTACCAGCACACGCCCCGATCGAATGAGAATGTAGCTTCCGTAGAAATCCAAGGAAGCCGCAAGGGGAAGCAATTTTCTCAGTCCAGGTGATCGTGCCAAGACAAACTGGGTTTCCCAATCAAGACGGGACCAGGCATCGTAAAGACGAGCCAAAGCAGGATCATGCAGAAGCGCATCAAGCAATGTTGCGCGGTCTTTGTCCCTCCCGCCCGCTTCGCTTACAGTCGTCCAATCGCTCTCCTCTAGAAATATTGGCACATGAGAATTGGGGAATTGGTAAGAGAAGGGCTTGCCTCCTTGTAGAGTCCTCTCTAGTTCCGCCAACGGGAACCCGGAGTCAATCGTTATGAAGGCTCTTCGCGGGTCATCAGTTTCAAGGATAGTGCTGCTTCGACCACAGGGCAGCGACGGCCGGTAGCCTAGAATCTCCAGTAACTTCTTCCCGTCCTCACAACCCGACACATGAATAATGCCGTCAGGCCCCGTCAGATCCCCCAGTTCTCTTGCCTGCTGCACGTATCGTCGCAGCAAAATCAGAAACTCCGTTGGGTGGGCCTTGAAACCGCCCTTCGACTCATAACCCTGCAGGAATATGTTACGGGCGAGGAAGGGCATCACTTCTTCAGGGGACGCCTTCTGGCTGATGCCGGCCATGCGCAAAAAGGAACGCAAGGGACCTGGAATGGCAGCTGTCGCAGTTTCGTGCGATTGTTCTCCTCGCTCTTCAGAAGTTAAGGAACGAGCGGAAGCCGTGCCCCAGGCTCCAGCGGCGAAGCTGGCATGTAGGCACGTCACAACCACTAATGCAGCGGGAACGGAAAGGCGATATTTCATCGCTGGCACTCGTCCGGAACCTTTGCGATACACCGCAACTGTTCCGAGCCGGTAAGAAGCGCGGGAGCGGTTCGTCCCGGCTGAAATCGTGAATCTGGCCGGAACTTTCCTGTAGACTCCGGTTCGCGAATCGTACGCCACCCCAGGCCTTGGACACAACGAATTTTCCGGCCGAAACACAGGCTTAAGGAGCGGCAAAATCACGTGGACGCGGTGAGCAACGGGGAGTGCCGGACTTGTTGGTGCGTTATCCGCGTACCAAGTGTGCCCATTCGGCACGTCAGCCCACCCGGAGGACACGTTAACAGTCACGCGCCGGGCACGGGAGCTTGGGCTTGCCACCACCGTGGGAGTCGTCCATAACGGCCAGCGCCAGCTCCTGCCCTTGGGCCAAGCGGGGCAAAATGTCTATCAGGCAATCATGCAGACAAGAAAGCGTCCGCTTACAGCTTCGCGTATTACAACCAATTCCAGAAGAATCTAGTTGAAGGAAACTCCAACGATTGGAATTGTCGGTCTGGCAGCCGGTATCTGTATGTATGCGAAGACGAGCTTGTCCATTACTGTTCGCAGCAACGAGGCAGACCCGGGATTCACCTCGAGAAGTATGGGAAAGAGGACCTGGAGCGTGAGTATAGCAGCGTGACGATGTGCGCCCCGCATTGCACGATCTCCTGCGTGCACTAGGTTTCGATGATTGATGCATTCCGAGATGAGCTGAGGAATGCACCCGCCAGATTTTTCCCAGCAAGGCCGGAACTCGACGAGGGCTGCACGCCACCCGCGGCAACGCGAATTCTCACTTGGATGTTCCTGCCCCGGACGGAGATGGAGTGCGAAAAAAACTCACGCAGACTTTTACCCAAGTGGTGCTGCGGATCTTGAATGTGCCGCAGGTTGATTGAGGTACTTGACGAGGATCACGTCGTTTCCGCGTTCGTCGTAGATCAATTCATCGACCAACTTCCGTGCCAACATTATGCCGAATCCACCTGGGCGAAGGCCCTGCTCCTCGCGAACGGCTACATGGCTGAGGATGTCCTCAGGCGAACTGCCGGCGGCTGCATGGCGTAGCTCGTCGAATGAGAAGCCTTGACCGGGATCCTTTACGCGGCAAGCGACTGCCCGTCGCGTTCGGATGTAGTCAATTTCGACATAATGATTGGGGTCGAATTTTCCACCGTGTTCCATTGCGTTCAGCAGCATTTCGTGAGCGGCGACCGCCAGATCCTCTTTTTCGGCGTCCGGGAGATGGGCTTGACGGAGAAACTGAATTAAGCGGTCAGCCGTCTCGAGTGTACAGCGGGCCATTACACGAATCCAATTCGGCGTTGCAGAAAGGACCTCAATGCCGTCATCCCAACAGGGTTCAGAAACCGCTCGATGCACCATGTCTGCCAGCGCTATGCGATCGAATGGCGCACGAAAGTAGCTGAATGCGTTGTAGCGCAACGAAGCGATCACGTCGTCGGGCGTACTTTCTGCCGCGAGGATGATCATGCGAACGTGGGGCCGAACGCTTCGGATCTTTCGGAGCAGATCAACGTCCTCGCGCCCAGAAGTCTTTTCCCCCGTGATGATTAGGTCGAAAGGACCGGCCTCTGCAAGTGACAGAGCAGTCTGATTGTCGGCAGCTCGCTGAATGTCCCAGCCTTTTTCAGTCACAACCCGAATGAGCAGATCATCGACTTCACGATCGGGATGAACGAGGAGAACAGTCTTTCGCTGAGCGGGAGCCACTGTCGTGCTCAAAGTGTGCAACAGAATATACTCCACGAAAATAGAACCCGTCGTAATTTGTCGTTCGCCCGACGTGGAAGTGCGAGTAAACGGCCTCAAGCAAATAACCTGCGCTTATCTTACCCCCAAGATCCCTCGCCCAACCGTGATTCTTTTCAAATGAGGGAGACCCAATCAGCAGCGACAAGGAACCGCGGGATAGCGAGCAGGATTGGCCAAAGCACTGTCAGCAGGATATGCCCGTATTCATAACTGCACGCCGATTGCCCACATGCTTGACACTCGGTGTGGACACTGAGACGGTGTCGGCATTGGTATTCGGTGCCTACCTACCCTGTCAAATCTGACAGTTCCCGCGTTCGTAATGATCCCTTAGATTCTCGGGTGACACTTTAAATGAACGCGTTTCAGACTTGGATAAGTCGCGCCCCATCAACAGCTGATTCAATCTGCTAAAGACTAAAAAATGAGTACAACCGATAGACCGCCACATACAAGACGCCGACGCGCCGTCGCAATCGTGGATATGGAGGGAAGGAAGTTCTTGGCGGTCTGTGTTCGTTGCTATCAAGCAAAATACATCCTAGAATCGCGTACGGTCTGCGATGATTGCCGAACACCCAAACAAAAATTCAAGACGCAGGGTGTCGCGACTATATTGCAGACGAAACGCCCGCAATCTCGAAAGCCTTCCACAAAATAACCGGCAGCACGTCATCGGATAAAAGCCGATCATATTGATCGTTGGTATTGATTCGCTTGTAGCACGCTGGGCATGCGGCCACTACAACGCGTCTGCGACCGACGGGATGTCAGTTAGAAACTCACTCTTTGCTGATTGGAAAATTCTAATCTCTTTATCCATGGCTAGCGTTTGGAGCCGGAACTCAAGCATTTTCGTCTTGCCAACGACCACCGCCTGAGAGTAGCTTCCTCAAATCACATTTGTGGGCAGGGTGGCTCCTTGTTACGGTTTCATAGTTCCTATTCGTTGCATATTGTTTGTGCTCCCTGACCGCCAATCAGGAGGCCAGACATGTGGCGTATTTACGCGTTGATTTCATTGTTCGGTCTTCTTCTGTGCCAGACGGGCATACGCGCTCAGGAAATCGTTATGCCTGCCGGAACGCTTCTCCACTGTACCCTGAACGAACCCAATTTCTCCTCGGCTACTGCTGACGTCGGCGACCCGGTTTTGTGCCACCTCAGCAGAGGTCAGCAATTTGAGCGAACGATCATCCCTCGGGGCAGCTACTTGCAGGGCCACCTGGAAGGGGCTAAGGAACCGGGTCACTTCTTCGGAAAGGGATATCTGCAGATCCAGTTTGACCGGATCGTCCTGCCCAACACAGATATGCCAATTTCCAGCAAAATAATTGTGGCGCACGGGTATCGGGTGGACCGTCAAGGCGATATCGTAGGCCATGGTCATGCGAAGCGCGATGCGATTGAGTGGATGATTCCTCCGCTTTGGTCTTGGAAGGTCATCTCCTTGCCTGCCCGCGGTCCCCGCCCTTTGCTGAAGGGTGAAGAGACGCTCACTCTTCGGCTAATGGAAGACATTGTTTCTGAATCAGAATCAGAGTCAGAGTCAGAGCCAGAGCCAGAACCAGAACCTCCCCTCGAACCTGAGGCTCCGATCGCGCCAGAGACGGCACGGGTCACCCGGATTGCTCTGACGTCCCACATTGCTTTCGATGTAACAAAGTATCGGATCAACGGCGACCGCCTCAATTACGTGCTCACTGACGGGCATGCGGGCGGTGTAAAGCTCCGGGATGTGAATTGGCGAAAGACTTCGCAGCTCAACTCTGAACGGGGAAAGGCGTCAACTTTAGAGGTGAATTTGCGATCCCACTAGTCTTTGGATGTCGTTGCATTTGACACGGGAGCCTGAACCGAGTTTAGCAAGGCCCGAAAGTAGGCCTTCATCTTCAACGATGGCCTGTATTGATGCGGGATTTGCGACGCATCGCTAGAGTTTCCACTGTGACTGTGATCGGATGCTTCAAGAATGAACGGCTCCTCCCACGGCCAACGTCGAGATTCTAGACAAACATCATCCGCAATTCATTACTCATCGCACTGAACGAAGCGTCCAAGCATTGTTACCTGTGGACGCTGTTTGAAGAAAGACTGTTCGACAAAGACTAGCAACTTTCGAACGGGTAGTGCCGTGGCTTGTGGAGTACGGAAACCCATTTCAGAGTAGTGAATTCTTCAAGCGCCCATCTTCCGTTGAGGCGGCCGACGCCAGAAGCCGTTTCCCCGCCAAAGGCGACGAGCGGTTCGTCGTCAATCGTGCCTCCATTCGTAGGGCGCAGGAGAAGTCAAGTCAACGAAACTAGGTCATTTGTGTACTAGCTCTTGGTACGTACAGAAGATCGAAAACCCGAGGATAACTGGCGAGAGCAGGGATTATCACCAACTATCTCAGTGTGAGATTGCTGGTGGTAAGCGGATTTCTCGACAGCAAAATGATTTTCAGTCGCAACAGGTGTTACCGTGACCGTGGAATCAAAGCTCAAGTGCCAAGCGATTGGCTCGTGTTACACTGCGGCGTTTGTAGGAGGAGTTCCCATGATGCGTGCGATCTTATGTTTAGCTTTCCGCTTAGCAACTTTGGTCTTTGTTTTCTCTTGTATGAAGGCGGTTGCTCAGAGCCAACTCCCGGCCGATACCGAGCAGAAGATTGATAAAGTGGCCACCGATGCCCTCGCTAAAACGGGCGTGCCAAGTGCCTCGGTAGCGGTGGTAAACAATGGGCAGATCGCCTATTTGCACGCCTATGGGAACGCGCGGCTCGATTCTGAAGTCCCGGCGTCGCCTGAAATGCGTTACAGCATTGGCTCGGTCAGCAAGCAGTTCACGGCTGCGGCCATATTGCTTCTGCAGGAACAGGGCAAGCTTTCGCTCGACGATAAGGTCGGCAAGTTCATTCCCACCCTTACACGCGCGAATGAAGTGACCATTCGCCAGCTTCTCTCTCACACTTCTGGTTATCAAGACTACTGGCCGCAGGACTACGTGATGCCCATGATGTTGCAGCCGGTTACAGCAGAGAGGATTCTGGACACATGGGGGCACAAGCCGCTTGATTTTGAGCCCGGAACGAAGTGGCAGTACAGCAACACGAATTATGTCATTGCCGGAGTGATCGTCGAAAAAGTCAGCGGCGAACCGTTGCTTCAATATCTCCAGCAAAAAATATTTGCACCTCTCAATATGAAAAGCGTGACCGACACTGACAAGGCCAAACTCGGAGACACCGATCCAACCGGATACCAACGTTATGCACTCGGGCCACCGCGTCCAGCGCCCGTGGAAGGAAGGGGCTGGCTCTTTGCGGCTGGTGAATTGGCTATGTCTGCGGAAGACTTGGCAAGGTGGGACATTTCAATCATCAATCAGAGTTTGATGAAACCTGCGTCCTATCAAGAGTTTCAGACCGAAATCCTGCTAAAGAATGGCTTAGGAACCCGATATGGGCTCGGCGTGATGGTACGCTCAGAGCTTGGCCATCGAGAGTTGTCCCACGGGGGCGAGGTTTCTGGTTTCACGTCAGAGAATCTTGTTTTTCCGGACGAGCGTGTTGCCGTGGTTGTGCTCACAAACCAAGATGCCGCCGCTGCTTCGGAAGCGATTGCCACGGGGGTTGCGCCGCTGCTGCTCGCCAGCGACGATCCGGCGACTCCGCAAAAGCTTGCACAAGCACGACAGATCTTCGAAGCTTTACAACACGGTACGATTGACCGTTCGCTTTTCACCGACAATGCCAATTTCTATTTCAATGAGCAGGCGCTAAAGGATTTTGCGAGTAGCTTAGGCCCGCTGGGTATCCCGAAGGAATTTATCCATACTCGTCAACTGTTGCGCGGGGGCATGAAGCTGCGCGTTTACACGATCAAATTTCCGAAATCGGAGTTACGTGCTTGGACCTACGAAATGCCGGACGGCAAACTGGAACAGTTCCAAATTTCGGCTCTAAATTAGAGTAGTTTTTTAAATCTCTTTGTTTTTGTGGACGTGCCAAAGGTACCTTCGTAAAACCCGGCCGGTACCTAACTCTCGTTCCGCATCGTATCGTAAGATAGGTGGTAAGCGGATTTATCAACACCTATCCGAATTACACATCGGTCAGTCAGTTCCAGAGTTTTGCGAACTTCTCACCAGAATGTTGTTAGCTCGCGCAAGCAAACATTTTCGCAAGGCATCCAGTACATCCAGACGATCCGTGGGTGTTGGGGGATTCCCCGCACCTCTTGTCGTATCACGCAGTTTGATCCTGCCCGAAAAAACTAAGAGCTATTCGTTTCCGGTTAGCGACTTTTCGGGGAGTTGGAAGGATCATCCGACGGTTTTAACGCGACCTTTGGCCGCGGAAGAAAGCGGTCAGGTCCCCTGCGACTGCCGCTGGGTTCTCAACGGGTGCGAAGTGCCCGGCATGGGGAAACACTGTCCAGCGTTGGATATTGTACACGCGCTCCAGATACGAGCGCGGCGGGTCGCCCTCGGGAACGGTCTGGTGCGCGAAGACGCCGAACGCCGTAGGCGTGCCGACGTAAGTGGGCTTGACCGGACCGGATACCATCGATTGTCCCAATAGTCGCGCATCGATGTGGTGATGGTCTGCGTAACCCAGTAGAGCGTCAGCGTGGCGCAGAGGAACTCTTCCGGCGGCGTGTCGTTACTCCACGAATGCCACTTCTCACCCAGGTATGCGGCCAGCCCCGTCGGTGAGTCGTTCAGTCCATAGCCGACGGTCTGCGGCTTGGTGGACTGGATCGCGCTATAACCTCGCTCCGTGGCGTCCCAGCCACGGTTCACTTCGAGAAACGAACGCTCCGCATCGGACAATTCCGCTTCATCTACGTCAGGATTGAGGTCCGATTCCAGTGTGGTGAGATGAATCCCTATCACCGACTCAGGATGGTCCAGCGCAAGAAACGTCGTCACACCAGAGCCGAAGTCATTTCCCCCAGCAGCATAGCGGGAATACCCCAGCGCGGTCATAAGCCGGTGCCAGCGTTCCGAGACGTAGCGGTAGTTGATGCCGACCTTAAGCGGGCGCGGCGAGAATCCATAGCCGGGCAGCGAGGGGATAACCACGTCGAAATCCTCAAGCATTGGCAGCATGTCCATGTAGTCGAGGAAACTACCGGGCCACCCGTGCGTGAGGATCAGCGGCACACCGGTACCGGATGCGGCACGCTGGTGCACGAAGTGGACGCCCTCCCAAATGAAGTGATCGAGCGCATTGAGCTTCCGCTCCCAGGCGCGCCAGTCGAACTGATCGGCCCAGTAGGACACGAGCCGCCGCAACCATTCCAGCTCGGTGCCCTGTTTCCAGCCTATGCTGGGCACTTGGTCGGGCCATCTCGTACGACGCAACCGCACCCGCAAGTCGTCGAGCACCTCGTCCGCGATATGAATCCGAAACCGCTCCATACCACTCCCTGTTGGCTAGGCCCAGCCGAACGCGCGGCCATGCGATCAGGTTACCACTCACGTAAAGGCCCGTGTCTGATTAACGCGGTAACCGGGCACTGACGTTTAGGTAGGAGTCGAGAACAGCCAGTTTCTGTTAAGCTGACGATGCGACGGATGGCGTCCTGCCGTCCTGGTATCACAACGTTGCTATAGGCTCACTGCGGACCAGATCGCATTCAGTCCGCCGTCATGTTTTCATTTGCGAATGCAAACTGCCTTAAGCTCCCCTCACTTCGCCAGAGAAGCCGGACTGTTGCTTGGCTGATTTCAGAATCCATATAATGCACTCTTGAATTTGGGGATCACAGTCTTCTGATACAAAATGTTTTCGTTTCTAGTTCGGAACAACACTCTGACAGATGAATATAAGCATTCTGGGCAACACCGTCTTGGTAACGGGAGCAGGCGGTTCGATTGGTTCCGCATTAACAAAAACGATCGCCGGATACGCACCTCAACTCTTTTGTTCTCACTTGATCACAACGAACAGAATCCTTACGAAATCGAGACTGATTTGAGCATGACTCGACTCTCGGTTCCGAATGTTTCGGTACTGGGGGACATCCGTAATGAGGAATTGATTTCCGAGACTCTTGAACGTTACCGTCCGAATACCATCCATCATGCAGCGGCTTTCAAACACGTACCTCTAATGGAAAGAAATCCGATTGCAGCGATATAGAATAATGCACTTGGGACGAACGCTCTGGCTCGAGCCGCACAGAAGCACAGAGTCAAGAGGATGATTATGGTTTCAACCGAAAAAGTCGTTAGTCCTCGAAGCATCATGGGTGTGTCCAAGCGCCTTGCTGAACTCGCGCTTGTCTGTTGGTCCAGTGAAGAAAGTCGGATGACTTCGATCCGCCTTGGAAACGTTTATGGCACAGAAGGCAGTGTGGTCAAACTCTTCGCCCTTCAGATACTAGCGGGCGGCTTCTTAAAGCTGCAAGAAGCCCTAGACCTGATCTTAGTCGCTTCCGACCTATCGGACGACGCCAATTTCCTGATTTCTTGTCTTGGAAAACCGGTCAAAATCTTCGACCTTGCTCGCCGACTGATTGAAGACGCCGGCTTCATCGCGAATAAAGAAATTCCCATTACATTCATCGGCTTGCGTCCCGGAGACAAGATCACCGAGGACCTTACTTCCCCAAATGAAATCGTAAAATCAACCAATGATCCACGACTCTCGCGCGTGAAGAGCACCGAGATGCGTCGGGACAGATTTGACGCTTTGATGGCGAATCTCGCAAGAGCGGTAGACGGACGCGATCTTTTTGCGATAGTCGAGACTCTTCGCAGTATGTTTCCTGAATATGAACCCAGTGAATTTCTTTTGCGCTCCCTGGAGGGTGCCTCAACTTGAGAGGCAATAGACGCACGATTGCTGTGATTACCTCTTCTCGAGCAGACTATAGCCACCTGTATTGGCCGCTGCGAGACCTGGCGAACACTGAAGGTATCGAACTTAAACTCATTGCTCTGGGTTCGCACCTATCGCCGGAGTTCGGAAACACAATTCAAGAGATCGAAAAAGACAAGTTCGACATCGCAGCTCGAATTGAATGCCTTCTAAGCTCGGATTCCGACGTCGGAATGGCTAAAACCATAGGCAATGCCACGCTGAGTCTGGCCGATCTTTTGGGGCATATGCGACCCGATCTGCTTCTGCTAATCGCCGATCGGTATGAAATGTTGGCACCAGCATCAGTTGCACTGGCGTTGCGAATTCCGATAGCGCACATCGAAGGAGGCGAAATCAGCGAAGGAGCGATCGACGACGCGGTCCGAAATGCACTGACAAAAATGAGCCACATTCATTTCACTTCAACAGTAAAAGCACGACGCCGGGTGATCGCTTTGGGAGAGGAGGAGTGGCGGGTTCATCGCGCCGGTGCCCCGTCACTCGATCATCTGCGTCGAACGGAATTATCAAATCGAGAGCAAATTGAGAGCGGTCTCAAGATAAATCTTAAAGAACCTACCGTTCTGGTCTCCTATCACCCGGTGACCATTGCTCAACACACCCTAGAGGAAGCGGACGCGTTGTTCGCAGCTCTAGGGAAGTTGCGAGAGCAACTAATATTCTGCTATCCCAACGCTGACGCAGGGAGTCGCACCTTGATCGAGCGAACAAGAGCATTCCGCAAAAGCTGCAAAACCGGACACGTATTCACGAATTTGGATCCACGGACGTATTGGGGCTTACTGCGACAGGTCGACATGCTGGTCGGAAATTCAAGCAGCGGAATCATGGAGAGCGCTTCCTTCTCGCTTCCTACCGTCAATGTTGGGATAAGGCAGCAAGGTCGTGAGCGTCCCATGAATGTGGTCGATGCCGCGCCTTGCGTCGAATCGATTCTCGACGCCATTCAAAAGGCGCGATCACCCGAATTTCGAAAATCTCTCGACGGAATGTCGAATCCCTACGGAGATGGCCACGCTTCAGAACGAATCGTCCGAGTGTTGACTCATGCGCCTCCTTCCGAGATCCTCCTCCTAAAGCGGCAGTCACGCCACGTCGGATCAGACGAACCTCTTCGCAATGCGGCACCGCAATGAGAATTCCCTTGTCGGCTCCTGATGTGATCGAAGACGACATTCAAGCTGTAAGTGATGTGCTACGCACCTCAAGACTGAGCTTAGGGCCCAAACTCGAAGAATTCGAGCACGCAATCGCCGCATACGTCGGAGCTTCGGACGCTGTTGCGGTCAACTCCGGTACTAGCGCACTGCACCTATGCTTACAGGCACTGGGCATCGGCGAAGCAGATGAAGTAATCGTTCCCTCCTTTGCGTTTATTGCCGTGGCGAACGCAGTTCGGCATGAAAGGGCGACCCCGGTCTTCGTCGATATTGAACCAAATACACTTAATTTAGATCCCAGCCGAATTGAGTCGGCGATGAACTTCCGAACGAAAGCAATAATCGTTGTACATACCTTTGGCTGTGCAGCAAATCTGGAAGCTATCCTCGAGATCGCGAGGCGTCATCGCATCCATGTTATCGAGGACGCATGCGAAGCCATCGGTGCCGAGTACAAGGGCCGAAGAGTCGGAGGTTTCGGGGACGCTGCCATATTTTCTTTCTATCCGAATAAGCAAATTACGACTGGCGAGGGCGGAGTCGTCACAACTCGAAATCCGGAAATTTCCCGATTCGTTCGGAAAATCCGTAATCAAGGGAGGGACGATCCGGAGAGTTGGTTTCAACATTCTGAACTGGGTTACAACTACCGGATCTCAGACATCAACTGCGCTCTCGGACTCGAACAGCTAAGACGCATCGAGCCAATCCTAGTGCGGCGTGAGGCGATTGCTCGGAAGTATGACCAAATATTGGGCGGGCGCGTAGAGTTGAAGCTTCCTCCTCTGAGTGTTCCCTACAGCAGAATCAGCTGGTTTGTCTATGTTGTTCGACTAGGATTACAATTCACTCAGCTCCATCGGGATTGGATCGTGCGGGAAATGCGATTGCGTGGGATTGAGGTCGGCCGATACTTCGCACCGATTCATCTCCACCCGATTTACAAGAGCGGGACAACCTTGAGAACTCTTCAAGTGACGGAGCAAACTGCGTATCGAACGATCGCATTGCCATTTTTCAACCGCATTCAGAGCGATCATATCGAAGAAGTATGTAGCACCCTTACCGAATTGGCAGAAGTTGCGAGTGGTATGGAAAAAGAAGACGTCAATTGTCCTATATTCCCAACGCAGTCCGCGTTCAGATAACTCCCGTTATACTGCAAACCCAGCGAACTAGAGTGGCCGCCTGCCACGATTCGTATGTATTTCTCCGTATTCCCTTTGCGGACAATACGAATAGACCTTGGCCCGGTGTTTTGAATAAGCTCGAACTGCTAGTGCAGCTGCGATCCGGACCGCATTACCTGGCGTGGCGGGGGCTGTCGTCAGACGTGAGAGCAGCCCCATTATTCGAGAATTGCAAGGAGCAAGGAAACCAGCGATTTCTAAGGTCCTACATTCTCCTCAATAAGATTGATTCCTTCGCTGTATGGCGGTGGCGGCCCTGCCGTCGTCTCATCAGGAGCCAGTGCTTGAAACCAATTTCTTGTGAGCCAATGCCGCGATGCTACGATTACGCATCAAAGCGGGTGAGGCGCTAAGAGTCTTGTAAGAACCAAAATCAAAGAAAAGACAGGAGCTGTCAATGTCCAAGAACGTTTCAACCGGATCATTCTTTGCTTTTCTGGTGGGAATAGGCGTAGGAGCAGCTGTTGTCATGCTCCTTGGTTCCGAGCGAGTGGGCCAATTACATGACGAAATCAGCGACGTCTTAAACGACAGTTTGGATCAGGTTCGGAAGAGAACGAAGGACTTAAGGCGACAAACCCAAAAGGCCGTCAATACCGCCCAACAAAAAATGCAGGAACTCATCGATGCCGGCACCGACGCATATGGCGAAGCCAAGAGGTCGTAACAGAACAACGAGTCACGTGTCGTCTGGACCTTTTCGACTTGCGTGATCCTTCCGTTGGCGTCCTTGACAGAAGTGGCACGCGGCTACGAATTGATTCAGGACCCCTTGCACGGTTCCACTTCTGGGAATTGGCTAGATTCTACTCGTCCGCTACGGGCACATGATCTTACTTGCCCGCATCGACAAAACTTACGCAGTCACCTTGGTTCTTGAATTTCTCGGGGACGGTAAAGATTTTCCAGCCATCATTCTTGCATTGGTTTTTATTGGTTGGCGGCCCAATTCCCGGGGTGATGGCCACCCCAACCGGTTCAATCCCAACCGGTACCATGGCAACCACGGTGTTGGTCGCCGTGTCGATTACCGAGACGGAGTTTGATAAGACATTCGTCACATAGGCGCGGGTTCCGTCCGGGGTGATGGCCACCTCAGCGGGGGAACTCCCAACGCCAACGATCGCAGTCACGGTGTTGGTCGCCGTGTCGATCACCGAGACGGAGTTGGTACCGGCACTCGTCACATAAACGTGGATTCCATCCGGGGTGATGGCTATTCCAATAGGTGTACTACCAACAGCTACCGTGGCAGTCACGGTGTTGCTCACCGTGTCGATCACCGAGATGGAGTTAGTACCGGCATTCGTCACATAGGCGCGGATTCCGTCCGGTCTGATGGCTATCCCGAATGGTGCACTCTCAACCGCTACGGTGGCGGTCACGGTGTTGCTTACCGTGTCGATCACCGAAACCGTGTTGGATGCAGCATTCGTTACATATACGTGGATTCCATCCGGGGTGATGGCGACACCATCAGGTTCAATCCCGACCGCTACCGTGGCAATCACGGTGTTGCTCGCCGTGTCGATCACCGAGATGGTGTTGGAGCAGTCATTTGCCACATAAACGCGGGTTCCGTCCGGTGTGATTGCAACGGTAGCCACCCCCAAAGGGCACGCTCCAACCGCCACGGTAGCAGTCACAGTGTTGTTCATCGTATTAATCACCGAAACAGAGCTGGAGCCGTCATTCGTCACATAGGCGCGGGTTCCGTCCGGGGTGATTGCGACCCCTTGTGGAAAAATCCCAACTGCTACGGTGGCAGTCACGGTGTTGCTCGTCGTATTAATCACCGAGACAGAGCTGGAGCCGTCATTCGTCACATAGGTGAAGGTTTGGGCTTGCGATTGGTTCCCAAGCAGCGCTATCCCAAGTAATAGAACCAGACACACGCAACTTAAGAATGGCTTACTGCTTGCGCGCTTCATGTAATCTCCCTGATGTCTGATCGTGAGGGCATCAATGAATTATGGCCCTAGTGGAAACGAGAGGGCTTGCTCGCTGAGGAGTGCTGGCAAAGCTCTTGACTTCCTAGAGGTCCACAGCTGCATAACGACCCTATGGACCTTTAGTTCAAGGAGTATAAGGTGAGTTCCAAGCGATTATTCGTAACGTAGAACTGGACGGAGGCCCTTTTGGCCTGTTCGGCGCGACTGCAGGCTGGCCGTCGCAGTCGCGCCTGTGGAACAGGTCGTTCGACGTCGTTTCGTACGTTACTGTTCCAAGCCTCCTCCCACGGGCGTAGTGGAGGTGAGCTGGATCACGTTGATTTCGCTCTGGGTGGTCGGAGAGTCGGTGTTGCCGTTAACATAAAAGGCGATGCTGGTATCCCCGAAAGTGACGTTGTTGCTGAGGGAAGGAGCCGTGCAGCGACCACTTGCGTCACAGGAATAGGAGCCGGTCGAGCCGCCGGGGGCGAGATCGCTGATAGTTGAAGCGGTGATTTGAACTTCCGTGACTCCGAGCACGGGAGCGCCAAGCACAAGGAGCTGCGTGCCGAAGGCGTAGGTGCCGGTAGCAATAGTGGCGGCTGATCGTGGCCGGGAGACGCCGAACAGAACCGCTTGGCTTTTGGGGTTGCTGAAAATGAGATAGGCATTGCCGTTCCCGTCGAGATAGAAGTTGATGCCGCCGGCTGGAGACGTGATGGAACCGCGCCCATTGTTGCCGGACGGAATCGAGAAGGACACCGTCTGTACACCAGAGAAGCCGTTCATGCCGAACGAGTTCTGGTCAAATTCTGCGGCAAGAGTGCCTGCGGTCGCATTGACACTGAGAATTGCTCCAATGTTGACGCCAGTTCCGTTGATCACGCCTCCGGAACCGCTAACTCCGTGCGCGAAAAACGTAGAAGGAGCCAACGAAGAGTTTGAGAAGGAGCCGCCTTGTCCCGTGGGCAGACAATTCGTCCCCGGGACGCCGCTGAAGAATCCGGCCATAGGTGGCAGGTTGCCGAGTCCAGGAGCGGTGCCGCTCGAAACCATGGCAAAGGCTTTGTGGCCGTTTACGACGTACACTGTGTTGTTAAGAGTGGTCCCATTGGCGTAGGTCACCGCTGCAGTTGTAGTGGAGCGTCCGTGAGAATCGGGAGCAGAGAACGTTCCGGAGGTGCCCATAATCATGTTTATCTCGACGAGGCTCACGCCGAAATCAGCTTGGAGGAAGCTGATCGAAGATTGCGCGTTGACGCAGAACGCGCCGATGGAAAAAGCCTCAACGGTCGGAGCGAATCCTTCCAGGCCGAAGGCGCGGCTTCCTTCCAGGCTTGCGGTAGGATCGTCTTGAATCTGCAATTGACCCGCGCCCGAAAAGCCGGAGGAATCTTTTTCCGCTACATGGCCGATGGCTCCGTTGGCGAAGTTCGCGGGAATCGCGAAATCAAGCGTGCGTGCAATTCCGCCCGCCATAAACGCCAGCATGCCGGTATTGGCGACGCTCCCGTTCTTGCAGCTTCCTGCCGCGCCGCTGATGGAAACGTTGGGCGTCAGCGTGGACTGATTGCGGAAGTCGAGCACCCCTGACAGAGAACCATCGGTGGCAACGCTTACGCTGCCCAAAAGGATGCCCGGACCAGCGGCGTCCGAGCCTGATAGCTCAAACGCGATCTGCTTTCCGGCGAAGGCGCATGCCGCAGCAACCGCATTGACGTCAAGGGTGTAGGTGACGGAGTGCGTGAGCGGAGTAGGCAGGCTCGAGTCGGAGACTTCGACGGTGACGGAAGCACCGGTTTCCGTTGCCGTGGGCGTGCCTGAAATTGTTTCGGTAGCGGCGTTGGTTCCAGAACCGGCTCCGTTTCCAGGCTGAATCGACAGCGTGGCGGGGAGACTGTTGGCTGAAATCATGAAGGAGTACGGAGGAATTCCTCCACTGGCCATGATGGTCTGCAAATACTGCGTGTTTGCGGTGGCTGCAGGCAGTGTCGCGTTCGAAGGTGTGAGCGCCACGGGCGAAGCGGCTGCGAGGGTGAGTGTAAGGGTGGCGGACTTCGACTGCTGAGGGCTGCTGCTGTCTTTGGCCAATACCGTGATTGTGTAGATTTGTGCAACGTCATTGGGCGTGCCGGAAACTCGGAAGGAATTTCCAGCTTGCGCCCCATTCATTCCGTGGGGCAGTGTCCCGCCGCTCACGGTGTACGCATAAGGCTGCAGGCCGCCGGAGGCTGAGAGTGTTTGAGATGGATAGGAAGTGCCGTCGGTCGCTGAGGGAAGAGTCACCGAATTGAAGGTTAGCGCGGCAGCTTGCGCGATAGTCAAACTAAGCGTGGCGGAAACAGTGGCTGGCGTCGCGGCTGAGTCGGTTACGGAAGCCATCACGCTGAATGTGCCGCTGTCATTGGTCGTGCCGGAAATTGTGGCGCTCGGGGTGGCGGAGCTGAAGGTCAAGCCCGTGGGCAGACCGGTAATTTTCCATGTGTAAGGTTGCGTGCCTCCGCTGGCCGCGACCGTCGCGGAGTACGCGGTACCAGCGGTGCCTCCTGCCAAAGATGTAGTAGTGATTGTGAGCGTGGCGGGAGGCGAAACGCTGAGCATGAACGTGAGGTGTGCCATGTGATGGTGGGAGTCAGTAACGTTGATCTGCACACTTGACGTGCTGCCGGAGGAGCCAGCTGGGCGGCGCGTGGAGGCGGGATGGGCTATAGGGGCAGCGGCTGCCGCTTGGGGTGTGCCGGTGATCGTCAGGGTGGAAGTTGTATCGCTGTCGGCATTGGAAGTGAAGCCAGACGGCAAGCCGGAAACTGTCCAAGAGAAAGGCGCGCTGCCACCTGTCACTGTAATGTCGCAAGAATAATCGGACCCGATCGTAGCAGCGGTGCAGGAACTTGGGAGCGAAGTGGAAGAAGGCAATGCGAACGATGAGGATGCACTCCCTCCGCCGCAGCCGGATAAGGCCAAAAGTGGCAGACAAAAGACTACGAAAAGAGAATAGAGCTGCGAAGTAAGCGAAGAAATCGTATCGAGAATCGAAAGCTGTTTGCTGGGCTGCATTGTGGTAGTGCCTCCTTAGAATGCGGTGCCTATGCGCGAATCCGCGGATGCGCACACCCGTAGCGAACGCATGACGCATGCGGAAGAACGGTGCTAGAATCGCGGCAACCTAAACAGGCCGTCTGGGCTTTCCTACTCTGTGGGCGTGGCGGATGTCTATGCAGGAGTCCCGAAAATTTCCGAAAAAAGCCGAAAACTCAGCGCGGGATTGCAGCTACGAGTTCGGGGATTTCTCGCTTAACCCTCAGAAACGAATTGTTTCGCGCGGCAACGAAGTGATCGCTCTAACGCCGAAGTGCTTCGACATTCTGCTTGCGCTGGTGGAGCATTCCGGCGAGGTGCTGGTGAAAGAAGAACTGATGGAGGCTGTGTGGCAGGACACAGTGGTGGAGGAAGGAAACCTGAACCGGCACATTTCCACGCTGCGAAAGGCGCTGGGAGAAGCGCCCAACGAGCATCGGTTTATCGTGACGGTGCCCGGGCGAGGATATCAGTTTGTGGCGAATGTGCGCGAAGTTTTCGACGAGCAGCCCACGCCAATTCGGCGAGACATCCGGGCTCGGAGCGAAGGCGGCGCTTACAGCGGCGAGAAACATTTTCTAGAATCTGGCACAGCCCCGGCATCGGTCCCCGTTCCGGTGATCGTGAAACCGGTCCCAGCAGCAAACGCGCGAATGCGCAAACGGGGCGTTTGGGTTGCGGCGCTCGTTGGAATCTTGATTACGGGTGCGGCGACGATTTACGCCTTGACGCACCAGCCAAAACCGGCCTTGACCGCAAATGATCGAATTTTGATCGCGGACTTTTCTAATTCGACGGGAGACACTGTCTTTGATGATGCGCTGAAACAGGCGCTTTCGGTTTCGTTGTCGCAGTCGCCGTACCTCAACATCCTCTCGGACACGAAGATTCGGGGCATCTTGAAGCTGATGACGAAACCGGCGGAAACAAAGCTGACGGGCGACGTAGCGCGGGAAGTTTGCCAGCGCGCCGGCGGCAAGGGCTACATCACAGGCTCGATTGCAAAGCTGGATACTGAGTACGTGGTAGGGCTGCAAGCGGTGGATTGCGCAACGGGCGATTCCATTGCCCGCGAGCAGGTGAAGGCTGGAAACAGGGACGGTGTCCTGAACGCACTGGATCGAGCCGGTAGCGACCTGCGACGCAAGCTTGGAGAGTCGCTGAAGACAGTTAAAGAATTCGATACACCGCTGCTCGAAGCGACGACTCCTTCGCTCGACGCTCTCAGGGCATACTCGCTTGGCTTGCAAGCAGATGAGGTGAACGACGCGACTGCAGTTCCATTCTTCAAGCGCGCCATAGAACTCGATCCAGAATTCGCTTCGGCTTACTCCGCGATTGCCGCGTGCTACCGCAACATGGGAGAGTCGGGCCTCGCGCGCGAAAATTTCTCCAAAGCTTTCCAGCTTCGCGAACACGTGAGCGAGCGCGAAAAACTCTTGATTTCCGCCCGCTACTACAACTACGTGACGGGCGAGCTCCAAAAAGCGATTGAGACGTATCAACTCTGGATTCAAGCATACCCGAGCGACGCCGGCGCCCGGGCCAACCTTGGCGGTCTCTACGGAGCATCCGGGCAGTTCGAAAAGTCGATCGAACTGACTCGTGAAGCGTTGCAACTGGACCCCGACGGCGGCGCGAACTACTCCAACCTGGTGCTGGCGCAGGCGTCGCTCGGTCGGTTCGAGGATGCGGCGGCCACGTACCAGATGGCAATCGCTCGGAAGGTGGAAGACCCAATCTTGAAGGTGAACTGGTTTGGAGTGGCTTTTGTGCACGGCGATGCGCAAGAGATGGACAGATTGATGGCGTGGTCTGTGGGAAAGCCTGAGGGTGAAGATAATTTCCTCGCAGCAAAATCTGATGTGGAGGCTTATCACGGTCATCTGCAAAAGGCGCGCGAGTTTTCGGAAAAAGCAGTGAACTCAGCCTTGCGCAGCGATGAAAAAGAGGTGGCGGCGCAGTGGAAGATGGATGAAGCGCTACATGAAGCTGAGTCTGGAAATTTTGTGGCGGCGCGGATGGATACCGCGGCGGCGCGAGCGCTGGCGGATAGTCACGACACGGAAATCCTGGCGGCGCTCACGCTGGCACGAATTGGTCAGAGTGCAGAAGCTGAGAAACTGGCGGCCGATCTGGAGAAGCGCTACCCTCTCGATACTCTGATCAACGACTATTGGATTCCGGTGATTCGCGCGAGCGTTGAACTAAGCCGCAATCATGCCGAGCGTGCCATTGAGCTATTGCAGCGTTCGGCGCCGTACGAGATGGCAAGTCCCGTGACGTGGTCAGGGCTTGGCGGGCCTTATTACCCAGCCTACCTGCGAGGCGCGGCTGATCTTGCATTGCATCGCGGCACGGAGGCTGCAACGGAGTATCAAAAGATTCTAGATCATCGGGGATTCATGCTAGCGTGTCCGCTGGGCGCATTGACACATTTGGGACTTGCGAGGTCTCTTGTGGCGGCAGGCGACATCAGCAAGGCACAAGCAGCCTATCAGGAGTTCTTCACGCTTTGGCGCGGCGCCGATCCGGATCTTCCGATTCTCAAACAAGCGAGTGCGGAATCTGCGAAACTTCACTGAGCATGGGAGTACTTGACGCAGGCGTTATTTCGCTTGGCTTGGTTGACGTTCGCGGATAACCGTCGAGAACAGGGGTTATCACTAGCAATCTCCGCTTGAGATCGGTGGTGATAAGCGGATTTATCAACATCTATCCCAAGAAAGTGAGAATGGCGGTTCGCGTCGCAACCAATGCCGAATATAGTTCCGCCAGTCCAGGTTCTAGCAAAGCGACACGATCAGGGCCACACGAGTAATTCCGCAAGGGCTAGCTTGGCTCACGAAGTTTTCTCCTTCTCATCGAGGATACGATTTAGCGCATCTGCGGCTAAGTGGTAAAAATTCTCCCAAGAGAATGAAAGTTCGCTTATTGCCAGGCGCACGTCCCCAGACGTCAGCCGGGGACGCCGATATTCTTTTAAAGCATGATTGTATCCATTTTTCCAGACTTCCCCGCATGAGGGCAGTCTCAGTCCAATTCGTTTTCTGCCGAGCACATTGCTGACAAATCAAAGGCCGAACTTTCTCAGACATTTGTCCTCTTTGCACCCGAACATAGTAACCACATCAGCTCGACCGTTCTCGATGATAAGCGTCCTATAGTACGAACGCTTAAAGAAGCCGACTGAATTGGGCCCTTCTTTAAGCGTGATGGGCCCGGCTTCGTCCCTTAGTAATCGCGGGTTCCCAGTAGGTTTCCTTACATACCCCACATTCCCGTCGGACTCTACCTCCCGCTAGTACAGGTGCTTGCAAATGAATCGCGTTGCCGCCGTTTTCCCAGCACTTCGGGCAGAAAGGAACGTCGTCTCCCTCCAGAAAGTAATAATCGGACGCTGGACGAGTATGCATCCTTGCCGGCAAGTCCAACTGTTGTTTGAGGCTTGCTAGTTCGGAGACAAGTTCGAGGTTATGGCTTTCTATGGCAAAGACTTCTTTCTGCAGATCGAGGATTAGCCTCACCAGCTCGCGGTCGGTGGTGTTTCTGATTATATTCCTGATCTTTTTGAGCGTGTTGAGTGGGTCCATCTTCGAATACTGTACTAACAAGTTCCGATAGCTTAGGAAGGGCTGCACGAAAATACTACTGGCCCAAGGAACAGCTGGAGGAACAGTTGCAGGAACAGGTCTACCTGTAGAATCCGTCCAAGTTGAAGAAGATCATCTCTACAAAGAGACTTGCGTCGAAGATACTCTAGCCTACCCAAGAATTCGTCCGACTCACAACGCCCCCGATCAGCATTCCGAAAAGTGACTTGCACGCTCCCCGCATGACGGAACGTACTCTTACACAACACCAGCAGAGAGTCCGGTTCATTTCATCTTTACCAATTAGGATTTGGCGATGCTTACGATGGGTCTGTCACCATCGGGACATGGCTCTCCATCATGTCCGGCTAGCAGATGTCTAATCAGAGCGTCAATCCTTGAATGTCCTTGGGAACTCAACTCCGTATCTTCGTGAAAGGAAAGGTCTCTATACCTCCGAATCCGTTTGGCTTCGGCAAACGCTGCGATGGCATCCCTCTTGAGCTTGCTGAGTTCTTCGCACATCGTTTTCTAGTCATCACCATCGACAACTATAGTTATTAGTACTCAGCTTCGCAACCGTACCCTCGTACTATTTCCGCGTTTCGTGTTTCATTCACTCGCCTGTTTGAAATCGCTGAGCGACTGGGACAAAGCGATTTAGCGAGTGTTGCTATTGCAAGGAAAATCCGAGGTCATCTCCTAGCGATCTTTGCGCACGTTTCAAAGATAGCCGAGAGCTGCGCTTTGAGATGCACTCACTGCACAGTGTTTGACCTTCAAGAAGGTATACGTCTGTTCCGCATGACTCGCACGTCGTTCGAATCTTCTGCGACATGGTACGACGCTATCACAACCGAAAATGAATGACGTTGCCGAGAATTAAGAAATGACAGCCTGTTCGATAGCGCCAGCCATGGCGCGTGCAAGAGTCCAACGATCCGATGCCCCGAAAAGTACGGTCGTTTCTAGGCTTCTTGGACGCGGACACGGCGAGGGCCGAAGGCTATCAACTTGGCAGGAATGTCGCGGACAAAGGGAATTTTGAGAAACAGCTTGAATTGCCAGGGTACGCTGGCGTGGCGTGTTGATTGGAGAGCGCGGCCCATCAGACGGTCTTGCATGATGGATTGCATGCGCTGATTGACGCGTGTGGGCCACTCGCGCTGACGCTGGACTTCGGCCAAATGAGCCTCCGAGACGGTCCCGGACTTCAGCGGACCTGCTAGGACGTTGGCCGCAACGACAGCATCCTGGACAGCGTAATTGATTCCCACGCCTCCCACGGGAGACATGACATGGGCGGCATCACCGATAATCAGGACTCCCGGCTTGTGCCATAGGGGGCAAAGACTGGACTCGACGGAGAGCAACGTGAACTGCTGCCAGTCCGTCAAGCATTCGGCATTCTTTGCAAAACGGGGTTCGGTTTCGATCATGCTCTTGCGAATGGCTTCCACGCCCTGCGCGCGCAACGTCTGATACTGGCCCTTCGGAAAGACCAAGCCGGCCTGCCAATAATCGTGACGTTCGAGCACGATAAAAATGCGCCCGCGGCCGATACTGCCAAACGCCCCACCAGTGACCTCTGGCTCTCCGGGCAGTTTTGGCAGCCGGAACCAAAGCACGTCCATCGGAGGCGCAGTCTTGACAGGTTCGAAGCCAGCGAGACGGCGGACCACGGAAAAGCGCCCATCGGTACCTACGGTCAATTTGGCGCGAAGTTCGTCTTCTCCGCCGTCGGCATCAACATAACGCACACCGACAACGGTGCCATTTTCTTCTATCAAGTGATGTACTTGGGCACGCATCACGAATTTGAATTCCGGATATTTCGCGGCCTCCCTCGTGATGAATTCCAGAAAGCGAACTTGGGGAATCATCGCAATGTACGGAAACCGCGTTCTCAGGCGGCTGAGATCGAACGGCCGAAAGGGGCCGCTTGCAAATTGAAGCGTGGGGCCAGTGACTTTGCTGTGGGGAACCTCTAGCAGTTTCTCCACGAGACCAATCTGGTCAAGGATCTCCAGGATGGATGGATGAACCGTGTCACCGCGAAAATCTCGGTCGAAATCCTTGTGCATTTCGAGGAGAGTCACGGGAACGCCGCCGCGCGCGAGGAGAAGAGCAAGCATCGCGCCAGCGGGTCCTCCGCCCACGACACAACAGGAAGTTGACCGCAAATCACGGCCCTGGTTTTGAGCCAGGGGACTGTTGGGTTCCGGTGTTTTTTCTGGCAGGCTCATTCTTCTCTCCAAGGCTGACAGTCAGCGGTCGGCGCAGCTGAACTTTTGCAAGCACCGCAGAAAGTCCGGGCTCTGCTTATTTTGTGGATGTCGCAATTACTCTGCAAAGTCATCTGCTGTTCAAGGACTTCGTACCGCCGAGAGGAACCGACGCCTTTCGGTTCACAAAGTGTCCCACACGTGTCTTTCACACTCGGCCTTCGCGTCCTGGATAGTCTTTCCCTGTCCATCGCGGACAATTACGCATGCGAGGTGTGTCGCATCTTCTCCGCAAGACGAGCGTGAATATCGGCTCTTTGGTTATACATATCCGTCAACAAAATCCAGCTTGCGCGTGCAGGTTTGGGAAACAAGTGCGCAACTTCTTTCAAGCGGCATCATGGAACCACCTTACGTCCTCTTCGATTAATCTCATAGCTTCGTCTGTAAGTCATTGATTTTGCGTGGAATCCATCAGAGACTCAGGCGGGCCGAATCCTAGTCCAAAATAGAGCTGAGGATTCTGGGATGCTGGCTCGGATTGTTATCCTAATTCCTGGTGCGTGTTCGCTGCTTGGCGGTTAGGGGCGGGAAGTAGACTCGCCAAAAGTTTACGGGCGAATGCGTGAACTCGATTCCCACTGACCATCTCCCAGCCTTTAGAGGGCCTAATTGTACCACCCGGAATTCTTGCTCCTCTCCGGTATGTCTGTTGGCAACTAGAATCGTCTGGCCCGCTCTTACCGGAGAGGCGAGCCCAACCATTCCCCCATGAGCATTCACCGAATGCATGCGCGTTAACTCACGGAACGATACTCCGAACACATCCCGCCCATACACTTGCACGGCTACGGACAACGCAAGTCTTTGGCTGCGCCGTGAACTCCTTCCCAACTTGATCTGTGAGGCTGATGGAGCCATAGAAAGGCGAGATTAGACGTATCTATCGGGCCCGAGCAATAGTACGAAAGGACAGCGCCGATCTTAGCGTTATTCTTTGGAGTTTTTCGTCGTGGCGCAAGGGCTCTTCTTGCAATCGATTTAACATCGCCGGCCACAAGTCGCGCCGCAATCGCGGTCCGCCCGGGGGAATGCGGACTTCAACAGCTTCTTAGCACTTTCCATATGCTCGTCTTCGTGTGTCACGGCTCCATCCCCAGCCGCCGGAGCTCCTTTCGAAGCTGCCGAACAGCCCGGAATACGCGCGTGCGAATTGTTCCGACTGGCTTTCCGAATGCGCGTGCGATCTCTTCATACGTTTGTTCCTCGATCAAAGCGCGGTTTGCCGTCGATTTCTGGCTCAAGGCGTTTGGCGGACGGCCGGTGTTTGTCGGCTACCCGGCCGCTTTCGATTTTTCTTTCGTCTACTGGTATCTCACCGAGTTCGCGGGCGAGAACCCATTCGGTTATTCGGCAATTGATATCAAGACCTACGCGATGGCGTTGCTGCGCAAACCATATCGTGCGTGCGAAAAGCAGTCGATGCCCTCGGAGTGGTTCGATCCCGTGCCTCACACGCATGTGGCGCTCGACGATGCCATCGAGCAAGGGCAACTGTTCTGCAACATGCTTAAGGCCAACTTCGGCGCCTAACCAAACTAGCCGCTGGCGGTTCCAGAAACGGTGTTGTGGCAAGGTGAAGCTGGAGAGGAAAGCCACGGGAATTCAATTCCTTTATCCTGGTTCGGTCACGATTCTCCAGAATTCGGGAGTCGGTTTGATGAACTCAATCCCCACTTCCGCCTTGCCCAAGAAGGTTGGCCCGAGATTCGCCACACGGGCGAGCACTTGCTCTCCATTTCCCAAGTTTACAAGCGTTAGAATTTCATTTTGTGAGACATTCGCAGCAAGCAGCAATAATGCGCCATGCGCGTTCATAACGAGAGCTTCCGCCTTTTGAGACAACGTTTTTAGCTCGGGTCGCTGAAGCTTTACAGTGACGGGTATTCTGGTCCTGACACGCGGGCTTCGGCGCCTGTTTGTAAGACAGCTCTCTTGTCCTGGGCGCATCACACAACAACATAGCAATTTCCACTTGATTGCTCAATCAGACTTAACACTATCAATGTTCTCGAACATAGGCGCTTAGCACGCCTGCCCCGTGGATTGTCTGTTCCGCTCTCGGTCACCAGCACCATTTGTCTGTCTTCCCAGCCGAAGCGACTGCGCCTCGCAAGGGCAAAGGAACGCTAATGTCCGGACATAGCCACCTATGGAGCGGGCTCCGTGCATGTTCTGGACACGCTCGATCAATCGCACCTACATCGAGCGGATCTTCATATAGCGCACAAAATCAGGCAGAAGGGAAACTCCTACGGCGATGGCGAAAACGGCGATTGCGCCGAGAACGACATATTCTCCTCGCATCGAATCTCCTTGCATCCTTCGCATGTCTGTAGACCAAGCCTTTCTAAGTACCAATCGCTTCACATTAGTGCGAAGCCGCGCTGGCGGACATACATAGACGCCTGTATTTCCAGGTCTTTTCTCGCGGTGCCGGCAAAAGGTGCGAGCCAGATACCACGCGAGAAATCGCGGCGCATCAACTCGCCTTTCGGTACAATCCGTCGCGGCGGCAATCGCGGATGCTGGATACGCCGCTGATGCAGAGGTACATTTAAGAAATGGCCGCGAGAACTGAGATCGACGTCTTGTGGGTAACCGCCGGCCTGGGTTGCGACGGCGACACGATCGCCATGACCGCGGCAACGCAGCCAAGCCTCGAAGATCTGCTTTTTGGCGCGCTTCCCTTCGTTCCCAGGATCAAACTGCATAATCCTTTTCTCGCCTATGAAAACGGCGAAGAATTCATGGAGGTTTTCCATCGCGCAGCCGAGGGTGCGCTGCCGCCTTTCATTCTGGTGATCGAGGGATCGATCCCAAATGAAAAGAACAAGCCGGAAGGCTACTGGGCCACGTTCGGCACGGATCAGAAAACCGGCCAACCCATTCTGACGTGTGATTGGATCGATCGTCTTGCCCCGCATGCCTGGGCGGTAGTCGCGGCAGGCACGTGTGCAACGTACGGCGGCATCCACGCCATGGAAGGAAATCCGACGGGTTGCATGGGCCTCGCGGATTACCTCGGTTGGAAATGGAAATCGAACGCGGGAATTCCCATCGTGTGCGTGCCTGGCTGTCCTGTGCAGCCGGACAACATGACGGAGACGCTCCTATACCTCTTAAATATGCACGAGGGCCGGGCACCGATGATTCCGCTCGACGACGCTCTGCGACCCACATGGCTGTTCGGCCAAACGGTTCACGAAGGGTGCGATCGTGGTGGCTATTACGAGCAAGCAGAATTTGCGGCCGAATATGGCGCGATTCAGTGCATCGTCAAGTTGGGCTGCTGGGGGCCGGTCGTTCAATGCAATGTAGGAAAGCGCGGCTGGATGGGAGGAATTGGCGGTTGTCCCAACGTGGGCGGCATTTGCATTGGCTGCACGATGCCGGGATTTCCCGACAAGTTTATGCCGTTCATGAACCAGCCGCCCGGGTCTCTGCTCTCTTCAAACGCAGTGTCAACGTACGGGCGCGCGATTCATGCGCTTCGTCGTTTTACCCAGGCGTCCTTAAATAAGGAACCGAGTTGGAGACGTCCGGCACGCGAAGCCGAGTGAAACATACAGACGGATACTGAACCATGAGTGGTAGCTCGACGTCAGACAAAAGCTGGCCCCAGGACGGAGGGAAAAGTTTGCTATCGCGAGGAGCTGATGCGAGCGTGGCGGAAGCGGAAGCAACCCTCCGAGAACTGGCCACCATATTCCTGGAAAGTCCGGCACTCAGAGGGGAATCTAGTAGCAGCCCCGTTCCACCAAGAGTCGTAAAACTAGGTTCCAGCCAGCAGCCCTACAGCGTCGAAGCTAGATACCGCGCGCTTGTAGAACAAATTCCTGCCGTTGTCTTCATGGCCTACCTCGATCAAGGAATCGGCGAAGCGTATGTGAGCCCGCAAATCGAAGCCACGCTCGGGTTCACACAAGACGAGTGGCTCGAAGATCCGGTGCGCTGGTACGACCAGATTTATCCCGACGACAAGCAGCGCTGGAGTGCCGAAGCCGCGGAGATGTTTCTTACCGGCAAGCCGCTCAAATCAGCGTATCGGGTGCTGGCCCGCGACGGCAGAGTCCTTTGGTTCCACTGCGAAGCGGAAATGATACGGCGCGAGGATGGCCGCCCGTGGTTTATCCACGGTGTGGGCGTGGATATCACCGAACTGAAACTCGCCGAGGAATCGCTTCAAGATGAACGAAACGTGCTCTCCGCGATCCTCGACATCGTGGGAGCTCTTATCGTGGTTCTCGATCACAAGGGGCGGATCGTCCGATTCAATCGCACCTGCGAGCAAACGACCGGCTATTCGTTCGCGGAGGTTCAAGGGAAGTATGTGTGGGATCTTCTTCTGCTGCCGGAAGGCGTGGATAACTTCAAGGCCATATTTGAAGACACGAACGCCGCTGCGGGAACTTATGAAACTTCCTTGCTGACCCGCAGCGGAACGATCCGCCTGGTCACTTGGTCAAGCACAGTGCTCGCGGGCAAGGACGGCACCACATCGCACGTGATCGTGACGGGGATCGACATCACAGAGCGGCGCCGCCTTGAAAAGGCCCTCTTGGAAGTTAGCGCTCGCGAACAGCGCCGCATTGGCGAAGACCTACACGATGGTCTGGGCCAGCACCTCACCGGAATCGCTTTTATGAGCAAAGTTCTGGAGAGCAAACTGATCGACAAATCTCTGCCGGAGTCGGCCGACGCCGCGAAGATAGTCAAGCTTGTGAACGAAGCGATCAACAAGACGCGAGAACTGTCGCGCGGTCTGCTTCCGGTGGTCTCGGATGCGCACGGCTTGATGTCCGCGCTCACGCGCTATGCGGAAGAGATGCAGGACCTGTTCGAAACGCCTTGCCGCCTCGAATGCGCTGAGCCGGTTTTGGTTTACGACGTGAACGTGGCCACGCACCTCTACCATATCGCTCGAGAGGCTGTGAACAACGCGATGAAGCACGGAAGGCCACGCCAGGTGATCATTGGATTGTCCGCCGAAGGAGGCCAGGGCACTCTTTTTGTCCAAGACGACGGATTGGGAATTTCCAACGTTCCGGCCAACCACATAGGAATGGGCCTGAATATCATGAGCTATCGCGCCAACATGATCGGTGGATCGCTCGACGTCGGCACCAATTCCAGCGGAGGGACTACAATAGTTTGCCTCTTTCCCGCCGGCTGCCGTACGTGATAGCGATAGGGTGATGGGCAGGACATAGCTCTCAATGAACAAGACCCGCTCGAATTTTTCAGTGCCCAAGTGCAAAGTTTTTCTGATTGACGACCATCCCATCGTGCGCCAGGGACTGGCGTTGTTCATCGACCGGGAACCGGATCTGATGGTTTGCGGCGAGGCGGAAGGCGCTACGTCAGCTCTGCAGGCGATTCGAGAAACGGCGCCTGATTTTGTGGTGTTAGATATTTCGCTCGAGGGTCCGGACGGTCTGGAGCTGCTCAAGACTCTCCGCGTGAGATACCCCAACCTGCCCGTATTGGTTCTTTCCATGCACGACGAGGCCGTATATGCCGAGCGGGCTCTGCGTGCCGGCGCGAACGGCTACATCATGAAACAAGAAGCGACAGACAAGGTGTTGACCGCGATTCGTCACATCCTGGGCGGAGACGTTTACCTTAGCGATCGCTTGACAAAACGGATGCTGCAGCAGTTTGTGAACGGTTCTGTCTCTCCTCGTGACCCGCTCGCGAAACTGAGCGACCGTGAGCTGGAGGTCTACCGGCTCATTGGCGCCGGGCATAGCACGCGACAAATAGCCGACGAATTGCACGTCAGTACGAAAACGGTTGAGTCTTACCAGGCTCACATCAAAGAGAAGTTGGCGCTGCGAAATGCGCGAGAACTTGTTCAGCACGCTGTCGAATGGTCGGTGAACGCAAAAGGCGCGTGATTCATAATTGCCAGTGATCTGTATCCAGATTTTTTGAAATCTGTGCAAATCAAATCCGAAGCATCCGCACGCAGATCAATTTATCCGCAAATTCCGTTTCTTCAATAATGTTAGGGGATAAGAGAATCCCTCAGGTGATCGGTAGGGATGTCCCTATAAAGAATACAGCAAGCACCCGCTTGAGGCCCTCACTGCAACGTTGTATCCCTCGTCTGTAGCAACCGGGATCGAGTTGACGTATTCCCACTGGCGCTGCGCTATCCCCGCGGAACAGTGCAGAAACTCTCGAATGCTCTGAAAAGGAGATTGAGCCATGGCAGACGCGGCTCCTTACGGTCGCAAAACGCAAAAAAATTCCCCCGTCTCCGACGTTCATATTGTTTGGATGACTGCCGGACTTGGCTGCGACGGCGATTCTGTTTCCATCACCGCGGCCATGCAGCCAAGCATCGAAGATGTTCTCCTCGGCGCCATTCCGGGCATTCCCAAGGTGCACCTGCATAACCCGGTTCTCGCGTATGAAGTCGGCGACGAATTCCTGAAGTACTGGTACCTGGCAGCAGAAGGCAAGCTCAATCCTTTTGTTTTGGTCGTCGAGGGTTCGATCCCGAACGAACAGATTAAGAAGGAAGGCTACTGGGCCGCGTTGGGGACCGACTCCAAAACGGGTCAACCGATTACCACAAATGAATGGATTGACCGATTGGCCCCTAAAGCCCTTGCCGTGATCGCTTGCGGCACTTGCGCCACATACGGCGGAATCCACGCGATGTCGGGCAATCCGACAGGGGCAATGGGGTTGGCCGACTATCTCGGCTGGGGCTGGAAATCGGTGGCGGGTCTGCCGGTGGTCAACGTCCCCGGGTGCCCGGTCCAGCCGGACAATTTCATGGAGGTGGTTCTCTATCTTCTCTACCAAGTCTCTGGACTCGCCCCGATGATCCCGCTCGATGATCAACTGCGGCCCACATGGCTCTTCGGAAACACCGTGCACGACGGATGCGATCGCGCTGGCTACTACGAGCAAGGCGACTTCGCGGACGAGTACGGTTCGCCGAAGTGCATCGTGAAATTGGGTTGTTGGGGGCCGGTAGTCAACTGCAACGTACCGAAGCGCGGGTGGATGGCCGGAATTGGAGGCTGCCCGAATGTGGGCGGAATCTGCATCGGCTGCACGATGCCGGGTTTCCCGGACAAGTTCATGCCTTTTATGGATGAGCCGCCCGGCGCTCGCGTCTCTTCCGCGTCGATTGGCGTGTACGGGCGCGCGATCAGGGCTTTGCGTTCGATGACTAATGCGACGGTCAACAAAGAACCGAAATGGCGGCATCCCGGTACTGAACTCACCACGGGTTATCACCCGCGAGCGTACTGAGGACGAAAGGAGCCTGGAAGATGAGCACAATCACCGGGGTGACCAAAGAGACGGCAACGAAATCGCGAAATCTCGTGGAAATGAACTGGGATCCAATCACCAGGATCGTCGGCAGCCTGGGCATCTTTACGAAGATCGACTTTGACAACCGGCAGGTGGCGGAATGTCATAGCACCTCGTCGATCTTCCGCGGCTATAGCATCTTCATGAAAGGAAAAGACCCGCGCGACGCCCATTTTATAACCAGTCGAATCTGTGGAATTTGCGGCGACAACCATGCCACCTGCGCCACCTACGCCCAAAACATGGCGTTTGGAATCCGCCCGCCTGCGATGGCCGAGTGGATCGTGAACCTTGGCGAAGCCGCGGAGTACATGTTCGACCACAATATTTTCCAAGACAACCTGGTCGGAGTGGACTTTTGCGAGCAGATGGTGAAGGAGACGAATCCAAGCGTGCTGGCTAAAGCGGAGAAGACCGCTTCGCCGCACGCGAACCTTCACGGCTATCGCACCATTGCGGACATTATGCGCGCGCTAAATCCGTTCACGGGTGAGTTTTACCGCGAAGCTTTGCAGGTAAGCCGCATGACCCGCGAAATGTTTTGCTTGATGGAAGGGCGGCACGTTCATCCGTCCACTCTTTATCCCGGCGGTGTGGGAACCGTGCCGACGATTCAGCTCTTTACCGATTATCTCGTGCGCTTGATGAAGTACGTCGAGTTCATGAAGAAAGTCGTTCCGCTGCATGACGACCTTTTCGACTTCTTCTACGAAGCTCTGCCGGGCTATGAAAAGGTCGGGCAGCGGCGCGTGCTTCTCGCGTGCTGGGGTTCTTTCAATAATCCCGACGTTTGCGATTACACCTACAAGAACATGACCACTTGGGGTCGCGGGATGTTTGTTACTCCCGGCGTAGTCGTGGACGGCAAACTCGTCACCAACGATTTGGTGGACATTAATCTGAATATTCGCATCTTGCTGGGTAGCTCCTATTACGACGACTGGAAGAATTCCGAGACGTTCGTCAAGACCGATCCACTGGGAAATCCAGTCGATCAAAATCACCCATGGAATCAAACCACGATCCCTCGGCCGCAGAAGCGCGATTTCACAGGCAAATACACGTGGGTGATGTCACCGCGCTGGCTCGACAAACGCACAGGGGATCATCTCGCGCTCGACACCGGCGGAGGGCCGATTGCCCGCTTCTGGGCTACGGCGCTTGCGGGCATTGTGGATATCGGTTACGTGAAGGCTACAGGCCATAGCGTGAAGATCTATTTGCCCAAGACCACTTCGCTTCCCGAGGTCGAGTTCGAGTGGAAGATTCCGAAGTGGAGCAACGCCGTCGAACGCGATCGCGCCCGTACTTATTTCCAGGCGTACTCTGCGGCGGCTGCCCTATATTTCATGGAAAAAGCGCTGCAAGAACTGCACGCTGGCCGGACGAAAACATGGACAGACTTCAAGGTTCCCGAGAGTGCCATCGGTTGCGGTTTCCACGAGGCTGTGCGTGGAGTTCTGTCACATCACGTGGTGATCAAAGATCACAAGATTGCGAACTATCACCCCTATCCGCCTACCCCGTGGAACGCGAATCCGAGGGATATCTATGGAACGCCGGGGCCATACGAAGATGCGGTTCAAAACACGCCGATCTTTGAAGAGAATGGCCCGGACAAATTCAAGGGCATCGATATCATGCGTGCCGTGCGCAGTTTCGACCCCTGTCTACCTTGTGGCGTGCATATGTACCTCGGGAACGGAAAAGTGCTGGAGACGCATCATTCGCCGATGTTTGGCCTGGAACCGTAGAAAACCCGCAGGGCGCGTCGGGTAAACTCCACATGACGGGCGGCCTGCCGAGCGAGTATCTTGTCTCCGGCTTCAGAGGAGATACAGGGAAAGGTATCCATGCCCGCTCCGAGCAACGCACAGAACCAGCTGCAATCGATCGAAGCACTGCTTCAGAGAATTGAAAAAGCGAATGACCCGGCAATGTCCGCGATGGCGAAGGATCTCGTCCAGCGACTGATGGAGTTTCACGGAGCGGGCATCGAGCGAATGCTGGAAATCATTCACAAAGATGCAGCGGGACAAGTCGGCATCGATGCTCTCGGGCGGGACCCGCTTGTTCGCAGCCTTCTCTTGCTCTATGGACTTCACCCCGACGGCCTCGAAACCCGCGTCCAGCAAGCGCTCGAGAAGACACGCCCGTACCTGAAGTCTCACGGAGGCAACGTGACGCTCATCGGCGTCGACGCCGCCGGCGCAGTCTCTGTACGCCTTGAGGGAAGCTGTCACGGATGCGCTTCTTCCTCTGTCACGCTCAAACTCGCAGTAGAGGAAGCAATTTGCGAAGCGGCGCCGGACGTTACGGCAATCATCGTGGAAGGCGAAGTTGAGGACCGATCACGCGGCGTTGCCTTTGTTCCGCTATCGGCCCTTGGCGGTAACGGCCACCAATCAACATCCGATGAAGCCGCGCCGCCCTTCTCCGAAGTAACACGGAGGGTGGTGTGAGCTCGCCGTTTTCACCCGCCGCCGGTAATGACAATTCCTTCGCCTTGCTGCGTCAATTTGCCCGCAAGCGCCGCACGGGAGAAGTCTGCGAGCTGTGCAGTTCCGGGATCGCCGTGGAACATCAGCATCTCATCGAACCTGCGGCCCGGAAATTAATCTGTGCTTGTGATGCCTGCGCAATCCTGTTCAGCAGTCAGACCTCGTCTAGATTCAAGCGTGTTCCGCGGCGCATTCGATTCCTGCCCGGATTTCAGATCTCCGATGCTCAGTGGGAAGAATTGATGATACCCATCGAGCTGGCCTTCTTTTTCAAGAGCGAATCCACAGGAAAAGTCTCTGCGTTTTATCCGGGACCCGCCGGCGCCGTCGAATCGCTGCTTTCTCTCGAGACCTGGACTGACATCGAGGACAAGAACCCGGTCCTTCGCGAATTGCAGCCGGAAGTGGAGGCGCTGCTCGCGAATCGAGTCGGCGCAAATCGCGGCGCCGCGTCGCAGTACTACATTGTTCCCATTGATGAGTGCTACAAACTGGTCGGTCTGATTCGCTTGCATTGGCATGGACTCTCGGGCGGCACCGAAGTTTGGCGTGAAGTCGCAACTTTTTTTGCGAGTTTAAGGGGACGGACCGAGACGGTCCCCGAAGAATCGAATGCCTGAATTGAATTTCCAAGTCGAAGGCGCCAAGCCCGTCCCGTACGGTGCCTCACCCCTTCTCGCGTTTGAATTGAGGGTGACAAATTCAGGCCCTGAGTCGGCGATTCATACCGTTGTTCTCCGCGCACAGATCCAGATGGAAGTCACCCGCCGGCGCTACACGCCCGGCGAACAAGCCAAGCTTCTCGATCTCTTCGGCGAGCCAAGCCGCTGGGGCCAGACGCTGAAGAACTTGCTTTGGACAAACGCGATTGCGATTGTTCCCGCATTTGAAAAAGAGACAACCGTGCAACTTCAGGTCCCGTGCACGTTCGACTTCAATGTGGGGGCCACGAAATACTTCCATGGCCTGTCAGAAGGCGACTTGCCCCTCAATTTCCTGTTTAGCGGCACGGTGTTCTATGCGGACAATAACGAGCAGCTCCAGGTGGCGCCAATCTCCTGGGAGAAAGAAGCGAAATTCAAGCTGCCGCTAAAGACTTGGAAGGACCTGATCGATCATTACTATCCAAATAGCGCATGGCTCTATTTGCGCCGCGACGTTTTCGATCGGCTCTATCAATACAAAGTGCGGCATGGAATTCTTTCCTGGGAGCAAGTGATTGAGCGCGTGCTCGCTGGAACGGAAGAAACGGTGCAGCTGTGAACACGAAGCTTGTAGAAGATATCGCGAACGCTGTGCTCTACGAAGGCTACATGCTGTACCCCTACCGTCCATCTTCCGTGAAAAATCGCCAGCGCTGGAATTTTGGTGTGATTTACCCAAAGGCATATAGCGAAGAGCAGACCGGTGCCGATAGCTGGTTCATGCAGACAGAATGCCTTGCAACGGGCGGAACGGGCACCGTGCTAGGCGTCAAAGTGCGCTTTCTGCAAGCGGTAGCGCGCACGATTGGCCAACCCAAGCTTCCGCTCGATGACTGGCCTATTCTTGGCGAAGCTAGCCGGGAACCGGATTTTCAAACCGTCCAAACGTTGCAGGTGGGCGACCAGATTCTCCAGACTTGGGAAGAGGCAATCGAGCGCGAAGTCATTTTCCCGCCGCTACCGTTGAACGACAGTGCTACCGAAACTTCCTCGTTTCAGACTCTTTTTCCGGGTGGCGGAGAGATTGAGCCGGTGCGCAATCTTGAAAGGAAAGTAGCGGCCTTCATTGTGCGGACCAAACAGAGCGTCACGGTACAGATCGAGGCCACCGCGATTCCGGTTAAGAAAGGTCTCTTTAAACTCTCGGTGCGCATCTCAAATGTTACCGCCACCGCTCATGCTTCCCTCAGTCGTAGAGATGCCTTGATGCAGTCCTTGCTTTCGGCACACACCATCCTCGCGGTCGAAGACGGCGAATTCGTTTCGCTTCTCGATCCACCCGCCTCGTTTAAGGAATTTGTTTCCGAGTGCAATAACATCGGCACTTGGCCCGTTCTTGCGGGCGAAGAAGGCCGGCGCGACACCGTGTTGTCGTCACCTATCATTTTGTACGACTACCCTCAGATCGCTCCCGAAAGCCCCGGCAATCTTTTCGATGGAACCGAAATTGACGAGATTCTTGCATTGCGCATTCTTACTTTGACAGAAGACGAGAAGCATGAAATGTGCAATGCCGACGCTTATGCCCGCCAGATACTGGAGCGAACCGAGTCAATGCCGATGGAGCATTTCATGAAGCTCCACGGTGTCTTGCGTGGTTTGCGTCCTTCTGGCGCTGAGGAAAAGGCATGAACGAATGGGAATGGCGCCTCCTCGAGGATAAAGCTCCCGCGGGAAGCTTGACCGTCGCCGGTATCGAAGTGAAACCGGGACACCGCGTACGTTTACACCCGGATAAGCGCGGCGATGTGATGGATATCGCGCTCGCCGGCAGGACTGCAATGATCGAGTCCATCGAGCAGGATTACGAGGGCAAATTTCACGTCTGCGTGGTGGCTGACGACGATCCCGGTCGCGACATCGGCATCATGGGTCAACCCGGCCATCGCTTCTTTTTCGACCCCGATGAGATCGAACTGCTTCGACCTGACCAGCTTGATTCAAATGCGTCCACCAAAATTCCCTCCGTCCTCATCGCTGGAATCGGGAATATTTTCCTGGGCGACGATGCCTTCGGAGTGGAAGTAGCGCGGCGGTTAGCAGGCCGCAAACTGCCGGACCGCGTAAAAGTAGCGGATTTTGGCATCCGCGGCTTCGATTTGGCGTATGCGTTGCTTGACCGCTTTGACGTAACAATTTTGGTGGATGCTTGTCCGCGCGGCGGCGCTCCCGGAACGCTCTACGTGATTGAGCCGGACCTGAACGCGAGCCCGCAGGACACCGCCGAAGCGGCACAGACAACCTCAGATGCACACAGCATGAATCCGATGAACGTGATTCGCATGGCACGATCGATGGGCGGTGACTTGAAACGCATCCTGTTGGTGGGATGTGAGCCACTCACGTTGGGTCCTGAGGAAGGCGCGATGGGCCTCAGCGCGCCTGTAGCTGCGATGGTCGACGAAGCGGCGAATCGTATCGAATCTCTCGTGGAAACGATTCAACTCAGTGAATCACCGGAACGAAACTCTAAATTGTAGTCAAAGAGAGGAGAAAATCGTATGTCAGTGGAAGTGATTCAACGCAGTGAGCAAGAAAATGGCGCGAACAAGGACACGCTGCTCATGCTCGGCGGTGTAGCGCTCGTTGTGGTGGGTGCCGGGCTTATTTTGACCAGTCCGCTGGCAAAGAAGTATATGGGCCAGCTTGGAATTGGAAGCCTGGCGACGGATCTTATTCCCGACATCGAGCGATATTTCAAATTGCGCTCCATGTAATCGCTGAATCCGCTTCCTCTTTTTTGAAATGAAGCTGCATCGGCTCCGGCAAGGGAAGTCAGACCCCGGAGAGCTAGCTGTGAGGGGCACCGATGAGTGATTACGCCCGTTACTCGATGGACGCAGCGCAAAGCCAGTTCACCGTTCATGCTTTCGCGAGCGGCTTGGCAGCGGTTGTGGCGCACAACCCGAAGTTCGCGATTTGTGAGTTCAGCGGGGAAGCACAGTTCGCCCCGGACACTCTGCAGGACGCTTCGATCCGGGTAAGGATCAATGCCTCCTCACTGGAGCTAACGGATGAAGTAAGCGAATACGATAGGGGCGAAAATTGATCGTCTGATGTTTAAAGAGGCTCTGGAAATCTCGAGGTTCCCGGAAATTATCTATACCAGCACACGGATTTCAGCCTCACGGCTTAGCGAGAATTTATATGCCACTACGATTGCTGGCAAGCTTACGCTCCACGGCGTTACCAATGAGTTGGATTTCTCTGCCCAAGTGGGCATCGGCCAAGACTCCCTGCGCGGTTATGGGAATTTTCCCGTGAAGCAGAGTGAGTACGACATCGTCATCGCTTCGGTCGTTGGCGGAACATTGAAAATGAGAGACGAATTTAAATTACTTGCTTCATTATCGCGAAAAAGCAAGGGTGATCAAATGACTGAATCAACGGGAGCAAAGATGGTCGCGACGGACGTCCCAATTCGTTACCGAATTGACGTAGCGATGAGTCGTTTTACGGTGCGGGCGTTTGCCACCGGTTTGTTCTCTTCTCTGGGTCATAACCCCACGCTGGCGATTCGAGACTATACCGGCGACACCGCTTTCGCTCCCTCCAATCCCGGGCAATCATCGATTCGAATCTCGGTGAAATCAGAGTCCCTCACAGTCGCCGCCGACGTCAGCCAGAAAGACCGCAACGA
>Ga0306921_10000108_pt1 | contig 57851 bp, 40 predicted proteins | sample sta12Cox44000080_FD_203760 | JGI IMG/M metagenome (GOLD analysis project Ga0306921, IMG submission 203760) | Lab enrichment of tropical soil microbial communities from Luquillo Experimental Forest, Puerto Rico - statoxic.12C.oxic.44.000.080 (v2)... | ecosystem: Environmental > Terrestrial >... | reverse complement strand
ACCGTGCGCGGTTCCAACGCCATCATTGCGTTACGCTGTTCGAAGCTCAGCGGGCGCTTTCAAGATTTCTGGGAGCGCAGAACCGAACGGTTAGCAGCGTGACTTACAACTTTCCTGACGTGCACCCAGCTGCCGGATGTTCCTGTTAGTGGCCGTCGTCTGCTCTGGATCGGGTGGTTGGCAGCGGCCTCGGCGTCACGTCGGCCTCCACCAATCCCATGGCCCACTTGACCGCTTCGACAAACATCTTCTGCATTCTAGGGTCGTCCCAGTTTCCTTCGACGTGGCCCAGGTTCGAGTAGAATACGCGCCCTTTGCCGTACGCCTTGGCCCAGGTCACCGCGAAGTCGCGATCTTTGCGATGCACGCGGGGATTCGCCAGATCCAGCTTGCCGGCGTCGAGCCGCATCAGCACCCGCACTTTGTCCCGCGAAAAATCCTTCAGTTGATAAATCTCATCCTTCCAAACCAACGATTCCGGCCACTGTCGCATGCCTGGAAAAGCCGGATCTTCCACCACCAGCGGCGCTTCGAATGTGCCCCACGGATGTTCGTCAAAATAACCGCCGATCATTTCGCCGTACTGGGGCCATTCCGTAAAGGTGATGGTCGCGCTGTGCACTCCCACAAAGCCTTTTCCGTCGTCGTGCACGAAAGAAAGAAGCGCCGCTTTCTGCTCCGCGTTCATTTCCAGCTCACCGCCGGTATAGAACATCACCGCGTCAAAATCGTTCAGGTTCTTGGCGTTGTATTCGAGCTTCTTCTTGGTCAGCGCTTCCGTATCGGTGCGGATGGTCGTGGTCCACAAGCCCGTTTCCCGGCCGAGCCGCTCGATGGTCGCCATGGCATGCGACACCGCTTCGTGCCGGTAGCCTTTTTCTTCGCCAATGAGCAGAAGCCGCTTCGGTTGCGGCGCATTCTGCGCCGGACCGGGAAAAGAAAGCGCCGCCCAACCAACCATCAGCAAGAAGGTCCTTCCCACCCATTTCATTTTCATCGGCTCCCCGGGCCCTGTCGTTCTGGCGCAGGGTGTTGTATCACATTCCGCCCCGCAAACCGCAGAGCTCGCCGGGTCCGCTTTGCAGGGGTCTGGTCCCCGCGGCCAGGTTGAAAGTCTTATGGCGCGCGCCCTCATACGGATTCATAATGTTCCTGGCGCCACAGCTCTTCCCTCCAGACGCTGGGCCGCGATCGACGGAGGCGGACATGCCGGCACGCAGACTCACGGAAGACGAAGTCCACAAGCTGCTCAGCAGAATGCCCGGCTGGCGCGTGGTGAACGGCAAGCTGCATAAGACCTACGAGTGCAAGGATTTCAACGCGGCTTTCGGAAACATGACCCGTGTGGCTCTGATCGCCGAAGCGATGAATCATCACCCGGAATGGGCCAATGTCTGGAACCGCGTTTCGTTCGATCTCGTGACGCACAGCGTAAAGGGCATCAGCGACCTGGATTTCGTTCTCGCTGAGAAAATCGAAGAGATTTTCGGCACGCACGTCGCGAGTCGCGCCACGTCAGGAACCTGACGCGGCAAACGGCATGATCCGATTGGCTGCCAAAATTCCTCCCGCGATCTTGAAGCGAGCGGGAATCTCTCGGGCTCCGATCCCCACGCCATGATCGGCGCTCACCAGCCCCGCAACAAATCTCGCGCCTGGTACATCACGATTCTCCGCTGGGCGGCGGCTCTCGCCGTCCTGGCGGCACTCTTTCATTTTCTTCCCGTCGCTCCGCTGCGCGCCGCGCTCGCGCGCGTTCCAGCGATTCGCTTCGCGAGCATACTGGTTCTCTATCTTTGCGCGCACGCGGTCGGAATCCTTAAATGGCGGCTGGTTGTGAACACCGCGGGTTCGCGGCTGAACCTGTCCAGCAGCGCGCAGTGCTATCTCGGGGGGCTTTTCGGCACGCTCTTTCTTCCTTCCATCATCGGCGGCGACGTCGTGCGTCTGGCCGTCGGTTTGCGGCGCAGCCCGCGTCCCGCCGCCGTGCTCGCCGGCAACGTGGTGGATCGCTTCTTGGACGTTGCGGCACAAGCGACGCTGGTGCTGGCGGGTCTGGTGCTTTTGCCCGGATCCCTGCCCGAGCCATTCGCCGCCACGGCGCGCAAGCTCCTGCTGATCTGTGTGGTGGTCGCTGCGGCGGTATTGCTCCTGCTCTTCCTCCTGTGGCGGCCTTTGCTCGGCGGGCGATCACTCCGATTCCGCAGGCGGATGGCGCGGTTTCGCCGCGCATTTCAGTCCGTGCGCAGCGCGCCACAGGCGGTGGTCTTCGGCTGGCTGCTCGGGGTCCTGATTCAGGGAACTTTCGTCCTGCTGAATGCGCTGCTGGCCCTGGCTTGCGGTCTGTTTTTGCCGTTCCGGGTGTGGCTTTTCGCGTGGCCGCTGGCCAAGCTCGCCGCGCTGCTGCCGCTCACGCAAGGCGGCATGGGGATCCGCGAAGCCGTTCTGGTGGCGCTGCTGGTTCCCTTCGGAGCGGCAAGCTCGCTGACTCTGGCTTCGGGACTCGCCTGGGAAGGGATCATCATCACCGGCGGACTGATCGCCGGATTCGCAGGCTTTGTGCTGCGACGGTTAGAGACCGCCCAGCAAGCCTAGAAGCTTCCCGATTTCCACGCGAGCGCTCTCAGTCGGCCCGCACCGTTTTGCCTGCCAGCCGGTAGTGAATGGCAGGAGTAAAGACCAGCGAGAGAACCATGGAGCTCAGAAGGCCGCCGATCACCGTGATGGCCAGCGGTTTGAGCATCTTCGAGCCGGCGCCGAGACCCAAGGCGAGGGGGAGCATGCCCGCGACGGTGGCCAGAGCGGTCATGGCTATGGGCCGCAGCCGGCGGCGGCCCGCTTGAATCATCGCCTCTTCGGCGGAAAACCCGAGCCCGCGGAATCGTTGATCGGCGTCGAGAAGAAGAATGCCGTTCTTGGCGACGATGCCGACCACCATGATGATGCCCATGAACGAGGCAATGTTGAACGTGCTGCCGGTGGCGAGCAGAGCAAACAGCGCACCGAAAGTGGAGAGCAACGCGGAAGCAAGGATGGCGGCGGGCGCAGAGAAGCTGCGAAATTCAAAAAGCAAAACAATGAAGAGCAGCAGCAGCGCCAGGACCAGAACCTGGAGCAAGTCGCGGAACGATTTTTGCTGCTCCCGATAGGTGCCGCCGTACTCCACGCGAATCGAAGAGGGCAGATGAAGTCCGCCGACGGCCTTCTGTACCGCGGCGACGCCGGAACTGAGACCCACTCCTTCAAGACGCGCCGTCACCTCCATGAGGCGCTGGGAATTCTCGCGGCGGATTTCGGTTTGCCCGGGATCGTTGGCCAGCGTAGCCAGCGAACCGAGCGTAGCGGTGCGCCCGGTCGCGCTGATGATCGGTGTGTTCATCATCTGTTCGAGTGAGCCGCGGATAGAATCCGGAAAACGAACGCGAATGGGGTAGGAGCGATCGTTCAAGACCACGGGAGTGGCGGCGGGCTCGCCCTCCAGGATGGCGGATGCGTTCACGGCGACTTCTTCCGGAGTGAAGCCGGAACGCGCGGCGGTGAGCGAGTTCACCTGGAATGTGGAGGCTGGACCGCTGATGGTGTTTTCGACGCCGTCGAGAACGTCCACGACGCCCTTGACCTTGATGATGGCATCGGCAACGCGCGGCGCGGCGGCAAGAAGCGCCTGCGGGTCCTGGGAATAGAGCTTGATGACGATCGGTTCGGGTTCGTTGCTGAGGTCGCCGATCATGTCCTGCAGAACCTGGACGAACTCCACGTCGGCGGCAGGTTCCTGCTTCTTGATTTGCGTGCGAACGTCCTCTATCACCTCTTCGATGTCACGATCGCGCCGCCGCTTGAGCCTCACCGTATAGTCGCCGCGATTGGCTTCGGTGACCGCCGCCAGGCCAAGCTGCAGGCCGGTGCGGCGCGAAGTGTTTTCCACCTCGGGTGTCGCTTTCAAGATGCCTTCGATATGCTGAAGGATGCGGTCGGATTCGGTCAGCGAGCTGCCCGGCGGCGTGTAGTAATCCAGAATGAAGCCGCCTTCGTCCATCTTCGGCAGGAGATCGGTCTCAAGGAGTTTGTAGCAGACAAACGAGAGCAGCATGATCGCAGCCGAGCTTAGAAACAGCAGAAGCGGGCGGCGGAGCATTCGCCGCATCAGGTCTGAATAGAAGTTGACGACGCGGCCAAAGAAACCGGTCAGATGCGACTCTTCTGCGGCCAGTAGAGCGTGCGCGTCAAGTTCGCCCGAGGCCATGGATGGCGGGGCGGGCGCTTGGCCGCCCTTCTTCGCGCGCAGGAAAAACTGGCTGAGTGTCGGAGTCCAGGTCATCGCCAGGAACAGCGATACCAGCAGGGCCACGCTCATGGTGATAGCCAGAGCACGGAAAAAGGCGCCGGTCACGCCGGCGATGGTTATAAGCGGCAAGAAGACCACGATAGGCGTGACGGTAGAACCGACAAGCGGGACGGCAAGCTCGCCAAGCGCGCTGGCAATCGAAGACAACCGGCCCTGGCCGGCGTCGCGGTGCAGGGCGATGTTCTCGAGAACGACGATGGCGTCGTCGATGACCAGGCCGACGGCGGCCGCCAGACCGCCGAGCGTCATCAGGTTGAAGCTCTGTCCGAAAAGCTCTAAGGCCATGCAGGTGATGAGCAGCGTAGCGGGAATGACCAGGCCGGCAATGAGCGAGGCGCCCCAGTCCCGCAGAAAAAGAATCAGGATCACCACCGAGAGCACAATCCCGATGAGCACGGCGTCGCGAACGCTCGAAATGGCGTCGCGCACGATGGTGGACTGGTCGTAGAACGGCTCCAGCTGCACTCCGGGCGGCAGACGCAGGTCTTTGATCTGCCGGTGAACTTCGTCGGCGACGGCCAAGGTGTTGCTGTCCGGCTGGCGGTTCACGCCGAGGAGCACGGCGGATTTTCCGTTGGCCGTGACCATGGTGTAGACCGGCGCAACCGAGCGCCGAACCGTGGCAATGTCGCCGATGCGCACCGCTACTCCGGGCGGGGAATTTTTGACGACGATGTGGCCGATTTCTTCAGGGGAATGCACCTGGCCGCTGACGAGGCCCAGCACCAGCTGGTGATTGTGTTCGAAAAGGCCGGGGGAGTCGATGAGGTTGGTGCGGCGAATGGCGTCGAGAATGTCGGCTACCGTGATGCCGGAAGCGACGAGACGAGCGGGATCGGGGGTCACTTGAAACTCCGGCACGCGGCCGCCTTGAATCAAGACCGACGCAACGCCGTTGAGGCGGTTGACGCGCGGCTTGATGTCGTAGGTGGCGATCTCCCAGAGCCTGTCCTGCGACAGCGTATCGGAGGTCAGGCTGTAGCCGATGATGGGGAACGTCGCGAAAGTGAGCCGGTGCGTTTCGACCTTGACGGTCGCGGGCAGTTCGGCCTGCAGGCGCGCCACAACGGCGTCTACGCGCTGCAGGGTGAGAATCATGTCGTTCCGCCAGTCGAAGAAGAGATCGACTTCGGCCGAGCCGCGGCTGGTGATGGAGACGACGCGCTCGAGGCCGGGCACGTCGTTCATGGAATCTTCGATCGGGCGGGTGATCATGACCAGCATCTGGTCGATCGGCATGACGCCGTTGTCCACGCCGATGACCACGCGCGGGAAATTGGTGTTTGGAAAGACCGAAACGGGGATGCGGAAAGCGAGGTAGCCGCCAACCAGCGCGAGGCTGATGGTCAGGAAGAGTATGGGACGCGAGATCCGCTCAAACCAAAAGGCGCGCAGTTTGGCGCCTGGCGCAGGGGAAGCTCTGGGCGGCAGATCCGGCACGGCTATTCCTTCTCCGGACGGGACGGAGGCTTTTTGCCGGCTTCACCGGCCTGGCCCGCGCTCTGGTCTTCGCCTTTGCCGGATTCTGCCGGCTGCGGCGCCTCGATTTTGACCTTGGTCTTGTCGGGCAGGCCGTACGCGCCCGAAACGATTACGGCGTCTCCGGCCGAAACTCCTTTCGTGACCTCGGTCAGGGCGGAGCCGCGCAGACCGAGTTGGACCGGCGTCTGGTGCGCAAGTCCGTCCTTGCCGGCGAGCAGAACGAAGGGACCCGCTTCGGGCGATTCGAACACGGAGGCTTTGGGCACCAGCACGACGCCAGTCCGAGTGGCGGAGGTGATCGACACACCGACCGTCATGCCGGGCTTCAACTCCGCGGGGGGCTTTGCTGTTTGCACCCACACTTCAACGGTGGTGCTGCCGGGATCGAGAGCCGGACTGACAATGGTGACTTTTCCCTTGACGGGATCTTCCACGCCGGCAATGTGTATCTCCGCCGGATCGCCAGCCTTGAGCGTGGCCGCTTGCGACTGGGGGATGTGGGACTTGGCGATCAGCCGGCTGGTGTTCATCACGGTCAGGAGCGGCTGATTGGCCGAGGCCAGTTCGCCGGGAAAAAGCGGACGGTCGGTAATCACGCCGTCGATCGGGCTGCGGATTTCGGAGTAGCGGAGCTGGGCTTCGGCGCCAAGCAGCTTTCCTTTCGCAGCGGAAAGCTGGCCGCCCGCGGTCTTGAGGGCTTGTTCCCGGCCGACCCGGCGCAGGTCATCGAGCGCTTTTTGCGCTTGCTGATATTGACTGCGCGCTTGCACCAGCGCGACTTGCGCGGCGTCCAGCTCGCGGCGCGGCAGAGCGCCCTGCTCGAATAGCTCCTTGCGGCTGTCGTAGATTTTCTGTTGCGCTTCCAGGGCCGATTTTGCGCTGGCGGCATCGAGTTCCGCTTTCTGGACTTGCTCCGGCAGTCCGGCGGCGGTGGAGGTTACGTAGGTCCCTTCGGCCTGTTCGTATTCGCCCTTGCTTTCGATCGCGGCGGCTGCTAGGTCGGAATTTTCCAGTACCGCCAGGAGCTGGCCTCGGTGGACGCGCGCGCCGCGCTGCACCTCGAACGACTTGATGGTGGATGTGATTTTGGGGGTCACGACGGCCTGCTCGAGCGGGAAGACGACGGCTTCCGCGCTCACCATTTGCGCAATATCGCCGACCTTCGCCGGTTCGACCGCGACCGAGACTTCCGGCTCGACTTCCTGCTCCTTCCGCGCGCACGCGCCGAGCAGGAAAAGGCCAGCCAGGATCGGGCAGAAACGCCGGAGTCTACGCGGAATCATGGGTTTGTTAGAACTCCGGTAAGGGTCTGCAGGTTGGCGAGCGCGACGCGATAGCGAACGGCTCCGTCCTGATAATTGTTGTTGGCCTGCACCAAGGCGTTTTGCGAGTCGACCACCTCGAGCACCGTGGCTTCTCCTCCCTGGTAGCGCAGCGTGGTGAGACGCTGGCTTTCCGAGGAAAGTTCGGCCGAGCGCTTCAGCCCGGCGAGTTGGTTGAGCGAAGTTTCCGCTTCCGCGTAGAGCGAGCGGACCTCGGCGACGAGCTTGCGCTGCGCGTAGGAAAGTTCAAGCTTGGCCTGCTTTTGCTGAAGCTGCGCCTGGCGCACCCGGCTCTGCGTGGCGCCCCAGTTCCAAATCGGGAAATTGAGCGAAGCGAGGGCGGAGGAACCGAGGTTGGTCAGCTTCTGGCCGCCTACGGTCGAGTTCACGGAAAACTGTGCCGCATCGATCCCGTAAAAATAGTCCAGGCCCAGGGACGGTAGATATTCGGCGCGCGCGGCGGCCACGTCGTGATTCGTCATGTCCAAAGTCATAAAAGCGGCGCGCAAATCCGGATTGTCGCGCGCCGCCTGCTGCCGGACCTCCTCGAAGGTCGGCAGGGGAGCGGAAGCCGCGAGACTCTCGGTGAGAACAAAGTTGTCCTGAAAGTTCGGAAAGAGGAGTACGGCAAGATCGAGACGGGTATTCAGCAGGGCCAGCCGGGCTTCTTGCAGTTGGCGGCGGCGATCCTGGGCTTGCAGTTCGGCTTTAATGGTGTCGGAATGAGCGACTTCGCCGCCGTGTTCAAGCCGTTGCGTCAGCTCTAGGAAAAGGTCGCCTTCATCGGCTGCCCGGCGAGCCGCGTCGAGCTTGTTCTCGGCCGCCATGGCTGCGAAGTAGGCCTGCACGACCGTAACCACCAGACCCCGCGAGGCAATTTCCGCCCGGGCGCGCGCGGCGGCGGCCGCCGCATTGGCTCTCTGATACCCGGCTACGGCGGCAACATCGATCGATTCGTGAACATTGCCCTGACTCAAGTATTCGTGGACGGCGTTGTTGGCGATGAAGCGAACCTGACCCAGCTCATTGGCCTGCGTGTAGAGATACTGGTTGTTGTAGGTTACCTGCGGCAACAGGGCGTCGCGCGCCTGCGTCCGGTCTTCGTGCGCGGCGCCCGCTTCGGTGAGCGCCGCGTTGTAAACCGTGCTGTTGGCGCGCGCCAATCGAATGGCCAGGGCCAGGGAGATCTCCGCCGGCCCGCCGGCGGAGGAGGTTTCTCTAGGGGCGTTGGGCACTGCCTCCGCTTGCGCTTGCGGCCGGGGCGCTTCCGGTTTGTCTTGCGCGTGAATCGCTGCGCTCAGAAACGCAGCCAGAAATGAAAAACAGAGAGGTAAGGCGGCTTGATGGCGCAAGGGAGGCATGGCGAATGTTCATTCGATTCCAGAAAGGAGAATCGCACGGCTCCAATGTACCTTTTGCCTGTTAAATCCAGGATTAATCGGGGCGCGGGAGGGTAACGGTTTCCGACGGCAGCGTTACCGTAAAAGCCGTACCTTGCGCGTCGGACTGTGCCAGGGTAAGCGTGCCGCGATGGGCTTCGGCAATCCATTTGGCAATGGAGAGACCCAGTCCGGCACCACCCGCCCCTCCCGGGGAAGAGTTGGCGCGGGTGCGCGCCTGGTCGGCGCGAAAGAATCGTTCGAAGATGCGCGGCTGAAATTCCTGCGGAATGCCCGGCCCGTTGTCGGCCACGGTAATTTGCATGCCGGCGGGCGTGGAACGGGCGGCGACGGTGATTTTTCCGCCGTAGGGCGTGTACTTGACCGCGTTATCGAGCAGATTCATGAGCATGCGGGAGAGCAGGGATTCGTCACCGGCGAACGGCAGTTCGCCATTGGTTTCGACCGCCACGGCGATGGACTTGGCGGCCGCGAGCGTTCGCATGGAATGGGCGCAGGCGGCGACCAGCTCATCCAGATAGAGTTCGCGGCGATCGACCGGATACCGTCCGGCGTCGGCCCGCGAGAGTGTGAACATGTCCTCGACGATTCGCGTGAGGCGGCGAGCTTCCTGCTGCAGCACGCTGAGCGATTCGCGATATTGCTCGGGCGCTCGCGTCGGAAGCGAAAGAGCGACCTCGGATTCGCCCTGCAAGATGGCCAGCGGGGTGCGAAGTTCGTGAGAAGCGTCGGCGATGAACTGGCGCTGCCGTTCGAAAGCGAGATCGAGGCGGTCGAGAAGGCGGTTGAGCGTCGTGGCCAGGCGGCCCAATTCGTCGGCGGGATTTTGCACCGCCAAGCGGTCGTGAAGAGTCGATTCGCTGATGCGGTCGGCACGCGCGGTCATGTCGGCGACGGGCGCGAGATTCCTCCGCGCCAGAAAATAGCCCCCGGCCGAGGCCAGAACGATGGTGATGGGAACGAGCCAGCTCAACGCGACGCGCAGATTTCCAAGCAGCTCGCTCTCCGGATGAAGCGAGGACAGGATCACCAGGCGGCAGGCGCTGCCAACGGCGGCAAAGCGGCGCACATAACAGCGCGTTCCGCCGCGGCTGCCGGGAAGCGTGATGAACGGCCTTTCGCCACCTGACAGCGGCGCCACACAAGCCTGCAGGACTTCGGATGAAATGACCGGTTTGGGTTCGTTGTGGCGGGCCTCTCTGGCGGCGGGAAGATCCTCGGAAGTGGCCAGGACCCGGCCGTCCGCCGCGAGCACCGCGAAGGAATGACCGGGGTATTGGTGTTCCAGCATGGATTGACGGGCGGCTGCGGCTACGTCGTTCGCCTGAGCGGCGTCGCTAAGCTCCGCATTCAGGGTGCTCAAGAAAGAATCCGCAAGCTCGACCAGGCCCGCGTCGGTGCGCGCCATTACGCTGTGCTTCACGATCCAATAGATCACAAGCGAAAGCAGCAGCAGGGTGCAGGTCAAAACGCCCGCATACCACAACGTCAGCCGCGCGCGCACCGAGCTAAACATCGTCGTTTCGCTTGGCGTGAGACTTGCCCTTTCCGCGCCCCGCCGCCCCCGGCGGGATCTCGGGACCGTCCTCCTGTTCACTAACCCCCAGCAGATAGCCGGCGCCGCGGCGAGTATGCAGAAGGGGCGTTTCCTTAGGCCCGTCGATCTTGCGGCGCAGGCGGTTGATGTACACCTCGATCAGATTCGAAAATGGATCGAACTGCTCGTCCCACACGTGTTCGGCAATCTCCGCGCGGCCCACGACGCGATTCACGTTGCGCACCAGATATTCAAGCAGCGCGTACTCCTTGTGGGTGAGAGAGATGGCGCGGCCGTCACGGTCGGCGGCTTGCGCGGCGGTGTCGAGCGTCAGGTCCGCAACGTGAATTTGCGCCGGCTTCAGCTCCGCCGGCCTGCGAAGCAGCGCCCGCATTCTGGCCAGCAGCTCGCGGAATTCGAAGGGCTTGGTCAGGTAGTCATCGGCGCCGTGGTCGAGTCCAGCGACCCGGTCCTCCACCGCATCGCGCGCGGTCAATATCAAGATGGGAATCTTCAAACCGAGCTCACGCAGGCGCCGGCAAACCGCGAAGCCGCTCGAGCCGGGAAGCATTACATCGAGAATGATCAGATCGTAGGAATTGATCTCGGCCTGCTCGAGGGCGGCCGGGCCGGTGGAAACCGCGTCCACGGCGTAAGCCTGCTCCTCCAGGCCCTTCACAACAAAGCGCTGGACGCCCGGATCGTCTTCTGCTATCAGCACCCGCACCAGCAAATCATATCGCGAAATTTTGCATGGCGGCGGGCGCCAGCCGCTTGATGGCCGCCAACCCGGTTTTGCCCATCGGTTCGAAGAGCGCACGGCCGGGACGAAACTACTCGTCCGGCTCTTCCGCTTTCGCCGCTCTGGCTTCACGCGGGGCCTGAAAGCGGTAACCCACCCACGGCTCGGTCAGGATCAGCTTGGGCCGGGAGGGATCGCTTTCAATCTTCTTGCGCAGCTGATTGATCACCACGCGCAGATACTCGGGCTCGTCGCCGTAGTCCGGCCCCCAAACCGCCTGCAGCAGTCTCCGGTGCGTGATGGGCTTTCCGGCGTTCATCACCAGATGCCGCAGCAGCTCGAATTCCTTCGGAGTCAGATGGACGTCGCGCCCCTTTGCCGTGACGCTTCTGGCTTCGAAGTCCACGGAAAGGTCCTTGGTCGAAAACGATGCCAGCTGACCCTGCGGGGCGCGGCGGCGCAAGGCCGCGCGGACGCGCGCCAGCAGCTCCGCCATGCCGAACGGCTTTACCACGTAGTCGTCCGCGCCGGCATCGAGCGCCAGCACTTTGTCGCGCTCCGCGTTGCGCACCGTCAACATCACGATCGGCACCTCCAGCGTCCTGCGCAATTCGCGGCAAGTCTCGAGCCCGCTCATCCCGGGCATGTTGACGTCAAGCAAGATCGCGTCGGGCGTCGACTGGCGGACCGCTTCGAGCGCTTCCTCTCCCGTGCCCGCTTCAAAAATCGTATAGCCTTCCGCCGACAGCGCCGTTCGCAGCACCCGCCGGACCTGCTGCGCGTCGTCCACGATCAGAATCTTTGCGGAACTCACAGCCGCTCCGTTCCGTCGCGCGCCACCGGCAGGCTAAACGTAAACACGGAACCGTGATTTATCTGGCTGGTCACGCCGATGGTGCCGCCGTGCGCCTCTACGATGGCCTTCGAAATCGGCAGCCCCATTCCCGTGCCTTGAATCACGGTCCGTTGATCCCTGCCTCGGTAGAACTTGTCGAAGATGAGGCCTTGCTCCATCCCATCAATGCCAGGCCCGCGGTCGGCCACGCTGAACGTCACCACACCGCCGTTCATTTCCGCGCTGACGATGATCGGCTGGTTCCTCTCCGAGTAGAGGTTCGCATTTTCGAGCAGGTGCACCAAGACTTCTTTGGCGCGCGGCACGTCGGCCCGCACGCGCGGCAAACCCTCCGGCAGGGTAACCCGTACTTCGCGACCGCCCAGAGCGGCTTTGCAATAGGCCAGAGCGGTATCAATCAGTTCGCGAGCCGACACCGGCCGGAACACCAGCTCAATTTCCCCCGCTTCCAGCATGGACATTTCCGACGCGTCCTCCACCAGCTGGTTCAGCCGGTCGCATTCTTCGTCCATGATGTGCAGCAGCTCGCGCTGCTGCGCCGCGTCCGGAGGCCGTGAGGAAAGCAGGGAAGTCACCGAGGCCTTGATGGAAGTCAATGGCGTCCGGAAATTGTGGGTAATCGAATCGAGCAGCGCCGATTTCAGCCGTTCTCCCTGGCGGTCCGCTTCCGTACGACTCAACTGCTCGACGGCGCGCGCTCGTTCAATCGCGATTCCCAGCAGGGTGCCGACCGCTTCGAGCGTTTGCCGCGAAAGCGGCGCACCGGAAATTCCAAAGCTTCCGATGGCCTTCATGCCGATGCGAACCGGCCCGTAGCAAAATCCGTGTGCCGCGTCCACGCACGGTTCTTCGCGCTCGTAGGCCGCGCGCAGCTGCTCTTCTTCTAGTTGCAGCGTCCCGAAGCCCGACCGGTAAAATTTCTGCTTGTCCGCCAGATACAGGCTTGCTGCTCCGGTTTCAAACGCTTCCACAATGTGATTGGGAATCGCGTTCATCAGCTGAATCACGTTGCCTTCGCCCAATAGCTTCTGGCTGAACGAATACAAGTGCTCGATTTCGCGCCGCCTGCGGTTGGCCACGTCGGCCTCTCGCCGGATGCGGCTCGACAGCCTGCTCCCGGTGATGGAGGTGAGCAGGAAGGCCAGCAGCGCCACCCAATTCTGCGGGTCGGAAATGGTGAGCGCTCCTACCGGCGGAAGAAAAAAGTAGTTGAACGCCAGCATGGCCGCGACCGACATGACCACCGACACGGTCATGCCCCACACCGCGGAAACTGCTAAAATCGCAAGAAGAAACGACAACGCCACCGTGGTCTGGTTCACATGCGGCACGGCTTTGCGGAAGAAAACCGTGATTCCCGCGACGATCAGGACGGCCAGAAAACTTCGCACCGTGCGGCGGTGGACGGCTGGAACCATGACGCAATTCTAGCGCAGTCGCCGCCGCCCGCAGATTAGGGAAGCATAAGTGACCAAAAATCCCGAAGAGTGGCTCGCGGTAGCCTCGCCCCCCGAAAAAACGCGGGGCGCCTTCAAGCTTTTTCTCGGTTACGCCCCGGGCGTGGGCAAGACGTTCGCCATGCTCAGTGAAGCCATTCGCCGCCACAGCCGGGGCGAAGATGTGGTCATCGGCGTCGTCGAAACACACGGCCGCAAAGGAATCGAAGAACTGGCCACCCAGCTTGAAGCCGTGCCCCGCAGGAAGATCGAGTACAAGGGCACGCTGTTTGAAGAGATGGATCTCGACGCGATCCTGGCGCGCAAGCCGTCCGTGGTTCTGGTGGACGAACTGGCCCACACCAACATTCCCGGCAGCAAGAACCGCAAGCGCTACGAGGACGTGCAGGCCCTTCTTGCCGCCAGGATCGACGTCATCTCCACGCTCAACATCCAGCACATCGAAAGCATTTCACCCGTAGTTCGCAACATCACCGGCATCAACGTGCGCGAAACGGTTCCGGACTGGGTGCCCATGACCGCCGGCGAAACCGTCATGGTGGACCTGACGCCCGAAGCCCTGCAAAACCGCATGCGCCGGGGCGACGTTTACCTGCCAACCAAAGTCGAGCAGGCGCTGAACAATTTCTTCCGCCGCGGCAATCTCATCGCGCTTCGCGAACTGGCCTTGCGCCAGGTGGCAGAACAAGTCGACCGCAGCCTGGAAAACTACATGGCTGCCAAGGACATCCAGAAGAACTGGGCGGTGCGCGAGCGAATCGCCGTCTGTGTCAGCTCCAATCCCGCCGCGCAATACCTGATCGCCCGCGCCGCGCGCATGGCCAGGCGGCTCGATTCCGAGCTGTACGTCATTCACGTCGACACCGGCCGCGACCAAGCCGACGGAAGCAAAAAAGCCCTCGTCGCCAACCTGCGCTTTGCCGAAAATTTAGGCGCCAAGGTCGTCAAGCTGAAGGGCTTGAGCGTTGCCGACAGCGTCGCCCAGGTGGTGCGCGAAAAACACATCACCCAAGTCATCTTCGGACGCTCCGTCGAGCGCGGCTGGCGCAAGTATCTCTATCTATCGGCCGCCCATCGCTTCCTTCGCGAATCTCCCGAAGTCGACGTCCACATCGTCACCCAGGAAAAAGACTGAACCAAGTGCAGACCTACTGCCGGCACTACTCTGTCCATCTCTCTCTCCGCAACCGCTCCACTTCCTCCAGGATAGGCATCGACGGCTGCGCGCCGGCCCGCGTCACGGAAACCGCGCCTGCGGCGGTCGCAAAACGCGCGCTTTCCATCGCCGACCTGCCCATCATCCGTGCGACCGCAAAAGCGCCGTTAAATGCGTCTCCGGCCGCCGTGGTATCGACGGCGGTTACCTCGAATGCGTCGATCTGCTGGCGGAGGCCGTCGCTGCCGGCCAAAAATGCGCCCCGCGCTCCCCTCTTCAGCAGCACTCCGCTTCGGACTCGCCGCGCGAGCGTTTCCGCCGTCTCGATCGGGTTTGGCGAGCCCGTAGCCCCGGGTGGAAGGCACTCCGTGATCTCGGTTTCATTGGGCGTGAGCCAGCTCACCAGCCCGAGCAATCCGGCCGGCAACGCGCGCGCCGGAGCGGGATCGAGAAGCAATGGAACATTGGCTTGGGCGCAAAGCCTGGCCAGGCGCTCGACGGTCTCGAACGGAATTTCCAGCTGCGTCAGCACCGCGCCCGCCTCGCTGATCACACCGGCGTTAGACTCCACGTCCTGCGGTGAAACCTGCGCATTCGCCCCCGGCGTCACCACAATCGCATTTTCACCGCTCGGAGCGACCGCGATCACCGCCACCCCCGACGGCCCTTCCGAAGTCAGAACCAGAGAAGCGTCGACGCCGCTCGACGCCAGTTGCTCGCGCAGCTTCTCCCCAAACGCATCCGAGCCCACCCGGCCGATCATGCGCACCGGGTAGCCGAGCCGCGCCACGGCGACCGCCTGATTCGCACCCTTGCCACCGGGATGCATTTGAAAATCACTGCTCCGAACGGTCTCCCCGGCAAGCGGAATGCGCTCCGCGCGCGCGACCAGGTCGATGTTGATGCTCCCGACCACCACAATCGGCTTCGGATTCATCTTCACCCGCAAACACCGAGCAGCGGGCGCTCCAGCCCGCTTCCTCTCGCTCCTACGCCGCCATGCCCTTTAGGCCAACGCCGCGTGCAGGGCCGCTTTCCAACCGGCCACATCGAGCGTCCAGCAAACGTGCGTTTTCACCCGCGCTTCGAGGGCCCACGACCACAATTCGCTGTTCCGCCCATCTCCGGCCACATTCAACCGGTCCACCACCGTCATTCCACGCGTCAACTCACTCGCCGTCTCGATGTCCACGTGGTGCCTGCTCGCGGACAGGCAAAGCTCCGGCTGCAAGGCGATCGCCATGGCGATCGGATCGGGCAGCGAAATCCCGATTTCTCCGGTCTGCGCGCGATACGCTTCCGCGGCCACGCTGTTCGAGCGGATCACAAACTCCGCCAGCGGCGTTCCGAGCGCCAGAATCTTCTCGATGTCTTCGGGATCAAGGGCCGCCCTTCCGCGGCACAAGTGCCATCCGGCCATTTCGATCGGCAGCCCGGCCCGAAAGACCATCTTGGCCGCTTCCGGATCCACCCACATGTTGAACTCCGCCGCCGGCGTCACGTTCCCTTCGCAGCATGGCGCCCCGCCCATCACCACCAAACGGCCAATCGCCGGCACCACCTTCGGTTCCCGCTGAATCGCCAGCGCCAGGTTCGTCAGCGGGCCGAGCGTGACGATTTCCATTCCCGGATTCGCCAGCACCGTCTCGACCATGGCATCCACGGCGTCAATCGTTTCCGGCTGTCGCCGCTCGGGTGCGTATCCGTGATCTCCCAAGCCGTCCCTGCCATGAAACCACTGCGCGGTCTCGAGTTTTTTGACCAGCGGCCTCGCGGCGCCCCGAAAAACCGGCGTTTCTGCCGCGCACAGTTCCACCGTGTACAACACATTTCGCGTTGCCTGCTCCACCGGCACATTCCCGGCAACCGTCGTGATCGCGCGGACGCGCACCGCACGAGAGCGCAGCGCCATGATCAGCGCCACCACGTCATCCGATCCGCCGTCGGTATCGATCAAAAAAGTTCGCGTCATGGTCGAATGGGGAGCAACGCTGCCGGCCGCCCTTACACAGCCCCGGTGCTCCCTCGCACGATCAGTTCCGGCTCCACCACAATGTTTTTCGGATACTCCGCGTTCTTTGCGCCGTTAATGCGCTTCAGCAAGGTTTCCGCGGCCGTCATTCCCATCTCACGCAGCGGCTGGCGGATCGTCGTCAACCCCGGATTCTGATACGCAGCGCTCTGGATGTCGTCGAAGCCGATCACCGAAACGTCTTCGGGGACCCTGCGCCCGGCCTCGCGCAGGGCGCGGATCGCACCCAGCGCGGATATATCGTTGAACGCAAAGAGCGCCGTGAACGGGTGTCCCGCCTTCAGCAGCTTCGAGGCCATGTCATAGCCGGGCTGGGGCGTGGGCGACTCGCTTTCAAGCTGCACCGTAAGCTTGTCGTCCACCTCGAGATTCAGCTCCTGCGCCGCCGCCCGTACCGCTTTCCAGCGCACTTCGGTATCCGAGCTGAACGCCTGGCCTTTGATATACGCAATCCGGCGGTGTCCAAGGCGGCTCAAGTGGTCGAGCGCCAGTCTCGCCGCGCGGCTATGGTTCAGGGAAATATTCGTCACGCCCGGTACGTGCTTGTGTCCCGAAACCGCAACCACCGGAACCGAAAGGCCGGGCTCGGACGGCGTGTCCACCAGAACAAATCCCTCCACCGCCCGCTGCTGCAACAAGCGCGGATATTCCGCGATCAGGTCGGCCCGGTGCCGGTGGCTCACCACAAAATAAAAGTAACCCTCCTGCAGCAAGTGGTCTTCGATGCCGGAAAGCACCAGCGCCGCGTAGCCTTCGCTGATTTCCGGCACGATGACCCCGACCGTGAAGCTTCGCTGCTGCCGGAGCATGCGCGCCATCACATTGGGGCGATAGTTCAAGGCACGGGCGGCCGCGCGCACGCGCTGCTGGGTGTGATGGGGAATGGATTTCGCCGCGGGCGACCGGTTCATCACGAGCGAAACGGTCGCGACGGACAACCCCAGGTGTTCGGCCAGTTCCCGCAGGTTCACTTTCCGCTCCCCTGCGTTTTGTCCGGCGCCGCCTTGGTGCGATTTCCCGCGTGACATGGCTTCAATGGTTGCGTAGTCTGTCACAGGCTTCGGCCTTCGGGCAAGCGGCACCAGGCGCCATGCCGCCCGCCGGGGGGGACTTTACGGGCGCAGTTTTATTGAGATAAATCGATTTACTTATGGATTTTTCTGGAATATCCTTCTGGTGATTTGCCGGTGCCGGCGCGCGACCCGCCGGCTGGTTCCATCGCTCCTCTTGGGAAGAAGTTCACTCGACAGAGAAAAGGCGGTTCTAAGTCCGTCATGAAACTTCGCTTGGCTTCGCTCGGCAACGTTCGCGCCGGCGTATTCTGTTTGGCCCTGCTTGCTCTTTTTGGCCCGTCCCAGGCGGCCGCGCAAACCGCGAAAGCGCCCGCCCAGAGGATCACTCCCACGAAAACGGCTTCCGAGAACCAGCTCGGTTCTCCTGCCATGGAAGCCAAGGTCGGCGCGCTTCTCGCCAAAATGACGCTCGAGGAAAAGATCGGCCAACTCGTTCAATATTCGGCCGGCGCCGCCACCGGCCCGACTTCAGGGCGCACCGACGACAAGGACATGATCCGCAGGGGCCAGATCGGCTCGCTGTTCAACGTCACCGGCGCCCGCGCCACCAACGAACTGCAGCACATCGCGGTCGAGGAATCCCGCCTGCACATTCCTTTGATCTTCGGTCTCGACGTCATCCACGGCTATCGCACCACCTTTCCGCTGAACCTCGGACTGGCCGCGACCTGGGATCCCGAAATCGTTCGCCAGGCCTCGCGCATCGCCGCGCTGGAAGCGTCCGCTGCCGGGGTTCGCTGGACGTTTTCGCCGATGGTCGACATTGCGCGCGACGCGCGCTGGGGCCGCATCTCCGAAGGCTCGGGCGAAGACCCGTTTTTGGGCTCGGCGATCGCCGGCGCTTACGTACGCGGCTATCAGGGAGAAAAGCTGGACGCGCCCGACAGCATCGTCGCCTGCGCAAAACACTACGTCGGCTACGGCGCCGCCGAAGGCGGCCGCGACTATAACTCCACCGAGATCTCCGAGCACACCCTGCGCGAGTATTACCTGCCTCCGTTTCACGCCGCCCGGCAAGCCGGCGCCGCAACGTTCATGAGCGGGTTCAACTCGCTCAACGGAATTCCCGCTTCCGCCAATCCGTTCACCATCAAGCAGATTTTGAAAAAGGAGTGGGGCTTCGCGGGCTTTGTCGTGAGTGACTGGACTTCGGTCCGCGAGGTGATGGCGCACGGCATCGCGATCGACGGCGCCACGGCGGCGCGCAAAGCGTTTCTCGCCGGCGTCGACATGGACATGCAGAGCAACCTCTATCACCGGAACCTGCTGAAGCTCGTTCAGTCCGGCCAAGTCCCGCAGGCCGCCGTTGACGACGCCGTTCGCCGCATCCTGCGCGTGAAATTCGCGATGGGCCTGTTCGCCCGCCCCTACGCGGACGAGAGCAAGGAATCGGCCGCCATGCTTCGCCCCGAGAGCCGCAAGGTGGCAAGAACCGCGGCCACCCAATCGATCGTACTTCTGCGCAATGAAGAGGTCTCCGGCGCCCCGCTGCTTCCGCTTTCCGCGAAGGTTTCTTCCCTCGCGCTGATTGGGCCGCTGGCCGACGATGCCTCGAACATGATCGGGTCCTGGGGCGCTCTTGGCCGCGCCGAGGACGCAGTCACGTTGCGCCGCGCGCTTAGCGGGAGACTCGGCGAGTCGCGGGTCCATTACGCCCAGGGCGGCGAAATCCTCAATGCTTCGGACGACGATATCTCCGCGGCAGTCAGCGCAGCGCAAAATTCCGACGTCGCTGTTCTCGCACTCGGCGAAAACGCTCCGAGCATGACCGGTGAAGCCGCTTCGCGGGTGCGGTTGGGTTTGCCCGGCCGCCAGCAGGATCTGCTGGAAAAAGTCGCCGCCACGGGCAAACCCCTGGTGCTGGTGTTGTTCAGCGGCCGCCCGCTGACTCTTCCCTGGGCGTTTGAACACGTCCCCGCGGTGCTCGCGGCCTGGTACCCCGGGGTCGAAGCCGGCAATGCGCTCACCGACTTGCTGTTTGGCGACGCGGCGCCGTCCGGCCATCTCCCGCTCAGCTGGCCGCGATCGGTCGGGCAGGAACCGCTGTACTACAACGCGCTCAACACCGGCCGGCCTGAGAACGATCCCGATCACCCGGCGGAGAAGGGCGAGACGAAATACGTTTCGCGCTACATCGATGAGCAGAACACCCCGCAGTTCCCGTTCGGCTTCGGTCTCACCTACACCAGCTTCCGCTACGGCGCGACCTCGGCCAGCGTCAAAGAAATCCCGGTGAGCTCGCTGCGGCAGGCGCTTAAGGAAAAGGGGCGGAAGATCGTAACCGTCAGCTCGGAAATCACGAACACCGGATCGCGCGCCGGCGAAACCATGGCGCAACTGTACCTACGGCTCGACGGGACCAGTATCGCCATGCCGGTGCGCATGCTCAAAGGATTTCAGAGTGCCACACTGGCCCCCGGCGAGACGCGCAAAGTCACGTTCGATCTGGACGCCGGGAAGCTTGCCTTCTGGGACGCGCAAAATCGACTGGGCGTCGAGCCGGCGCGAGTGACGTTGTGGGTTGCGCCTACCAGCCGAGAAGGCCAATCGACCACCCTCGACATCACCGAGCGCTAGAAGCACGGGGGCCGATCGGCCCTTATCCTTCCTTGATGCCTTGGCCTTCGACGATCGTGATGTAGCGATCGGCGGGGAGATCCTGGAAGGTTTCTGGCTGGCCCCCGGGCGGCGGCCAGTGAACTTCGAGCACATCGACGCGGGCGCTGCCGCCGAGGCCCAGGACCATGCGCGGATCGTGTGAGGAGAGATAGCTGCCGCCGGCCGTTTTCAGCTGGGTGCGTTTCAGCGCTCCCGCGGTCCAGCCGACCTTCGCGCCGACGGCATCGGGGTTGCATTTCCTGCCGACCAGCTTCACGCCGAGCCAGTGGTTTCCCGCTGCGGCCTTGTTTTTCAGCAGCAGGGGCGGTTCGCCGTTCATGGAGATCAAAACGTCGAGCGCACCGCTGTTGGTGATGTCTCCGATAGCGAGGCCGCGTGCGGCAAACTCTTTGCCGAAGGCAGGACCGGCGTCGCCGCTGACGTTCAGCAAAGTCTTTCCGTTGTTGTGAAACAACAGCAGCGGCTCTTTGTATTGTACGTTGGCGGAGTGCAGTTCGATGCGGTCGTCGGGATGGCCGTTGGCGATGAAGAGATCGATGTTGCCGTCGTTGTCGTAATCGAAAAACTTCAGGCCCCAGCCGCTCATGAGGCGCGTGGTGCGGCCTAGGCCCATGGGACCGGCCAGATCCTCAAACGTCAGATCGTGGTTATTCTTGTAAATCGCGTACATTTCCTGGTCCACGTTGGTGACGAACAGATCCTGCCAACCGTCCTGATTGAAGTCGGCCGAGTCCACGCCCATGCCAGAGCGCTCGCGCCCGTCCTGGCTGAAGGCCACTCCGGATTCGAGGCCGATGTCCTGGAATTTTCCGTTCTTCTTGTTGAGAAAGAGAAAATTCTGGACGGTGTCGTTGGCCACGAACAAATCCATCCAGCCGTCGTTGTTGATGTCGGTAGCGACCACGCCCCAGGCTTTGCCCAGGACCTTGCCGATGCCGGACTCCATGCTAACGTCGCTGAAGGTGCCGTCGCCGTTGTTGCGGAAAAGCCAGCTGCGGGCGGGAGTGTAGACCCTCGGAATGCAGTAGTAGCGCTCTTTGCTTTTTTCGTTGCCGCAGAACTTGTTCTTGCTCTTGTCGAATTCGACGAAGCGGCAGACGAACAGATCGAGTTTGCCGTCGTTGTCGTAGTCAAACCAGACCGCGCTGGAGGCCCAGCCGGGCGCAGCGACGCCGGCTTTCTCCGTGACGTCGGTGAAGGTGCCGTCGCCATTGTTGCGATAAAGAACGCTGCGGCCATACTGCGTGACGTAGAGATCGGCGAAGCCGTCGCCGTTGTAGTCGCCGACGGCGACGCCCATTCCGTAGCCGCCCGACGCGACGCCGGCTTTTTCCGTCACATCGGTGAACGTGCCATCGCGGTTGTTCTTGTAAAGCGCGTTGCGCAACGGCGGATCGGGCGAAAAGAAATCGCACTTGCCGCTGTTGACCAGATAGATGTCCATCCAGCCGTCGTTGTCGTAGTCGAGAAAAGCGCAGCCGGCGCCGGTGGTTTCCGGCAGATAGTATTCGGCAGAGCGGCCATTGACGTGGCGCCAGGTTATGCCGGTGGCCGAGGGCGGGAGCTCCTCGAACAGAGGGGATCCTCTAGCGGCGGGAACGCGCGGCAGGAGGGCGCGCGCCGCGAGAGACGGCGCGCGAACCAGCTTGGCGCCAGAGGCGCCCATGCCGGCGGCGAGCAGACGCAGGAAGTGGGAACGGGAGAAAGTGGTCATGGGGACGGGGCGAAATGCTTGCGGCGAGAAACCGCGACCCCAGGGGTCGTTCGGAAATGCGACGGAGCTTGCAGAGTGGCGATCCTCCACGCTCGGGCGTTTCTCGAAATTTGGCGAAGCAAAGACTCGCCGGAGCGAATTCTCCTAGTGTGGCAAATAAGCGAGCGATTTGCACCGCTCGGGTGGAATTGGGCTGGTGTCTCTCAGGGCTTAGGCTGGGCTTGCGCATTCGGTTGCTTGAGCTTTTCACCGAGAATGCCGGATGAGGGTTCGCCGTAGAGGTCAGAATCGGAACCCGGTTGCTGCTTCTGGGCTTTCTCGGCGGCATTCAGGCGAGTGAATTCGGCGCGCATTCTGGCGGCGTCTTCCTTGCGGCCAACCCTGGCGTAGGCATTGCCGAGCGCGAAATAGACCTGAGCCTGCTTGGTAAAGCTTTTGCGGGCGGTTTCAAGTTCAGGGACGGCTTCGGCGGCGCGATCGGTATCGAGATAGAGCAGACCCAGGAGGTAGTGGGCAAAGGGAAGCTCCGGGCTGATGCTGACGGCCTGCAGGGCGTATCGGACGCCGTCGGCCGAATCGACGCGGTAGCGAACGGCGGCGATTTCTAGCAATGCGCTGACGTGATGCGGATTCTGCTGCAATTCCTGGCGAAACTCGGCGATGGCTTGGTCGGTTTCATGAGCGTCGAGCAGGAACCGGCCGAAAGCGAAGTGCAGCTCGGGGTAGGTTGGGTATTCGGTTGAAAGCAGCAGGAAGATCTGCCGGGCCTGGCTGAAGTCCTTGAGAATGGTCAGCAACTGCGCGCGGCCGACGCCAGCGACCACGTCGCGACCGGGGGTATTTTCAGCAGGCGCGTGTTGCGGTTCGATGCGCAGCGCCGCCATGCCTAAAGCGGTGACCACGTCGTCCGAGCGCACGCCGTCCTTGACGAGCAAGGTCAGCGCATCGATGGCGTCGCCGAACCGCCGCTTGCGCAGTTGAGCGCGGGAAGTCTGGAAGAGAACAACGTGCTGAAGTCGAGCGTCATTCTGCACGCCGAGGCGCCGGGCCAGAGACAGATTTTTGATGGCCGGCCCGTCCTGATTGAGCTCAACCTGGCACAGGCCAAGCATGGCATGGGCGGTGCCATTGTCGGGGCGGAGGGCGATCAGTTCTTCGAATGAAGCGGCCGCCTCGGCGTACTGGTTCTGGTCATACTGCAGAGTGCCGAGGGACCACCAGCCTTCGGCCCAGCCGGGGCGGAGGCGAAGCGCCCGGCGATAGAGAGCGGTTGCGTCAGAAAGGCGATTCTCTTCGCTCGCTTGGGCCGCCTGTTCGGAGAGCTGCCGGAAGTCCTGGGAACCGGATCTGCCCTGCGGAAGGCCAAGCGCCGGCGCAAACAGCAGGGACGCGCAAAATCCGCAACGCAACAGCGCGCGCAAGACCGACGGTGGCCATTCCGGAAAAATGACTGAGCCCTTCGAAAAAGTATGGGTAGAAAAAAGAGAAGCTGTCAACCGGGATGAGGTCGATCCCGAGCTGACAGCTTCCCGGGGTGCGAGGCCCAGTCGGGGTTGGGGACTGAGCCTCCTTGCTTAAAAGCTGAAGCGCGCCTGCAGCTCGATGGTGCGCGAGCCCAGCGCCTTTTGCGATTGGCCGAAGTGCGAGTTGCTGATGTCGCACTGGATTCCGTCGCCCGAGCAACCACCCACCAGATTCAACTTGTTGAACAGGTTGTAGAAGTTGGCGCGGAATTCGACCTTGGCGTTTTCGCCGATCACCTTCATGGTAGGCAGTCCGAAGGACTTGCTAAGCGTTGCGTCCACATCAAAGTAGCCCGGACCGCTGAAAATGTTGCGCCCGATTCCCGGAGCGGATGGGATCGGACCAAAGCCCTGCTGTCCGGCTGGACAAACGGCCGGGTCGGGATTCGGGAACAGGCAGTCAAATAGAGTGCCCGGAGCGACGACCGGCTGGGTGAAAAACGTCTGGGCATTGACGGTGGCATTGCTGCGATAGTCGAATTTGTATCCGCCGAGATACGCAGCGGGAAATTGCCGGCCGTTGCCGCTGGCCGAGGACGAGCCGCCTGCGCCCGGTCCGAAGCTGAAGACCGGATCGAAGCCACCGTCGAGTTGCTTGATGAAGTCCCCGCCGTAATACGGTGTCCAGGGGAATCCGGTGTGCGCGTTCAGGATTCCCGAAACCGTCCAGCCGCCGATGATTTTTTCCGCCAAGCTGTGCTCGCCCTTGAAAAACCTGGGAGTCCAGACGCCAAACAGCTTGAAGGCGTGCCGCACGTCGTAGTCGGACGTGCCATAGTTCGTCGACAGGTCCCATTCGTACAGGTTGCCGGTGTCGGCCGAGGTATAGGCGTTCGAACCGGTATCGAAGGAATGGCTAAAGCGGTATTGCGCGTCGACCGAAAACGTCCGGCTGAACTGGTGCTTCAGCTCGAGCAGAAGCGCGTTGAAGTTGGCCGTCCCGTCATCCGTGTAGTAGTCGATGCCGGAAACGTTCGGATTGAAAGCATGGCCGTTTACGGCGCCCACGTTGTAAAGGTTGTACTTCTGGGTCAAATGGCGAGTGGTGCTTCCCTGATAGCCAACGGACGCGACCCATTGCCGGCCCAAGTCCCGCTCGACTCCCAAGGTGTAGTGGTAGGTAGCGGTGGTAGGCCAGTCCGCCGGCAGCGCCGTCAGCTCGGCTCGGCCGGTAGTGGGCAGGTTGTTCGGACCGAAGGTCACGATACCGGCCGGATTGGCGGCGTATCCGTTGGGGTCATGAACATCCGACGGGAAGCTGTTGATATAGAGGATGTCGCTCCCGGAAAGCGTGGGCTGATTCTGCACAAAGGGCGGATTGAAACGGACATCGAGGGTGTTGGATTGCGCGATGCCGTTGTAAGCGATTCCGAAGCCGCCGCGCACTACGGTGCGGCCGCCCAAATCGCTTCCTAGGAACGATCTGGGTGTCCAGGCAAAGCCTAGCTGAGGTCCGAAGTTGCTCTTGTCCGGTGTGAATTGGTGGCCGCCGGTACGCACTCTGAGGTCGGTGAACTGATTTGCCCCTGAGCCAAACTCAACCGTGGCCAGCTTGCCGTTCTTTTCAGAGATCGCACCGAAGTATTCCCAGCGAAGGCCGGCGGTCAGAGTCAGGTTGGGCCGCACCTTCCAGTTGTCCTGGAAGAATAGACCTACGATGTTGCTCCGCAGATCCTTGCGCAACGCGGACGGAATGCCGGTTTGCGGGTCGAACTGCGCATTCTCGGTGATCGGCGCGTCGTTCAGGAAGTCCCAGATGTTGTTGAAGGTGTAGCTCGGACGATCGGCCCAGAACGGAGCGTCAACCGAGAGCAGACGGGTGAATTCACCGCCCATTTTCAGGGTGTGTGCGCCCCTGACGTTGGTCAGGACGTCCTTTCCGGCGTAGGTCCACTGGTCGAAGCCGTTGAACGAGTTGATCCCCAGCCCCTGGACGGTGAGAGAGCCGGTCTGATTGAAAGTGACGATCGGGAGCCCCCACGGAGCGTTCGGATTGCTGTCCAGGTCCTTGTTCAACCAGCCGGCGGCGTTGACACGGGCTTCGTTCACGAACGTCGGGCTGAAGGTGTGGTCCCAGAGCGCAGTCATCAGGCGATTGATGGAGGTAGAGTTGAATAAATTCATCGCGCGTACGCCGACGTTGAAGGGGTTGTTCAAAGACGTGCTGGAGTTCGGCACATAGTAGATGCTGAAGGCGATCAGGTCGTTTTTGGTGGGGTTGAAATCGACCCGACCGTTGTATTGCACGTGCGTGTCGTTCGAGGGGTTCAGAATCCCCTGAAGAAATTGGATGTCGGCCACGCCATCGAGACCGCTGCCATTTCCGGGATTGATATTGCTCTGATATCCCGGATCGCGGGTGCCGAGGGAAGAGGTTAGCGGGCTGCCGATATCGAGTCCCTTTCCCGCGACGAAATGACAGTTTGATCCTTCGACCAGACCAACGTTGGCGCAGTCAAGGGTCTGACCGTTCAGAACATCGGTTTGCGCGCCGCCATTGGGAGCGGCGCCCGCAAAGTTATAGAAAGCCGCAGCGTTGGTCCCGGAAGCAGCCAAAGCGCGCAGCTGAGGTGTTTCATACCACCCGCTGTCGGTTGTGCCAGCCGCGTTGTTGTCGAGCCTTTCGTAAGAGAAGAAAACGAACAGCTTGTTTTTCAGAATGGGGCCGCCAATGCTGCCGCCGTAATCGTTGAAACGATTTTCGTCACGAATGATGGAGTGGTTGTAACCGTTGTACTTCTGGAAGGCGTTGAGTCCCGGCCGGTGCGCCTTGAAAAAGAAGCTGCCGTGGTAACTATTGGTGCCGCTCTGCGAAATGATCTGGACCTGCGCGCCGGCGTAACGTCCATTTTCGGCGTCGAAGTTGTCGGTTACGACCTTCACTTCCTTGATCGAGTCTTCATTCGGGGTGATGACGGACGAGCCGCCCCAGGTGACGCTGGTGGTGCCGACCCCGTCGATTTGGTAGTTGTTGCTGCCGACGCGCTGGCCGTTGGCGGTAATCTGGCCGCCATTTTCGATTTTGAAAATGCCGTCGGCCGCGCCGCTTCCCGCCATGCTGCTCGAAGGCAGGTTGCTCGACCCGCTGCCACCCACTTGTGCGCCGTCGCCGAAAGCTCCCGGGGCAAGCTGCAAGAGCTGGAAAGGATCCCGCCCAAACGAGGGCAGGGTCTGAATCTGTTGCGCGCTTACCGTGCCCTGAAGATTGGAGGTTTCGGTGTCGATCAAAGGAACTTCGTTGCCGTTCACGGTCACCGACTCGGTCGCCGTGCCCACTTCCAGCTGGATGTTCACCCCGTTTGCCTGCTCGGAGATGACTCCGATGTCCTTGATGACCTTGCTCTTGAAGCCCGCCTTTTCCACCGTAATGGTGAACTTGCTCGGCGGAAGCGCGTTGAAGTTGTAGATTCCGTTTTCGTTGCTTTCGGCCTTCAGAATTTGTCCGGTTTCTTGGTTCTGCAGCGTGATGGTGGCCCCGGCAACGGTCGCCCCTTGTACATCGGTGACCGTTCCCTGGATGGAAGCGCGGTATTGCGCCGTGGCCAGCGGCGCCGAAACGTAAAGACAGGCCAACATCGCCAGCCCGTAGGCCGACACTTTCCCCAGTTGCATTTTCAACACCCCTTGTGACCGCCGCCAGAGAGGACCCCCGCCCTTGCCGGCAGCGACTAAAACGGTTAAGTACTACAGTTCTGCAATATAGTGATGTAGTATTCCATTGTCAATGCCTCTTGATAGCCGATGCTGGTCACGAATTTGTCGCGGTTTTTCCCGGCTGCTGTCGGCCCTAACGGCAGGCGATCCGCTTCCCGACCCCGCGTGGAGATAGCGACAGATGCAAACCCCGGTCCCCCTAGAAAAGGCGAAGATCCGGTTCCCGCGGGCCACGGCGATCCTGTTTGCTTGCGCTCTCGCGGCAGGCGCCACCCGGGCTCAATCGTCCTATTACCGCCACACCTTTTTCGATAACGGGCCGAAAAATCCGATCTATTACTACTCGTCGGGGAACGCGGTGGCGCCGAGCACGCTCGAGACCGAGCACGCCAAGCTGCCGCTCGATGGAACCACATTTTTTACCGCGCCGAATTCGGTGAAGGTGGCGTGGAAGTCGGAGCCGGGCGGAGCGTGGGCGGCGGACATTCAGGTGCTGGTGTTTAGAAACCGCGACTACCACTTTGAAGGCGACACGCTGTCGCTTTGGCTGTACTCGCCCGAAGCGATCCGCGCGGCCGCCATGCCGCGGTTCCGCTTGCTCGACATGGCACGGCAGTTCTCCGAACCGGCGCCACTCGGAGATTTTTCGGGAGATATTCCGGCCAAGACATGGACACGGGTGTCCATTCCGTTCAGCCGAATCGCGACGGGATCGATTCATCCGATGGACCCGCGGCAGCTGAAGACGTTGATTTTCGAGCAAGGCTCCGCGGACGGGGCGGCGCACATACTGTTGGTGGATGAAATTAGAATTGATAACGCGCGGGCGGAAAAATCGGGAGACACCAGGGCGGCCGAGTTGCCGGCGCCCGCGAATCTGAAGGCCAAGGCGTATGAGCGGCACATGGACTTGAGCTGGGAATATCCGGCTTCGGCCGGTTCCAGCGCCGCGGCGCCGGAACGGTTTGTGATTTATCGCTCGTTGGACGGACGGCATTTTGCGCCGATCGGGATCGCCACACCCGGGATCCACCGTTACACGGATTTTCTCGGCAAGGTGGGGCAAACGGCGTACTACAAAGTAGCGGCGTCGGACGCGGAGTATCACGAGTCGGCAAAGAGTGCGGCGGCATCCGGGACCACCCGTGCCATGAGCGACGACGAGCTGCTGACGATGCTCGAGGAAGCTTGCTTCCGCTATTACTGGGAGGGCGCAGACCCGTACGCGGGCATGGCGCTCGAAAATATCCCCGGCGATGACCGCATCATGGCGACCGGAGCATCGGGCTTCGGCATCATGGCGCTGGTGGTCGGAGTGGATCGCGGCTTCATAACGCGCGAGCAGGGTGCCGAACGGCTGAACAAAATCACGACGTTTCTCGAAAAGGCCCCGCGCTATCACGGAGTGTGGTCGCACTTCATGGAAGGCCAAGACGCGAAGACCTTGCCGGTGTTCGACATGGTGGACAGCGGCGGCGATCTGGTGGAAAGCGCGTTCTTGATGGAGGGGCTGCTCGCGGCGCGGCAATACTTCCATCGCGACACGCCGGCGGAAAAAGAGTTGGCGGCCCGGATTACGCGGTTGTGGGAAGCGATGGAGTGGGACTGGTATCGCAAATCGGCCGACGGTGACGCGCTCTATTGGCATTGGACGCCGGAGTGGAGCTGGTTCATCAATCATCGACTCACCGGATTCAACGAGACCATGATCGTGTATTTGCTGGCGATTGCGTCGCCGACGCATGCGGTGGGTCCGGAGCTTTACTACACCGGATGGGCGGGGCAATCCGAAGCGGCGCAACTCTATCGCAAAGGGTGGTCGGCGTCGGCCGAGGGTTCGAAATATGCCAACGGCGGCGCCTATTTTGGGACCAGGCTCGATGTCGGCGTGGGCTCAGGCGGACCTCTGTTCTTTGCGCTCTACTCCTACCTCGGATTTGATCCGCATTCCCTGACCGATCTCTATACCAATTATTTCGAGAACAACCGGCAGATGGCGACGATCAATCGCGCGTACTGTATTGCCAATCCGGAAAAGCGCAAAGGCTACGGCCCCGATGCCTGGGGACTCACCGCGGCGGACGGGCCGCGCGGCTACAATCCATCGGCGCCCGATAAGGAGCACGACCAGGGCACCATCGCTCCGACCGGGGCGCTGGCGTCGTTTCCCTACACGCCCGATGCTTCCATGGCCGCGCTCAAATACTTTTATCGCCAGCTGGGCGAAAAGCTGTGGGGAATTTACGGACCGCTCGACGCGTACAACGCGGATAACGACTGGGTGTCGCCCATCTACATGGGGCTGAACCAGGCGCCGATCACGGTGATGGTGGAAAACTACCGCACCGGCCTGATCTGGAAATGGTTCAATTCGAATCCGGAAATTCAGACCATGCTCAAGAAGCTCAACGCCACCACGGAAAACCTGCGCGCGCATCAAAGCGCGTCTGCTGCCGGCTGCGCAACCGACTTGTCAGGGCGCGCCAATAGGTAATACGGAATGTCGATCCCGAGAGCGGGAAAGAATTCGTGGTGGGAGTACCGGAAGCCGAGTCTTTCGAGAACTTTCCTGGAGTTGGCGTTGTCGGGATGGTGGCCGGCGGAGAGCGCTTTTGCGCCAAGCGTTTGGAAGGCGTAGTGGATCACCGCCGTGGCCGCTTCCCCCGCCAGGCCGCGTCCCCAGAATTCCGGCTGCAGGTGGAAGCCCAACTCGGGGATTCCTTCTTCGAGCCGGTAGGGGCGGAGTCCGCAGCAACCGACAAATCGGTCGCCATCCACCAGGTACATCGGCCAGTATTGGAAGTCATGCGCGACGCCGCGATCCAGCTCCACTAAAAGCCGGCGTTCGATCTCTTCATCGGCGAAGGGCCCGCCAAAAAATTTGGTGACTTCGCGATCGCCCCACAATCGACGAGCCAGCGGCAGATCCTTCTTCCTCCACCAGCGGAATCCGAGTCGCTCGGACCGCAGAAAATAAGGCTCGCTGGCCATGGCTAGGATTTTTCCGGCGCGGCCGCCTGCGCCGCCTTCCGGGCGCGCCGCTTGCGCCACAGCAGTCGTAGCAGCCACGCCGCCAGAACCAGCAGCAGGGTCCAAGGAATCATGAATACGACCAAGGTGATCAGGGAGCCGAGGCTCTCCGCCATGGTCTCACCCGCCTGTCCCACCGCCGCCCACAACGGCTTCAATGGAGTCTTTGATGTTCAAGCCGGGCCTGGAGAGCATGGCCCGCAAGCTGTCGCGATAGGCGGCGAGGTTCTTAAGCCGCGCTTCGCTGTCCACCACTTGGGTGGTTTTGTCTTGGCTGAGGGTGGAGTGCTGAACGATGCTCCCTTGCTTCTCGACTTGCGTGAGCAGCTTTGGAAAATCCTGCGGCGCGACCCGCAGCGCGATGCTTCCGGAAGCGGAGGATGGGCCGGAGCGGGCGGTGATGCGGGAGGCGGTAACCTCGCATGCCAGCGTGCCGCAGAACCTGATGACCGCCTCCCAGGCCGCCTGCAGCTTCTCATCGCTCGACACAACCTCGAGTTTGTGTTCGACGGCGATGAAGCGCTCGGCGGGCGTGTTGGCCAAGGTCGACGTTGGCATGAGGCTTACCAGTCCCGGCGACTCGAGCGGCTGTGCCCCTTCCGCTCGGTCGGCAACGCGGGCCGTCCGATAGCTGCACGCCGTCAGGAAAACGGAAATGGTAATGATCAGCGGGAGTGCGAACTTCTGGCGCATGGGTTTGTCGCCTCGGGCCGCGCCGATCCCCGGGACGCAGCGGCAAAAGAAACTCGACTGTCGTTTTTGACGCGGTCGCAGCCTAAAAGGTTCCCTGGTTTATGGCTTACGACGCGCGCAGGGCGGCTCCAAGCCGGGATTCGAGGGCGGCTACGATCCTGGCGGAATAGTCGGCGGCTTGCGCGTCGGTCAAGGTCGTTTCCCGGCTTTGGAAAGTGACCCGCACCATCAGCGAATACTTCCCCGCGGGAACGTTTTTGCCGCGGAACAGGTCGGCAGCCTCGATGGAAGCGAGTTCTGGAATGTTCGCGCCGCGGATGATCTCGCTGACTTCGGCAAACGTAACGCCGTCGTCAAGGAGCAGCGAGAAATCGCGCTCGACCGCGGGGAAGCGCGGCAGCGGCCGGTAGCGACGCGCGTTTTTCACTCCGTAGTACTTGCAGAAGAATGCGGCCAAAGCGATTTCCGCGAGATAAACGTCCTGCCGGAATTTCAGCTTGTCGGCAATCCGGCGAGCCAGGAGCCCGGCCGAGCCGAGTTCGTTGCCGTCTGTTGAAACTCGTCCGCGCTTGGCGGGATGGAGTGAGTCCGCGCCGCCCTGCTGCCACTCGAAACCGCCGCCGAGTGCGCCGATTGCGTCCAGGTCGCCCTTTAGATCGGCAAAGGAAAATTCGCGCGCGCCATCGTAGAGACCCTGCGAACGCGCTTCGCCGGTGGCGCCGAGCGTCAGAAAAAGCGTCTCGACGGGTCGAGGCGCGGCGCCCGCTTGGCCCGCCGGCCAAGCAAACCGATAGTGCCGGCCGATTTCAAACAGGCGGACGTCGCGCTGGCCGTGATTCAAGTTCCATTCAATGGCTCCGGCCATGGACACCGAACCGCTCGAGCGGAGCAGGCTGGCCTCTTCCGAAAGAGGATTGGCGAGGCGCGCGGGAATCACCCCCGCGGGACGGAAAAGCGCGTCGCGGTCTTCGGCCACCTGCGGAATGGTGACGATTTCGCGGTAGCCCAGGCCGATGAGGCGTTCGCGCAGGCGGGTTTCCGCTTCGTAGTGCGGCAGACGCGCGGCTCCTTGCCGGGCCGCGGGCAGGCGCGGCGGAAATTTATGCATGCCATAGACGCGAATCACTTCTTCAATAAGGTCGATTTCGCGCTCGACTTCCGAGCGCCACGACGGCTGCGTACATTCCCAGGCGGCCAGTATCGAGCCGGACTGGCCGCGGTTCTGGTCGACGCGAACCGGCGCAAAACCGAGTGCGCCCAATATGGCCTCGATCTCTTGGTCCGGGACATCCGCGCCCATCACGCGCAGCAGCTCGGCGCGGCTGATGGTGATTCTCCTGGTGGCGCGCTTGGCGGGATAGACGTCCACTACCCCCGAAAGCAGTTCCCCGCCAGCCAGCTGCAGGATCAGTTCCGAGCAGCGTCGTGATGCGAGCTCCGCCATTTCCGGATCCGCGCCGCGGCTGAAGCGTGTGGAGGCCTCGGTATGCAATTTCAGGAAGCGTGTTGCGCGGCGAATGGCCACCGGTTCAAACCATGCGCATTCGATCAGGACGTTCTTGGTGGAGAAGGAGATTTCCGTTTCGCCGCCGCCCATGACTCCGCCGATGCCAACGGCGCGCGAGCCGTCGCCATCAGAAACCACGCTGAAGGAGGCATCGAGGTCGCGTTCGACTCCGTCGAGGGTTCTCATTTTTTCGCCGCGCTTGGCTGCGCGCACCACGATCGAATGGTTCCGGACCAGGTCGTAGTCGAAGGCGTGCAGCGGATGACCGAGCTCGAGCATCACGTAGTTGGTCGCGTCCACCACGTTGCTGATCGAGGCCACGCCCGCGGCTTCCAGGCGCTCGCGCAGCCACTCGGGCGAAGGCTGAATCTTCACGTTGCGAATGACGCGCGCCGTGAAACGGCCGCAAAGTTCGGGCGATCTGATGCTTACCGAAACCGCGTCGCTCGCTTTGGCGGCGGAAGACTGCGCAGGCCTGGGCTGGACGGACTTGAGCGGGAGCTTGTAGATTGCGGAAACCTCGCGCGCGATGCCGTAGACACCGAGACAGTCCGGGCGATTGGAGGTGATTTCGGCGTCGATGACGCCGCCCTGCAGTCGCGGTTCGACGCTCGCGACGTTGGTGCCGGCGAGGGCCAGGCGCGAGGCCAGCTCCTCTGGCGTCGCGGTTACATCCACAAAATCCTTGAGCCAGTTATAGACAACCTTCATTGGCGGTTCCTCGCCATATCCAGCCGGCCGAAATACATTTGCGTCGTGTACTCCATTCGCACCCGGCCAAGCTTAGAATTGGCGTCAAAGAGCTTGCCGAGCGCGGCCATCATCGGTTCGTAATTCGGTTGGCCTTCCCGCGGAGCATAGGAACTGCTGCGCAAGCGCCCGGCCAATCCGGCGAAGTCGAATTCCTGGAAGTTGCCTAGTTCCCGGCGCTCGAAATTCCCCTGCCCGAAGAAGTTTCGCATGTCGCTCGCTTCCGGATAGGCTTCTTTCACCCGGGTGTAGTCCGTTCCGTAGCGCACGAGGAGATCTTCGTAGGCGCGGCCGAAGGGCGTTTCGCCGATCCGGCGGTCGTTCCACATGACGACGACCGCGCCGCCGGGCTTCAAGATGCGCGCGAATTCCCGGCGCGTCGCGTCGGGCTCAAACCAGTGAAAAGCCTGCGCGGCGGTGACGAAGTCCACGCTGCCGTCGGCGAGCGTGGTGGCCTCGGACGAACCATTTCGGCTGGAAAAGCTTGGGAAGCCGGCCAGGAACTCGTCGCCGGCGGCGCGCATTTCATCGTTTGGCTCGATGCCGATGACGCGGTTGCCGTTTTCAAGAAACACTTTGCTCAGCAACCCGGTGCCCGAACCAACGTCCGCGACGACCTGATCGGGCCTCAGGCCGCAATGGCTGCGCAGCACATCGATGAGCGCGGAGGGATAGCCCGGGCGGTAGCGGAGGTAGTCGGCTACGCGGGAGGAGAAGCGTTGTTTGGCGTCGGCGAAGGTCACGGAAATTGGCGCAAAAAGCGGACGTCGTTCTGGAAAAAAGCCTGGATGTCGTCGATGCCGTACTTGAGCATCGCGAGGCGGTCCATACCCATGCCGAAGGCGAAGCCGCTGAGCTTTTTCGGGTCGTAGTTCACAAAGCCGTAGACCGCTGGATCGACCATGCCGGCGCCAAAAAGCTCGATCCAGCAGGAACCCTTGCACTTGCCGCAGGCCGCGCCGCCCGCGGAGACCCCGCTGCCGCCGCAGAAAATACAGGAGACGTCGAATTCCACACTCGGCTCGGTGAACGGGAAATAGCTCGGGCGAAAACGGGTTTTCACGCTCGGCCCGAAAAACTGCTTCACGAAATATTCGATGGTGCCGGTGAAATCGCAGAAAGTGATGTCGGTATCGACCGCCAGCCCTTCGATCTGATGAAACATGAAGGAGTGCGTAGCGTCGGGATTGTCGCGGCGATAGACCTTGCCGGGTACGATGACGCGTACCGGCGGCTGCTGCTTTTCCATGGTGCGGATCTGCACGGGAGAAGTGTGCGTGCGCAGAAGCAGCGATCCGGCCGCTGTCTGCGGTCCGGATGGCGCGGCCGCTTCGACGTAGAACGTGTCCATATCGTCGCGGACGGGATGGAACTCCGGGATATTGAGCGCCTCGAAGTTGTAATAGGGCGTCTCGATTTCCGGACCTTCCACCACGGAAAAGCCGATCGAGACGAAGATGTCCTCGATTTCCTCGAACACCTGACGGATCAGATGGCGCGAACCGATGGGACGCCGGACGCCAGGAAGGGAAAGATCCACGCGCTCTCTGGCGACCGAGGTTTCTTTCGCGCCCGATTCGATGGCCGCGCGACGCGTTTCCATCCGCGCGTCCAGCTGGGCTTTGAACTTGTTGAGCTCCTGACCAACGGCCGGTTTCAGTTCCTTGCCGGCGGGTTTCAGCCAGTTGTCGCCGACCAGAGTCAGCACGCCTGACTTCCGGCCGAACCAGTGCACGCGGAATTTCTCAAACGCGTCGGCAGAATGCGCGGCCTCTAGATCGGCGTTCGCCTGGACCAGCAATTGCGCGAACAGCGGAGCAACCTGCCCGGGTTCGGTGACGCCGAGAGCGGCGAGAGTCTTCTCGTGAGAATGATGGGACATAGGAAACCGATAGATTACAAGAGAGCGATCGGACGCCGCCAGCGGACGATGCCGCCTCCAGGTGGTGCGCTGGCAGACGCAAAGACAGAAAACGGATTCCTGGCCCCGCCTGCCGGCCGCAGGCGGGCCCGGAAGGACAAGTGCTGCCTCTTACGCTTTTTTTGCAGCGGGCTTGGTTGTGAAGGCCTTGGCCTTTTCCGCGAGTTGTGCGAAACCCGCCGCGTCTTTCACCGCGATGTCGGCCAGCACTTTGCGGTCGAGTTCGACGCCCGCGGCCTTGAGGCCGTGAATGAGCTGGCCATAGCTGATGCCGTTCAAGCGCGCGGCGGCGCCGATGCGCTGGATCCACAGCCGGCGGTACTGGCGCTTCTTGGCGCGGCGGTCCCGGAACGCATAGCGATCGGCGCGATTTGCCGCTTCCTGCGCCGACTGGTACAGCTTGCTCTTGGTGAGGAAAAAGCCCTTGGTCCTCTTGAGGTACTTCTTGCGCCGAGCCCGGCGCTTGGTGCCGCGTTTCACGCGTGCCATGGGTTTGCTCCTTTGACCTCGCTCCCTGCCGGAGAAGCCGGGCCAAAGCCCGCGCTTCCAGACAAGACTCGAGGCGATTCAAATTGATTCGGAAACAAGACGGGTCGCGGCCACGCGAAGCTCGCGAAAACGCCAAGCTTCGGCAACGCAACGGGTTTGTTTCCGGTGATACATTCGCGCCCGCAAGGCAATGCTTGAGGCGCAGATTCGGCCGGCAGGCACCCGTGAAGCGCTGCCTGGCACGAACTGCCGCTCGCAGATTTTCGCGAGCAGCTTCTCGGTACAATCGCTCGTTCTACACTTTGCGAAACTCTAGACTTTCGCTTCGCAAAAATCTTCGCCGGTCTAGAGACCGGCCGCTGCAAACTTAAGACAGCCCGTAAGGAAGCATCTGCAAAGTCTTGGCTTTGTCGGCCGGGTTGACCTGCGTGATTTTCTTGAGCTTGCGCATGCGCTTGGCGGCTTTGGTGCCGAGCAGGTGGCGCTTGCCGGAGTGCATGCGGAGCAGCTTGCCGGTAGCGGTCAATTTGAACCGCTTGGCGGCACCCCGGTGGGTTTTCAGCTTTCTCTTCGGCTTGGAAGCGTTACGTGGCATTGCTAAACCTTTCGTTTTGTAACGGATGCTGTTCTAGAACCACTCATCGTTCAACAACCTTGTAAATTCAGTGCCAATTCGAACACGGTTTCCGGTCGGGCTGCTGCTCCGCTACGCTCAGCCTAGCTCGCAGTGCGCTGCGATGCAGCTGACGCGCCGCCGCCTTTTCTGGGCGCGAGCAGTGCCACCAGGACGTTGCCCTCCATGCGCGGGGGCGTCTCGATCTGGCCCTGGTCGCCCAGCTCGCCCAACAGGCGAGTCATCTTGGCGCGGCCGACTTCCTGGTGCGCCATTTCCCGGCCGCGGTGAAAAATCATGGCGCGAACTTTGTGGCCTTCACCGAGGAAACGAATGATCTGGTTCTTGCGGACCTGAAAATCGTGTTCGGCGGTGTTGGGGCGGAACTTGACTTCCTTGAGCGCGGAACCGCGGCTGCTTTTGCGCTGCTCGTGCGCCTTTTTGTTCTGCTGGTACAGAAACTTGCCGTAATCGGTGATCTTGCAAACCGGAGGATCGGCGGTGGGGGAAATCTCCACCAAATCCAACCCGCGTTCCCGGGCCACGCGAAGCGCTTCAAAAGGTTGCATGACGCCGAGCTGGCCGCCGTCTTCATCAATCACCCGGACTTCGCGAGCGCGAATACGTTCGTTAATGCGAACGCGGTCGCTCTGCGGCCGGAAATTCCTATCTGCGATAAATCCCCCTAAACATTAAAGAAGCGCCGAAACAGACGGATGACCGTTTCCGGGCCCGGATGCACTGCCAAACACGAAACGCCCCAGCTTGGTTCACCGAGCCCTATCAGGCGCGGGGAACCACATGAGGACAGATTTCGAAGTATAGCACGGCCGGGGCCTGGAGGCGGCAAGAATCTGGCGTCAACCGATGCGCAAGGAGGGGGCACAGGGCAAGAGTGTGACCGCTCAGACCCAGCCGTGCCCCCGGGCGCCTTCAACTCGGATAGACCAACGAGGCTCTGCCCCTGAGTTGTTGGTGCTGAGAGGTAGTGGCGCCGGGAACCTAAGCGTTTCACTTTTCGGACGCGAGAATCGGGCTAGAGTGCCATCGCAGCGTGTTCGGCTAGTGCGCGCCGAAGCCGTGGCCGGGCATGGATCGAAGGACCATGCCCCCAAAAAGGCCATGATGCCGATGAAAGTAGGCGGCCAAGCGAAAGCTGGATGCGGGCGGAATGTCCTTCGTGAAAAGACGCCAGGCGGCTCCGCGCGCGGCCAAGGTAGACGTCAAGACCTATAGGCCACAGCCGCGGAGCCGGCACGGAATCGGATAAAGGGTGGATTTCATGAAGTCAGCTCAAGGCTGTTCTTCGGCCCCTTGATGACGGCGCGCAGGCGGGCGGCCGCGTTCTTGATGAGGATGGCGTCGAGGCGAAGCTTTGCCGTGACTACGGCCAGGGTCGCGGGATCGGGCGTGTCGAGTTCGAAGCGTAAGAGCTGGCAGCCGGAGGGCGCGTCATTCGAGGGATGAACCGTGTTGGCGCCCCATTCAATGAAGAAAGGCAGGAGGCCGCCGGCGTCGTCTTTGAGCGTGAGCGTTTGCCAGTGCAGTTCCTTGCCGTCCGGCCGCTTGCGCGAACCGGGAGTCGGGCCGGTGGCTTCGATGCCGTCCTGTCTGAGTTTGCCGGCGAAGGCTTCGATGTTGTTGCGCAGGTGGGCGGCCCAGCCGACCAGACGCGGTTCGCCCGGCCGCTGCAGCCGGTCGAGCAGAGGTGACCTACCACCGGATTGCTGCGGATCGGGAGCGATGATTTCAAGGTAGCGGCCGAGCCCCTGAGCGGTGGGGGCAGAGAGGGAGACGAGCGCGTTTTGCGTGCCGCGGCCGGGATGGACTCCGCCAAAGGCGGCGCGGACTCCGGTGTGCTCTTCGAGGAAGTCGATGCCACGTTCGAGATCGCTCGCGCCTAAGAGGATGTGGTCGAGCATGGACGGTACCTGGTCAACGAGAGGCACGTCGGATGGTTGCTGGCGCTGCGCGATCGAGAGTGGCGGAGCGAAAGCGGCCGATACCCCCAATTGAACGAAGGTGCGGCGGCGCATGGCGCTTATCCGATCGCACGGGAGTCAGATTCGGCGCGCAGGGTTTCGACCAGTTCGGCCAGGGGTTTGGGGCCGAGGTCGCCTTTGCTGCGCTGGCGCAGGCTGACGGTGCCGGCTTCGGCTTCTTTGGGGCCGACGACGAGCATGTAGGGGATTTTTTGCAGCTGTGCGTCGCGGATTTTCGCTGGCAGCTTCTCGTTGCGGTCGTCGAGATGGACGCGCAAGCCGTGGTTTTGCAACGTTTCCTGGACGTGCTTCGCATAGTCCATCACTTTTTCGCTGACCGGGCAGATTTCGACCTGCGTGGGAGCGAGCCAGAGCGGAAAAGCGCCGGCATAGTGCTCGATCAAAATGCCGAAAAAGCGCTCGACCGAGCCGAGCAGCGCGCGATGAACCATAAGCGGCTGGTGGCGCGCGCCGTCGTCGCCGACATATGCAAGGGCGAAGCGCGCGGGCAGGTTGAAATCGAACTGCACGGTGGTGAGCTGCCAGGAGCGGCCGATCGCGTCGATGAGCTTGATGTCGATCTTTGGGCCGTAGAACGCCGCTTCGCCGGGCATTTTCTTGTACGGGATTTTCATCCGGTCCATGGTGTTGGCCAGAGCAGCGGTGGCGCGGTGCCAGTCTTCGGGCTGGCCGGCGTAGTTTTCCGGAAGCTTTTCGTCCCAGTCGGAAAGCTCGACTTCGAATCGGTGGAAGCCGAAATTCTTCATGACCGCATAGGCGAAATCCACGCAGGCTTCGACTTCGGACTCGATCTGCGAAGGCATGCAGAAAATATGCGCGTCGTCCTGCGTGAAGCCGCGCACGCGCAGCAGGCCGTGCAGGACGCCGCTGCGTTCGTAGCGATAGACGGTACCGAGTTCGGCCAGGCGCACGGGAAGTTCGCGATAGCTGCGCAGTTTCGATTTGTAGATAAGGATGTGGCCCGGGCAGTTCATGGGCTTGAGCTGGTAGTCGGCTTTTTCGACTTCCACCGGCCCGAACATGTTTTCCCGATAAAAATTGGCGTGCCCGGAAGTTTTCCAAAGGTCGAGCCGCATGATGTGCGGCGTGTAGACCAGATCGTAGCCGCGCTTGATGAGCTCCTCGCGCAGCCAGGTTTCGATGAGGTTGCGAATGAATCCGCCCTTGGGATGCCAGAAGATGAGGCCGGGGCCGGCCTCCTCCTCTATGCTGAAGAGGTCGAGTTCGGGCCCCAGCTTGCGGTGATCGCGGCGCTTGGCTTCTTCGAGGCGATGGAGATAGTCTTCGAGTTCCTTCTCGGTGAAGAACGCGGCGGCATAGATGCGTTGCAGCTGCGCGTTGCCTTCCTGCCCTTTCCAGTAGGCGCCGGCGACGTTCATTAGTTTGAACGCCTGGATGCGCTTGGTCGACGGAATGTGCGGGCCGCGGCAGAAATCGATGAATTTGCCGGTGGTGTAAAAAGAGACCATCGGTTCGCTGGCCTTTTCTTCGACCAGCTCGCACTTGAAAATCTGATTGGAGTTTTTGTAGAACTCGAGCGCTTCGGGCTTGGGCATGTACTTGCGCTCGTTCGGCAAGTCCTCGGCGGCGAGCTGGTGCATCTTCTTTTCGATTTTAGCCAGGTCGTCGGGAGTGAACGGCTCTTCGCGCAGGAATTCGTAGAAAAAGCCGTTGTCGACGGGCGGGCCGATGCCGAGCTTTACGTCGGGATAGAGCTCCGTCACGGCGGCGGCCAGCAAGTGTGCCGCGGAGTGACGAAAGACGAAAAGCGCGTCGGGGTCTTTTGCAGTAAGAATTTTGAGCTTGAGGTCCTGTTCGAGCGGCCGGCGCAGATCGATCAGGTAACCGCCGTCTTCGACCGGTTCGCCGAAGTTGGCCAGCGGGCCGTTAAGCGAATAGGCCTTGGCGACGAACGCGGCCTCCGCCAGGCGAGGCGAGATACCGCGTGCGATGTCCGCTGCGGTGGTGCCTTTGGGAACGTCCTTGACGCTGCCATCGGGCAAAGTGATGTGAATGGTATCCATTTTTACCTCAGGGTCTGTTAGCACAAACCCTGGAACTAGGTGTTCGCCTATATCCGTCGCTCCACGATGCCAGAGCGAATAAATAAGAGTATCGGCAGCGGAAAAGAGGGTCAAGGCGACGCCGGGAAGAGCAAGTAAGCGCCAGTAAGGGACCGGAAATTCATCCCTGGGCCCGCGGACTCAAAAGATTCGCCCTCCTTCAAGTTGCCGTCGCGCGACAGGGCCTGGGCCACCGCCAGCTCCCGCCTGACCCATTCGGACAGGGATTGGCCTCTGCTGCACAGCCGAAATATCGCGCCGCGTGCCGGTAGTCCTTCTGGGTCAATCACTACCCCGGCGCAGGCGGCGCAGGCTGAAACTATAGACGCCCCAAAGATGCCTTCCGTGGCTCGGCGCACGTAGGGATTTCGCCAAGGACCGGATACAATTTGCTTTCTTTCGAACGATTCCTTGCTCTCTTTAAAGGAGTGACCGATGCGTGGTTGGCTCGCGTGGTGTGCGGTGGCAGCAGCGTTGACGATCCATGGGAGTCTCCTCGAGGCGCAGTCGACATCGCCGGTGCAGGCGGTGAAGGGTCCGGATGAGCGGATGAAGGCGGACATTCTGGTGGTGGTGGCCCATCCCGACGATGAAGGCGGGGCAACACCCTATCTCGCGCGCGCGATTTATGACCAGCACAAGCGCGTCGCGGTGGTGTTTCTGACGCGCGGGGGAAGCGGCGGAAACGACTATTCGCGCGAGCATGGGCCGGCGCTCGCGGATATTCGTGAACAGGAAGCGCGAACGGCGTGCGCGAAGCTGGGCATTACAAACGTATGGTTTCTTGCCGGGCAGGACACAGCTTCGCAAAACGTGCTGAACTCGCTTGCCAACTGGGGACACGGCGCCAACCTGGAAGCGCTGGTGCGCATCGTTCGCCTGACCCGGCCCGAGGTGATCATCACCTGGCTCCCTGCCGTATTTATCGGAGAAAATCACGGCGATCATCAGGCCGCGGGGGTGCTGGCGACGGAGGCGTTCGATCTGGCGAGCGATCCGATTGCGTTTCCAGCTCAAGTGGCGGGCGCCAGCAAGCGGCTGGAAGCGTATCTGGAGAATCTGACGCCCTGGCAGCCGAAGAAGCTCTATTACTTCAGCGACGCCGACGATCAAAAGCAGTTCCAAGGAACCGGCCCGGCCTATTCGATCAAAGAGCTCTCGCCCTCGCAGAAAAAGTCCTACCTGATGCTGGCGCTCGAAGCGGCCTGGCCGCACTTCACCCAGTTTCCGCAGGCACAAGAATTTCAGAAGATGACGGAAGATCAACTCAAGAAGTTTTTGGATGATCCGAACAATCTGTTCTGGCCGGAGCCGATGACGCTGACGCTCGGAAAATCCGCGGTTAAAACCTCGCTGACCGACGACGTCTTCGCAAATCTCGGTCTTCCCATAACCGAGGGCGCCGCCAGGCGCGATGTAGCTCCGAGGCGCGGTGAATCGTGGCTGGCCCTGGGCGGGCCCTGGTTCTACTACGACGCGTTCCGGCGCGCGCACGGCGGGTCGGACGCCTGGCGGTCCGCGAATCCGCCGGAGATCGCCGTTAAGACCGGATCCACGCTGGCCATACCGCTGGTCGTGGGCCACCTAGGCCGGGCTGCAGCGGAAATCACGGTAACCGCGCCTGCGGGATGGAAGGTCGCGAATGGCCAGGGCCGGCTCGAACTGCAGGCGGAGGATCGAACCTATCTGATGGTCGAGATTCTGACGCCGGATCTAAACAAGGAGCAGCTAGGAAAGCTCGCTCCCGAGGAAGTCCTGGTGAAAGCGTCGCTAGAGGGAAAAGCGGTCGGAGAAGTGCGCTTGAAAGTCTCGCTCAAGGCGAGTGCCCTGCCGCAGTAGCGCCGGACAAGCGGCCGCAGCAGAGAGACAGCGGCCGCCCGTGCGGGAAAGGCCAACGGGCTAGCTCTTGCGGCGGGCGGCTTCCATCTGGTCCCAGAAGGAGTCCGGCAGCAGCCGCAGGTCGTTGAACTCGCCGGCGCCTTGCAGCCATTGACCGCCGTCAATCACCACACACTCTCCGTTGATATAAGGCGCCATGTCGCTAACCAGAAATGCCGCCAGGTTGGCGAGCTCTTCGTGTTTTCCGAAGCGCTTCATGGGATTCGCTTGGCGCGTGTGTTCTTCGAATTGCTTTGAGGGCATAAGACGCGACCAGGCGCCCTCGGTCGGAAAGGGCCCCGGCGCTATGGCGTTGAGGCGAATGCCGTACTTGGCCCATTCGACGGCGAGTGAAGTGGTCATGGCCAGCACCCCGGCCTTGGCGCAGGAAGAAGGCACGACGAAGCCCGAGCCGCAGTTGGCGGCGGCATAGGTGGTGGTGATGCTCAAGACGTTGCCGGCGCGTTTCTCGGCGATCCACTTGCGCGCGAAGGCTTGCGTGCAGTGGAACGTGCCGTTGAGTACGATGCTCACCACGGCGTTGAATGCGTTCGGCGAAAGCTTCTCGGTGCGCGCCATGAAGTTTCCCGCGGCATTGTTGACGACCGTATCGATCGGGCCGACCGCGCCCTCGGCCCGATCCGCGGCGGCTTCGACGGCCGCGAAGTCGCGTACGTCGCACCAGGCGTAGGCCGAAACACCGCCCGCCGCCTCGATGGCCGCGCAGGTTTCCTTGAGCAATTCCTCGCGGCGGCCGATGACGAACATCTTGGCGCCGAGCGCGGCGAAATTTAGCGCCATGGAGCGGCCGAGTCCGGAGCCGCCACCCGACAGGAAGATGGCGCGATTTTTGAGCAGGTCCTTCTGGAACACGGATCACCGCCTTCACAGTGCCAACAACCGGGAGCCGTTTTCGAATCCTATCAAAACAGGCCGGGAAAGAAGCGCGGTTTGGAACCCATGGCGGCGGCGTAGTGCGGATTGGAGAGCAGAACCGGGTCTTCGACCGACAGACGAAGAGAAAGAACGATCATGTGGGCCAAGGCCCCGGCGAGTGCGGTGATCCACGCGGTGTGAATCAGGGGCAGCGCGAGCATCTCCACGAACACGGCGGCGTAATTCGGATGGCGCACATAGCGGAAAGGACCGGAGGCGACAAAGCCGAGCTTGGTCGAGTCCACCACCTGCACGTTCCAGTGCTCGCCTAGCGTTCGAATCACCCACCAGCGAACCAGGTTCGCGGCCACGAACAAGAGAAACATCGGTAGGGCCAGCGCCGGAATGAGCGGCCGATGAAGCAGGATGACTTCCGCGGCGGCGCCCGTCAGCACCACGGTATGAAACATGGCCATCCAGCGGAAGTAGGGATCTTTGACCTTCACTGCGCCGCGCGAAGCCATCTGCTGCTGATGGCGCTTGGAAATGCGCAGTTCGAAAATGCGCAGGGCGGCTACCGCCAGCAACAAAGCCAGAAACAGATAAACGCTCAGTTCCATTGCAGCAGCAGGAATTCCGCGCTGAAGCCGGGGCCGAACGCGGCGGCCATCGCGATTTCCTCTTTCTTAAGAGGCCGTTTTTCGAGCCACTCCTGAAGGATGAAAAGGATCGTCGCGCTCGAAAGATTGCCGACGTTGCCGAGAATGTCCCAGGAAGGCTTGGTGTCGCAGTGGTTGAGCCCGAGAGCTTCCTGTACGTTGCCGAGCAAACGCGACCCGCCCGGATGGAGAATCCAGCCGCGGATGTTGGCGCGCGACATGCAATGCCGCCCAAGGAAGCCGTCCACCAGGCCTTCGATTTTGGCACCGATCATTTCCGGCACGTCTTTCGAAAGCAGGATGTGGAAGCCGGAGTCCTTCAGATCGAATCCCATTGCGCCCAAAGAGTCCGGGAAGGTGTAGGTCTCCGAAGTGAGGATGCGCGGGTTGCGGCCGTTGGGCTTGCTGCTGATGATCACGGCCGCCGCGCCGTCTCCGAACAAAATGGACGAAATCAAGTTCGCCTGCGAAATGTCCTTGCGCTGAAAGGTCAGTGAAGGCAGCTCCACCGAGATGACCAAAACATTGCAGCCGGGGTAGGCCTGGAGATAGTCGCTGGCGCGCCCCATGGCCATGGCCCCGGCGGCGCAGCCTAATTCCGTGAACGGCATGCGGCGCACATTCGAACGGAAGCCCATTCGATTGATCAAATGCGCGTCAAGCGACGGAATCATGAAGCCGGTGCAGGAGACTGTGATGATCAAGTCGATTTCGTCGGCCCGCATTCGGGCGCGCTCGAGGCATTCCTCGGCGGCGCGCTGGCCGAGCGAAATGGCATGCTCCATGTATTCCTGATTGGTCTTTTCGAGCGAGCGCGGCTCGACCGTGTAATCGATCGGAAAGATCACATGGCGCTGGTGGACCTGCGCGTTGTCCACGATGGACATCATGGCCTCGAGCCGGCGCTCGGGGATATCGAACACCCGGCCCATGTAATACTTCACGTCGTCGCGCGTGATGACGTGCGGAGGTAGCGCGGTGGCCGTGGCTGCGACGAAACATGGTGACTCATAGAACTTGGAAGGTTCCATTCTTTCGACAATTCCCCTGGGCGCGAAGTGAGAGGCTGCTCGAACTTGATAGACTCTATCCTATTCTCGGCTTTTTCTGAATCGCCCGACAGCATTTTCCGCAGGGGGCGCGATTTTTTCGTTAGCCTTTACCTCGCCCGCATTTACTGCCCGCGGCGTCACGAACTGGCAGAGCCGGGGTAAGATGGCACTCCCTTCAGGAGAGTTCACCGATGAAGCGCAACCTGCGTTGCAGAATAAGCATCACCCTGGCGCTGGTGATGGTTTCGATCTCCCTGGGCCTCGGCGTCGCCGAGGCCCAGCAGAACGGCGAGCCGCTGCTGGTGGTCGTTTCCGTGGACGGCCTGCGGCCGGACTACGTCACGGAGGCGGATGCGCGCGGAGCCAAAGTGCCCAACCTGCGGCGCTTTTTAAAGGAAGGAGCTTTTGCCGACGGCGTTCAGGGCGTGGTTCCGACGGTGACCTATCCGAGCCACACCACGCTCGTCACCGGCGTGTGGCCCGCCAAGCACGGGATTTATGCCAACTCGGTATTCGACCCGTTGCAAAAAAATGCCGACGGCTGGTATTGGTACAACGAAGATCTGCGCGTACCGACTTTGTGGGACGCCGTGAAGCAAGCCGGCCGAAAGACGGCCAGCATCCAGTGGCCGGTCACCGTCGGCGCGAGAAACATCGACTGGCTCATCCCGGAAGTCTGGCGCGCCGGCACGCCCGAGGACGCGAAGCTGCTCCGCGCCCTGTCGACGCCGGGAATGCTCGCGGAAATATCGCCGAAGCTCGGCGACTACCGGGGCGGATTCGACGCCACGCCCGAGGCCGACGCGCTGCGCGGCAAGTACGCCGAATGGATTCTCGAATCGAAACATCCGGGCATTCTGACGCTGCACTTGCTCGGTCTCGATCACCAAGAGCACGAGTCGGGACCCTTCAGCCCGCAATCGATCGCGGTGCTCGAAAGGCTCGATCTGGTGATCGGTTCGCTGCGCGAAACGGCCGAAAGAGTCTCGCGCGGCCACGCTTACGTCGCGGTCGTCTCCGACCACGGGTTCGCCAAGGTGGAAAATCAACTGAACCTGTTTCTGGCGTTCCTGGAAGCGAAGCTGTTCACGTTGAATGACCAAGGCAAAATCACGGACTGGAAGGCCATGCCCTGGGAAAACGGCGGTTCCGCGGCGATAGTGCTGAAAGACCCCGCCGATCAGGCCACGTTCATCGCCGTGCGCGACCTGCTCTCTAAACTCGCGGCCGACTCGGCCAATGGAATCGACCGTGTACTCTCGGCCGACGAGGTGCACGAACGGGGTGGCTATCCGAACGCGGCGTTTTTCGTCGGGCTGAAGCCGGGCTGGAAGACGGTCGCTTCCGTCACCGGACCGGTCGCGAGCAAGACCGCGCACACCATGGGCACGCACGGCGAACTGCCGGATTTGCCTGATTTGCGCTCGTCGTTCTTCCTGGTGGGCCCGGGCGTGCCCGCCAACAAGCACCTCGGACAGATCGACATGCGCAGCATTGCGCCCACGCTCGCCCACGTGATTGGCGTTTCCTTGCCGAGCGCCGACGGCAAGAATTTACTTCCGTGAGGCGCAGCGACCCGAGGAGCCCCAGAATGAGTTTGCATCTCTTTTGCGCATTGCTCCTGGCCGCGCCGTGGTCAGGCAACCTTGCCGCCGCCGGCGGGCCTGAGCAGCCCGCTTTTGCCGTCGAGGAGGGCGATTTCGTCGTCAAAGACTTCAAGTTCCGCTCCGGGGAGTCGCTGGACCTACTGCGGCTGCACTACCGCACGCTTGGCAAGCCGGTTCGCGATAGCAAAGGCCGCATCAACAACGCCGTTATGGTCCTGCACGGCACGGGCGGTTCGGGAGAGCAGTTCCTTGCGCCGCAGTTTGCGCGAGAGCTCTACGGTCCCGGCCAGCCGCTCGATATCGGCAGGTTTTTCGTCATCCTGCCGGACGGCATCGGGCACGGGAAGTCCTCGAAGCCGAGCGACGGGATGCGCGCGCACTTTCCCTCCTACGACTACGACGATATGGTCGCCGCCCAGCATTTGCTGCTGACCAAGGGCCTCGGCGTCGAGCATCTGCGCCTGATTTTCGGCACCTCCATGGGCTGCATGCACTCGCTGGTGTGGGGCGAAACCTATCCCGACTTCATGGACGCGCTGATGCCGATGGCCTGCCTGCCCGTCGAAATCGCCGGACGCAACCGCATGTGGCGCAAAATGGTGATGGACGCGATCCGGAAGGATCCCCAATGGCAGGGCGGCGAATACCGGCAGGAGCCGAAACAAGCGCTGCGCACCGCCGAAGACCTGCTGATCATTGCCGGGAGCGCGCCGCTGGCCATGCAAAAGTCGTATCCCACCCGCGCCGCCGCCGACCAATTCGTGGACGATTATTTCGCCGCGCGCTTCGCCAGCCTCGATGCCAACGACCTGCTTTACCAGGTCAACGCCTCGAGAAACTACGATCCCCGGACACGGCTCGAGGAGATCCGGGCGCGCGTGACGTGGATCAACTCCGCGGATGATTTCATCAATCCGCCGGAACTCGGAATCGCAGAGCGGGAGGCGAAGCGCCTGAAGAATGGGAAGTTCGTCCTGATACCGGCGAGCGAGGCGACGCACGGGCATGGCTCGCACACCTGGGCCGTTCTCTGGAGGGACGAACTGGCCGAGTTGCTGGAGAAGTCCGCGCCCTGACCCCGCGGGTCCGGTCTAGCCCGCGGCTTCCTGGCTGGCGCGGATCTCCTGCCAGCGGCGCGGCCGCTTGTTGGCCTGCAGCACTTTCTTGCGCAAGCGGATCGATTTCGGCGTGATTTCCACGAATTCGTCGTCTGCGATGAACTCGATCGCCTGCTCCAGGCTGAGTTCGCGATGGGGAATCAAGCGGATCGCTTCGTCGGCGCTCGAGGAACGCATGTTGGTCAGCTTTTTCTCGCGCGTGACGTTCACTTCCATGTCCTGCTCGCGCGAATTTTCGCCCACGATCATTCCTTCGTACACGTCGACCGCCGGGCCTACAAACAGCTCGCCGCGCTCCTGGATGTTCCACAGCGCGTAGGCGGTGGAAACCCCGGCGCGGTCGGCTACCAGCGCCCCAGTGGGCCGCAAAGCCATTTCGCCGCCGTACTCCACCCAGCCGTCAAAAATCGAGTGCAGCAGGGCCGTGCCGCGGGTGTCGGTCAGCAACTGGCTGCGCAGGCCGATCAGCCCGCGCGAGGGAATCTTGAAATCCATGCGCACGCGGCCGGAACCGTGATTGTTCATCTTCAGCATCTCGCCCCGCCGGCTGCCCAGCGTCTCCAAAATGATGCCGATGAAGTTTTCCGGAACGTCCGCCACCAGGCGTTCGACCGGCTCGCGTTTTTTGCCGTCCTCGGTGCGCACCACGATTTCCGGCTTGCCCACCATGAGCTCGAAGCCTTCACGGCGCATGGTTTCAATCAGGATGGCCAGCTGCAGCTCGCCGCGGCCCAGCACGCGGAACGACTCCGGCGTATCGGTGTCTTCCACCCGAATCGACACGTTGGTCAGCAATTCCCGCTGCAGGCGGTCGCGCAGGTCGCGCGAGGTCAGGTAACTGCCTTCGCGCCCGGAAAGCGGGCCGGAGTTCACCGTGAAAATCATCGCCAGGGTCGGTTCGTCGATGATCAGCGGCTCCAGCGGCTGCGGACGGACCAGGTCGGTGACGCTTTCGCCGATCTGAATGCCTTCCACACCGGCCAGCGCCACCACGTCGCCGGCAAGGACTTCTTGCGCTTCGTCGCGTTCGAGGCCCCGGAACGTGAATAGCTTGGTGATCCGGGTGGATTCGAGCCTGCCGTCGAGCTTGCTGATGCCCACTTCCTCCCCGCGCTTCAGGGTGCCGCTAAAAACGCGGGCGATGGCGATGCGCCCGAGAAATTCGCTGTAATCGAGGTTCATCACCTGCAACTGCAGCGTGCCGGCGGGATCGCCCGCGGGAGCGGGTATGCGCTCGACAATGGTTTCAAACAGCGGCAGCAAGTCCCGGGAGTCGTCGTCGGGCCTGCGGTGCGCGATTCCGTCGCGGGCGTTGGTGTAGACGATCGGAAAGTCCAGCTGGTCTTCCGTCGCGTCCAAATCAATGAACAGGTCGTAGATTTCGTCGAGCACTTCCTTGGGCCGGGCGTCAGAGCGGTCGATCTTGTTCAGCACCACCACCGGAGGCAGCTTGGCCGCGAGCGCCTTCTGCAAAACGTAGCGCGTCTGCGGCAGCGGCCCTTCGCTCGCATCCACCAGCATCACCACGCCGTCCACCATGCGCAGCGCGCGTTCCACTTCGCCGCCGAAGTCGCTGTGACCCGGCGTGTCCACGATGTTGATTTTGGTGTCCTGGAAAAACAACGCCGTGTTTTTGGCAAGAATCGTGATGCCGCGCTCGCGCTCGAGGTCGTTCGAGTCCATGACCCGCTCGGCGACCTCCTGGTTGGCGCGAAAAATTCCGGACTGCTTCAGCATCGCGTCGACCAGCGTGGTTTTGCCGTGGTCGACGTGGGCGATGATGGCGATATTGCGTAAGTTCTGGCTCATGTTCGGTGTCTTTGTACAATTCGAGCGCGGTCCGACGCGACCAGCGACAAAAATGGCTGCTGGAACAACCAGCAGCCCGTTGGCATCTCCTCAAGTGGTCAGGATCCGGTCGATCTCGGATCGGCAACAACAGGAAATCTCAGGTGTGGCCGTGCGCCGCTTATTTTATCAGAGCCAAGGCGGTTGAGCCTAGTGCCGCGGCCTCCGGACTGCGCTCTCGTGCTATTCTTCTGCGCTGCTTTTCCCGGATCCGGAGGCCTTGCGGATGTCATTAGCAACCAACAAGTCGCGGAGAGTGATGGCCTGCCTGGGCCTGGTCGGATGGTGCGCTTTCGCCGGGACCGCCGCCATGGCCTGGCAGGAGCGGCGCGCGGAATTAGAGAAGATGTTCGAAAAGCGCGAAGTGATGATCCCGGTGCGCGACGGCGTGAAGCTTCACACCGAAATCTATACGCCTAAGAACGCCAAAGCGCCGCTGCCCTTGCTTTTCGAACGCACGCCGTACGGAATTTCCGCGCCCGACAAAGGAATGAGCCCCCACTTGCTTCGCTACTCCGAGATGTTTGCCGACGGCTACATTTTCGTCTTTCAGGACATCCGCGGCCGCTACGGCTCGGAAGGCCAGTTCGAAATGCTGCATACGGCGCCCGACGCGAAAGGCGTCGACGAGAGCAGCGACGCGTATGACACCATCGATTGGCTCGTCAAGAACGTGCCGAACAACAATGGCCGCGTGGGCATGAACGGCATTTCCTATCCGGGCTATCTCGTCACCATGGGCATGGTAAACCCGCATCCTGCGCTCAAAGCGGTTTCCGAGCAGGCCTGTATGGGCGACACCTGGCTTGGCGACGACTACTTCCACAACGGGGCATTTCGCCTGAGCTACGGCTTCGAGTACACCGCGCTGCTGGAAAGTTCCAACCAGAACTTCAGCTTTCCCTTCGACCGCTTCGACATGTTCGACTGGTATCTGCGGCTCGGCCCGCTGTCAAACGCCAACGAAAAATACTTTCACGGCAAGATTCCTACCTGGAACAACTTCATCGCGCACAGCAGCTACGACGACTTCTGGAAGCGCCATGCCGTCGCCTATACGCTCCACAAACCGACCGTTCCCAACCTGAACGTGGCCGGCTGGTGGGACCAAGAGGATTTCTTCGGCCCCCTCATGACCTACGGGCGGCTGGAAGAGTCCGACCAGCGAAACTACAACTTTCTGGTGGTCGGTCCGTGGAATCACGGCGGCTGGGCCGGCGGCAAGGGCTCGTCGCTCGGCGATATTCCTTTCCACAGCGATACCGGTGTCTATTTCCGGCAAAAGATCGAAGCGCCGTGGTTTGCCTACTGGCTGCACGACAAGGGCTCGCTGCCGGTGGCTGAAGCGACGACGTTTCAGACCGGCAGCGACACCTGGACCTCCTTTGACGCCTGGCCGCCCAGAGAGGCCCGGGTCAAACATCTGTACTTTCGCGAGGACGGCAAACTCTCCTTCGATCCGCCGCCGAGCGGTGCCGCCGAGGCAGCCGACAGCTACGTGAGCGATCCCGCCCATCCGGTGCCGTACCGGCATCGCCCCGTGGACATGACCTATCCGCAGGACCATCCGGGCAGCTGGTACACCTGGCTGGTCGAAGACCAGCGTTTTGTAGACGGCCGTCCCGACGTGCTCACCTGGCAGACCCTTACGCTCGAAGACGATGTCACGGTGGCGGGCAGCGTGGTGGCAAAGCTATTCGCGGCGACCACCGGCAGCGACGCGGATTGGGTGGTAAAACTGATCGACGTCTTCCCCGAAAAGGTTGCCGAAGACTGGAAGCTCTCCGGCTTTGAATTGATGGTGGCCGAGGAAATTTTCCGCGGACGCTACCGCAACTCCTTCGAGAAACCGGAACCGATCACGCCCAACCAGGTGACGCCGTTCCAGGTGGACCTGCATTCGGCGAACCACGTTTTCAAGAAGGGCCACCGCATCATGGTGCAGGTGCAGAGCACCTGGTTTCCGCTCTATGACCGCAACCCGCAAAAGTTCGTGCCCAATATTTTTACCGCCAAGGAAGCGGACTACCAGAAAGCAACGCACACCATCTACCGCTCGAAGGAACATGCTTCGAACGTCGAAGTGATGGTGCTCACGGGCCCGGGAAAGTAACGGCCGGCTCTAGTTCTTGCGAACGTAGGTGAAGTCGTATTCCGGCTTCCAGGTTTTTCCGCCGTCGGTCGAGCCCTGGCTGAACTGCCGCACCTTGTCCGGACCCAGTTTGAAAAACTGCAGATGCCGTTTGAGCGGCGGGCCCCCGGGCTGCGGAATCTCGTCGGTCCAGTAGTCCATCACGCCGTCCTTTAGCCCGCCGTAGAAGAAGATATTGCCGGCGCTGTTGTCCACCCAGTATTGCTCCCAGCGCTTGAGCGCCGCGTTGTACATGTTGTAGCTCTTGCCGGAATACGGATTGCCGTTGCTCTGCCAGTTCTCCTGAACCACGCAATCGCCAAGGATCAGCTCGATCTTGCTTTGTCCGGCCGGCACCCCGCCTGCTGTTGTTTCCACGTTCCATTCGCCCAGCCAAAAATCGAACTGCCGGTTTTCCGGCGTATCCGCGCAGGGCCTGAGATTGTGCTGGGCCTGTTTTTTGAGCGCCGCAAATCGCGCATCGCCGCGCAGCGAAGCGAGGCGCGGGTCCTCGTCCAATTGTTCGGGACGGTTGTACCCGCCAGCGAGAGCGGCCTTCAGATGTTCGAACGCCTTTTCCTTTTCGTTCTTTTGCGCGTAGATGGTGGCGAGGACGTAATCCGCAAAGACGGGCGGCACGCCGGCCTTCAGGCCGTCCTCCATGGTCCGCAGCGCCTGCTCCGGCTGGCCCAGCTGCTGCTGAGCCTCGGCCAAGCGAATCCACAGCCGCGGAACTTCGGGATGCTCCTTTGCCAGCTCCTGGTATAAGCGCGCCGCTTTCGCCCAGTCCTTGGCTTCAAAGGCGGCATTGGCCTCGGCTGAAGAAGCGGCGGCCGCGCCTTGCGCGCGCAGCAGAGCGGGACCCAGCAGGAGCAGGCAGAGCAGACCAGCCAATTGGTCTCGAACCATGGTCATGAGGAAACTCCTCGGGGAAATTTCTGGCCCAGTGGAGTTTTAGACGCAACCAGAGTCAACAAAGCTGAGCACAAAAGAAAGGGGAGGCCTTGCGGGCCTCCCCGACCTATGCCCGCTTGTCGGGACTTACCAGACCAAGCGCAACCCGAGTTGCATGGTGCGGGAGCCTCCGTTGAACTGGCGCGAGTTGAGAAAGTTTGGATCGTCCACATTGACGTAGGACGCCGCAAACGGGTTGGGGTTGTTGGCCTGATCGAGCGAGCCGTTGTTGGTCGGCAGCCCGATGCTGAAGTTCCGGTGGTTGAACGTGTTGTAGGTTTCCGCGCGGAACTGCAACGAAAAGCGTTCGTTGATCCGCGTGTTCTTGTAGATGGACATGTTCCAGACGTTGATGCCCGGCGTGGTGACGGTGTTCCTGCCGGCGGTAGCGAGAGCGCCGAACTGGGCCTGAACGAAGCGGGCTTTGGGGTTTTCCGCCACATAACCCACCAGATGCGCATCGTCCACGCCATCATGGGCGGCGTTGCAGAAATAAGCGCCCGAGGCCTGCGGCGCCACAACCGAAGTTGCGCCGCCCGGTCCCGAGTTGCACACCGCGTCCACGATGGTCCCGGTGTCGCCGAGCCCGTTGGGATTAAAGATGGTCCGGTCGCCGGCGGCGTCGCCGTTCGCGTTGGCGTCGGTATCCGACAACGGCGTAACCGGCTGGCCGGATTCGGCAAGATACGACCCGCTCCACTGCCAACCATGCGCCAGAGTGCGCAGGAAGGCATGCTCGGTCGGTAGGTTCGGCAGCTCGTACAGCCAGGTGATGGCGAACTTCTGCGGGATGTGCAAGGCGGAAAGTCCGCGGTCGGCGCCGAAATTGTAGCCGTCCTGCGCGCGGCGCGGGTTCACGATGCTGCTGAAGAGTTCGTTGGTCGCATCGTCGATGTTCCGCGAGAACGAGTAGTTGGCGCGGAAGTAGAGTCCCTTCGCGAAACGATGGATGAAATCGACGGTCGCCGCGTGATAGATGCCCCTGCCAGCCGGCGGGAATGTCGTCAGGTTCCCCAGGAAGCCGTCGACCGAGTAGGGCTGCGGGTTGAACTGATCGAAGTCGTTGGCCGTGCTCGCCGGAGTCGTGACCACGGCGGGAACATCGGAAGTGTTGAAGTAGGTGGGCAACGGTGTCAGTCCCCCGCCCAGACTTCGAAAGCGCGGGTCGAATGCCGAGGCCGAGTTGAGACGCATCTGCCCGGGAAGGGAAAGGCTGCGCGTTCCGACGTAGCGGACTTCCACGCTGGTATCGCGGAACAGCTCATGCTGAACGCCGAGCGTCCAGGTGATGATCTTCGGGGAGACGCGATCCGGTATCAAGCTCGAGGTCGCCGCGCGAGCCTCCGCCTGCGTCGACGGCGGAACGTTAACTTGCAGCAGGCCGCCGCCGGCCAGGAATCCCTGCCCGGAATTGATGGTGGTGGGGCTCGGGTCCCATGTGTCGCACCAGGCGGGCCGGCCCGACAAAGCGCAGGTGACCGCGGGTTTCTGCTCGGTCTGCAGTTGCGGCGGCAAACTGTTGATGGCGAAGTTGTTGGGGATCACATCGTAGGCAAAACCGGCTCCGCCGCGAATCGACCACTTGCCGTGCCCGGTTGGGTCGTAGGCAAAGCCAATGCGGGGTGCGATGTTGTTGGTATCGGCCTTGGGCGCGCGGAAGAAGAGCCCCAGCGCCGGATCGTCGGAGATGGAGTTGAGCGCCTGGCGCTTGTCGCCGGCCGGTACGCCCACGTACTCGTAGCGTAGTCCGAGGTTCAAAGTGAGCCGGGCAGTCAGCTTCCAGTCATCCTGCACAAACCAGTAAACGGCCGGATAGTTCTCGGGCACGCTGCCCGAACCCGCGCCGCGCAGCGCCTTGTTCGGAGCGCCGTTCGGAACGTAGTCATTCACCAGCTGGCTCAGAGTCGTGTAGTCCCACTCGCCGCGTGCCCGGGGAAGGCCATTGGTCGGCGAAATGTACTTCTTCCCTTCGACGCCAAACTTGAAGGAGTGCTTGCCGCGGATGTAGTTGAGCGTGTCCGCCAGTTGATACACGTTCTGGGTGTAGCTTTGCGGAGCGTTTTGCTCGGGGCCGATGTTGACCGTGCTCAGATCGTCGATGATTACGTTCGGAAAGTTTTCAAATCCCGTGGGCGCGACCAGCTGCGGACCGAGCGTGCGCGAGTACGAGGCCCGGGCGTTATTGATGATGTAGCTGGAAAGGGTCCAAACGTCGGAAACGATGGCCTTGTGGTTGCCCGAGGCCCGCGTGCCGAGGAATTGCGGCGCAGGCAACGAAGCATTGAAGTCCGGTTGCCGGATGCGATCATAGAGGTAGCGCGTGCTTAATTGGTGTTTCCCGAGCGTCACATCGGAATTCACGCTGAAATCGTGCTCGTTGACGTAGGAAGGAGCTACCGTCGTGAGGTCGCCCACGGGAATGGCGTTGCCGTTCACATCGACGGTGCACTTGCTGGTCGCTGTGCAAGGATTCTGGGCCGGCGCGACCGGAAACTGCTTCAGGATGTCGACTACCGCGCTGTCGAAGGCCAGCGTTTCGAGCGTCTGCAGGCCCGCGGCGGTAGGAAGCGTGACCTGCGGGCTGGAAGCCGCCAGACCTTCGTTCTGAAATTCGTAGGCGCCGAAAATGAACCACTTGTTGTGAATGATCGGACCACCCGCCGTGAGCCCGGCGCGGTTGTAGTCAAAGCGGTCCTTGTCGGTGGCCTGTCCGGCCTCCACGCGCTGCTTTTGCTGGTTGTCAAAAGCGTTGTAGTTGCGATTGCGGTTGTACCCCCAGGCCGAGCCGTGCCAGTTGTTGGTGCCGGATTTGGTTACGGTGTTGAAGATTCCGCCGGCCGAGTGACCGTATTCGGCGCTGAACTGATTGGTGAGGAGCGTGAATTCGGCGATGGACTCCTGAATCACCGGTTGCGTGGGCCCGTTGGTGTCGAGCTTGTTGTCTTCGACGCCGTCGATATTAAAGCCGTTGAAGCGCGGGCGAGTTCCGCCGATCGAACCCCCTGAGCCGAGAACTCCGCCTTGCTGGGTGGTGGTGCCGGGAGCGAAAACGGCGAATTCCTTGACGTCCCCGCCCAAAGTATTGAGCGGCAGATCGTTGACCACCTTGCCGCTGAATGTGGCGCCCAATTCCGAAGACTGCGTATTGACCAGATCCGCCCCGGCTTCCACTTCGACTACCGCCGAAACGGAACCCAGTTCCAATTCGACCTTGGCGTCCGCCGTCTGGTTGGACGCGACCGCAATTCCTTTTTGTACCGCTCTTTTGAATCCGTCCTTTTCTACGGTGATGGTATACGTTCCCACCAGCAGATTCGGAAATACATAGGTGCCGGCGCTGGACGCCGTGGTGACGGTTGCAACACCCGTCGCTTCGTTTGCTACCGTGACCTTAGCGTCTTCCACCGAGGCTTGGCTATGATCGGTGACGGTAACACGAAGCGAGCCATCGAGGCGTTGCGCCCAGGCCGCACCGCTTAGCAACAAGCACAGTATTGCCGCCAGTGCCGTGACTGTCAGTCTGCGCATTGCGTTCTCTCCTTCAGGATTTGACCCGTGCAGAACGGTTTCCCCCGCTGAGCCGCACAGGTCGGTTTGCCGGAGGAAAGGCACCTGCGCGGCCAGGCCCGACAATTTGTCTCTTAATTTTGTATCCGGCTTGTCTCAGGCCTTAAACCGTTTAGGCCATGGCTTTTGCCGAATGGTGCCCATATAAAACGCAGGAATTCATAGCTGGGGTAAGACCGGATTTAGAATCGGGAATGTGTGACAGCAGCTGCGCGCTACGTTTTTTTCAACACTCATTCCAACTTGTGTAGGCTTGCCGGGCGGCGCGATTTAGCGCGAAACAATCTTTTCCTCTGTTTCGTATATCAGTTTTAAAACGATTTTATGCGGCTTACGTCTACCCCTGTTAAGGGCGTGTGTATGACTCCGAATCTCTCCTTGGATCCGCTCATGGACACCGATTCCCTCCAGGAAATCACTTCGCTTCCCCGCTACGTGCGCTTTGGGCCCTTTCACGTCGACCGCCAGCGGCAGCAGGTCTATCGCGGCGGCAACAAGCTCCGTTTGCAGGGCAAGGTCTATCAGGTGCTGCTGGTGCTGATTCACAACCAGGGAGAAGTCGTCACCCGCGATCAGCTTAAACAGGCCCTGTGGCCGGCCGACACCCACGTCAACTACGATGCCAACGTCAACACCACGGTGAATAAGCTCCGCCAGGCCCTCGGCGAATCCACCGACAAGCCGGCCTATATCGAAACCATTCCCCGCCGCGGCTACAGTTTCATCGGTACCGCGGAGTTTTCCGATTCGCCGTTTCCGCAGCGGACCGATGCTGCGCCTCCGGCCGAGTCCGGCGAAGCGCTCGCGGCTGCGGGCGCTCCGGCCAGGGACGGTTCGAAGAAATGGCTTATGCTGGTCATCGTCGGCCTGATTCTCGCCGGCATACTGCTGGGGGCCGGCGCCGCCACGTTCTGGATCACTCATTTCAGCCCGCAGCTGCGGCAATGAAGCCGCGCGGGTCCGCGCGGCGGTTATTTTTTGCGCTGAAACTCGATGCCTTTGGTGCGCCCCGCATCCAGCTTGAAACCGCTGACGTTTCCCGATCCGTCATGCTCAAACCGGAACTGGAGGCCTTCCGCATCCACCGTGAATTCATCCGAGCCCACCGGCCGCAGCTCCATTTCATCCGGCGCACGCAGGAAACCGCCTCCGCTTTCTAGCTTCGTCAGTTTCAACTTTCCGTCCCCTACGGCGAGGAGATAGGTCGCGCGCAGCTCTTCGCTGCGGAAACTCCCCTGGTACCGCGCCAGGCTTTCCGGCGCCAAGGCGACGCTCTCCCGTTTCTCGCGTGGGCCTCGTTCCTTCGCTCGCGGAGCCGGCTCCTTCATCTGCTCGGAAAGGTAGATGTCCGCCACGCGCAGCACGCGCTTCTCGGGTCCCGCGTTTCCGACGTTGCACAAGCAGGCCACGGAGAAATGCTGCTCGGGGAATCGCAGGAGCTGCGCGCGGTATCCGCCCCAGGACCCGCCGTGCTCCACAATCGCCAGTCCTCGATACTTTTCCACCATCAAGCCCTTGGCGTAGTTCAAGGTCTTTCCGTTATTGAGCCGTCCCGGCTCCTGCAGCTCGGCCAAAAATTCCTTTCCGCCGACTTGTCCGCTGTAGAAATTTTCATCCCACTTCAAAAGATCCCCGACCGACGTATGCACCGCGCCGTCGCCCGTCTGTTCGAAATAGGAAACGTCGAGCGAGTATCCGAGATCTTTGACCTCATAGGCCAGCGCGCGATTCGGCACCAGCTGCGTGTGGCCGTAGCGGTAAAGCGTGCTTTTCATGTCGAGCGGCGTGAAAATATTCTCGGCGGCAAACTGCGCCAGCGTCTTGCCGCTCACCCGCTTCACGACCAGCGACAGCAGAAAAAATCCGGAATTGCTGTACAACCATTCGCTTCCGGGCTCAAAATTCAGCGCCTTTTGGTTGACGATGATCCCGAGCGCATCGTCGTCGGTGGTCACACTGTCGGTATCTATGCCGGCCAATTCGAAAAGCGTCAGGTAGTCCCGCAGCCCGCTGGTGTGATTCAGCAAATGCAGAATGGTAATCTTGTGGCCGTAGTCGGGAATCTCCGGCAGGTACTTCCGGATGTCGTCATTTACGGAAAGCTTTCCCTGTTTTTCGAGCAGCAGAATGCTCGCTGCCGTGAATTGCTTGGAAGTCGATCCAATGTCGAAGATGGTCTG
>Ga0306921_10000107_pt1 | contig 57945 bp, 42 predicted proteins | sample sta12Cox44000080_FD_203760 | JGI IMG/M metagenome (GOLD analysis project Ga0306921, IMG submission 203760) | Lab enrichment of tropical soil microbial communities from Luquillo Experimental Forest, Puerto Rico - statoxic.12C.oxic.44.000.080 (v2)... | ecosystem: Environmental > Terrestrial >... | reverse complement strand
CAGCGGTGCACGGCGCGGCCCTCGGCGGCGGCGCCGAGATGGCGCTCGCGTGCGACCTCGTGTGGGCGGCCGAGAGCGCCACGTTCGGATTCCCCGAGATCAGGCTGGGCGTGTTCCCGCCGGTGGCCGCGGCGCTGCTCGCGAGCGTGATTTCTGCCACGCTCGCGGCCGAGATGGTTCTCACCGGGCGCGTCATCAAAGCCGCCGAAGCGGGGCGCATCGGACTAGTGAACCGCGTGGTCCCCGAGGCCGGCCTCGCCGGCGCGGTCGAGGATCTCGTCGGCCCGCTCGCGGCCCTGAGCCCCAACGCGCTGCGGGTCGCCAAGCGGGCGCTGCGGCTCGGTCGGGGACGGGCGGCCGCGGAGGCGATCGGCGCCGCGGAGCAGCTCTATCTCGACGAGCGCCTCGAGGCCGCCGACGCGGTCGAAGGCCTGCGCTCGTTCATGGAGAAGCGGCCGCCGTCGTGGGCGAAGGAGTAGGCCTGCCGAGATTCGCGTACCTGACGTATGGCGAAGGGTCCGGGTTCGGCGAGAAGCACAGCGGCTGCACGCGGTTTGGATCGGGCGCGCTCCCGCGGTTGACTGTCTGAGTTCGCTTCCCTCATCGCGAGGCTTCGCCCAAGCGCGCCGGCGGCGCTAGAATCCATGCGAGGACTCCTTGCCCCTCCTGGAGGACCTCGACCATGCACGCTCGCGATCATCATCCCTGCCTGATCCTTGCCTGTCTCCTTGCGCTCACGTCTGCGCCATCGATTGCGCTTGCCGGGCCCGCGACGACTCTCACGCCGACACCACAACTTCTGACCGGGGGCGCGAGCGAGCTCTCCCTCGGCGCGCGCCGGCGCCTGGCCACGGCCGCGCTGGACAGCGTGCTCGCGCCCTGGCAGCGGGACTTCATGATCGGCGTTGCGCGTGGCGGGGTGGCAGGAGCCGCCGGGGCGGGAAGTGCAGACCCGGTCCGCTGGTCCGCATCTGAGGACGTGATCCCCGCCGACGGCCGCTGGGCCCCGGAGCCGCCGCCCAACGCTCGCTACCACCACACCGCGGCCTATGACCCGGTACGCGATCGCATGGTGGTGTTTGGCGGATACGCCGAGCACTACAAACTCGTCAACGACGTGTGGGTACTGTCGCTGTCGGGGAGCCCGAAATGGACGAAGGTGACGCCGTTGGGCACGCCGCCGAGCGCCAGGCACCAGCACTCCGCGATCTACGATCCGGTGCGTGACCGGGTCGTGGTGTTCGGGGGTTACGAGGTGAGCTCGGTCGCCTACCTCAACGACGCGTGGGCCCTCTCGCTCGGCGACAGCCCTAGATGGACGCGGCTTGCGCCGGCGGGGACGCCCCCCATCACGCGGTTTGCTCACAGTGCCATCTATGATGCTCAGCACGATCGCATGATCGTGTTCGGCGGCTACCACTCGGACCCCAACGGCACCAACGCAGGACCCTTGAATGACGTATGGGGGCTGTCGCTCTCGGACAGCACCGTGTGGACGGAGATATCCCCAACCGGGGCGCCTCCGATTGCACGATATGGGCACAGCGCGATCTACGATCCGGTGCGGCGCTCCATGATTGTCTTTGCGGGCTTCGCAGGAGGTGTGCTCAGCGACGATGTATGGGAGCTGTCGCTCTCCGAGAGCCCCGCGTGGACCGAGCTATCACCCACCGGGACGGCACCGGTCTCGCGGGAGTATTTCGCCGCGATCTACGACCCCATGGGCGATCGGATGGTTATCTTTGGGGGCTACGGCAACGCTTACCTCGGTGATTCGTGGGCGCTATCGCTGACGGGCGCGCCGCAGTGGAGTCCGCTCACCCCCGCAGGGCCGCAACCGATCGGCCGTTCCGGGCAGAGCGGGATCTACGATCCGTTGCGTCGCCGCATGCTGGTCTACGGTGGGGCTCCCGATGGGCAAAGCCTGCTCGTTGAGGTTTGGGGACTGTCACTGGATGGTGGCACAAGCTGGGCGAACCTATTCCCGAACGGAGGGCCGCCATTAGGCCAGCTCCAATGCAGTGCGATCTACGACCCGTTACGCGACCGCATGGTTCTGTTCGGTGGGGGGACGGCATCCTATGTCTTCGGCGATGTGTGGGCCCTATCGCTCGCGGGCGACGCGGCCTGGACTCTGCTCACGCCATCGGGGACACCGCCCGGTGCGCGGTCCGGGCATTCGGCGATCTACGACCCGGTGCGCGACCGCATGGTGGTGTTCGGGGGCGCCGACGAGGGCGGGAACGTGCTGAACGACACCTGGGCACTGTGCTTCTCGGGAAACCCCGCCTGGACCCAGCTCAATCCCTCCGGGATACCACCCGACGGGCGCGAAGGGCATACGGCGATCTATGACGCCGCGAACGACCGCATGGTGGTGTTCGGGGGGGCGAGCTGCTGCAGATACCTCAACGATGTCTGGGCCCTGTCACTCGCGGGCGACCCCGCCTGGACTCCCATAACACCGCCCGGGGCACCTCCAGACACGCGTGGTTTTCACTCGGCGATTTATGACCCCGTGCGCGTTCGCATGATCGTGTATGGCGGACTCACATATGGATTGTACTTTCTCAACGACATTTGGGTGCTCCCTCTCGTAGGCGTCCAACCATGGTCGAGAATCACGCCCGGAGGCCAGACGCCTCGGGGCAGCGAAGGGCACACAGCGATCTACGATCCGATAGCCGATCGCATGGTGGTGTTCGGGGGATTCAATTACGACGACATAGGGTTCAGTAATCAGACCGGCGCGCTTTCATTGACGGTCGGCCCGACATGGGGGCTTCTCGCCACCGGGGGGACACCGCCAGACGGTCGGTACCTTCACAGCGCGATCTACGACCCGGTGCGCGACCGGATGCTGATCTTCGGCGGCTACCCGTTCCCCCATGATGCTTGGGAACTGACCTGGGGGCGCGATCTCCCACTGGCCGTGCCTGTTGCCCCCGGGGCCCGTGCCTCTGCGCAGCTCTTCGCCTACCCAAACCCCTCCCGCGGCGACGTAACCATCTCCTTCGCGCTTCCCAAGGCTAGCGCGATGACCCTGCGGGTGTTCGACGTTTCAGGCCGAGTCGTGAGTACCCTGCTCAACGAGATCCTGCCGGCCGGACCCTATTCAGCTCACTGGGATCGCCGCACGGCATCAGGCGCTGTGGCCCAGCCGGGCCTGTACATCTACGAGCTCGATGCGGGCGGTCAGCGGGCGGCCCGGACGCTGGTGCTCGTTCGTTGATAGTGGCTTCCAGTTGATTGCACATGGTGGCCTTGCTAGCGTGACCCCGTTTCGCGCCACAGGGCGCGATTCGAGACCAATCTTCGATCACCCTCGGGAGGCAGCGATGAAATCGATTCGTGTGGGGTCGTGGTTCGCGCTCGGTCTCGTGATGCTGGCCGCTCTTCCCGCCGCGGCGGCTGACAAGGCGATCAACCTGTCGCTGTTCACGCCCATCTCGCTGGCCAAGGCGGAGGATGCCGTGACCGCCTTCCGATTCAACCTGATCTACGGCCGGAACACATCGGTGAAGGTCGTCGACCTGGGCTTCGTGAACCACACGACCGCGGGCGTGTCGAACGGGCTGCAGTGGGGCTTCGCGAACTACGCCGAAAGCGAGTTCAGCGGCGTGCAACTCGGAGCCGTGAACTTCGACAAAGGGACCGGCAAGGGCCTGCTGCTCGGCGCGTTCAACTACACCATGAACGGTGGCGGGCTGCATCTGGCTTTCGTCAACTATGCGGAGAAGCTCCAGGGCGTGCAGATCGGCGCGATCAACATCATCAAGGAGGGCGGCATGTTCCCCGTGATGGTGATCGCGAACTGGTCGAAGAAGCAGTGAGGTAGGACCGCCCCGGTCACGGCCGCTCACCGCTCGCTCTGGATCCTGGGATCGAGCGTGGCGTAGAGCAGATCCACCACCAGATTCGCGGTGACGATGAACAGCGCCGCGAACAGCACCGTGCCCATGACCATGGGCAGGTCGCGCATGCGGATCGCGCGCCAGGCCAGGCCGCCGATCCCGGGGATGCCGAACACCGATTCGGTGAGCACCGCGCCGCCGAACAGGTAGGCGACGTCCATGCCCAGCATGGTGACGAGCGGCAGCATGGCGTTGCGCAGGATGTGGCGACCCACCACGGTGCGCTGCGGCAGGCCCTTGGCGTAGGCGGTGCGCACGTAGTCGAGGCGCGCGATGTCGAGCACCTGCGCGCGGGTCATGCGCGCGTACCAGCCGGCATAGAGCAGCGCCAGCGTCACCCACGGCAGCACCAGGTGCGAAGCCCAGCCGCCGACGCCCCCGCGCGCGATCTCGACGTAGTCGCCGAGCGGGAACCAGCCCAGCCGGTCGGCGAACACCCGCAGGAACAGGAGCCCGATCCAGTAGGCCGGCGCCGAGATCCCGATCAGCGCCGCCACCATCGCCAGGCGGTCCCACAGTGAACCGGGCTTGAGCGCGCTCAGCACGCCGACGGTGATGCCGAGCAGCAGCCAGATCAGCATCGCGCCCAGCGTCAGCGACAGGGTCTTCGGGAACGCGATGAGGATGGTGCCGAGCACCGGCTGCTGGCTGACGTACGAGAAGCCCCAGTCGCCGACCGCGGCGTGGCCGATGAAGCGCGCGAACTGGACCGGTTTCGGCTGGTCGAGCCCCAGCCGTTTCTCGATCAGCGCGATGGTCTGGGCCGAGGCGTACTTGCCGGCGATCAGCTGGGCCGGCTTGCCGGGCACCGCGAAGAAGATGGTGAACGTGATCGCGCACACCACCACCAGAACCACCAGGCTCATCAGCACGCGACGCGCGAGGTAGGCGGTCACGGCCGCCGCCGCTCGCCGGAGCCGGGCATCAGCGCGTCGCGCAGCCCGTCACCGACCAGGTTGTAGCTCACCACGGTGAGCAGGATCGCGAGCCCGGGGTAGAGCGTGATCCACCACGCCACGGTGTAGAAGCCCATCCCCTCCTGGATCATGTTGCCCCATGACGGGACCGGCGGCTGGATGCCGACGCCGAGGAACGAGAGCGCGCTCTCGAGCAGGATGTTGCCGGCCATCGACAGGGTGGTGAACACCAGCAGCGGCCCGACGAGGTTGGGCAGCAGGTGGCGTGCCAGGATGAGGCGGTCGCTCTGCCCCAGCGCGCGTGCCGCCTCGACGAACTCCTGCTCGCGCAGCGACAGGACCTCGGCGCGGATGATGCGCGCGAGGTAGGTCCAGTTGACGAGCCCGAGGATCAGCACCACCGTCCACACGCTGCCCTCGCGCAGCACCGAGGCGAGCGCGATCGCGAGCAGCAGGATCGGGATCGCCATCATCGCATCGACGATGCGCGACAACACCGCGTCGACCAGCCCGCGATAGAAGCCGGCGATCAGACCCACCAGCAGGCCGAGCCCGACCGCCAGCAGCGTGCCGACCGTGGTCACGAGCAGCGAGATGCGGGCGCCGTAGATCATGCGCGCCAGCACGTCGCGGCCGATCAGGTCGGCGCCGAGCGGGAAGCGCGGAATGGGCCCCACCGGCACGCCCTCGGGCGAGATCACCTCGACCAGCCGCCCACCGGCGACCACGTGCTCCTGGATCGCGAGGTGGAAGGCCGAGGAGTGAAGCAGGTGGGTCACGATCCACGGCGCGCCGAGCGCCACCAGATGGAGCGCGAGCAGGAACACCGCGGCAGCCACCGCCCAACGGTCGGCCGCGAAGCGCCGGAGCGCGCTCACGGCTCGTGGCTTCGCGCCGCCGCGGCCAGCGGTGGCGGCGGCCCAGCCGGCGTCTTGAGATACAGGTCCTCGAGCTTGAGGATGCGGGTGATGTGGCGGTACCAGCCGCCGAGCCGCGGGCCGTAGAGCCGGCTCTCGAACAGGTGCACCAGCACCGCGACCGGCGCGTCGTCCATCACCCGCACGTCGACCTCGCGCCACATGCGGGTGCGCACCGAGTCGTCGGCGGTCAGCATGGCGCGCTCGATGTGGTCGTTGACCCACGGCTCGTCGTACAGGCTCAGGTTCTGGTTGTTGATCGCCGTGATGCGATGTCCGTTGAGCAGCGTGTCGAAGAAGTTCGAGGGGTCGATGTAGTCCGCGGTCCAGGCGTACCAGCCGAACGGGATGCGGCGCGCCGTGTCCTCGGCCATCGCGGTGTAGCCCACCGCCTCGCCCAGATCGAGCTCGGCGCGGATCCCGACGTCGGCGAGCTGCTGCTGGACGATGGTGAGGAGACGCGGAATCGGCTCGACCGTCATGCCGTAGAGCCGGGTCGTGAAACCGTGCGGGTAGCCGGCCTCGGCCAGCAGCCGCCGCGCCCGCTCCGGGTCGGGCCCGTGGTAGCGCCCGAGCGCCGTCACGCCCGGCATGCCGACGGGCAGGAACTCGCCGGCCACCAGCCCCTTCCCCGAGTAGGCCTTGAGCAACGCGCGGCGGTCGAGCGCCCAGCACACCGCCTGCCGCACCCGCGGGTCGTTGAACGGGCGCTGGCGTACGTTGAAGTAGAGGAAGTCGGTCTCGAGCCCGTCATCGACGCTGATCTGGCGCCGCCACGCCGTGTCGGCCCTGAGCCGCGCGAAGTCGGCGGACGGCAGCTCGTAGAAACCGCCGTCGATCTGCCCGCGCCGCGTCAGCGCCACCGCGTTGGTGGCGGTGACGCCGAGCCGGAGCTCGAAGGTGTCGAGCCACGCCGGGGTGCCGCAGTAGTCGGGATTGCGCACCAGCAGCACGCGCCGCCGCGGGGTGAACTCGGCGACCTGGAACGGGCCCGAGGCCACGGTGTGCTGCGACCACGTGCTGGCGTACTTCTCCGCCACCTCGCGCGGCAGCGGCGCGGTGAAGGGCATCGCCAGGATCTCGATGAACGTGGGGTCGGGCTGGGTGAGCCGGATGTAGAGCGAGTCGCCGCGCGCGATCACGCCGGGCAGCACGCTGTCGCGTCCGGCGAGCACGCGATCGGCGCCCACGATGTGGCGGTAGAAGTTGACCCCGGGCGAGCTGACCTTGAACAGGCGCTCGAGCGCGTACTTGAAATCGGCGGCGGTGATGTGGCGATGGAGCGGGGCGCCGAAGCGCGCATCGGCGCGCACCCGGAAGCAGTAGAGCGTGGCGCCCTCGCGCAGCTCGGGGAGCCGCTCGGCGAGGTCGGGGATGAGCCGCGCCCCGTCACGGCCCGGGGCGTGGGCGTAGTCGATCAGGGTGTGGAACAGCGCCTCAGTGACCGGTGCCGAGTAGGTGCCGTAGGAGAGCGCGGGGTCGAGGTAGTCCGGATCCTCTTCGCGCACGAACACCGCGTGCCCGCCGCGCCGCGGCGGGCTTCCGTCGGGCCCCGGCGCGTAGGCGGCGAGGGAGGCGCGGCGCGCGCACCCCGCGGCGGCCGCCAGCAGCGCCGCGCTGGCGAGCAGCGCGGCGAGCGGGCGCAGCGAGCGGGCGTGAGTGCGTGCCACGGCGGAGCCTCCGGAGCGCTCGGCGCGGAACGCTCAGGCGCGAGTCTATCAGAGCCGCGGTGCGCCGCGGCGCCGCCGCGGGCCGCACCGGGGACGCGCGGAGATTCTTGCGGCGAACCGGCCGGCTCGGGCACACTCGCGCCGGCCGCCCCTTGCCGTTTCACCGCGTCCCGATCCCGGAGATCCCCCGATGCTCGAGCTCCGCCGCCTGTCCGCGCTCGCCGCCGTCGCCTTCACGCTCGTCCTCGCCCCGCTTCACGCCGCCGCCGTCCCCGCGGCCACCAGCTCCAAGCCGATCGACCCCGCGAACATGGACCGCTCGGTGAAGCCCGGCGACGACTTCTTCCGCTATGCCAACGGCGGGTGGCTGGAGCGCAATCCGGTGCCGGCGGACGAGTCGCGCTGGGGCGCTTTCTCCCAGGTGCTCGAGCACAACGCGCAGGTGCTGCGCCAGGTGCTCGAGGCGGCGGTGGCGAAGCGCGACGCCGCGCGCGGCAGCGCCGAGCAGTTGGCCGGCGACTTCTACGCCAGCGCCATGGACTCGGCGGGGATCGAGGCCGCCGGCCTCAAGCCGCTCGCCGACGAGCTCAAGCGCATCGACGGGATCGCGACCCCCGATCAGCTGCGGGACGAGATCGCCCGCTTCCAGACGCTCGGCCTGCGCGCGCCGTTCGGGCTGTTCGCCGCCCAGGACGACAAGCGCAGCACCGAGGTCATCGTCCAGATCGTCCAGGCGGGAATCGGCCTTCCCGATCGCGACTACTACACCAAGCCGGATGACGCCTCGAAGAAGCTGCGCGACCAGTACGTCGACCACGTCGCCAGGATGTTCACGCTCCTCGGCGACGGCGGCGCCGATGCCGCCTCGCATGCCAAGACCGTGATGGCGGTCGAGACCCAGCTCGCCCAGGCCTCGATGACGCGGGTGCAGCGCCGCGATCCCGAGGCCAGCTACCACCGCATGCCCTACGACTCGCTGGCGGTGGTGGCGCCGCAGATGGGCTGGGACCGCATGTTCGCGGCGATGGGGATCACCGGCCGCCCGCCGGTCAACGTCGGGCAGCCCGAGTTCCTGAAGAAGGTCGACGCGATGGTGAGCTCGACGCCGCTCGCGGACTGGAAGACCTATTTGCGCTGGCAGCTGATCAACGCCAGCGCCGAGTACCTGGGCACCGCCCTCGTCAACGAGAACTTTGCCTTCAACGGCCGCGTCCTGACCGGAGCCACCGAGCTGAGGCCGCGCTGGCGGCGCTCGATCGTGATCGTCGATCGCAACGTCGGCGAGGCATTGGGCCCGCTGTTCGTGGCCCAGGCCTTCACCCCGGCGGCGCGCGAGCGGGCGCGCAAGATGGTGGCCGACCTGCGCGCCGAGCTGCGCGACCGCATCCAGCACCTCACCTGGATGAGCGCGCCGACCCGCGAGCAGGCGGTGAAGAAGCTCGACGCGTTCCAGGTCAAGGTCGGCTATCCCGACCGCTGGCGCGACTACTCCGCGCTCACCATCGACCGCGGGCCGCTGGTGCTCAACGTGATGCGCTCGCGCCAGTTCGAGTTCCGGCGCGTGATCAACAAGCTCGGCAAGCCGGTCGATCGCACCGAGTGGGGCATGACGCCCCCGACCGTGAACGCCTACTACAACTCGCGCATGAACGAGATCGTGTTCCCGGCCGGTATCCTGCAGCCGCCGTTCTTCGACGCCGATGCCGACGACGCGGTCAACTACGGCGGGATCGGCGCGGTGATCGGGCACGAGATGACCCACGGCTTCGACGACGAGGGCAGCAAGTCCGACGCGGTCGGCAACCTCGCCAACTGGTGGACACCCGAGGATCGCAAGGCCTACGACGCGCGCACCAGGCTGGTCGAGCAGCAGTTCGACGGCTACGTCGCGATCGACTCGATGCACGTCAACGGCAAGCTGACCCTGGGCGAGAACCTCGCCGACCTGGGCGGGCTCAGCATCGCCTACGGCGCGCTCGAGAAGACGCTGGCCGGCAAGCCGCACACCGCGATCGACGGCTTCACCCCCGAGCAGCGCTTCTTCCTGTCCTACGCCCAGATCTGGCGTGCCAACATCCGGCCCGAGGCGCTCAAGCTCAGCATCAACACCAATCCGCACGCGCCCAGCAACTTCCGCTGCAACGGTCCGCTCTCGAACATGCCGGAGTTCGCGCAGACCTTCGGGCTCAAGGACGGCGACCCGATGGTGCGCCCCGCGGCGCTGCGCGCCAAGATCTGGTAGGCGGCGGGGCGGCGCGCCGCGCGCGGCTCAGGTCTCGCGCCACAGGTGGGCGTCGAGCCAGGCCAGCGTGCGCAGCCACGCATCGGCGGCCGACGGCGCATGGTAGTTGGGGCGCATGTCGTTGAAGAACGCGTGGCCCGCGCCGGGATAGACCACCACCTCGTGCGCGACCGGCAGCCGGTCGAGCGCCGCGTGGATCGCCTCGACGTCGGCGGCGGGAATGCCCTGATCCTCGGCGCCGAACAGGCACAGCAGCGGCGCGCGAATCCGCGGCGCCTCGCCCAGCACCGGCTGGAAGTGAAGCCTGGGCCGCTCGCGTACGATGCCCCCGCCATAGAACGACACCGTGGCCGCGGGATCGAGCCGGCACGCGGCGATGAAGGCCGCCAGCCCGCCGACGCAGAACCCCACCACGCCGACGCGGCGCGGCGCCACGTCGGGAAGGGTGCGCAGGCGCGCCAGCGCCGCGCCCACGTCGACCTCGAGGCCCGGGTTCGTGAGCCCCGCCAGCGCCGCCATGGCGCCCGGCATGTCGCCGTAGGCGATCTCCACCCCGCCGCCCTGGCGGTGGAACAGCTCCGGCGCCAGCGCGACGTAGCCCTGGGCCGCGAAGCGCCCGCACACGTCGCGGATGTGATCGCTGACCCCGAACGCCTCCTGAATCACGACCACGCCCGGGAACGACCCCGCCACGGCCGGCCGCGCGACGAAGGCGTCCATGTCGCCGTCGGCGGTGGGGATCGTCACCACCGAGCCGATCGTGGCGTCATTGGCGCGGCGGTCCCGCGGCCCGCCGCGGCCCTGCGGGTCGGCGGCGTCCCCCTGCCCCGGCGCGCTCACGAGGCGGGGACGAGCGTGTAGACGCGCTTGAACTCGCGCGACTGCCCGTTCCCTTCGAGCCGGGTGTGGATGACCAGCGACTGACCCTTGTCCTCGAGCGTGATGGTCTCGGTCAGCTTGCCGCGCTGACCACTGCCCTCGACCACGAGCTGCTCACCCTTCCATTCCCCTTTGGCCTGCAGCGCCCCCGGGGCGTGGGCGAAGGTGTCGGCCTGAGCGCTCACCGTGGTGATCTCGCGCAGCACGTGCCCGGTCGTGTCCTCGAAGCTCACCATGGTCCGGGTCTGGGTGATGTGCATGACATCGGGGAGTCGCACCGGCCGCGCCGCGCTGGCGCCCGCGCCGCGCTCGCCCCCTCCGCCCTCGCCCGCTTCGCCGCCGCCGCCCCCGCCGTGGCCGCCCCAGCCGCCGTGGCCACCACCGCCGTGGTGGCCGCCGCCCTGGTGGTCTCCGCCGCCGCCCGCGCCGCCCGGGCCGGGCAGCGCGTCGCTACGCCTGGGATCGAGCTGCCAGTCCCCGGTGAGATCGGGGGGCTTCGCGGCGTCCGCCGCCCGCGCCGGCGTGCCCGGGCCCGCGACCAGCAGGGCGAGCAGCGAGGCGATCACGAACCAGCTGCGATGAGTCATCGCGTCCTCCGCATCAACGGTCCCACGGCCCCCACACGGCCCTACTCGTAACGCAACGCCTCGATCGGATCGAGCGACGCGGCGCGCCGCGCCGGCCACACCCCGAAGATGATGCCCACCGCGGCCGCGAACAGGAAGGCGATGGCGATCGAGGGCGCGCCCACCGCGGTGTTCCAGTTGAAGGTCTGGCGCAGCACGATCGCCGCCCCCGCCCCGAGCCCGATCCCGATCATGCCGCCCAGCATGCACAGTACCAGCGCCTCGATCAGGAACTGGAGCAGGATGTTGAACTGGGTGGCGCCGAGCGCCTTGCGGATTCCGATCTCGCGGGTGCGCTCGGTCACCGAGACCAGCATGATGTTCATGATCCCGATGCCGCCCACCAGCAGACTGACCGCCGCGATGCCGGCCAGCAAAAGGGTGAACACCTGAGTGGTCTCGCCCAGCGTGGCGAGGAAGTCCGACTGGTTGCGGATGGTGAAGTCGTCGTCCTGGCCGGCGCGCAGCCGGTGCTCGCGCCGCAGCACCTTCTCGACCTCGGCCATGGTGAGCGGGATCTCGGCCTCGCTGGGCGCCAGCAGGTTGATGGTGCGGATGCGCGTCCCCCCCATCAACCGGTAGCGCGCGGTCTGGATCGGGATCAGCACCTGGTCGTCGGGGTTCCCGAACCCCGCCCCCTGGCCCTTCGAGGCCAGCACGCCGATGACGTCGAACTGGACGCTGTTGATGCGTACTTCTCCGCCCACCACCGACTGGGCCGAGGGAATGCCGAGGTCCTCGGCGACCTGGGAGCCCAGCACCACCACGCGCCGCTTGGCGGCGTCGTCGGCGTTGGTGAACATGCGCCCGGCGTCGAGCGAGAACTTGCGCACCTCGAGGTAGTTGGCCGAGGTGCCGACGATCGTGGTGTTGGTGTTGCGATCCCCGTACTGGACCTGGAGCTGCCGCGACATCTCGGGCTGGACCGCGGCCACGTCGACCGCGCGGTCGACGAGCGCCTGGGCGTCGTCGAGCGTGAGCGGCGCGCGATCGGCGGCCGAGGCGATGCTGCCGGCGGTGCGCGCCTGCCCCGGGACCACGGTGAGCAGGGTGGTGCCGAGGGCGGCGATGCGCTCGTTGACCGACTGCTGCGCGCCGCGCCCCAGCGCCACCATGGTGATGACCGCGGCGACCCCGATCACGATCCCCAGCATGGTGAGGAACGAGCGAAGCTTGTTGGCCCCCAGGGCCTCGAGCGCAACCGCGATGGTCTCCCCGAACAGCATCTCAGCGTCCTCCCCCGCCGGGGCCGCGACCGCCTCCACCGCCGCCGCCGCCGCCGCCGGCGCCGGGCACCAGGCCGGTGCCGACGCGCTGCCGCGCGCGGTTGATGTCCTGCTGGCGCCTGGCCTGCGCTTCGGCCACGCCGAGCAGGGCGACCTGGTCGCCCTCGCGCACCCCGTCGAGCACCTCGGCATAGTCGAAGTCGCTGATCCCGAGCCGCACCAGGCGCGGCTCGTAGCCCTGGGGCGTGGCGAGGAACACGAGCTGGGCCTGCGCGAGGCGGGAGCCGCTGATCCCGCTCATCCCGCCCGGGCCGCCCATGCCGCCCGGCCGGCCGCCCGCGCTGTCACCGCGCGCGAAGCCGCCGCCCGCGCCCCCGCCGCGACCGTAGCCCCCGCCGCCGCGCCCGCCGTGGGCGCGGGCCGAGTCGCTACCGCCGCCACCCCAGCGCGCCATGCGCAGCGTGTCGCGACCACCGCCGGAGACGGCGGCGCGCATCGAGTCACCGCCGCCGGCGCGGGCGGCGAAGCGCGCGCGCGCCATGCGCTGCACCTGGGCGCGCAGCGAATCGGCGTCCATGCCCAGCGCGACCGCGACGGTCGGCAGCTCGCGCACGCTGCGCACCGCGTCGAGCGGCACCGCCAGCACGCCGACCCGCTCGTCGATCGACACCGTGACCTCGCCGTTCATGCCCGGCAGCAGCAGGCCGTTCTCGTTGGCGATCGAGATCAGCACCGGAAACATGGTCACCGACTGCTGGACCACGGCCTGGGGCTGGATCTTGACCACCTCGCCGCGGAACGGGCGGTTGGGGAACGCGTCGACGGTGACGGTCGCCGACTGGCCCGGCTTCACGTTGCCGATGTCGGTCTCGCCCACCAGCGCCTGCATCTGCACCTTGCTCAGGTCCGCCATCTTGAGCAGCGTGGTGCCGCCGCTCGCCGACGAGGTCGCCGAGGCGATGACCTGGCCCCGGGTCACGTCCTGCTCGATGATGGTGCCCGGCGAGGGTGCGCGCACCGTGGCGTCGCTCAGCGCCTGGCGCGCGATCTCGAGATCGGACTGGGCACGCGCCAGCGTCGATACCGCGTTGGCGTAGGCGAGCACGGCGGCCTCGTGCTGGTCGGCGGTCAGCACCTCGCGGCTGTAGAGGGTGTCGGCGCGCTTCTTCTGCGCGTCCGAGATCTCGACGTCGGCCTCGGCCGCCTTGAGCGCCGCCAGCGCCTGGTTGTACTGGTTCTGCACCGTGACGGTGTCGATCTGCGCCAGCAGATCGCCGGTGCGCACCACCGAGCCCAACTCGACCGGCATGCGCAGGATCTGCCCCGAGGCCTTCGACTTGATCTCGACCACCACGATCGGCTGGACCGTGCCGGTGGCCTCGACGGTCTGCGCGATGTCGCGCCGCTGGATCGCCTCGGCAGGGATGTCGGCCACCACGCTGCGGTGCGCCACCAGCGCCCGCCGGGCGCCCCACGCCCCCGCCACCAGGGCGGCGGCGAGCAGCAGCACGAGCAGACGCCGGAGCCAGCGCTTCACGGCCGCCTCCGCTCGCGGGGGCCAGGGACGAACACGCGGGGCGGGCGCGTCATCTCACAGGCTCCGCCCCACCAGCGCCTCGAGCTGCACCCGGGCGACCCGCTGGTCGTAGCGGGCCTGAATCAGGTCGTGGCGGGCCTGATCGAGGGTGGCCTGCGAGCTGAGCACGTCGAGCAGGGTGGCGGCGCCGATCGAGTACTTGTCCTGCTGCTCGCGCAGGTCCTCGAGCGCGGCCTCGACGGTTGCGGCCTGGGTCGCGGCGCGCTCGGCGGCGGCGTGGAACGAGCCCAGCGACTGGGTGAGGCTCTCGATCGCCGCGAGGCGCGCGTCGCGCAGCGCGGCCTCGGCGTTGTCGCGGTTGACGTCCGCGGTGGTGAGCTGGGCCTCGCGCGTGAACTGGGTGAACACCGGCAGCGAGAGCGACAGCCGGAGCGCCCCGGAGTAGGTGGTGAGATCGTCCTGGCTCAGCGAGAACTGGCCGCCCGAGCCGCTGCCGTTGCGCGAGTAGCTGGCGGACACGGTGGGGAGATACGACGCCCACGCGGTCCGGGTGGCGGCACGCGCCACGCCCAGCGAGGCCGAGGCCTGCTGGACTGCCGGACCTTCGAGCGCCAGCTGCCGGAGCGTCGCGTCGTCGACCGCCAGCACCGGGCGGTCGAGCGTCGAGTCGGAGGCCGCGGTCACCGGGGTATCCGAGCCCACCGCGCGGGTGAGCGAGGCGTTGGCGACCTCGAGCGCGGTGGCGGCCGTCATCAGCGCCAGGCGGGCGTTGTGGACCTGGATCTCGGAGCGCAGCGAGTCCGAGCGCGTCACCGCGCGGGCCCGGAGGCGCAGCACCGAGACCCTGAGCTGCTGCTCGGCCTGATCGAGCTGGGCGCGCGCCACCGCCTGGGCCTCGCGGGCGGCCAGCACGTTGAAGAACTGCTGCTGGGCCGCCAGCACTGCGGCGTAGCGCTGCACCACCCGATTGGCGTCGGCGGCGCTCGACCGGGCGTGCGCCTGCTGGAGGTCGAAGATGCGCTGGCCGCCCGTGAACAGGTCGAGGCTCAAGCCGAAGCCGGCGTTGTACGACCACGGGTCCGGGGCGAGGATGATGACCTGGCCGTTCTCGATCCGCGTCCGGTTGGTCGGGTTGGGGATCTGCTTGGTGCCTCCGGCGGTCAGGCTGACGCTGGGCAGGAACGCCCCCCAGGCGGTGCGCACCCCGGCGGCGCTGGTGCGCTGCTCGCCTTCGGCAGCGATGATCGCGACCGCGTTGCGCTCGGCCATCGCCACGGTCTCGCTCATGGTCAGGGGACGGGCGCCGCTGTCGGGGGCGGCCGGCATCGACGCGGCCGCGGTCACCAGCAGCGCGACCACCGGCATCATCTGCGGATCTCCATCGTGGTGGAAGATACGTGCGCCCTGTGGCAGAGATGTGGCGGGCGGCTGGCATTTTCGCGCCGCGGAGCACGGTAGCCGGCGGGCCGCCACAAACGGGCGCGCCACTGTCACATCTCTGCCAAGCCGCACGGTATAGAATGGGGCGGCACGGCACCCGGCGCGGCAAGGGGACCGCGGCGGGGAGCCGTGCACCGACCGGAGCGCAGGTACCAGTGGCCCAGCGCATTCTCGTCGTCGAAGACGACGCGCGCATCGCCGATCTGATCACCAAGAATCTCGAGTCCGCCGGCTACGAGTGTCACGCGTCGACGGACGGCGGCCGCGCGCTCGCCGACTTCACGCGCGTCAAGCCCGCGCTCATCGTGCTCGACCTGGGGCTCGGCGGCATCGACGGCCTCGAGGTCACGCGCCGCGTGCGGCGCGAGAGCGACGTGCCGATCCTGATGGTGACCGCGCGCACCAGCGAGGCCGACAAGCTGCTGGGCCTCGAGATCGGCGCCGACGACTACGTCACCAAGCCCTTCAGCACCGCCGAGCTGGTGGCGCGGGTGCGGGCGCTGCTGCGCCGCGCCGGCGGCGCGGTCACCGAGCGCGTGCTGGAGTGCGGCGGCCTCGTCATCGACCCGGCGCGGCGCGCCGTGACCCGCGAGGGCCTGCCGGTGCCGCTCACCACGCTCGAGTTCGACCTGCTCTACTTCCTGGCCTCGCGTCCCGGCCGGGTGTTCAGCCGCGAGGCGCTGATGGAGCAGGTGTGGGGCAGCGACCGGGTGGTGGACGACCGCTCGATCGACAGCCTGGTGAGCCGCCTGCGCAGAAAGCTGGAGCGCGACGCGTCGCGGCCGCGCTACATCCAGACCATCTGGGGCGCCGGCTACCGGTTCCCGGAGGGCGGGCCGTGAGGCGGCCGCGCGGGCTGTTCTGGACCATCGCCGGGCTGTTCCTGCTCGCGGTCGTGGTCGGCACGCTGCTCCAGGCGCTGATCACCATCGCGGTGCTCCAGCCCATGCAGAACCGTGACTACAAGGCGCGCGCCGAGCTGACCGCCGCCAGCGTGGCGGCGGCGATCGCGGCCAGCCCCGGCCCGCTGTCGGCGGCGAACCTCGACACACTCCTGGCGCGCGGCGTCGGCTCCGGACCGTTCCCGCCCTGGCTGGTGTACCGCGGACGCGACGGGGTGGTCGCCAGCGCGCCGCCCAACCTGGCGCGCTTCGTCCCCCACCTCCTCGCCGGCGACGCCGTGCCCGACGTGGTGCCCGACCCGCGCCGGCCGGGGGCGCGCCGGCGGCTGGAGTCGATCGCGCACCGCTCGGTGGTGCGCGGCTCCGAGGTGCTGGGCGAGATCTTCGCGGTGCGCCCGGTGCATCAGCGCGGCGTGCTCGAGTTCGAGGGCTCGCGCGCGATCTGGCTCTTCCTGCCCATCGGCGCCCTGCTCTCGCTGGCGGTCGGCCTCCTGATCGTGCGCCTGCTGGTGCACCGGCTGCGCGCCCTCGAGGGGCTGGCGGCGCGGGTCGCCGAGGGCGACCTCGAGGTGCGCATCGCCGACAAGAGCGGCGACGAGATCGGGCGGCTCGCCGAGCGGCTCGACCGCATGACCGAGCGGCTCGCCGACGCCAAGACGCGACTCGAGGCCACCGAGCGCCAGCGGCGCCAGCTGTTCGCCGACATCACCCACGAGCTCGCCACCCCCCTCACCTCGGTGCGCGGCTACGCCGAGACGCTGCTCGACCCGCGGGTCTCGGTGTCGCCCGAGGAGCGCACGCGCTACGTGCGCGGCGTGCTCGAGGAGTCGCGGCGCCTCGACCGCATGATCCGCGACCTGTTCGATCTGGCGCGGCTCGAGGCCGGCGCCGCGCCGCTCGAGCGCGAGCGGCTCGACTGGGCGGCGCTGTGCCGCAACACCCTCGACCGCTTCAGCCCGCGGTTCCGCGAGGCGGGCCTGACGATGGAGTGGAAGTCGCCGATCGACGAGGCGTGGATCGACGCCGACGGCCACCGCCTCGAGGAGGTGCTCGAGAACCTGCTCGGGAACGCCCTCCGCTACGTCCCCGAGGGCGGCCGCGTCGAGCTGGTGCTGGGCTGGGCCGAACGGCTGCCGGCCGGCTTCCGGCTCACCGTCAGCGACGACGGGCCGGGGTTGCCGCCCGACGAGCTGCCCCACGTGTTCGAGCGCTTCTATCGTGGCGCCGCCGCCCGCACCGAGGCGCGCGACAACGGCGGCTCGGGACTCGGCCTCGCGATCGTGCGCGAGATCGTCGAGCGCCACGGCGGCAGCGTGCGCGCCGAGGCCCACGCGCCGCACGGCCTCACGTTCGTCGTCGAGCTGCCCGCGCCCGCGTGAGCGGGACCCGTTCGCCGTTCCGATCCCGACGTTCTCGCCCACCCGGAGATGACGCCATGCCCGCGTCCGAGCCGCCGATTTCATGGCCCCAGCCCCTGATCGAGATCGCCGGTTTCATCGCCGCGTTCCTGAGCGCCGGCGCGGTGGGCTTTCGCTACGCGGCGCTCGGCCGCGCGAACGCCACCAGCGATGACGAGCGCCGCGTCCTCGGTGGCGCCGCGCGCGGAGCGGCGGCGCTGGGGCTGCTCGGGGCGCTGATCGCCGCGGTGCTCCTCGCCACGCGGCTCCCCGGCTTTGCCGCGCGCCGGCACCTGACGGTGATCGAGCTGATGGCGAAGGATCCGCCGACCGCGGCCCAGGTCGGATTCATGGTTGTGGCTCTGCTGGGCTTCGCGCTCGCGCTCGGGCGCCGCATCGTGGGCTGGCCGCTCGCCGCGATCGGCGTGCTCGGCGGGAGCCTGCGCGCGCTGCTGTTCGCCCAGTGGGTGCGGGCCGTGAACCCGATCCACGAGCTGGCGGGCGGGCTGTGGATCGGGACACTGTTCGTGCTGGTGGTGGTGGGGCTCACCGTCGTGCTGCGGAGCCCGCTTCCCTCCGAGCGCCGCGGCGCGCTCGCGGCCGAGATGGTGCACGGCTTCTCGCCGCTGGCGCTCGGCTCGGCCACGGTGCTCGCCACGTTCGGCGTGATCACCGCGTGGCGGCACCTCCACGGGCTCTCGAACCTTTGGCTTACGCCCTACGGCATCACGCTCATCGTCAAGCTGTGCGTGGTCGCCGCCGTGGTAGCCTTCGGCGCGTGGAACTGGCGCCGCCAGCGCCCGCGGCTCGGCGACGAGGCCGGCACGCTCGCGCTACGAGGCACCGCGCGCGCCGAGCTGGCGCTCGCGGCGGTGGTGCTGGCGGTGACGTCGATCCTGGTGAGCCTGCCGAGCCCGAGGTAGGTGCGGTCCTCGGGCCCTTGCCGAACCGTCCGGAGAGCGCAGTGTCGACCTTCGTGCCCACCCTGGTGGTCGGCGCCGGCTACGCCGGGCTGGTCGCCAGCCACTACCTCTCGGGCGCCGGCGTGGAGCATCTGGTCCTGGAGAAGGGACGCGTCGGTGAGACCTGGCGCTCGCAGCGGTGGAACTCCTTCGCGCTGAACACGAACAATCGGATCAGCTCGCCTCCCGGCCTGTCCCCCGACGCCGCCGACCCCGAGGGCTTCGCGCTTCGCGACCAACTGGTCTCGCGCCTCGAACGCTACGTGACCGGCCAGGGGCTCCCCGTGCGCACCGGCGTTGCGGTGACTTCGCTGGCCCCGCTGCCCCGCGACGCCGTGCTGCGGGTGACCGCGGACCACGGGGGACGGGAGGAGACCTTCGAATGCCGTAGCGTCATCGTCGCATCGGGATTCCAGAACGAGCCGAAATGGCCGCCGGCCCGCACGGCACTGCCGGGGGTCGTGTTCCAGGTCCACACCGCCGGATATCGTGATCCGGCGGGATTGCCAGCCGGCGCGGTGCTCGTCGTCGGCGGCGGGCAGTCGGGCTGCCAGATCGCGGAGGATCTCCTCGAAGCCGGACGCCGCGTCTTTCTGTCCACCAGCATGGTGGCGCGCGTGCCCCGCCGGTACCGCGGGCGCGACATCATCGACTGGATGATCGACACCGGCTTCTGGGACGTGCGGCTCCGGGATCTCGAAGACCCCGCGATGCAGATTGCCGCGCAGCCGCACATCTCGGGCGTCGGCCCGCGCGGCCACAGCGTCAGCCTGCAGGGTCTGGCCAGGGCCGGCGCCGTGCTCGTCGGGCGGCTCACCGCGGCGGAGGGGACCACGCTCTACTTCGCCGACGACGCTCCGGCGTGCGTTCGCTTCGCCGACGAGAAGTCCGCGGCCTTCAAGCGGATGATCGATACCCACATCGAACGCACCGGCATGTCTGCGCCGGCTCCAGAGCGGGATCCAGCGGACTTGCCTGACGATGGCTCGGCCTGCCGCCGGACGGTCGCCCGCCTCGACCTCCGCCGCGACGGCATCGGCGCGATCATCTGGTGCACGGGGTTCCGCGGCTCGCTCGGCTGGATCCACGCGCCCGCCGTCGACGAAGACGGCCGCCCGGCGCAGGTGCGCGGCGTATCAGCCGTGCCGGGGATCTACTTCCTCGGCGCTCCCTGGCTGCACAAGCGCAAGTCCGGCGTCCTCTATGGCATGCATGAAGACGCGGAGTTCATCGTGCAGCACATCACCGATCGCACGACGGCCTGAGGAGAAAGGGCGAGCCTGCCGAGTCCGAGGTAGGCTGCGAACGGAGGCGGGCGGGCGGATGGGGCGCCCCTTGTCGCGCGACTCAGCGCAGCACGGCGATCCGCGCGGTGAGCGCGCGCCCGTCGCGCGTGAGACGCGCCAGGTAGATCCCGGGCGCGAGCGGATGGTCGGGCGCCAGCTTCACGGTGTGCGAGCCGGCGCCGAGGCCGCCCACTTCGCGCGCCGCGAGCCGGCGCCCGGCAACGTCGAACAGCTCGAGCCATGCCGGCCCGGGCGCGGGCAGAGTGAACGCGACGCTGGCCTCGGGCCCGCTGGGATTGGGCACGGCGCCGCGCAGCGCGAGCGCGACCGCTGGAACCCCCGGCACGGCGAGCGGAGGCTGAGTGAAGTCCAGCTCCCACAGGGTACTCGTGCCGGTGGGCATCGCGAGCACGCGATGCTGCGTGGGATCGTAGATCGCCGCACCGCGCCCCAGCGTCCCGAGAATGGTCCCGGAGATGTCGAGCGGCTGCCACTGCGGCGGATCGGTCAGGGTGAGGGCCCAGGTGCCGGCGTCGGTCAGGATCTCGGCGTGGAGACGATCCGGATCGAACACCGCGATCGGGTCGGTGGTCGGCGGCGGCGGTGTGCCTGCCGGCGACAGCTGCGCCCACGACGGGCTCCCGGACAGGTTCAGCGCCCACAGGTCGTTGAACGTGGTGAACGGGGGGATGAACGGGCCGTTGCGGACGAAATTCACGGCAGGCTGATCGAGCCCGCCGAAGATGATCATGCGTTGTCCGGCCGGATCGTAGAACGCGGCCGCGCGCTGGCGCGGCGGCGGCGGGGTCCCGGAGGGCGAGAGCGCCGTCCACTGCGGTCCGGCGAAGCCCAGCGCCCACGCCTCGTTGAGCACGATCGTGCCGTCGGTACCGCCGAAAATCACCATGCGATCGTTCGCGGGATCGACGACGGTGGACATCGCGGCACGCCCCGGCGGCAGGGGCCCGGTCGGCGCCAGTTGAGTCCACGCGACGGGGGCGACGAGTGACATGGCCCAGGTGTCGTTCCCGTACCGGGGGCCGAGGCTCTTGAACCCGCCGAATTCGATCAGCCTGGCGCGCGCGTCGTCCACCACCGCCGAGTGGTCCGCGCGCGCGAACGGGTGGGGCTGGATTTGATAATCCGGGTTCCGGATCCACAGCCCGGTCGCGAGCACGTAGTCGCCCACCCACCAGGTGTCGAAGGACGGCCCGGAGTCGGAGAACTCGTTGAAGCCGCCGGTGTCGAGCACCTGTCCACGCGACAGATCGGGGGTGAGAACGGCATCCATCTCGTCGATCGGGTACCAGATCGATGATCCAGGCAGGACCGTGGACCAGACCAGGGTGCCGAATGAGAACTGTCTCAGGCTGCCTTCGCCCCAGGCCCAGACCAGCCGGTCGTTGAGGGGGTCGTACGTGACCGGGCTGGCGCCGTGGTTGGTCGCGAGCTGCGTCCACTGGACCGACGTGAAGTCCAGCGACCAGGTGTGATCGCTGGCGACCACCATGCGATCGCGCAGCGGGTCGTAGATCGCGCCCGGATCAGGGTTGGGCGCGGGCGGCGTCCCCGCAGGAAGGAGCTGGGTCCACACCGGCGCATCGCCGAGCGACAGCGTCCAGACGTCGTTTAGATCGGTGAAGTTGGTCTGCCCGTAGTCGGGCAGGCCGCCGTGGATCACGAGGAGGTCGCGGACCGGATCATAGATGCAACCCGCGTACTGGCGTCCCATGGGCAGCGTTCCCGAGGGCTGGAGCTGGGTCCAGGTGGGCACGTCACCAAGTGACAGCGCCCACACATCGTTGAACTGGGGGCCGGTGAGCTGGCCTCCCGCCGAGCCGCCCCCGAAGAGGACCATGCGATCGCGCACCGGATCGAAGATCGCGACCTGGCCCCAGCGAAATGACGGCGGGGTTCCGACCGCCTGGAGCTTCGACCAGGCCATGGACGCGAGCGACAACGACCAGATCACATTCGTGCTCGAGTTGTCGTACGCGAAGAGCACCAGACGATCGCGGGGAGAGTCGTAGACGGCCGAAGCGCCGCCGAGTGAGGGCCTCGCCCGGTCGTGGGCACGAAAGTCCACTGGGGTGAGCCGGTCACGGAGGAGGTCCACACCCCCGCGGTGTTGTCGTCTTCGCCTCCGCCGACGATGATCAGGCGCTGGCGCGGCGGGTCGTAGACAATCGCGTCGCGGCCGACCGGCGGGGCGACCTCGCGCCAGGCGCCGTCCGCTCCGGTCGTGAGTCGCGCAGGCGCAGGCGTCCGGCTCAGCGGCGCGGTCCGCCCGAGATGGAACGGCGCAGGGAAGGGCTGTGGCCTGGCCTCGGCCGCAGCGGCCGCCAGCGCGAACAGCAGAAGCGCGGCCGTGCAGCCGGAGATCGACGCTCCGGGTGAGTTCGGGCGCTAGCCATTGGACACGGGGCGGGCGATCGCGGTGAGCGACCCCATCCGCCCGCAAGTGATCTTGGCACCGCCAGGCCGGACGATCAATGGACAATGTCGCCGCGCGCTCCCCGGTGGCGCTCGGGTCGGTAACCGCCGCCGGAAGTTCGGTTCGGACGAGGTGTTCCGCCCTCAACCCTACCCTAGATCCCGCTGCGCCACACCCCGCGGCCCCAGGTGCCCGCGAACAGGCCCGGGCCGCCGGGCGCGAGCGCCCGCACGTCGGGGATCGTGAGCCCGCCGCTGCACGGGATCCAGCGCGAGGTGCCGGCCACGAACTGGAACACGCCGCCATCCACGGTGCCGGCGAACAGGCTGGTGTCGGCGACGGCCAGCGCGCGCACGTCGAGGTGCGTGAGCCCGAAGCTGATGTCGTGCCAGGTCAAGCCGCCGTCGTCGGACCGGCACACGCCGCCCCCGCTCGTGCCAGCGAACAAGCTCGAGGCGCCGGCAGCAAGAGCGCGGACGTCGCGCTGCGTGAGGCCGGCGTTGGCCTCGATCCACCTCCCGCCGCCGTCGCTCGAGCGGAACACGCCATCCGCCGAGGTTCCGGCCAGCAGCGTGCTGCCGGAGGCGACGAGCGCCTGGATCGACTCGATGACGAGCCCGGACTGAACCCAGGTCGCACCCTGGTCGGGGGAGCGGAACACTCCGCCCCCGTACGTGCCCGCGAACGTGTCGCTGCCGATGACCGCGAGCGCGCGGACGTCCGGCTGCGTCAGCCCGCCGTTGGCCACGGTCCAGCTCTCGCCGCTGTCGAGCGACCGATAGACCCCGCCGGCCGTGGCGGCGAGCAGCGCCGGGCCGCTGATCGCGAGCGCCCGCACGTCCCAGCTCCCGAGCCCGGCGTTGACGTCGCGCCAGCTCGCGCCGTCGTCGGTAGAGCGGAAGATGCCGCCACCCCAGGTGCCTGCGAACATGCCGGTGGCGGTGACGAGCACGGCGGCGACCGTCCCGCGTGCCGGCCCGGCGGTCTGGATCCAGCCTCCGGCCGCGGTCTGGTTGGGCTGCGTGACCGCCTTCTCGGCGCAGCCGGAGAGCGCGAAGCCGAGCATCAACGCCCCGCCGCATGCGAGCGGCCGAATCGACGAAGCCACGGTGTCGCTCACCCCACGGCGGTCAATCGCTCCCGGTACTTCGCCCCGCCCTACCCGCGCGCGCCCATCAGCGTGTAGGCACGCTTGGTCGCGCCGGTGTAGATCTGGCGCGGGCGCGAGATGCGGAAGTCGGGATCGCGGCGCATCTCGAGCCAGTGCGCGATCCAGCCCGGCATGCGGCCCATCGCGAACATCACCGTGAACATGTTGACCGGGATGCCGAGCGCGCGGTAGATGATGCCGGAGTAGAAGTCGACGTTGGGGTAGAGCTTGTGGCTGATGAAGTAGTCGTCCTTGAGCGCGATCTCCTCGAGCTTCATCGCGATCTCGAGCTGGCGGCTGCGCACCCCGAGCTTGTTCAGCACCTCGGTGCACGACTTCTTGAGGATGGTCGCGCGCGGGTCGTAGTTCTTGTACACCCGGTGCCCGAAGCCCATCAGCCGGCTGTTGTCCTTCTTGCTCTTGGCGCGCTCGACGAAGGCTTGGGCGTCGCCGCCCTCCGCCTCGATGCGGTCCAGCATCTCGATGACCTGCTGGTTGGCGCCGCCGTGGAGCGGGCCCCACAGCGCGCTGATGCCGGCGGCGATGCTGGCGAAGATGTTGGCGCGCGAGCTGCCCACCATGCGCACCGTGCTGGTCGAGCAGTTCTGCTCGTGGTCGGCGTGGAGGATGAGCAGCAGGTCGACCGCGCGCGCCAGCACCGGGTCGGCGACGTACTCCTCGGCCGGGGTGCCGAACATCATGGTCAGGAAGTTCGCGGCGTAGTCGAGCCGGTTGTTGGGATACATGAACGGCTGCCCGATCGAGTGCTTGAACGAGTAGGCCGCGATGGTAGGCATCTTGGCCATCAGGCGGATCACCGCGTCGGCGGTGTTCTGCTCGGTCTCGGGCAGCTGGTAGAAAGTCGCCAGCGCCCCCACCGCGGCCGAGCACACCGGCATGGGATGGGCGTCCTTGGGCAGCGCCTCGAAGAAGCGCCGGAAGTTCTCGTGCAGCAGGGTGTGGAGGCGGATGTCGCGGATGAAGCCGTCGAGCTGGCTCTTGGTCGGCAGCTCGCCGAACAGCAGCAGCCACGACACCTCGAGGAAGGTGCTCTTCTCCGCCAGCTCCTCGATCGGGTAGCCGCGGTAGCGCAGGATCCCCTGCTCGCCGTCGATGAAGGTGATCGCGCTGCGGCACGCGCCGGTGTTGCCGTAGCCGGGATCGAGGGTGATGAAGCCGGTCTGGTTGCGCAGCGCCTGGATGTCGATGGCGGACTCCGCCTCGCTGCCGGTGACGATCGGCAGGCTCACCGATTTGCCGTCGAGCGTCAGGTTCGCGCCCGCCATCTTGGGCTGGGCGGTGATGGGCGTGGCCATGGTGGGTTCTCCTCGTATGCCTCGGGCGGCCGGGCCGTTCGTGCCGTCGGGCCCGCGCCGGGTGCTGGAGCGCCTATTGGCACTTTCCGTGCCTTGCCGTCGGCGGGCGACGCCCACCCCGGGGCGGCGCGGCGGCCCGCCGCGGGGCGGCTGAATCTCGATAGGCCCACAGCTTGCCCGGTCCGGCTGCGATCGGCAAGCGACCCCCGGACGCGACAGCCTGTCAGGCGGTGCGCCGGGCCTGACAGGCGGCTGTGTGAGCCACGATCCGGCGTTTCGAGTGCTATGCTGCATGTTGAGCCGGCGGGGCCGCGGGGGCCCCGGCGGTCCCCAGCGGAGGCCTCCATGACACTGCGCGCGCTCATCCTGACCGCGGGACTGACCGCGGGGCTGGCCACCATCGGCGTCCGGACCGCCGCGCATTCCGCGCCGGCGCCGCGGCCCGGCGCACCGAAGCCCTGGACCGGCGACGACATCCTGGCGCTCAAGTCGGTCGTCGATCCGCGCGTATCGCCCGACGGCCACTGGGTGGTCTACGTGGTGCAGGAGCTCAACGACGACAGGAGCGACTACCAGACCGACCTGTGGCTGGTACCGGCCGACGGCGGCGAAGCACGCCGCCTCACCAGCTCGCCCGCCAACGACGAGCATCCGCGCTGGTCGCCCGACAGCCGGCAGATCGCGTTCATCTCCGAGCGGCCGCGTCCCGGCAAGAAGCCCGACGCCGCCGACGCCGACGAGGCCAAGCGCCAGATCTGGACCATCCGCCCCGACGGCGGCGAGGCGACGCTGCTCTCGGACGCGCCGGCGAGCATCTCGGACTTCGCCTGGTCGCCGACCGGTGCCGCGATCGCGTTCCTCGCCAAGGAGCCCAAGAGCGACGAGCGCAAGAAGAAGGAGAAGGACAAGGACGACGCCTGGACCCCGAGTCAGATGTATCCCTGGAATCGGCTGTGGGTGCTGAGCCTCGCCAATCGCAAGGCGACCCAGCTCACCAAGGGCAACTTCCACGTCACCGGCTTCTCGTTCTCGCCCGACGGCAAGCGGCTCGCGATCGCCGCCCAGCCCTCGCCGCTCATTCCCGACAATTTCAACTCCGACCTCTACATCGTGAGCGCCGCGGGCGGCGCCCCCACCGATCTGGTGCGGCGCAAGGGCACCGACGCCGACCCGGCGTGGTCGCCGGACGGCAAGTGGATCGCGTTCGTGTCGCAGGACGCGAAGAGCACCGAGTGGTACACCAACGAGTACCTGTGCGTGGTGCCGGCGGCGGGCGGTGCGCCCCGCAACCTGACCGCGGGCTTCGACGAGCGCGTGGTCCCTCCGGGCGGCGGGCTGGGGGGCGGCGGCGACCTGGTGTGGACGCCCGACAGCAAGGGGATCGTGTTCCAGGCCGCGCAGCGCACCGCGCAGCACGTCTTCGAGGCGCTGGTGAGCGGTGGGCCGGTCGCGGCCCTCACCAGCGGGGCGGCGTTCGACGGCTCGCCCAGCTTCTCGGGCGATGGCGCCACCATGGCTTACCTGAGCGAGGACAGCGAGCACCCTCGCGAGGTGTGGCACATGCATGGCGCGGGCGGCGTCGCCGAGCCGCTCACCGACACCAACCCGCAGGCGCGCGGCATGCTGTCGTTCAAGAAGGAGCTGGTGACCTGGAAGGGCGCGGACGAGCGCGACATCGAAGGCCTGCTCATCACCCCGCCGGGCTGGCGCGCCGGCAAGCGTGTGCCGCTCCTGCTCAACGTGCATGGCGGGCCGGCCGGGACCCACGCCAACACCTGCACCGTGGCCTCGCGGCTCTACCCCTGGCCGCTGTTCCTGCAGAAGGGCTACGCGATCCTGTTCCCCAACCCGCGCGGCAGCGGCGGCTACGGCGAGCAGTTCCGCGCCAGCAACGTGCGCGACTGGGGCGGCAAGGACTACGAGGACCTGATGCGCGGCGTCGACGCGATGATCGAGCGCGGCATCGCCGACCGCGGCAAGCTCGCGGTGTGCGGCTGGTCCTACGGCGGCTTCATGACCTCGACCATCGTCACCAAGACCGACCGCTTCCGCGCCGCGGTGGTGGGCGCCGGGGTCACCGACCTCATGTCGATGGCGACCACCTGCGACATCCCGGACTTCAACCGCTCCTACTTCGGCTCCTGGCCGTGGGAGGATCCTCAGGTCTATGTCGACCACTCCGCGGTCATGCACGCCGACAAGGTGAAGACCCCGACGCTGGTGGTCCACGGCCTGAGCGACGAGCGGGTTCCGACCTCGCAGGGCTGGGAGTTCTACACCGCGCTGCGCAAGCTCGGCGTCACGACCGACCTGCTGCTGCTGCCGCGCCAGCCGCACGGGCCGCGCGAGCCCCGGCTGCTGCGCACCGTGCAGCAGTGGCACCTCGACTGGATCAACCGCTACACGCTCTCGCCGTCCCCGGTGGCGGGCGGTCCGGCGCGACCGGGCACGACTTCGGGCAAGGGCATGGAGCCGGATACGCACTGAAGCGCCGGCCCGACAGGGAGGTCGTGATGGGCGCATGAGCGCGCTCGATCTGGTGGTCATCGGCGGGGGCATCACCGGGGCCGGGGTGGCGCGGCTCGCGGCCCGCAACGGCTTCAGCGTCGCCCTGCTCGAGCAGGGCGACCTGGCGTCGGGCACCAGCAGCGCCACCAGCCACATGCTCCACGGCGGGCTGCGCTATCTCGAGCACGGCCGCTTCCTGCTGGTGCGCCGCTCGCTCGCCGAGCGCGGCGTGGTGAGCCGCATGGCGCCGGGGCTGGTGCGCCCCACCCGCTTCCTGGTCCCGCTCTACTCCGGCAGCCGGGTGAGGCCGGCCCGGCTCCGGGCCGGGCTCATGCTCTACGACTGGCTCGCGGCGCGGCATGGACTCTCGCGGCGCGGCTGGTTCCGGGCGCGCGACACGCTGGCGATCGAGCCCGAGCTCGAGGGCCGCGGCCTGCTCGGCGCCGGGGCGTACTCCGACACCATCATGGACGACGCGCGGCTGTGCGTCGCGGTGGCGCGCGACGCCGCGGCGCACGGGGCCCAGATCCACACCTACACCGAGGTGGTGGGCGCGCGCCCGGCCGCCGACCCCGGGGGGGTCCCGGGGCGGCCCGATGCGCGCGCGATCGAGGTCATCGGGCGCGACACGATCGAGGGCGGCGAGCGATCGTTCCTCGCCCGCACCGTGGTGAACGCCAGCGGACCGTGGACCGACGGCGTGCGGCGGCTGCTGTGGCGGGCGCTGCGCCCCGGCGCCCCCGAGCCCGAGCCGCTGCTGCGCCCCTCGCGCGGCATCCACCTGGTCTACCCCGCGCTCACCCGTGGCCACGCCCTGCTGCTGCTCGCCGGCAGCGATGGCCGGGTGTTCTTCGTGGTGCCGTTCGGCGAGCGTTCGCTGGTCGGCACCACCGAGGTCGAGGTGCCGGCGCTGCCGCGGCGCGACGCGTTCCGCCCCACCTTCGAGGAGGTGCGCTACCTGCGCGGCGAGCTCGAGCGCGCGCTTCCCGGCGTCCAGGGCGTTTCGCCGCTCGCGATCCTGTGCGGCGTGCGGCCGCTCGCGCGCTCCGACCAGGCGGTCGACCGGGCCTCGCGCGAGCACCTGATCATCGAGGACGACGTGGTGCTGACGCTGGCGGGCGGCAAGTACACGACGTTTCGCCCCATGGCGCGCGAGGCCCTCACGCGCCTGCTGCCCCGCCTCGGGCGCGCCGGGCGTCCGCTCAAGGATCCGCCCGAGCTGCTGCCGCGACCGCTCGAGGCCCGCTCCGACCCGGCGGCGCTCGCCGCGTTCGCGGTGCGCGAGGAGTTCGCGCGGCGGCTCGACGACGTGATCCGGCGCCGCACCGGGCTGTGGCTCGAGCCCGACCGCGGCCGCCTCGCCAGCGCGGCGATCGTGCCCGAGATGACGCGCCTGCTGGGCTGGTCGTCGGAGCGGGCGCGCGAGGAGGTGCAGCGCTTCGAGACCGCGCTGTGGGAGGAGGAGTCGCTGCTCGAGCGCGCGCGCGCCGAGCGCGATGTGGTGGGCGCGCCGGGAGCCGGCGGATGAGCCGCGGCCTCGTGCTCGCCATCGATCAGGGCACCACCGGCAGCACCGCGCTGCTGCTCGACCGGGCGGGCACGGTGCGCGCCCGCGGCTACGCCGAGCTGCCCCAGCACTTCCCGCGCCCGGGCTGGGTCGAGCACGACGGCGGCGAGATCTGGGCCAGCGTGCGCGCGGCGGTGCGCCAGGCGCTGCGCGGCGCGGGCGGCCGCAGCGGGCGCGTGCCGGTCGCGGCGATCGGGATCACGAACCAGCGCGAGACCACGCTGGTCTGGGATCGGCGCAGCGGCCGCCCGCTGGCGCGCGCGATCGTGTGGCAGGACCGCCGCACCAGCGCGCGCTGTGACGAGCTGAGGCGCCAGGGCTTCGAGCCCGAGGCGCGGCGGCGCACCGGGCTGGTGTCCGATCCCTACTTCTCGGCCACCAAGCTGGAGTGGCTGCTGCACCACGTCCCCGGCCTGCGGGCGCGCGCGCGACGCGGCGCGCTGGCGTTCGGCACCGTCGACAGCTGGCTGCTGTGGCAGCTCACCGGCGGCGCCGTGCACGCCACCGACCCCACCAACGCCTCGCGCACGCTGCTCTACCACATCGGCCGCCGGCGCTGGGACGACGCCCTGCTCGAGCGCTTCGGCGTGCCGCGCGCCGTGCTGCCCGAGGTGCGTCCCTCGAGCGGCGAGTTCGGGCGCACCCGCGGGACGGGCTTCCTGCCCGACGGCATTCCGGTGTGCGGGATCGCCGGCGACCAGCAGGCGGCGCTGTTCGGCCAGGGCTGCGTCTCGCCCGGGCAATCGAAGAACACCTACGGCACCGGCTGCTTCCTGCTGCTCCACACCGGCGCCCGCCGCATCCACTCGCGCGCCGGGCTGCTCACCACCATCGCCTGCGGGCCGCGTGGCGAGCCGGCGTACGCGCTCGAGGGCAGCGTGTTCATCGCCGGCGCCGCGATCCAGTGGCTGCGCGACGGGCTCGAGCTCATCGCCCGCGCGGCGGACAGCGAGCGCGTGGCCGCGAGTGTCCCCGACACTGGCGGGGTGGTGCTGGTGCCGGCGTTCGTGGGGCTCGGCGCTCCGTACTGGCGCCCCGACGTGCGCGGGGCGCTGCTCGGGATCACGCGCGGCACCACGCGCGCCCACGTCGTGCGCGCGGCGCTCGAGTCGCTGGCGTTTCAGTCGCGCGACCTGGTCGAGGCGATGGCGCGCGACGCCGGGAGGCGAGTGCGCGCGCTGCGCGTCGACGGCGGCGCGGCCGCCAACGATCTGCTGATGCAGCTCCAGGCCGACCTGCTGGGCATTCCGGTGGTGCGGCCGCGCGTGATCGAGACCACCGCGCTCGGCGCCGGTATGCTGGCGGGCATGGGCGCCGGGTTGTGGACCTCGCCGCGCGACCTCGACCAGGCGCGGCGTGTCGACCGCGTGTTCCGGCCGCGCCGGCCGCGGCACTGGCGCGAGCGCGAGTACGCACGCTGGAAGCAGGCGGTGGCCCGGCTGATGGCGCGCTGAGTCCGCGTGCCGCGCGGAACGGCCGCCACGACCTAAGGGCGGGTCCGATTCTCCCCTGCCCGCGGGGCGCCGCGCCGATGTAGGCTTTCGGGTGGAGGACCTGCCGCCATGCGCCTCGCGCCGTCCCAGCACCTGCACGTTCCTTTCCTCGTCCTCGCTCACACGATCCTGATCACGCTCGCCGGCGCCGCGCCTGCCGCCGCGTGGACCCCCAACGGCGTTCCGCTCTGTCTCGCCCCCGGCGGTCAATACACCTTCAGCGCCGTGCCGGATCTCTCCGGCGGCGCGATCGTCATCTTCTACGGTGGGCAGGTGTTCGCCCAACATGTCGCCGCCGACGGTTCGATCGCCCCCGGCTTCGGTCCCAACGGCAACCCGGTGTCGCACTCGACGGGAAACGCGTCGGTGCCGCGATCGGCGCCCGACGGCGCGGGCGGAGCGTTCGTAGTGTGGGAGGACAGCCGCTCCGACCCCTACGACATCTACGGCCAGCACCTTCTCGCGAGCGGCGCGATCGACCCCGCCTGGCCGGCCAGCGACCTGCCGATCGGCGCGGGTAGCCTCAGCCAGGACCAGCCGGCGGTGGCGCCGGACGGATCGGGTGGGCTGCTGGTGGTCTGGCAGGACGACCGCAACGGGCCGGTCAACACCTACGCCCAGCGCGTGAGCGCGGCGGGCGCGCCGCTGTGGACCCCGAACGGCGTCGGCGTGTGTCTCGAGGCCGGGGTCCAGTTCCATCCCCGCGTGATCGGTGACGGGCTCGGCGGCGCCTACGTCACGTGGGAGGACAACCGCACCGGCCGGTCGCGCATCTACGCACAGCATCTCGCGGCCGACGGGACCCTCGTCGCCGGCTGGCCCGTGGACGGACTTCCGGTCGGCAATCCCGGGGCGGTCGGCGTGGCCTACGAGCCGGAGCTGGTCTCGGATGGCGCGGGCGGCGTCATCATCGGCTGGACCACGAGCCCCCAGGGGGCGGTCTTCCACACCATCGCCCTGCGACTGCTTGCGGACGGCTCCGTCGCGCCGGGCTGGCCACCCAGCGGGACGCTGCTCTGCAACCTGCTCCAGACCCAGGATCTGCCCGCGATCGTGACCGACCGCGCCGGCGGCGCGATCGTGGTGTGGCACGACTTCCGCGACATTCAGAACCCGCTCGCGACCTACGACCTCTACGCCCAGCGCGTCAGCGCCGCGGGCGTGCCGATGTGGAGCACGAACGGCGTTCCGGTGTGCACCGCGCCCGGGAGCCCGGACGCGCCGTCGGCGGTGAGCGACGACGAAGGCGGCATCATCATCACCTGGCCCGATCCGCGCGGCGCCGACATGGACATCTACGCCCTGCGCCTGCTCGCCGACGGCAACCGTGCCCCGGGCTGGATCACCGACGGCAACCCGATCTGCAGCCTGAGCGGCGACCAGACCAGCCCGGTGATCGTGCCTGACGGGCTCTCGGGCGCGATCATCGCCTGGACCGACGCGCGGCCGGGTCCGCGCACCCAGATCCCCGACATCTATGCCGCGAAGACGATCGACGAGGTCGTGGTGCCGGTCGTGGTCTCGCTGGTGAGCGCCGCGGCCGAGCCCGGGCGCGTGCGCCTGGCCTGGCTGCTGCCGGGTGCTGCCATCCCGGCGCGCGTCTGGCGCCGCGATGGGAACGCGCCGTGGAGCGTGATCGCCAGCGTCAGCTCATCGGGTGACGGCAGCGTTCGCTTCGACGATCGCGACGTGGTGGCGGGCGCCACCTACGGCTATCGACTCGGACTGCCGGGGGACAGCGGCGAGCGCTTCGGCGGCGAGACCTCGATCGCCGTGCCCGCGGGCGCCGAATTCACACTCGAGGGTGCTCGACCCAATCCCGCGCTCGACGGGCTCACGGTCGCCTTCTCGCTCCCCGACGCCGCACCCGCGCAGCTCGAGGTGATCGATACCTCGGGGCGCCAGATCGTGGCGCGCGCGGTGGAAGGCGCGGGGCGGCAGGTCATGCGCATCGCGGAACCGGGCGCGATCGCTCCGGGTATTTATCTGGTGCGTCTCACTCGACACGGCGGCGCGCTCACGGCGCGCGTCGCGGTGGTGAGGTAGGAACAACGTCGCGACCGGGGTAACCGCGGCGCGACATCGCGCCGGGAGGTCGGACCATGGCAATGCAACCCCGGGCACTTTGGATGCTCGCGCGACCGATGGTCGCACTGCTCGTGTTCCTCTTGGCAGGCCCCGCGCAAACCGCAGCCGGCGACTGGTATCCCCTCGACCCCGGCGACGCGTGGGAATACATCGATGGCTACGGCACCCATCACTTCGAGATCATCAACGGAACCAGGCAACTGCTCGGCCGCACGGTCACCGTCAGATCCTACATCGGGGGAATCGACGACAGCCTCGAAAACTACTGGCTCACCGGCGGCGATGGCACGATCCTGCTCGGCGGCTTCAACAACCGCCAGGTAAGTCTCGCGCTGGCTTACGATCCCCCGGTCGCGATGCTGGTGCCGCCGCCCACGCTGGGACAGACGTGGTCGACCCACACCGTGGCATACAACCTCGCCGACATGAGCGTGTACAACGAATTTGACTATCCGCTCTCGGTGGATGAGGAGGTCGATCTCACGCTGCCGGCCGGGACCTATCACGCGTTCGGGATCGGGGCGCCCCCGCCCGCGGCCGGCCGCGCCGCCACGGTCGTCCTGCCCTCCGGGCATCGGTTGTCGCTCGACGGGCGCTCCGCCCTCTCCGCTCCGGGCGCCGCCAGCACCAACGCGACCGACTGGTACGCGCAGGGCGTCGGCGATGTCCAGTATCTTGCCTACAGCCTGAATCAGCTGGTGAACTTCTCGATCCCCACTCCGATCGCCGTGGCCTCGTGGGGGAAGCTGAAGCGGCTCTATCGCTAGGCCGTCGCCTCAGCCCCGGGCGATGGCGGCGAAGGTAGCGAGCGCGAACAGGGTGAGCGCGGCGAGCAGCGCGAGCGCGGGCAGGCGTCGATGCGAGAGCGTGAGCATGGCCCGACCTCCAGAGTTGAGAACGGCGCTCGGGCCGGCCCGGCCGCCGGCGGAGCCTCCAGCGGCAGAGGATAGTCCCGCTCACGCCGGCTGCAAGGACCTTGTTGTGTCCCGTACCCTACGGCGCCCCGATTATCTTGTATTCGAGTATTGGCCCCCGACGCTGGACCACCGATCGCGTTCACTGCCACCGCCCGTTGACACATGGATTACCCGCGGGCTCGCTGCTCGCCCGGCGGCGTTCCACCACGCAACCGGGCGATCAGCGCCCGACATGAATCCAGGAGGCTCCACCATGAGTATCCAGATGGGCACCGCGGGGCTGGCGATCGGCAGCACCGCTCCGGACTTCACGGCGGACACCACCGAGGGTCGCATCCGTTTCCACGACTGGATGGGCGATTCGTGGGCGGTGCTGTTCTCGCACCCCAAGGACTTCACCCCGGTGTGCACCACCGAGCTCGGCTACATGGCCAGGCTCAAGCCCGAGTTCGAGCGGCGCGGCACCAAGGTGATCGGGCTCAGCGTCGATCCGGTCGAGAGTCACGCGAAGTGGGCGAACGACATTCGCGAGACCCAGGGCCACGCGCCCAACTATCCGATGATCGGTGATCCGACGCTCGCGGTCTCGAAGCTCTACGGCATGCTGCCGGCGGACCTGGAAGGCTCGTCCGACGGCCGCACCGCCGCCGACAACCAGACCGTGCGCACCGTGTTCGTGATCGGTCCCGACAAGAAGATCAAGCTGATCTTCGCCTATCCGATGACCACCGGCCGCAGCTTCGACGAGCTGCTGCGGGTGATCGACTCGCTCCAGCTCACCGCCAGGCACAAGGTCGCGACGCCGGTGAACTGGAAGCAGGGTGAGGACGTGATCATCGTCCCTGCGGTCCCGGACGACGAGGCGAAGAAGGCCTTCCCGCAGGGCTGGAAGGCGCCGCGGCCCTACATGCGCATCGTGCCGCAGCCGAAGAGCTAGGCCGGCCGCAACGCCGCCCGGCGACGCGGATCGTGGCGCAACACGAGACCCCGGTGGCGGAATGCACCGGGGTTTCGCGCCTCAGGTCCTGAGCACGGTCCCGAGCCAGCCCACCACCTCGGCCACGCAGGCGGCGCGACCGAGGTCGTTGAAGATCTCGTGGTAGGCGTCGGGGCAGGTCACGAGCCGCGCCATCCCGGGCGGGGCGGCGGCCACGAACTCGGCGGCGCCCTGCGGGTCGACGACGCGATCGGCGCCGCCCTGCAGCACCAGCGCCGGCACCTGCAGGCGGCGCGCGCCGCGCAGCACGCGCTGGCGCGCCTCGTTGAAGTCGAAGTAGAGCCGCGGGGAGACGAGATTGTGCTTGAGCGGGTCCTCGCGGCGCAGCCGGATCACCTCGGGATCGCGCGAGATGGCGGTCTCGTCGATGCCGTTCGGGAAGCCGACCCCGGGGGCCGAGACGCGCGCCACGTTGGCGAGCGCCAGCTTCCACCACGGCGGCATCGACCAGCGCAGCGCCGGCCCGGAGGCCACCACGGCGGCGAGCGTCGTGGGATGCGTGAGGGCGTAGTCGAGCGCCAGCGCGCCCCCCATGCTGTGTCCCAGCAGCACGGCGGGCAGGGAGGCGGGCTGGCCCGGCAGGCCGTGCCAGGCGGTGAAGGTGGCCGGGATCACCTGATCGCGGAGCACCGCCCACGACGCGTCGCCGCGCCCCCCGCCCGCCTCGCCGTGACCCGGCAGGTCGAGCGCCGCCACCGTGAAGCCGGCCTGCACCAGATCCGAGGCCAGCGCCGCGTAACGCCCCGAGTGCTCGCCCATCCCGTGGACGAACGCGATCATCGCGCGCGCGCCGTCGCGGCTCCAGACCCGCCCGGGCAGGCGCAGGCCCCCGGGAAGGCGCACCTCGATCCGGCTCACCGCCGCGCGCCCGAGCGATGGGTTCACGCCGGTCCGTGGCCCGTCGTCGCGAACTCCTTCACTGCGCCGGAGCGCCCGCTCGAGGTACGGCTCGTCATGGTGGCGCATCTTGGACCAGATCGCGGCGGCGTGCACGGACTTTGTCGCGGGCCGGAGCAGGTGACGCGCCATCGCCCGGCGCGCGCTTGAGCCGCGGTGCGCAGCGGTCTAGACTCCCCGGCTTCGAATGCCTCGCGACACCCAGGGCTCGAGACCCGCGCCATGAACCCGACCGATCCTCCGTCGCCGTCCTCGCCCGCAGGGCGCCCGGCGCGCATCATCGTCCCGGGGGCCGATCCCGAGCCCGACGAGGCGCCGCGCATCGTGCTGCCGCCGGGGGTCCAGCGGGCGGCGGACGACGACCTGCCCGAGTATCCGAAGCTCCGGCCGCTGATCCTGATGCCGGTGAGCGACGGCGAGCGCGAGCTGCTGCTGGTCACCGATCCGCTGGGCGTGATCGCCGGCCAGCCGGTGCTGAGCCTCGAGGCGCTCGCCCTGCTCCAGATGCTCGATGGCAGCGTCTCGATCGCCGACCTCACGGCGCTGTTGATGCGCGAGAGCAAGGACCTGCGCATGGCCAGCGTGGTGCGCGACTTCGTCGCCGAGCTCGACCGCCTGCTGATGCTCGATTCGCCGCGCTTCGCCGCCGCCTACCGCGAGCTGCGCGAGTCGTACCACCGCCTCGAGATCCGGCCCGCGGTGTGCGAGACCCGCAGCTACCCGGCCGAGCCGGCCGAGCTCCGGCGCTTCCTCGACGGGCACGCCGCGGCCGCCGAGGCCTGGCGCGCCGAGGCGGGCGAGCCGGCGGCGGCCGGCGACGCGCGCCCGCGCGCGCTGCTCGCCCCCCACCTCGACCCGCGCCGCGCCGGGGCGGCGATCGCGCGCGCCTACCTCGAGCTGGGGTCCGAGCCGCGCGAGCCGCTGCGGATCGTGGTGTTCGGCACCGGGCACTCGCTGATCGACGACCTCTACGCCCTGACCCGCAAGCACTTCGAGACCCCGCTCGGCAAGGTCGCGTGCGACACCGCCTTCGTCGACGCGCTGGCGGCGCGGCTCGGGGACGAGGCCTATCACGGCGAGCTCGCTCATCGCGACGAGCATTCGATCGAGTTCCAGGCGCTCTACCTCAGGCACCGGCTGGGCGAGCGTCCGTTCACCATCGTCCCCATCCTGTGCGGGGGGTTCCACGCCCTGCTCGATGCCGGCCGCACGCCGCGTGAGGAGCCGGCGTTCGAGGCCCTGATCGCCGCGGTGCGCGAGGTCGAGGCGGCGCGTGGCGGCCCGACCGTCTACGTCGCGGGGGTCGATTTCTCGCACGTCGGCCCGCGCTTCGGCGACCCGGCGATCGACGAGCGCATGCGCGGGGAGATCGTGGCCCGCGACCAGGCCGCCCTCGACGCGGCCCGCGGCGGCGACGCCGACGCCTGGTTCGAGGCGATCGCCGCCCACCAGGACGCCACCCGCATCTGCGGCCTGGCGCCGGTGTACGCGATGCTGCGGTGCGCCGCCGTCCGCGACGGCCGCCTGTTGCGTTACCAGCCGTCCGACGAGCCCGACGGCTCCACGGTCACGATCGCCGCGATGGTGTGGGCTTAGCCCCCGGTCCGGGAACGCCGCGCCTCAATCGCGGCGGCTCGCCGAGGGCTGAGCGTAGGGCGGCGGGAACGCGCCCGCCGCCTCGCCCGGGGTGCGCGGGCTCGACATCGCCTGCTGCAGGCGCGAGCCGCGCGGGTGGAGCATCTTCTGCAGCGAGTCGAAGCCCAGGTAGATGACGGGCGTGACGTAGAGCGTGATGATCTGCGAGAACGCCAGCCCGCCCACCACCGCGATCCCCAGCGGGCGCCGCGACTCCGAGCCCGCCCCCACTCCGAGCGCGATCGGCAGCGTGCCCATGAGCGCCGCCATGGTGGTCATCATGATGGGGCGGAAGCGGATGAGACAGGCCTGAACGATCGCTTCGCGGGGCGCCTTGCCCTCGTTGCGCTCGGCTTCGAGCGCGAAGTCGATCATCATGATGCCGTTCTTCTTGACCAGACCCACCAGCATGATGATGCCGACGAACGCGTACAGGTCGAGCTCGGTGCGGAACAGCACCAGCGCGAGCAGCGCGCCGAAGCCCGCGAACGGCAGCGCCGAGAGGATAGTCAGCGGGTGGATGAAGCTCTCGTACAGCACCCCGAGCACCAGGTAGATGACCAGCACCGCGAGCACCAGCAGCGCCAGCAGGCCCTTCTGGCTCGACTGGAACACCTGGGCGGTGCCGGCGAAGTTGGTGGTGATGGTCGAGGGCAGCAGGTTGCGGGCCACGCGATTGATGGCGTCGATGCCCTCGCCCAGCGACACCCCGGGGCGCAGGTTGAACGAGATCGTGACCGCCGGGATCTGCCCGGCGTGGTTGACGGTGAGCGGTCCCAGCCCGGAGCTGAGGGTCGCCACCGCCGAGAGCGGCACCAGCGTACCGCTCTGGGAGTGCACGTACAGGTGGCTCAGCGCCTGGGGATCGCGCTGGTACTGGGGCTGCAGCTCCATGATCACCCAGTACTGGTTGTTGGGGGTGAGGATCGTCGACACCTGCCGTGAGCCGTAGGCGTCGTAGAGCGCCTGCTCGATCTGCTCCGCGGTCACCCCGAGCGCCGACGCCCGGTCGCGGCTGATCTCGACGTTGACCTGTGGGTTCTTGATCTGGAGATCGCTGGTCACGTCCTGGAGCTGCGGCACCCCGCGCAGCGCGGTCTCGAGCTGGGTCGCGGCATCGTAGAGCGCCACGATGTCGGTGCTCTGCAGCGTGTACTGGTAGAGGCTCTTCGAGTTGCGCGCCCCGACGTTGATCGAGGGTGGGTTCGAGAGGTACACCCGCATGCCCGGCACCCCGGCGAGCTTGGGCTGCAGCTCGCGGATGACCGCGTCGGCGTCGAGCCGGCGCTGCGAGCGCGGCTTGAGGTGAATGAACAGCCGCCCCTGGTTGGCGGTCGAGGTCGGCCCTCCGGCGCCGATCGCCGACATGAAGTCGAGCACGTTGGGATCGGCCTGGACGATGGCGGCGATCTGCTTCTGGTGCTGGGCCATGGTCTCGAACGAGGCGCCCTCGATCATCTCGGTGGTGCCGCGCAGCATCTCGATGTCTTCGCTGGGCAGGAAGCCCTTGGGAACCGCGAGGAACAGCGCGACGGTGCCGAGGATGATGAAGGCCGAGAACGCCAGGGTGAGGGCCGGGCGCTCCATGACCCAGCCGAGGGTGCGGGCGTAGAAGTCGCGCACCCGGTCGAACACCGCCTCGGCGCCGACGTCGAAACGGCTGCGCCCGTGCGGCCCGCCGGCATCGAGGGGCTTGAGGAAGCGGCTGCACAGCATCGGGGTGAGGGTCAGCGATACCACGCCCGACACCAGGATCGCGGCGCTGATCGTGACCGCGAACTCGTGGAACAGGCGTCCCAGCAGCCCGCCCATCAGCAGCACCGGGATGAACACCGCGGTGAGCGAGAGCGTCATCGACAGGATGGTGAAACCGACCTCGCGCGAGCCGTCGAGCGCCGCCTGCAGCGGCGGCTTGCCCTGCTCCTGGTGGCGCACGATGTTCTCGAGCATGACGATCGCGTCGTCGACCACGAAGCCCACCGAGAGCGTGAGCGCCATGAGCGAGAGGTTGTCGATGCTGTAGCCGAGGCGCTGCATGACCGCGAAGGTGCCGATCAGCGAGAACGGCAGCGCCAGGCTCGGGATCAGGGTGGCCGACAGGTGGCGCAGGAACAGGAAGATGACCAGCACCACCAGCGCCAGGGTGAGGAGCAGCGTGAACTGGACGTCGGCGACCGAGCGCCGGATCGAGTAGGAGCGGTCGTAGAGGGTGCGCATCTTGACCGAGGCCGGGAGCTGGCCCTGGAGCTGCCGGACCAGCTGCTGGACCGCGTCGGCGACCGCCACGGTGTTGGTGCCGGGCTGGCGCTGGATCGCCAGCACGATCGCGCGCTCGCCGTCGAACCAGCTCGCCACCTTGTTGTCCTGGACGTCGTTGAGCACGGTGCCCAGCTCGCCGAGCCGCACCGGGGCACCGTTGCGGTAGGTCACCACCAGCCCGCCGAACTGGGCCGCGTTCTGGAGCTGTCCGCTCGCGCTCAGCGTGGTCGCGCGGCTCGGCCCCCATAGGATGCCGGAGGGCAGGTTGACGTTGCCGGCGTCGATCGCCGAGGCGACCTCGTCGATGCCGATCTGGCGGTTCGACAGCGCGCTGGGATCGAGCTGGATGCGCACCGCGTACTTCTGCGAGCCGTAGACCTGGACCTGGGCTACCCCGGTGACCATCGAGATGCGCTGGGCCAGGAACGACTCCGCGTACTCGTCGAGGTCGGAGAGCGACATGAGCGGCGAGCTGAGCGCCAGCAGCAGGATCGGCGAGTCGGCGGGATTCGACTTCTGATACGAGGGCGGGATGATCCCGGTGGGGAGATTGCGCAGCGTCTGGGTGATCGCGGCCTGCACGTCCTGGGCCGCGGCGTCGATGTTGCGCTCGAGCGTGAACTGGAGGCTGATCGCGACCCGGCCCTGGCTGCTCGACGAGGTCATCACGTCGAGCCCGGCGATGGTCGAGAACTGCTTCTCGAGCGGGGTGGCGACCGCCGAGGCCATGGTCTCGGGGCTCGCCCCCGCCAGGCTGGCGTTGACCGAGATGACCGGGTAGTCGACGTTGGGCAGATCGCTGACCGGCAGCGCGGTGTAGGCGATGAGCCCGAACACCAGGATCGCGCTCATGACCAGGGTGGTCATGACCGGCCGCCGGATGAAGATCGCCGAGAGGTTCATTTGAGCGCGGTGCCGCTCGCGCCCGCCGCGCCCGCCGCCCCTCCGGGCTGGCGCACCACCACCTTGGCGCCGGGCGCCAGGCGCATCTGGCCGTCGGTGACCACCAGGTCGCCGGGGCGGACCCCGCTCGCGATCACCGCCAGCTCGTCGACGGTGCGCGCCACCTGCACCGGCCGCACCGCGACGGTCGAGTCCGGGTTCATGACGTAGACGATGGTCCCCGACTGGCTCGCGGTCACCGCCGGCAGGGGAATCACGGTCGCGTGCGGCTCGACGTCGACGATCAGCCGGACGTTGACGAACTGACCGGGCCACAGGGTGCCGTCGGCGTTCGGGAACTCGGCCTTGACCAGCAGGGTGCCGGTCGAGCGGTCGACGGCGTTGTCGACGAACACCAGCTTCCCGGTGAGCCAGGTCGAGTCACGCCCCACCGGGGAGACCCGCGTCTCGAGCGGATCCTCGTGCAGCTTGAGCACCCGCGTCATCTCGCGCTCCGGGATCGTGAAGCGAGCGAGGATGGGGCGGATGGTGTTGATCGTGACCAGCGGATCGGCGGTGTTGGGCTTGACGTAGTCGCCCCGGTGAACGAGCAGCGCGCCGGTGCGGCCCGAGACCGGGGCGCGGATGCTGGCATAGGCGAGATTTAGGCGGGCGTTGACGAGCGACGCCGAGTCGGCGCGCACCTGGGCGACCATGGCCTGGGCGGCGGCGCGCTTGGAGTCGGCCTCCTGGGCCGAGATCAGGTTCTGGGGCAGCAGGGCCTGGGCGCGCTCGGCGTCGGCCACCGCGCTGGCGGCCTGGGCCTGGTCCTTCATGAGCACCGCCTTGGCCTGCTCGACCGCGGCCTGAAGCGGCGCGGCGTCGATCTGGAACAGCAGCTGGCCTTCCTCGACCTCGTCGCCCTCGTGGAAGCCGAGCCGGACGATGACGCCCCCGATCTGGGAGCCCACCGCCACGGTCTGGCGGGGCTCGATCGTGCCGGTCGAGATGATCTGGTCAGGGATCGCCCGGTCCTGGGCGCGGCTCACGGTGACCGGGAAGCGCGACGCCGGGTGCTTGGCCCCGCTCGCGCAGCCCGCGAGGGCCAGCAGCGCCAGCGCGCCCGGAACCATGAGCCGCGCTGCGGCGTGGCATGCACGGGATCGGGGGTCGCTCACGGCCACAGCATAACCAGCGGGGGTGACGGATGTCTCAAGAAACTGTGCATTTGTGTGACACGTCCACCCTTGCGACCGCGCCCGGGGGCTCCAAATCCGCGCTGGGGCCGCCATCCGGCGGTCCACGCCAGGCGCCCGGGGGCTCCGCCGCGGCCTGGCGCATGGTGTAGCCTGCCGACTGGCCGGACCCCCCGCGGGGTGCCGGAACCGGGGGTCTTCGCGTGGTCGAGACTCGCCAGCTCGCGGTGGCGGAGCGAAGGGCGACCCCGCACTCTCGCCTGGGACGAGACGCGGCGCTCGCCACCTTCGCCCTGTCGGTGATTTACATCATGACCGGGCTGGTGTGGCTGCTCACGGGCGGCGAGGCGGCGCGCCGCGATCCGTTTCACCCCCGCGACCCCTACCTCGCGGTGCTCGAGTGGCTGATCGTCCTCTCGGCGCCGCCGATGCTCGCGATGATGGCAGCGGTCCATGTGCGGGCGCGGCCGGAGCACCGGGCCTCGAGCCTCGCCGCGCTCGGGTTCATGGTCCTGTGCACCGGCCTCACCACCGCGATCCACTTCGCGCGGCTGACGGTCGCGCGCCGGCTGGCGCCCGGGGAGGCTCTCCCGCTCGGGTCGCTGCTGTCGTTTCAGTGGCCGTCGGTGGCGTTCGCGCTCGATCTGCTGGCCTGGGACCTGTTCCTCGGCCTGTCGTTGCTGCTCGCCGCCGGGTCGTTCGCCGGCGCCGGGCTCGCGTCCTGGCTGCGCCGCGTGCTGCGCGCGAGCGGCGCCCTGTGCGTGGCCGGACTGCTGGGGCCCGCGCTCGGCGATCTCAGGTTCCAGGGGCTCGCGATCGTCGGCTACGCCGGTCTGTTCCCGGTCACCTGCCTGATGATGGTGGTGGTTTTCGCACGCGAACCCGCGGCGCACCAGACCGCGGGCGTTGCGCCTCCCCCGGTGCGCGGCTAGGCTCGGGGCGTGACCCGCGCCGAAGCGAAAAAACGCATCGAGCAGCTCGCCGCCGAGATTCACGAGCACGACCATCGTTACTACGTGCTCGACAAGCCCACTATCTCGGACGCCCACTACGACCAGCTGTTTCGGGAGCTCAAGGGGCTGGAAGAGGAGTACCCCGACCTGCGCCCGCCCGACTCCCCCACCCTGCGCGTGGGGGGCGGGCTGCGCACCGCCTTCAAGAAGGTTCGGCACCTGCGCGCCATGCTGTCGCTCGACTCGCTGATGGAGGAGGACGAGGTGCGGGCGTTCGACGAGCGGGTGCGCAAGGCCTTCGAGGTCGAGCGAGTCGAGTACGTCGCCGAGCCCAAGTTCGACGGGCTGTCGGTCGAGCTGGTCTACGAGGATGGCGTGCTGATCCGCGGCTCGACTCGCGGCGACGGCGAGACCGGCGAGGACATCACCGAGAACCTGCGCACCATCCGCTCGATCCCGCTGCGGCTCGAGGCGGCGCCACTCGCGCCCCGTCCGCGCGGCACGGTCGCGGTGCGCGGCGAGGCGCTGATGCCGCTGACCGAGTTCGAGGCCCTCAACAAGCGCCTGATCGAGGCCAGCGAGGAGCCGTTCGCCAACCCGCGCAACGCCGCCGCCGGCACGGTGCGGCAACTCGATCCCTCGATCACCGCCTCGCGGCGGCTCGACCTCTACGCCTACGAGGTGATGCAGGGCGACGAGGTGCGGGTCGCCTCGCAGCACGAGCTGCTCGACACCCTGCGCGCCTGGGGCTTCCACGTCGAGAAGACCATGCGACGCTGCCACGGGATCGACGAGGTCGTCGCCTTCCACGCCGAGATGCTGGAGCGCCGCGACCGGCTGGCGTACGAGATCGACGGGATCGTGGCCAAGGTCGACCGCCGCGACTGGCAGACCGGACTGGGCGAGCGCTCGCGCAGCCCGCGCTGGGCGGTGGCGTTCAAGTTCCCGCCGCGGATCGAGATCACCCGGGTGCTCGACATCGCGGTCCAGGTCGGCCGCACCGGCAAGCTCACCCCGGTCGCGATCCTCCAGCCGGTCGATGTCTCGGGCGTCACGGTGAGCCGCGCCACGCTCCACAACCAGGACGAGCTCGACCGCAAGGACGTGCGCGTCGGCGACACGGTGCGGATCCGGCGCGCCGGCGACGTCATCCCCGAGGTGGTCGAGGTGCTCAAGGACCGGCGCCCGCGCGGCACCGAGCCGTTCCGTCTTCCGGGGAAATGCCCGGTGTGCGGCGCCAAGGTCGAGCGGGTGGGCGCCTACCACCTGTGCACCAACGGGCTCGCCTGCCCGGCCCAGCTCGCGGGCCACATCGGGCTCTTCGCCTCGCGCGGGGCGATGGACATCACGGGCCTCGGCGACAAGACGGTGAGCCAGCTGATCGCGAAGGGGCTGGTCAAGGATCTCGCCGACCTCTATCACCTCACCCCGCTCGATCTCGCCGGGCTCGAGGGCTTCGCCGAGAAGTCGATCGACAACCTGATCCAGGCGATCGAGGCGAGCCGGCGGCCGCGCCTCGACCGCTTCCTCTACGCGCTCGGGATCGATCACGTCGGCGACACCGTCGCGCGGCTGCTCGCCGACCACTTCGGATCGCTCGATCCGTTGCTCGAAGCCGACGAGGAGACGCTCGAGGAGATCCCCGGCATCGGCACCGAGGTCGCCACCTCGGTGCGCCACTTCTTCGCCAGCGCCCGCAATCGCAAGGTGCTGGACCGGCTCAAGGCCGCGGGGGTGCGCCCGGTGGCCGAGAAGAAGTCGAAGGGGCCGCAGCCGCTGGCCGGCGAGATCGTGGTGTTCACCGGCACGCTCGAGACCATGTCGCGGCCCGAGGCGCAGCGTCGCGCCGAGGCCGCGGGGGCACGCACCGCCTCGGCGGTGACCCGCCGGGTCACCCTGGTGGTGGCGGGCCCGGGCGCGGGCTCCAAGCTCGAGGAGGCCGAGAAGCTCAAGATCCCGGTGATCGACGAGGCCGCGTTCCTCGAACGCGTGGCCGGCGCATGAGGGATCCGCGATGACCAACTCCGAGCTGGCCCGCGTCTTCGAGCGTGTCGCCACCCTGCTCGAGCTCGACCAGGCGAACCCGTTTCGCGTGCGCGCCTACCGCGAGGCGGCGCGCGTCATCGCCGCCGAGAGCGAGTCGCTGGCCGCCAGGATCGACGAGGAGAATGGGCTCGAGGAGCTGCCCGGGATCGGCAAGGACCTGGCGCAGAAGATCCGCGAGCTGGTCCGCACCGGCACCACCGAGGTGCTGGAGCAGCTGCGGAAGAAGTTCCCGCCCGGGCTGATCGAGATCACCGAGGTTCAGGGCCTCGGCCCCAAGCGGGTGCGCGCGGTCTACGACCAGCTCGGCATCAAGAGCCGCGCCGAGCTCGAAGCCGCGGCGCACGCCGGCCGGCTGCGCGACCTGCCCGGGTTCGGCGAGAAGCTGGAGCAGAAGATCATCAAGGCGCTCGAGGCCTCGCGGCAGGACGTCGGCCGCACGCTGCTCGCCGGCGCCTGGTCGATCGCCGAGGAGATCGCCGCGCGGCTGCGCAAGGTGCCGGGGGTCGAGCAGCTCGAGCTGGCGGGCTCGTTCCGCCGCCGGCGCGAGACCATCGGCGACCTCGACGTGCTGGTGGTCGCCCGCAATCCCAAGGCGGTCGCGAAGGCGTTCGTGAGCGACCGCTCGGTCGCCGAGGTGCTGGGCCAGGGCGAGACCAAGTCCTCGGTGCGGCTCGCCAGCGGCCTGCAGGTCGATCTGCGCGTGGTGCCGGCGGAGTCCTACGGCGCGGCGCTGCTCTACTTCACCGGCAGCAAGGCCCACAACATCGAGCTCAGGCGCATCGCGATCGAGAAGGGGCTGACGCTCAACGAGTACGGCCTGCTGCGCGGCGAGACGCCGGTCGCCGGGCGCACCGAGGCCGAGGTCTACCAGGCACTCGGCCTCGAGTGGATCCCGCCGGAGCTGCGCGAAGCGCAGGACGAGATCGAGCGGGCACGCGACGGCCGGCTGCCGCACCTGATCGAGGAGGGCGACCTGTGCGCCGACCTCCACATCCACACCGACCGCACCGACGGCCAGGCGTCGCTCGAGGACATGGTGCGCGCCTGCCGCAGCCGCGGCTACGCCTACTGCGCGATCACCGACCACTCGAAGGTGTTCGTGATGTCGCACGGCTTCGACGCGGCGCGGGTGCGCCAGTCGGCGGGCGAGATCGAGGCGGTGCGGCGCCAGGTGCCGGGGATCGAGGTGCTGCACGGCATCGAGGTCGACATCATGGCCGACGGGACGCTGGATCTGGATGACGAGACGCTCGCGCTGCTCGACTGGGTCGTCATCTCGCTCCACTCCCGGCTCGACCAGCCCGGGCCGGAGGTGACGGCGCGGGTGCTCCAGGCGCTCGAGCATCCGGCGGTGACCGCGATGGGCCATCCGAGCGGGCGGCTGATCGGCACGCGGCCTCCCGCGGCGCTCGATTTCGAGGCGATCTTCGAGCGCGCCGTGGCGCTGGGCGTGGCGATGGAGATCAATGCCCAGCCTGATCGTCTGGATCTCAGCGACGTCAACGCGCGGCGCGCCCGCGAGCGCGGCGCCGCGATGGTGATCAGCACCGACGCGCACAGCGTGCGCCAGCTCGACCAGCTGCGCTACGGGGTGTTCGTGGCACGCCGCGCGGGGCTCACGAAGAGCGACGTGCTGAACACGCTGCCCTTCGAGCGCTTTCGGAAGTCGATCCGCAAGGCGGGCGGCGGCGGCGGCGCGCCGGCCGGCGCCGCCGCGCCGGCCAGCACGGCGGCAACCGGAGCGCACGCTCCACACTCCGCCGCTCAGGCACCGCGTCGCGAGCGGGTGGCGCGCGCCAAGCCCGTCGCGGCGAAGAAGCCAGCGGCGAAGAAGCCAGCGGCGACGAAGCGCGCAACCAGGAAGCCGGCAGCGAAGAAGCGCACGCGCACGGCGCGTGCGTGAGCCCCGCTCCCGGCTCCCCGCCCGCCGCTCCGTCGCCGCGCGGGCGCCTGGTCGCGCTGATCGTGTTCGCGGCCGCGATGGGGTGGCTCGAGGGCGTGGTCGTGGTCTACATCCGCACCATGCTCGGCATCGCGCACCGTCCGACGTTTCCGCCCCAGAGCGAGATCATGGCGCGGATGGCGGCACTCCCCTGGCTCATCCCGACCGAGCAGACACGCGAGGCCGCGACCCTGATCATGCTCGCGGCGGCGGCCTGGCTCGCGGGCCGGGGGTGGCGCGCGCGCGCCGGCGCCTTCCTGGTGGCCTTTGGCGCGTGGGACATGGTCTACTACGTCGCGCTCTACGCCATGCTCCGCTGGCCCCCGAGCCTCGCGACCATGGACCTCCTGTTCCTCATCCCCCCCGGCCCCTGGTGGTACCAGCCGGTGTGGCTCCCGGTCGCCATCTCGTGCGGGATGATCGCGGGCGGGGCGCGCCTGTTCCTCGATGCGCCACCCGACGGCCGCCGTCCCGTCCCGACCGCAGCCCCCTGATTATCATGGCGGGCGCGCCCCGCCGGGACTAGAATTCGCTGGGGTTTAGAAGGGGGACTTCAGCCGGAGGCTCAGCCATGCGCCGCCACTTCCTGCTACCGCCGCTCGTTTCCCTGATTCTCGCCGCGCCGACCATCGCCACGTCGGGCGTGCCCAACGCCATCACCAGCATCCTCGACCCCTGTCTCGTCCTCTGCCCGGCCGGGGATCTGCAGTTCCACGTCGTGGTGCGCGACATCAACTTCACCCCGGTCCCCAACTCGTTCGTCGTGCTCGACTTCTCGGCCTGTCCCACGTTCGCGCACTGCACGGTTCTGCCGCCGACGCTGATCTTGAACGAGGCCGCGCGCACGATCGGCGGCGTCGCCGACGCCGGCGGGGCGCTGACACTCGTCATCCCGATGGGAGGCATCTGCCCGGGCAGCGGCGTCAGGGTCATCGCCGATGGCGTCGTGCTCGGCACGCGCTCGCTGGCCTCACCGGACCGTGATGCCAACCTGTCCGTCGACGCGGCCGACCAGGCGGGGGTCCAGACCCTGGTCGGCACCACCGATCCTACCGCCGACTTCAATTGCGACGGCGCGGTGACCGCGGCGGACGTCGCGATCGTCGGCCAGCATCTCGGCCACGCCTGCGCGGGCCCGACGCCGTCGCGGTCGCGCTCGTGGGGCCAGATCAAGCTGATCTACCGCTGATCTCTGCATGAGCGCACCAAGGGCCGGCTGGATCGAGCTGGTCCCTTCCTCGCCCTTAGGGCTCGAGGGCTCCCGCTGTTCGCCCGAAACGGGCCCGCAGGAACTCACGGCTCGAGGCCGGGGTACTCCGCGTTGGTCATGCGTTCGCATGCCGGCCGCGAAAGGAGCCCGTCATGCCAGGTGCGCTACCCCTCCGTATTCTGCTGCCCGCCCTCACGGCGTTCGCGACTTTCGCGGGCGCGCCCGCGATCGCCAGTCCGCCCAGCGCCACCTTCAGCACCTTCGACCCCTGCCTGGTCGTCTGCCCGGCCGGGGACATCGTGTTCCATACCGTGATACGCGACGTGGGGGGTAACCCGATCCCGAATTCGCTGGTGGTGCTCGACTTCTCGCGCTGCCCCATGTTCGTCCACTGCCCCGGCATCCCCGCGCCGCTGATCGTCAACGACGCGGCGCACACGATCGCTCGTTTTTCCGACGGAGCGGGGGCGGCCGACTTCGCGATTCCGATGGGTGGGATCTGCCCGGGGAGTCTGGTCTTCGTCACGGCGTCGGTGTCGGGCGGCGGCGGGGGTGTGCTGCTCGCCATGCGCTCGCTGGCCTCACCGGACCGCGACAGCAACCTGTCAGTGGACGCGGCTGACCAGGCGGCGGTCCAGGCTCTGGTCGGCACCACCGATGCCACCGCCGACTTCAACTGCGACGGCGCCGTGACCGCGGCGGATGTGGCCATCGTCAGCCAGCACCTCAATCACCTCTGCGCGGGCCCGACGCCATCGCGGCCGCGCTCGTGGGGCAAGATCAAGCTGATCTACCGGTGATCCGGCGATGCATGCGAGGAATCTCGTTCCGCTGCTGTTCGCGGCGTTGCTGATGCCGGGACCGACCAGCGTCGCTTCTGCGGATGTTCCCAGCGGCGTCTTCAGCGAGATCGATCCCTGCATGGTCTTCTGCCCGGCGGGCGAGCTGAGGTTCCGCGTCGTGGTGCGTACGGCCGGCGGCAGCCTTGTCCCGTTCCCGCGTGTCGCTCTCGATTTCTCTCGCTGCCGGCTATTCGCGCATTGCCCCGACATCCCCGCGCCCCTGGTGGTGGACGAGGCCGCCCGCAGGATTTCCCTCGTGGGCGATCAGCAGGGTGTGGTGAACTTCGCCATCCCGATGAGCGGGGTCTGCCCGGGCGACACGGTCCTGATCATGGCTGCGAAACGGCAGGACACCTCCTACGTCCAGATCGGCGAACGTACGCTCGCCTCGCCGGACCGGGACGGCGACCTGTCCGTGGACGCGGCCGACCAGGCCGCGATCCAGGCCCTGGTCGGCACGAACGATCGGACCGCCGACCTCGATTGCAATGGTGTCGTGGATGCCACCGATCTCGCGATCTTCGCCGAGCACCAGTTCCATGCCTGCCCGGTCCTTGTGCCCACTCGGCATCAGAGCTGGGGCGGGCTCAAGCTGATCTACCGCTAGTCCGTCGCGGCCATGCACGAAGGGCCGGCTCGATCGAGCCGGCCCCCGCTCATACGCGCCGCCAGCACTTCAGCCGATCTTCTCGGCGATGCTCTTGGCCTGCAGGAACAGCAGCAGGTAGTCGCGGCCGCCGGCCTTGGAATCGGTGCCGCTCATGTTGAAGCCGCCGAACGGGTGGGCGCCCACGATCGCGCCGGTCGACTTGCGGTTGATGTAGAGGTTGCCGACGAAGAACTCGCGCTTGGCGCGCTCGATCTTCTCGGGATTGCGGGTGTAGACCGCGCCGGTGAGCCCGTACTCGGTGCCGTTCGCGATCGCCAGCGCCTCGTCGTAGCTCCTGGCCGGCATCACCGCCAGCACCGGGCCGAAGATCTCCTCGCGCGCGATCACGTTGTCGGGCTTGACGTCGGCGATCACGGTGGGCTCGATAAAGTAGCCCTGCTCCCCCACCACCGCGCCGCCGCCGCTGACCAGCCGTCCCTCGCGCTTCCCGCGCTCGATGTAGGACAGGATCTTGTCGCGCGCCGCGGCGTTGACCACCGGGCCCATGCGCGTCTCGGGGCGCTCGGGATCGCCGACCGTGATCTTCCTGACCTCGGCCTCGAGCCTGGCGAGGAACGGTGCGTAGACCTTCTCGCTCACGATCGCGCGCGAGCAGGCCGAGCATTTCTGGCCCTGGAAGCCGAACGCCGAGACCGCCACCCCCTGCGCCGCGGCGTCGAGATCGGCCTCCTCGTCGACGATGATCGCATCCTTGCCGCCCATCTCGGCGACCACGCGCTTGAGCCAGAGCTGCCCGGGCTGGACCGTGGCGGCGAGCGTGTTGATGCCCACGCCCACCTCGCGCGAGCCGGTGAAGGCGACGAAGCGCGTCTTCGGATGGCGCACCAGCGTGTCGCCCACCGTGCCGCCGCCACCGGTCACGAGGTTGAACACGCCCGCCGGCAGGCCGACCTCCTCCATCAGCGCGTGGAACTGCCAGGCGATGGCCGGCGCGTCGCTCGAGGGCTTCACGACCACCGTGTTGCCGGCGACGATCGCCGCGCTCGCCATGCCGACCAGGATCGCGAGCGGGAAGTTCCACGGCGGGATGATGGCCCCCACGCCGAGCGGGATGTAGACCATCGCATCGCGCTCGCCGGGCAGCTGGGTGACCGGCTGGGGCGCGTCGTAGCGCAGCATCTCGCGCGCGTAGAACTCCATGAAGTCGACCGCCTCGGCGGTGTCGGCGTCGGCCTCGGCCCAGCTCTTGCCGACCTCGTACACCATCCACGCCGAGAAGGTGTGGCGGCGCTCGCGCATGCGCCTCGCCGCCTCGAGCAGGAACGCGGCGCGCTCGGCCGCCGGCACGCGCGACCAGCTCGCGAACGCCCGCTGCGCGGCCTCGACCGCCAGGGTGGCCTGCTCGCGGCTGCCGGCCGCGAAGCGCCCGATGACCTCCGCGGGGCGGGCGGGATTGCGCGACTCGAAGGTGTGATCGGCCCCGCGGCGCTCGCCACCGATCACCAGCGGATACTCGCGCCCCAGCTGGGCGCGCACCGCGGCGAGCGCCGCCTCGAACGCCGCGCGCTCCTCGGAGCGGCCGAAGTCGGTGACCGGGGTGGGCGCGTAGTCCGGCAGGCGGCGCGGATCGGCGGGCGCGATCGCGCCGGTGGCGGTCGGATTCATGAAGAGCCTCCTCGGGCGATGCGATGCGGCTCGCGCGTGGAGCGCGGCCGCGGGGTGGTCAGGCGTGGTCGTGCGCGCAGTCTATCCCAGCCCCGGCCTGCAAAGAAGACGGGGCCCGGCAGTGACGCCGGACCCCGTGGGCAAGCGGTGCAGGACTACCGGTACAGCTGCTTGATCTTTCCCCAGCTCGCGACACCCGTCGGTGTGGCTTCGGGGACGATCTGACCGCGGATCTCGCCGCCAGGGAAGGTCGAGGTGTGGATGTTGACGTAGAGCATCTGGGTGTTGAGGTAGCTGACCTGCGTCGAGTTGATGGCGAACGACTGCGTGGGTATGGCCCCCGCAGTCGCTGCCGGGACACCCGAGAAGGGGAACAGGACACCCGCGTTGTGGGCGGTGTCGGCGGGCCCATGGATATGCCCTGCGGTCGCCGGGGCCGTCAGGCCGGACCAACTGACGGACACCGTGATCGTGGCGGCGACGTCGTCGTAGACGACAAACGCCATCCCGGTCGCGGGTGACGCATTCGGCGGATTTTCGTTGAGACCACTCAGGTTCGCGACGTAGCTGAACGTGGTCGCGAATGCTCCGGACGCGGCGCCCAGCGCCAGAACCGCGGTGAGTGCGAGGACGATCGAGTAACGAACGCGCATGGGGGGACTCCTCCTCTTCGACCGGGGACGACTGCGGGACGTGCGACCAGCGGATTCGCGGCCGACCGGGGGTCGGCGCGACGTCGGTTGCCACCTTTGGATATGTCAGGGACTTTTACAGGAGCAACAATTTTGTGGGCCCCGAGAAGAAATGTCAATCGCTAGCCGTAGGCAACGAGCCAAAATACCGGCGTGTTCAGTGTGGCTGAACGGAACCGGGTTCAGTCCACCTGATCCAGGCCCGCCCTCAGCCCCCGGTGGCGTAGCGGGCCAGGGCGAGGTCGGCGATCTCCCCGATCGTGTCGCGATAGCTGCGGCCCGACTGCTTGGCCGCCATCGTGAACTCGGCGCTCGGCAGCAGATAGGGGTTGGGGTTGACCTCCAGCACGTGGAGCGTGCCGTTGGCCGCGAGCCGGAAGTCGATGCGGCCGTAGTCGCGCAGCTTGAGCGCCTGGAAGGCCTGGGTCGCGGTGTCGTGGATCCGCTTCACCAGGTCCTCGCCCAGGTCCTCGGGAATGAAGGGCCAGGTCTTCTGGTAGGCCTCGGTCTCCTCCTCCCACTTGACCTCGCTGCCGGCGATTTTGGGCGTGCCCTTGGGGAGCTTCGAGAGGTCGAGCTCGACCACCGGCAGCGCCTCCGGTTTCTCGTTGCCGAGCACACCCACGTACAGCTCGCGGCCTTCGATGTACTCCTCGATCAGCGCCGGCGAGTCGAACTCAGCGTGAATGTAGTCGATGCGCTCCATCAGCTCCTTGATCGAGCCGCAGACCGCGCCGAAATGGATGCCGATCGAGCCGTCCTCGCGCTGCGGCTTGACGATCACCGGGAACTGGATGTCGTGGGCGTGCTCGGTGCGGCCACGGAAGACGGTGGCGAAGTACGGGGTGTGGATGCCGTGGAAGGCGAAGATCTTCTTGGCCAGCGCCTTGTCCTGGGCGAGGTAGAGCCCGTGCGAGCCGGCCCCGGTGAACTTGCGCCCCAGCAGCTCGAGGTAGCCCGCCACCTCGCTGTCGAAGGTGTCGTTGCCGGCGAAGGACTCGACCAGGTTGAAGATCAGGTCGGTCTCGGATTGCGCAAGCTCGATCAGGCTCTGGGTGGTGCCGTCGAGCCGCAGGTAGACCGGGCTGTGCCCCGCCTCCTTGAGCGCCTCGTAGACCGCCTGAACGTCCTCGTCGGGCGCCTTGCGGCGGGGACGCGCGTCCTCGCCCCGCTCCTCGTCGTCGTCCCACCAGAAGTCGTACAGCACGCCGATCCGCTGCTTGGCCATGGTGTCCGTGCGGCCGGGCGCCGGTGGTGACCCCGGGCCCGGCTCCCTCCCTCAGGTGTGGATGAACTTCCCGCGCGTCAGGTAGTTCATCGCCAGCGTGGTGCCGTAGGCAGTCAGCTCGACCAGATAGCCGGGCTCGCGCCCGGTGATCGCGTAGAGCTTCTGCTCGCGGCAGGTGCGGATGATCCGCTCGACGAGCGCCCGCACCACCGGGCGCTTGACGCCGGTCCAGTAGGTGATCTTGTCAGTCAGCAGGGTGCGGTGCTCCTCCAGCATCTCCCATGCCGGGCGCACACGCTTGCGGCGCCGTCCATGGGCCACGAACAGATCGGTCAGGTCGCTCTCGAGCGCGACGTTCACCGCCGCGCCGTTGTGGCGCATCAGCCGCCGGTAGTACTCCTCGACCGTGAGCTTCATGTCCTCGACCGTGATGTCGAAGTCCCCGGTCGAGAGCACCGGCGGCTGCGAGCCGAACCGCCGCGCCACACGGCTAACATAGCGCAGCTTGTGGATCGCGGGCCAATCCTTGTAGCGGGCCCGCCAATTCGAGCGCGGGGTCAGCCAGACCGCGAAGGTCTCGGCGAAGTCCTCGTCGGGGTGCTTCTGTGCGTACCAGCCGGCGATGTGGCGCACGAAACGGCGGCTGAACGGCACCGGGCGGTAGAAATCGCGGTAGCGGCGGTTGAAGGGGCCGAAGCGCTTGCGCCACTCGGGTGTGGCGAACAGCCGGTAGGCATAGTTGAACGCGTGCCCGGCTTCGTGACGCAGGTACATCATGATCTCACGCGCGTCCTCGAGGTCGTTCATCTCGCGCTCGAGCCGCGCCAGCTTGGGGTCGGCGAGGTAGAACGGGATGCCGATCACCGGCTGCCCGTCGGGGCAGCCCCACTCGTCGGTCAGGTAGCAGACCGGGCGGAACGCCTTGAGCCCCTTGCGCTCGAGCTCACGATGGAGCTGCTGGACGAAGCGCTCGACCGGCGAGCCCTCGATGCGCAGGCCGAGCTGGCTGATGGGCTTGCCGAGCAGCTCGCGCACCTCGGGCGGCGTCTTCTCGAATGCGGTCACGACCGCATGGTAGGGGGCGGGCCGGCGCGCTTACAAATCACTCATCCGCCGGCCGCGCTGGAGGATGCGTGCGTCAAGACAACGCAAAAAGTGGCGGTGGCGCGCATCGGTCCGTGCGCGCGGCTCATCGGACCTCGCGCGGCCCTCGCGGGTCGCGCACCGGCCTGATAGATTGCCGGGCTGACACTGGCTACCCGCCCCGCCTCCCTTCCCGAGTCGGACCCGGTACCGGATCGCTCGAAAGGAGCACGATCTCGTGAAACGCGCCCTCCGCACGCTGGCGCTCGCCGCCGCGCTCACCATGGTCGCGGCCTCGCTGGCGGCCGCCGAGCCCAAGACGTTCGAGTTCGACAAGGCCCATACCGAAGTCGGCTTCAATATCGTCCACTTCTTCACCAAAGTGCACGGGCGCTTCAACGACTACACCGGCACCCTGGTGTACGACCCGGCCAATCTCACGGCCTCGACGGTCGAGGTGGCGATCAAGGACTCGAGCATCTACACCGCCAACGAGCGCCGCGACAACCACCTGAGGACCCAGGACTTCTTCTGGATGGAGAAGTACCCGCTGGTGTCCTTCAAGAGCACCAAGGTGATTCCGGGCAAGGACGCGAAGCACTTCCAGGTGCAGGGCAACCTGACCATCCGTGACGTCACCAAGCCGGTGACGCTCGACGTCGAGTTCCTGGGCATGGGGGCGACCGCGATCGGCGGCAACTCGCTGGGCACGCAGGCCGGCTTTACCGCCACCACCACGGTCAAGCGCCAGGACTACGGCATCGTCTGGAACAAAACGCTCGATCAGGGCGGCGTGATGCTGGGCGACGACGTCGACATCGTGCTCAACGTCGCCGCGTTCTCGCGCGAGAAGCCGGCGGGCGCGCCCCCGGCGGCGGCCGAGAAGAAGTAGCGCGCGGGACCGGCAGCGAAACGGCCCCCGGCCTGTGAGGCCGGGGGCCATTTTCGTCGCCAGCGGGCCGGGCTTTAGGCCGCGCTCAACTCCGAGCGCCCCGCCACTGCCGACACGGCGTCCTTCGCCGCGCGCACGCACAGGAACCCGGGCTGCCGCATGAGCTTCTCGTAGTCGCGAGCGTCGCCGCTGCGGAACTCCGGCGTGGGGCGCGGCTCCAGCATCCGCTCCAGCCGGAAGCCCGCGCTGAAGAGCGGGTCGAGCATGGCGCTCAGCGGGCGGCGAAAGTAGGGAATGCGCTCGCGCACTCCGTACGCCGGCCAGTCGAACGTCATCTCCACCGCCTCGACATCAAAGTAGCTCCCGTGCGGGTGGTGATCGTAGAACTCGTCGAACGGGTGCGCGACCGAGAACACGAGCCAGCCGGGCGTGCGCAGAACGCGGAAGAACTCGCCCAGCGGCCGGCGCCAGTCACGGACGTAATCGAGCGTCAGGCCGCTCACCACCAGATCGAACTCCCCCGTCCCGAGGAAATCGAGCGGCTGGCCGAGGTCCGCCTGGTGCACCGCCGCCCGGAATCCAAGGCGTCGGCGCGCGTGCTCGACCATCCTCGGGCTGACGTCCAGCGCTACCACCTCGGCGCCGTGGTCCGCCATCCATTCGGCATACGCCCCGGGCCCGCAGCCGGCGTCGAGCACGCGCCGGCCCGAGACCGGAGGGAGCAGCGACAGCACAGCCGGGCGATCGTAGTGAGCGTTGTGGGGCTTGGTGTCGACCCACGCCGCGAAGGCGTCGGCGAGTCGATCGTAGGCGTCGGCCGCGATCGGCCGGCCCTCATCCATCATTGGGCCGTCGCCCTCGGGGCGGGGTGCGACCCTAGAGACCCGAGCCGGAAGCCGGCGCCTTGACCACGCTGTCGGCGGGTGCCGCGGCCGGGCTGGCTGCCGGAGCCGGGGCGAGCGAGTCGGGATGAGCCGCCTGCCAGGCATCGATGCGCGCCGCAAGGATCTTGGTCTGATCGGGCGCGTTCAGACGCTCGAGCCAGGCCAGCTGCTCGCGCGCCTCGCGCGGACGACCAAGCTCGAGGTAGGCCTCGCCGAGGTACTCGCGTGCCGGCGCGTAACCGGGCTGGATCGCGAGGCAACGTCCGTAGGCCGAGAGCGAGCCCGGGTAGTCACCGAGCTTGCGGGACGCGAAGCCCACCAGGTTCCAGGCCTCGAAGTAGGTCGCATCGAGCCCCACCGCCTGGGTGGCGTGATCGAGCGCGCGCTTGAGCTTCTTCTGCGCGTTCTTGTCCTTGCCGTTCGCCAGATCGAGGTTGGCCTTGGCGATGTCATCGTAGGCGCTGCCGTAGAGCTGCTCGGCCTGCTGGCGCGGCGTCAGCTGGTTGTTGTTGAGCTCGGGCTGCTGGCCGGGCGGTGGCTCGGACGGGCTGGGCGAGCCGCCCATGCTGGCGAGTGCCGGGGTGGCGAGAACGGCGATCAACGTCAGAGCAGAAGTGAAGGGTGCTCGCATGGTCCCCTCAGATGCGGCGTGGCCCGGTCCGGTTGCGTGCCATTGTCGCCGAGCGCGATGGCCGGCGCAATCGTCAAGGAACGAGTCCGCCCCGTCAGGGACGAACACCCGCTCCCGCCGGGCCGCCGGCGCGCGGGCGCCGCGGCTTCACACCTCGAACAGCTCGGGCTCCCAGACCAGTCCCAGCTCGCCGGGGGGCCCCATGTAGCCGAGCATCGCGCTCGCCGCCACCACCGAGGGGCTCGCGAGGTAGCCCTCGCCGCCCACGCCCATGCGGTTCGTCCAGTTGCGGTTGAACGACGTGATGGCGCGCTCGCCGGGCTTGAGCGCGTCGGGCCCCTGCCCGAAGCACGGCCCGCACCACGACTGGCGGATCTGGCCGCCCACCGCGCGGAACACCTGGGCGATACTCTCGCCGTCGAGCCGCGCGTCGGGGCGCTCGATCTGCTGCCTGACCCCGCCCGAACCAGGAAAGATCACGAACTCCTTCGCCGCCTTTCGGAGCCCCTTCGCCCGCCCGGCCTTGAGCACCAGCGCGGCGGAGAGCAGGTCGTCGTAACTGCCGTTGGTGCACGAGCCGATCAGCGCCTTGTCGAAGGTGATGCGCTCCTTCGCCACCTCGTCGGCCGGGAAGGCGTTCCCGGGGCTGAAGGGCTTCGCGATCATCGGCCGCACCTCGCCGAGCGCGAGCGATTCGTCGATCGCCCACTCGACATCGGCGCCCGGGGCGATCAGCGGATAGGGCAACTCGGTCATGCCCTTGTCGCGGAACCAGGCGGTGGTGATCTCGTCGGGCGCGAAGATGCCGTTCCAGCTCTCGGCCTCGGCCATCATGTTGCAGATGGTGTTGCGGTAGGCGATCGGAAGCTGGCGGTCGGCATCGACGAACTCGACGCTCATGCCCTGCGACTGCCTGGTGCCCCAGCGCCGCAGCAGCTCGAGCACCAGGTCCTTGCCGGTCACCCAGGGCTGGAGCGCGCCCCGGAACACGACCCGGCGCGGCTTCGGCACCGTGGCATAGACGTAGCCGGTGCTCCAGCCGAAGCCGAGCGTGGTCGAGCCCACGCCGATCCCGATCGCGCCGTACGCGCCGTAAGCGCGGCTGTGGGAGTCGGCGCCGGGGATGACCATGCCGGGCTGCACCAGCCCCTGCTCCGGGAAGTAGAAGTGGAAGATGCCGTCGCCCGGGGTCGCGTAATAGGGCCGCTCGATGCCGTGGAGGGCCGCGAACGCGCATCCGATCGACGTCTGCTTCTCGTCGGCGGCGAGCCCCGTGAACACGAAGTGATCGTTCGCGATCGCGATCGCGCGCGGGAAGATCGCGTTCCCACCCGTGATCTGGTTGAAGGTATGGATCGCGAACGGCGCGGTGCCGTCGCTCGCCGGCAGCAGGTCGGCGTACACGCGCACCGTGGCGCCGGGACGGATCTCGGCGTTCTTGTCGACCCGGTGCGCCCACAGGATCTGCTCGCTGGTGGTGAGCCGTCGCGCGGTCTTCGGATCGGGCCACACGATTTCAGGCTTCGTCTCGACCGAGCGCCGGAACTCGCGGCGCCCGAGCGCGAAGATCCCGCCCGAGCGGCGGATCTCGTCCTCCTTGGGGGTGAGCGGCACCGGATCGTAGCGGCGGTGGCGGGTGAGGTTCGCGAGCCTGCGGGTGTCGGGATCGAAGCTCAGCTCGTCGCCGTCCTGGGCGTCCACCACCGCCTCGGGGCTCTGCACCACGTGGAGCCCGAGGTTGAAGGCGTTGCGGCGGAAGATGTCGCCCATGTTGTTCCCGCACACCACGACCATCTCGAGCCCGGCCTCTTCGGCCACGCCCTTGAGGCCCGCCGGGCTCATCTCGCGTGAGGAGCCGATCGCGAAGCGGTCGCCGGCGATGATGAAGGTCTCGCCGCGATGGACGCGGGCGCGGAAATCCGGCATCAGGTAGCGGAACGAGCCGGCCTTCCAGCGCTCGTCCAGGGTGTCGAGGCTCTCGGAGACGCAGTCGGTGGCGGGCGTGATCTGGTC
>Ga0306921_10000103_pt1 | contig 59554 bp, 82 predicted proteins | sample sta12Cox44000080_FD_203760 | JGI IMG/M metagenome (GOLD analysis project Ga0306921, IMG submission 203760) | Lab enrichment of tropical soil microbial communities from Luquillo Experimental Forest, Puerto Rico - statoxic.12C.oxic.44.000.080 (v2)... | ecosystem: Environmental > Terrestrial >... | reverse complement strand
TGTAGTTACCACGGCCAAAGCGCTTATCGGTATGATGGAAGGCCACACCGAAATTCTCATCACCGATGGCGTGACTGGAAACAACATCGTCGGTAAATTGGCCAAAGCCGCGTACAAATTAAAGATCCGGCCCGATTCTGAATCGCCAGCCAAGGCCCAGGCGCGGCGGCAGCTATTTGAAGTGATCAGCAGCAACTTCGACGAGGTTGAATCACAGGTCCGTGACGACGTGGTGTCGGCCTATATCGAAAAGAAGAGTTTAGACGTGCTGTTAGATGCCATCGATTTGAGCCAGATGGACGACATGGTGCGGCAGATTCCGGCCATTCTGGGTGAATTGGGCCGTCAGGAAGCTATGCGAGCATGGCGTGAATTGACCGATAACGTACAAGTCACGGTCGATGAAACGCGCATCGTTGATCTGCTCAATACGGATGCGATCGAATATGCCGAGGACCGTGCTGCTGAAATGGTCGGCAAAAAATGGGTCAACGGCCAATTGATCGATAATCCGGACGCCAAATGGGCCATCACTGAAGGAACCAGGGACATGCTGCGCGACCACATTACGCAGGCTTACCAGGACGGCCTCACACCGGCCCAATTGAAAGTAGTCCTGGAGAACAATTATGAATTCAGCGAAGCGCGGGCCAAAATGATAGCGCGCACCGAAACCGCCATGGCCAGCATGAATGGCGCGTTGAATTCCTGGAAGAGGTCGGGTGTCGTGGAGGCCACGGAATCGTTGTTGAGCGATGACCACGACCACGATGATGAATGTGACGATAATGCCGATGCCGGTCCAATTCCTCTCGGTGAGGAATACCCGAGCGGCGACGAAAGTGCGCCGTACCACCCGAATTGCAACTGCACCAACGTGGCTGTGCTAATAAGTGAAACCGAAGGGGAGGAATAAATGGCTGCCTACTCCGATATGAAGGCTCTGGCCGCTGACGCTTCATTCATCCAACGCGTGACGTACGCCTTGGAGACTTACATCAACACAGTCGCCACTGAAGCTGCAACGGCACCCAATCACGAGCAGCGTCTCGCTTGGGCGACTAAATCGCTGCAAAACATCCAGGGCACGGCAATGAATTTTCTCATGCCGAGGGTGACTCAAGATCCAAACATTATCAGTTCAGTCAGCGCGTTAGCCAAGGGTACTCCGCCAGATACAATTGACGCTGCCATAACGGACGCCCAAATCCAAACAAGTGTCGATTCCATTGCCAATACAGACGCGACGAAGGTTGTTGATTATACAAACTCTTTTAATACGGCTAATGACGGAAATTTCCGGGCTCGCATCCAAGCGGCTGTGGTTGCGTTTATTGCCCAAATCATGGCGGAACCAATCACGACTACGAGTCATTCCAGTCGAGCTGCATGGGCAAGGCAAGCGGTTGGTAATCTGAGCGGCGTCGTCAACGTCATCGCTTTGCCGGTCGTTCTTGACCCGTTAGTTAACACGGTGCTTTACGGCGTCAGCGACGCTAATTTACAGACAGCGGTGCAGAATCAAATCACTACGTATCTATTGTGAGGCAAAATGGCAACCAGAATAAATAACCGGAAGCCGAAAAGTAACCCGAAGCCGCAGAAGCCGCTGCCACAGCCACTGCCGCTGTCAATTTTGGGGCACCGGTCCGATCCGCAGCCAGATCCGGCACCGGAGCCGGAACATGAACCGGCAGACGCTTATCCGGGTACAGTGGAACGCGAAGCTCAGTTAGACGCGATGGCACCAAAAGCAGCAGCCGATGCCGCTTGGGCTGACGTTGAGAAGGCGCGTAATTACCTCAACGCTGCAGTTGCCATTCAGCGACGATCGATTTCCAGGTTAGAAGCTCTGCAGCAGGAAGAATCGAGACAACTCGGAGAGGAGTATCGACGCAGGGCTCAAGAAATAAGCGAACGTACCAAACACATGTACGGGAGGTGAAGAAAAATGCCAAAGTTCCTTTGCTATCTAGAAGATGGCAATAAAGTCGAATTGGAACTGCCGAAAGCTCCAACTTCAGCCGGTGAAATTCACGTCATGTCGCAGGCTCACATGGTGGCTGTGATACGCGTTGACTTGATACCGGAACCGCCACCAGCACCGGAAGCGGCAACGCCAGCAGAGGCAACGCCAGCAGAGGCAACGTCAACGGAAACAACAGCGCCAGCGACGCCACCGGTGTAAACTTATGCCGCTCAAGCCGGGTTCCAGTCAAGCGACGATCTCGGAGAACATCAGCGAAATGATAGAAGCTGGGCATCCGGCTGATCAGGCGGCGGCAGCAGCCTACAGAAAGGCCGGAAAATCCCGGAGGAAACGCACTATGAAAATGTTCATTCCGATCACTAAAGTGGACGAGCAGCGAAGAGAGGTCTGGGGCATTCTGGCTGAAGAGGCCGTGGACAAAGCCAAAGAGATCTTCGATTACGCGTCCAGCGTTCCTTATTTCAAGGAATGGAATACACAATTCCAGAAGATGACCGACCATCTCGACCAGCCCTCCATGGGGAACCTGCGCGAGATGCACGGCAAATCTGGCGGCGCAGCAGGTAAGTTCATTGCGGTTGAATACGACGATCCGGCCAAAAAGGTGCGCGTCGGCGCAAAAGTCGTGGATGATCAAGCCTGGAAGAAATGCATGGAAGGCGTCTACACCGGATTCTCGGTCGGCGGCGATTACGTCAAACGCTGGGACGACCCGGTGCTCAAAGCCACACGCTACACGGCACGTCCTGTCGAAGGCTCGCTGGTAGATAACCCGTGCATGTACGGGGCGACGTTTGAAGCCGTCAAATTAGACGGCACCGGCACGGAATTGCGCAAATTTGTGGGCGGGCCGGACGGCTATCTCTACGAACTGCAAAAGTCGGTCGACGGTTTGCGCGCAGAATTTGCCGAGGGTATGGCGTCGATGCGTAAATTGCGGAAGGAGGACGACAACAATACCAAGACGCACAGCGGCGAAGCGGTGCCGATGCGCGATCACGCTTATGTAGGCGATCCAAAGGACAAATCCACTTGGCATTTGCCGGTGCACGACGAGGGCCATGTGCGAGCGGCTCTCGGTCGGTTCAACCAGACCGACATGCCGGACGCCGAAAAGAAAAAGACAGCGGCACGGCGCATCGTTTCGGAAGCAAAGAAGCACGGAATTGACGCTTCCGGATTCGCGGCGCAGCACGCCAAAACATTATTCGGCTTCGAATTGAAAAAGAGCATGCAGGACGTCTCGGCGCTGGCTTGCATCTTGGAGCAGTTGGCTTGCATCCAGAACTGTCTGGAGGAGGAAGCCGAATACGAGATGGACGAATCGGAGTTACCGGCCAAAATGCGCGAGGAATTGGATCATTTGGGTCAATTGCTCGTCCAATTGGCGCAGGAGGAATCCAAAGAGTTAGTAGGTCAAGCAGCAATAGGTAAGGAGGTGACCGCAATGGTCACGAAGCTACACGAACTGAGCAAGGTGGTCCAGAAAGCGGCTCTCCTTGCTCCTGACAACACCGATTTGCAAAAAATGGCCACGCATTTGGCTGAGATCGGCAAACACGTGGACAGGATCGCCAACCATCACAGGAGCATGGGCGACTCGCTGAAAGAATTGCTCGGCGAGGGCGAATTGAAAGAGAAGAGCGAGGAGCCGGTACAGCACAACATAGAGCACAGAACCGCTGCGCAGGAAGACGCACCAGCCGCCAAGTTGATCAGCGGCGCCATGGAGAAATACGATAGCCGTCTGACTGCGATGGAGGCGTCTTTCGAAAAACAGAGCGAATTGCTGACGGCGTTTATCGGCAAATTCCTCAACCAACCCGCTCCTTCTCAGGTGGTGACCACAGTCGTCGACAAAGGAAACGACGGCCATCCGCCGGTTAGCGAATCCGTCGCCACCAAAGGCAGCCAAACCGACATGACCAAAGCCCTCGAAGCTGCCAGGGCTTCCATTTCTTCCGGCCCAAGCCGAGTCATCGTAGGCAAGCGCTAGCCTTCCCAGCCTTGACTCAATTCGCGAATTCTTCTTCAGGAGATTGAACACATGGACCCTCGCATCATTGATCGCACCCTTCAAATGTTGAAGGACTTTCAACAGCCGCTTGCCCTACAGAAGGCCGGTATCGATACCACCTTGGGCATCGTGGCCTACGATCTGGAACCGGCAGCCAAACTGCTCTATCCAGTCATAACGCCGCTGCGCAATGAAATTCCACGCGCATCGGCTCAACCCGGAGCCGGTCTCGCAGTCCACTGGAAGCAAATCACCGGCATCAATACCGCGAACGTTCGCGCCGGACTGGCGGAAGGAAATCGCGGCGGCGTCATCACGTTACAGGAAGCCGACATGCTGGGCACGCATAAAGCGATGGGCCTTGAGAATTCGGTGACTTTTGAAGCCGAATTGGCCGCTCGCGGATTCGACGACGCACGAGCCCTGGCTGGTCTCACTTTGTTGCAATCGGTCATGATTCAGGAGGAAATCACTGACCTCAACGGCAACAACAGTATGGCTCTCGGCGTCACCGGCACGCCAGTCGGCACTGCCGTTGCAACTGGCGGTTCGCTGGCCGCGACCACTTATTTCCTGTTTTGCGTGGCAATGACGCAGCAGGCATTTTTGGACACGTCGCGCAATTTCGCTACCGGCACCAATGCCGGTTTATCGCCAACCATTACCAGAACCAACGCTGACGGCTCTACAGATACGTTTGGTGGCGGCATCGGTCAAATTTCGGTCGCCAGTGCCGGTGTCACTACCGTAGCTGGCGGCTCGATCACCGCTACGGTTCCTGCTACCAAAGGTGCGTTCGCTTACGCGTGGTTTATCGGAACTGCCGCTACTCCCGCGTCCTGCAATTTGGTGGCGATCACGCCGATAAACGCGGTGACGATCACCGCTGTACCGACCGGCACTTTGTACAACGCCGGTGCCGTTGGCCTCAGCGCCGACAATTCCAGGAACACCCTCGATTACGACGGCCTCATTGCACAGGCCCTCAATTCGACCGGCTATTACAAATCGCTAGACAACGCCACGCTCACGGCGGACGGTGCCGGTGGTTGCGCAGAAATCGATACCGCGCTCCAGTTCTGGTGGGACAATTACCGCATTTCGCCCTCCATCATGTGGGTCAGCGGTGCGATGCGCAAAAACATTACCACCAAAATTGTGGTCAACGGCGGCACGCCTATCATGCGTGTGAATTTGGAAACGGGCCGCAGTGACCAGGGCAATGTGGTGGCGGGCACCGTGGTCGGGTCCTATCTCAACAAGTTTGCCATGGGCGGCACTTTAGAGATACCGATCCGGCTGCATCCTTACATGTCCACCAATGCGATCTTCTTCGATTTGGACATTGTGCCGTACCCCAACGCCAACGTGCCAGCCGCACGACGCTTGCTGACCCGGCAGGAGTATTACCAGATCGAATGGCCTTTGGTCACGCGCAAATATCAGTATGGCGTCTATTTCGATGGCGTGTTGCAAGCTTATGTGCCATTTGGGATGGGCCTCATCGCCAACATTAAGCTCGGCTGACGTCGCTCGCCAACCGATCTTGCCGCCGCTTACAGGGGACGGTGAGTGTGGGCGGTCTTGGGCTGTTGGTCTCCTCCGGGGCCGCTCATAATACGTCGGGACGGGCATCAGAGAGGAATCTAAGAAATGGACATGCAACAAATCATTGACGTGAACGGATCACTCTCGGCCAAAGTGATCCGGAGAAACGGCACACACGAAGACCTTGGCATCCTATCGGACGGCAGAAAGCACCGTCTCATCGGGAGGCCCATTCAATGGTGGCGGGCGATCTGGCGCGGTCTCAAACAGCGGGGCGTTATTCCTGCCACGATGGGATTCGCCGCTTTCCTGTCAATTTACGGCGTCGTGGATCAAACGCACATGTTGACCAAACTGCTCTCGGATCCACGCGTCCAAAATCTCATCGGCTTGGGCGTCGGCGGCCTCGTGGTCACTGGCGGCGCGAATTTTCTGGCTACCGATTTTGCGTCGGGCCAAGTGTCGCCGCGCATTTCGTCGATGAACTTCCACGATTCCGGCACCGGCACCGTGGCCGCAACTTCGACCGATGCGGGCCTCGGCACGCAGGCCGGTCCAACCACCAGGGCCACCGGCACGCAATCGAATCCGGTGACCAATCAATACAGGAGCATTGGCACCATCACTTATGCCGGTGCGCTCTCCATCACCGAATGGGGCTTGTTCAATCAGGCAGCCCAAGGCGGCACGCTATGGGACAGGCGGGTATTCGGCGTCATTACCGTAGCGAGCGGCGACTCGATCCAATTCACCTACACTCTGACCGTGAATGCTGGCGGCACGTAGAAAAATGCGCGTCGTCGTACCATTCGCTCTCAAATCAGAGAAATCGCAACCATGGAGCCTCCAGGCCGTCCGCCTATCTCTGGCGCAAGACGGCCAGGAGGCCGAATTTAAGCACATGGAGCACGACAATTCTTATTATAATTTGCTGTCGCGGCTCTGGAATGAGGGTCAAAGCTTTATCATCGTTGAACACGACATTGTAGTCTGGCCCGGTGGCATTTCGACACTGGAACTATGCCCGGAACAGTGGTGCACATTGCCCTATTATTGCTCGGTCGGTTGGATCATAGATGGGCTCGGCTGCACCAAATTCAGCGCCGAATTCATACAGCGGTACCCAGGATTTCTCCAGAGGCCCTTTCCGACGTGTTGTCAGCACACTGAGTTCTATTGCGGTTTAGATCGCCTGATTGCGCACCGAATGGAGCAATTAGGCATAAAGCCGCATGTGCACAGCCCTGGCGTGGTGAATCTGAACGAACGCTGGACTTAAATGGCCATTTCCCGCACACAGCAAGTGTCGGCAACAGCCAACACCGCAACCATCACCGCGCCAACCAGCGGTGATTTGATTGTCGTGGCCGCTTTCAACGCCAGCGCTGCAACGGCACCAACCCTGCCAGCGGGATACACTCAAATCACCACAAATTCGGCCAACGTCTGTGCCATGATCACCGGGTACAAAATTTCCAACGGCACAGAAACAAACGTCGGAACTTGGACCAACGCCACAGCAGTCGCATGCATCGTTTTCCGTGGAGCAGGCTCTGTCGGGTCGGCTGCTGTTGGGGCCAGTTCCACCAGCACGGGTGCCACTGCTACGCTTACTTATGCGGCGCTGACGCTAAAAGATCTCGGCAGCCGGTCCTGGTTGGTCGGATTCGGTGGAAACAAAACCAGCGCTGCGGCGACCGCTCCTACTGGTATGACGCTGGAAACTAGCGTCGCGACGCTGGTGGCATCCGATACCGAGGCGGTTAGAACCACAAACTGGACAGCGACCAACGTCACCGGCAATACAGCAATCGGCTGGCAATCCGCCGTCATTGAAATACGTTCACCAGTAGCATTCACAGCATCGGTTGGCGGCGCGTCATTAGTCGTCGACAGCCAGATGCCGTCTGGCGTTGGGGTAACATCGTCTACCAGCCCGTGGACTTGGAGTTTTACAAACACTGCCGGTACAGTACTTTATCTGGTTGTCACGCTTGATGGTTCCGGAGTTATTCCGACCGTCACTTATGCTGGCACCTCGATGACATTGTTGGGCAACTCCTACACGGGTCATACCGGCTCTATATTTCTGTTCCGTCTCACATTGCCAGCCACAGGTGCCAACAACTTTGTGGTCACGTGGTCGTCGGGCACGCAGGTTTCCATAGCTGCTGCAATTTCCTTCACAGGGAATGCCACTCCACCTGACAATGGTGGTGCAACTATTAATGGGTATTTAAGTACTTCTACCACGTTTCCTTTGACGGTCGGGTCTCTCACTGGAAACATAATCGTCATGGCAGCAGCTTATGGCGACCCAGCCCATTCAACGCAAACCGGCACGTTAAGTGCAGTTTTAGATGTAAACGGAGCTAGCTACGCCAACAACATGACGATGCAATATCAAAGTGCATCGTCAGGCTCGACAGCAACATCAGTTACCGGGACCACCGTTACTTCGTTCGTCTGCGTCGGCATCGAAGTGCGAGCGGCTACGACTACGTTTCCGCCTGCGGTGGGTTTGTATGGCAACATGGCGCAATTAGGCCTTGCAGCAGCAGCTGCCTCAGTTGTCGATCTCACGGCAGAGGGCGTAACAGATTGGGCAAAATGGGGCCAAGTCGCCAACACCGATTTTATCCATAAGTCTACAGGCGGCACCCAAATCAGCAATGTTACTGCTACTGGTGCCACACCATCGCTTTTTACCAACAATCCGACCGCGTTTTCTTGGTCGGATGGGACGCCGACCGCTAGTTACACCGGAACCGCAGGCAGCGGCATTGGAATCTATATCAACGTACTAAATGGCACCTATTCATTTACGGTGCCTGCCGATACGACCTTGCGAATGTTGAGGCTGTATTGCGGATTGTTCTCGGATGCAACTCCACAACTAACTGCACATTTGAGCGATAGTAGTTCATCAGATTACGTTGATTCCACGATGAATAGTGGCGTCGCTGTAGCTCTGAATGGAGTGTACACGATCTACTACAAAGCTGCGTCGGCTAGTCAAACTCTCACGCTCACATGGAAGCAGACCAATTCTTCCGGCAATGTCAACGTACAAGCAGCCACTTTGGCATTGGCACCGGCAACTACCGGGGGCAGCATGTTCGCTGGTGCCATGGCGGCGGTCAAACTCAAAGCTCAAGCTTTCGTCGCTTCCATGGCCACCATGGGCGGGGCTTTAGCTAAGCAAATCGGCAGGGCGCTGCCTGCAACCACTTCCACTTTTGCCGGTGTAATAACAAAGCAATTATTGCGACCGCTCGCGGCTTCCATGGCCACCATGGGCGGCGTGCTGTCTAAATCAATATCAAAATTGTTGGCCGCTTCTATGGCCACCATGAATGCTACCATCGCAAGACTGGCACCGCGTTTGATGGCGGCATCCATGGCGGTGATGAATGCCACTATCACTAAAAGTGTATTGAAGCTGCTAGCTGCGTCCATGGCCACATTCACTGGAACAATGGCCAAATCAGGGCTGAAGGCTCTTGTTGCGTCCATGGCAACGATGGCTGCAACTTTAACTAAACGGGTATCGAAGCTGCTGGCCGCGTCTATGGCTACATTCGCGGGCGTGCTGGCAGCAGCTAAATCCAAAATCCAAACCTTTGCAGCGTCGATGGCCACGATGGGCGGGACTCTGGCGAAGATGACCGGCAAATCATTAGCGGCGTCTATAGCCGCGTTCTCCGGAACTCTCGTTAAGTTCCTGTCGAAGTCCCTGGCCGCGTCTATGGCAACATTCAACGGCGCGCTGGCCACCATCAGGACTAAAATGCTGTCGTTGGCCGCGTCCATGGCCACAATGTCAGGCGCTATTTCAAAGAGAACGGCCCACGGGCTCGCGGCTTCTATGGCTGCATTTGCCGGTGCAATGGGTAGATTCATTGGAGCGCCACTAATTGCATCGATGGCGACGTTTGCCGGTGCCGTCACCAAATTCACGTCCAAAACTCTTGCAGCGTCAATGGCCACTTTCGCCGGAACATTAACGACGATCAAGTCTAAATTGATGGCGCTTGCCGCGTCAATGGCCACATTCAGCGGCTCCATCACCAAACGCACACTGCACGGCATTCCAGCAACAATGGCGACGATGAATGCCACCATCACAAAAACCGTCGGTAAAGTGTTGACTGCGACGATGGCCACGTTTGCAGGCGCATTGGCTGGCGGCAGATCCAGAGTTGCGACGTTCGCTGCTTCGATGGCCACGATGTCAGCGGCCCTGATCAAACAGACGCAGAAATCATTGGTGGCGTCGATGGCAACGATGGCGGTCACGCAAATCAAATCCGCAGGTAAGGTGCTGGTGGCATCGCTGGCCACGATGTCGGCTGCAATAACTAAATCGATCAGCAAATCACTATCGGCATCGATGGCCACGATGAGTGGGGCTCTGGCGCACGGTACAGGTAAAGCAGTCGTGTTCATAGCTTCCATGGCAACGATGTCGGCGGCCCTAGGAAGATCCACATTGAAAACGCTGGTCGCATCGATGGCAACTTTCGGCGCAACTGTTGGTAAAGCCATTGCCCATGCGATAGCGGCGTCGATGGCTCTGTTTAGGGGGATATGGACATTCATTCTGTATCGCTTGGGAGCACCTGGGCTCGCCACCAGCAAAGCGACCGGCCATCCCATCACCAGCAAAACCACCAGACCAGACGTTGCTAGCGGTACATCAAATTTCTGGAAAGCAACTTCTAAGAACATATGAGCTATAACATTGGCGACACATCCAGAATAAGCGTGGCGTTTACCGATCTCAACAACAATCCGGTCGATCCGACCAACGTCACGCTCACCGTCCAAGTACCTGACGGCACGCAACCAGCGCAAACGTGGCCAGTCGGCAATATCGTTCGCGACAGCCTTGGCAATTTCCATTTCGATTTCGTGACGACCGTCGCCGGAATTCACACCTACGAATGGCTCGGAACTGGCACGGTGACAGTGACTAGCACCGGCAATTTCACGGTGAATCCGTCGCCGCTGGTCGTGTACGGCAGTCCGCTGGATCTGTGCTCGCTACAGGAAATCAAAGACTGGTTAGATCTCTCAGTGGACACGCAGGACCGCAAATTGTCGCGGCTCATTACGTCGGCCTCCACATTGATTCGCCAGAAGATTGAGCGCAATTTGGAAGCTGCGAGTTACACAGAAACCCGCAACGGCAACGGCGGAGACCGGATGGTATTGCGGAATACTCCTATCAATTCCATCGCTTCAGTGGTAGTCGACAGAGTGTCGGTGCCACAGTCGGACGGGGTGACAGCCGGGTGGACAAACGACAGCACAACAGTCTACATGGTGGACCGGCACCTGCTGCCGATAGCGATTTACCCGTACCTCAGCGGTGGTTTCGCTTTCAATCGCGGCTACCAGAACATCACTATCTCCTACAACGGCGGGTTCCAAGTGGTGCCGCTGGATCTGAAGCAGGCGGCCTTGGAATTGGTAACGCAGAAGTTCAACAGGTCGAAGCATTCAGACCAGAGGTCGCAATCAATCGGCGGCGAAGTGATCAGCTATTCCGAAAAGGAAATGCCAGATGAAGTGATGCTGGTCATCAACCGCTACAGACAGAGGTCCATGATAGCGCCATGATCAACATTGACGTTTCAGGGCTCAGCGAGCTAAACAGTTCACTCGTAGCCCAATCGGAAGGGCTCAACGAATCCGTGCATCAAGCGATGTTGCGCATCGCCATAGAAATGCAGCGCTATATCGTCATGGAGAAGCTGCAGGGACAAGTGCTGCATCACCGGACCGGACATTTACAGCGCAGCACCACGCAGGTGGTGGAAGAAAACAGCGTGAACAGTTGGACGGCCATCGTCGGCACGGGTCAGGAAGCTTGGTACGGCAAGATCCATGAATACGGAGGCACATTTACGGTCCGGGAGCATCTGGCCCGCAGCGTGAAAGGCGACCGGCACTTGGTCGCTGCACATTCAATCACGTTTCCGGTGCGCAGCTATCTACGGTCGGCGCTGGCGGATCGGCTGGAAGACATCAAGCGGCAATTGGCAGAAGCGGCGGTCGGGGCAATTGAATGATATCGGACAGAGAGAAGATCTACGATGCGCTGTTCCAAATTGGGGCCAAGGCACCGGGCCTTGTCACTACTAGCCGCAGAGCGCGGGTCTGGTCGCAAGTTCCGGCCTCCGAGCAGCCAGCGTTCTTTCAGCAGCAGATCAAAGAGGAGGTCCGTTCTACTTACGTCGGCATGCCGCACATTTGGACGTTGATCGTCGATTGGATCTTCTACATTTACGCCGGTGACGATCAGTTGGCAGTTATGTCCAGTCTCATGAATCCGATCCTCGATTACGTTGACCGCAATTTTCCGGCTCCGCCGATCAGGCCGGATCAGCCGCACATGAAGCAGACTTTGGGCGGTCTCGTCGTGGAGGCCAAGATCATAGGTGAGATTAGAACCGATGAAGGCGTCTTAGGCAATCAAGGCGTCGCCATCGTACCGATTCGCATATTAGCTTTGTAAAGGAGAATTCCCATGGGTTTCTACGTATTCGGCGTTGGTACGGCGGTTTGCAAGCCCTTTGGCCCAAACGCCGCTGCCAATCCTACGCCAATGCAATTGGGCACGATGCAAGAAATTACGGTGGACATCGCGGCTTCACAGAAGGAACTATTCGGTAAGCTGCAGTTTCCCGTCGCCATCGCTCGTACTCAAGGCAAGATCAACTTCAAAGCCAAATTCGCGACGTTCTACGCGAAGGTGTTTAACGATCTATTCTTTGGTGCCAGCGTCAATACCGGCAACCAAGTCATCGGCGTGATCGATGAATTGCACACGGTCACAGGCGGAACCGTCACGGTCACGGTTCCATCAGGCACTTTCAAAGAAGATCAGGGTGTCCGCGACGTGAATACTGGCATCGTCATGACCAAGGTATCAACAGCGCCAGCCGCTATGCAATACTCGGTCGTTGAATCAACGGGCGTCTACACGTTCAACGCGGGGCAGACCACGCCAGTGTTCATCACGTACAATTACACGGCGAGCAGCGCCACCACCGGCACCAACGTCCAAGTAACGAACAAACCCATGGGCTCGATGCCGACCTTCGAGACTTGGCTGTACAACAATCAATTCGGCAACAACATTGCGTTCCAATTCCCGAATTGCATCAGCTCCAAGTTGTCATTCAATTTCAAGAACGAGGATTTCGCGATTCCTGAGTTCGACTTCTCGGCGTTCAGCGACAACGCTGGCAACATCTTCTACGAGTACATGGATCAGTAGTAAATCTGGGGGCCGTCGGACGGCCCTCTAACAAATCCCCAACAATCTTAAGGAGACCAGCACCATGAAGGTCAAGTATCGAGGTGTGCCATTTGAAGATGGCGACGACATACTTATCGTGCCGCCTCTAAATTGCGCACAGCTACGCGATTTGGCGGCAACGCTGAAGCAGCACGACGACATCAAAATCCCGGAGGCCACCAATGGCGACATTGGCGCTACCATGGAAGCGGTGGGCCGACGACGTGATGTTCAAGTCATCATCGTTCACGCAGCTTTGACCCGCAATTATCCGGATATCACTGTCCAGAAAGTGGAGGAAGTGTTTGACGGGCGCACGCTAGGTCAAGCTTGGCAGGCGGCCATCGGCATCAACAACAGCGGCCAGCCCTGGGTGCGCGACTCGGGGGAAATGACGCCCGTAAGCGTGACCCAGACTTAAAGCATTGGGCAGACATCGACTGGCCTTACATTTACGGGCGAATTATCACAGTCACGGGTTGGCCGTGGGAATACATCGATGAAGAAATGACGCTGGAGCGGGTGCTGGTCCTGCTGCAATATTGGACCGAGCACCCACCTCTTCACGATTTGAAAGCGGCGCAACTCGGCCTCAGCAAAAAGAAGAGAGGCCGATGGATTTCGGATCCGCACGGTTTCATGAATGAGGCGCGTGCATCCGGATTTCAGGGCACCAGGGCCACGGAATCAATACCGGTGGAAGTACAGGAAATGATGAGGAAGCAAAAGAATGGCCGATAATGCTGTTGACATTCGGATAACCGCGACCAACGACGCGGCAACAACGTTCACGGAAACAATTGATTCCTCGGCTGCTCTGAGTGAACAGTTAGCGCAACTGGCCACACAAGTTGGCACGCTGAACGATGCTTTGCTTTCGCTACAGAAGACCGATACGGACGTGGCCGCTTCCCAGGCGCAATTGGGAGCGGAAACGCAATCTCTCAGCGAAATGTTCCGATCGCAAATGAATTCGATGGGCGAATCGGTCGAGGAATTTGCCGAGAAGGCCAGAATTTCGGCCACGGGCGTATCGTCTTCATTTACCGCGATGGGTGCCATTATTGGCAACGTATTCATCGCGGGCATTTTCCTTGAAATGCTGAACAGATTCAAGGAAGCCGAAATCCAGATGTCGCATCTGTCGGAGGCCACCGGCCTCAGCATCGCCAGAATCGCCGAAATGAAAGGTGCGATGGAGACGTCCGGGGTCAGCACTGACAATTTTGGCGTGGCTCTACAACGGCTCAGCCGCGCCATTTACTCAGTATCGGAAGGCAGTCCACGGGCGATTCAAGCGTTCAATGACCTGGGAGTCTCGACAAAAACTTGGGCCAACGAAGCGCCGGACGCGATCAATGTTTTGCTGCAGATGGCAGATCACATGGCCACCAGCAGCGACCGGGCCAGAGATCTCGGCGCTTCCACTTTGCTGTTGGGCCGGAATTCGCGTGAAATGGTCGGCTTCCTGGCACAGGGCAGTGAAGCTATCCGCGAGCAAATGGAAGCATCAAAGGGAATGGCGGAGGCCCAACAGGCGGCAGCGGCATCGGCCAAAGCGTTGCAGCAGCAAGAGGCCGAATTAAGCCGGATTTTCCGAGAGGCCCTGGCCGACGTATTCCCAGCAGTAGTGCTGGCTCTCAGAACCATAGTGGCAGCCGGTTATGAAGTCATGGCCGCTTTTGAAATCATCGGCAAAACCATCTATTACTCGCTGAACACCATAGTAACTGCCATTGCCAGCACCGGCAAGGCTCTGTTGGAAGCGTCCAGCGGCAACTTCCGCGCAGCCGTGGATGAATTAAGCGCTGGCGGCGAACGCATGGCCAACAATTGGCGCTTGGCGTTGCAGGACGTCCAGAACATCTTGGGCAGCACCGAAACCAAAGTGCGCAGTATGTTTGCCTCAGTAGCTGAAGGGCCGAAAGGGGCGGGCGGCGGCGTCGAAGGATTATTTGAGAACACCAAAGCTCTGCAGGAAGCCGAAATCACGGCGCAATTGGCACACGCCAGCCGGATGGCGGCGATGGAAAAGGAGCAAATCGAATCGTCGGCCAAAATCCTGCAATTGGGCGAGACCCTTAAGTTTGCACTGTTGACCGAGGCCGCAGCTAAGGAACGCGACATCGCTCTCGGCATCATTGCCCAGAAAATAGCGCTGGCAAAGGAAGATCCAACCCATCCGGAGAAGGTGGAAGCTGCCGAGGCCGAGCGGCAGGCCATCATGGATAAATACGCGGCGGAGGCGCAGGCTAACAATAACAAAGCCCAGGAAGCCAGACTTGCGGCGGAGCGCAAAACGGAAGCTGAATTGAAATCGATCGAAGATGAGCGGTACATCCGGCATCTCAACGATTACAAAAAAGAAATAGACATCATAACCAAATTCAACGAGGAATATGCGGCAGCCAAAAAGAAGGAAGCGGACGAACAGCGGCGGGTCGATGAGGAAAAGGAAACGCAAAACATCGCCCATCAGGAACGAATGCTCAAACTGGAGACTGACCGTATCAACCTTCAACGCGACCTGGGTCTTATTTCCACTAGGGAGCAACTCGAACAATTAGACGCCATCGAAGCCAAAGAACGCGAATTAGCTGCAGCGTCAGCCGCACGCCGTTTGTCCATGGCGACCACGGGCGGCGACCCTCGCGAAATAGCGCGGGCACAAGCTGAAATGCAGAGAGTGACCGACGCCAATCAAGCTTCGATGGAGGCCAGTACCAGACGGCACGCATTGGCGGTCAAGGCCGTTTATGATCAGCTCTTCAACGGAATCGGGACCGCTTTTCAAAGTTCAGTGACGCAGCTGATTAAAGGCCAGACGACGCTCGTCGGCGCGTTCCAGAATATGGGCGTGCAAATTCTGTCGGATTGGATTTCCATGTTGGCCAGAGTCGTGGCTCAACATTTAGTTTCAATTATAAGCCGCGAGGCGGCCGAGTTGGGTCTGAACAAATTGCTGACGGCGCTGCACATCATCAATGCGGAGGAAAGCGCTGCAGCCAGCGCTGCGCAAAACGTTGCGGAAATAACTGGCACAGCAGCAGTCGGTGCCGCACACGCCTACGCATCTACAGCAGCGATTCCAATTGTGGGGCCGGAACTGGCACCGGCAGCCGCCGTGGAGGCATATTCCGCGATCATCGCATTCGCGCCGGAAGGCGTCTTTCACAATGGCGGTATCGTGCCCTATGACATGACGGCGGCGTTGCAAGGCGGTGAAATGGTGCTCAGTCCGATGCTGTCTGATAAAATTCAGAACATGACAAGCGGAGCGACTACGGTCCACTATCATGCGGGAGCCAACGAGACGCCGGATTCCATACGGCGAAACAAAAATGAATTGAACAAGATCATGCGAGAAATGCTTCGCGACGGCAGCTTTGCGCTTGCATAAATATGAAACCACCCGATAAACTTATACTGATAGCCGCAGTCCTCATGGCTCTTTTCATCTTGGCGCTATTGGTCTTTATGAGGAGTTAAAGCCATGAGCAACGCCATCTATCCGCAATTGATCGGTGAAACGTGGCCAGTTGTCAAGCGGCCAAGATTCAACACTATCGTCCAGGCAGCGGCCACCGGGCTCGAAGTTCGTATCGCAAACTACCCATACGCGTACTATGATTTTGACATCACGTATTCGGTGTTAGATATGACGGCTGGCGATTACCAGAATCTCTTCGGCTTCTATCTCCAGCGCAACGGCTCGTTCGATTCGTTCCTGTTTTATGACGTCACTGACAATAGAGTGACCGGTCAATCTATCGGCACCGGCAATGCGTCAACGCAGGACTTTCAATTGCAAAGGACCTTGGGCGGCTACACACAGCCGGTCTTTGATATAAACGGCGTGACCGCAACGCTGGGCTCGCCGGTCAACAACGTCTACATCAACGCCGTTTTGCAAGCACCGTCCAGCTACACCATCAGCGCCACTGGTAATTTACATTTCAATACAGCACCGGCTAGCGGGGTGACCATCGCAGCGGACATTAGCTATTTCTGGCGGTGCCGGTTTGCGGAAGATTTCTACGATTTCGAGAACTTTGTGCAGAATCTATTCGAAGTCAAAAAGGTCACGCTAAAGCGGGTGCGTTCATGAAAGCCGCGTCCACGGCCCTTCAGACTTATCTTACAAATCTGTCCGTCAACGCAGTCGGCGGCGAGATATTTGGCATAGTCGATCTATACACGATCACTTTAGCCACCGGCATCGTGCTCCGATGGGCCTCATATCAGACGAATTTGACCGTGGGGGGCAATCTGTTTACGGCTCTTGGCCCATTCGTCGAGCGCAGCCGGGTCAAACAGACGGCGGGGCTCGAAGTCTCATCCATTGAAGTCACTGTCATCGCGGACCCGACGCACCAAATCGGCACCACACCAATTTTGCAGGCGATAGCGCATGGAGCATTCGACGCGGCTCAAATCAAAGTCGAGCGGTTATTTATGGCCAGCTTCGGCGACACGTCCATGGGCACCATCATCTGGTTCGTGGGTACGGTGTCGGAGATCCGCGAATTGGACCGGATTCATGCAGTGTTCACGGTGAAGGACAAGAAAGAACTGTTGAACGTGCCGTTTCCAGCCAATCTGTATCAGGCCGGTTGCCGCCACACACTCTATGATACCGGGTGTCTGGCGGTCAAAGCTTCATTCACTTTCGCTGGCACGGTCTCGGCGGGCGCTACTGCCATTAACATCCCAAACAATTTGACGCAGGCCGGGGCAATAGCGCCACCGGCTGCGCCAACGGTTACAACTTCAACGCCGGGTGGAGTCAACTTGCCACCGGCCTCTTACTATGTAAGAATCACTTATGTGACCGGTTTAGGGGAAACGGCAGCGTCACCGGCAACCTTCGTTACAACCCCTAAGAACGGAATAATCACAGTCACATCGCCAGCAACAGCTACGGGCGCGACCGGCTGGAATGTGTATGTCGGCAACGGCTTCGGCGGCGAAATGAAGCAAAATAGCACTCCAATCGCCATCGGTTCACCTTGGGCCGAGAATGCCGCTGGGATCTTCCAGGGAATCCAGCCGCCAGGAATGTCGAGCGACGGCTATTTCACTAAAGGCGTCATCACATTTACGAGCGGGGCCAACAACGGCCTCTCCAGAAGGATTAATTTATACACGACCGGAAACATACAGGTCAGCCCAGGCTTCCCATCGGCACCGGCTGCTGGCGACACATTTAGCGCCGTGGCCGGGTGTGACAAGACGGTAGCGACCTGCACCGGCAAATTCAATAACGTCATCCACTTTGGCGGCCAGCCCTATGTACCGGAACCGGAGACCGGCATCTAGACCGGGGGCCTGAATCGATACCGAAGACCTGAATTGAAGGAGTAAATAAATGGCAACATTCGACGACGCGGTAGCTGAAGTATTGAAAGATGAAGGCGGCAAGCTCATCCCAGACGACCACGGGCGTGGGCCTTCTAAATGGGGCGTCACATTGAAGACGGCCCAACAATTTTTCCCGCATTGGCGGGATAGCGACATCGCCAATTTGACCAAGGAGCAAGCGACAGAGTTCTACCGGATGGGATTCTGGGAGTATTACCACTACGACAGGATCGATAACGCAGAACTGGCATCGAAAGTGTTCAATGAGGCCGTGAATTTGGGAGGACCGACCGTCAACAAGATCCTGCAAAATTGCGTGGGCGTCACACCTGACGGCACCATTGGGCCGGGAACTTTAGGTGCCGTAAACGCCAACGATGCAAGCGAAGTGCTCGCGTGCCTCAAAGCCGGATGCGAGGCGCGGCACAAATGGGTCGCAGAACATTACCCAGAATTGGCCAGTAATTTGTCCGGATGGTTGGCCAGAGACATGGCATGAGATCTGGGTATATAAGCGAGAAGGCCGTCCGACGTGGGTCCGACATATATATTGACTACGGGCCGGTCCATGTGGTCTGCTAGAAGGCAGGGCGGGCGGGGGTGGGACGGTGGGGCCGTCCTACCCTCGGGGGGTGTACCGGAGACCGAATTGGAAGCGGCGCGGCAAGCTGTAATTGAGGAGGCGCGGACCTGGATCGGCACACCATTCCATCAAAACGCCGATCTAAAGGGCGTGGGTGTGGACTGCGGTCGCATCCTGATCAAAGTTTACGGTGCGTGCGGATTCCGCGTGCCGATTGATCCGCCGTTTCTATCACAGGACTGGCACTTACACCGCAACGAAGAGATTTACCTCGACATCATACGCGAATTTGCGACCGAGATACCGGGGCCACCACGGCTCGGTGACGTCGTGATGTTTCGCGTCGCCAGAGTCTACGGCCATTCGGGCATCGTTTTGGAGTGGCCACATCTTTTAATTCATGCGCACTGGCTCACCGGGGTGCAATACGTTGACGCGACCCAGCCGCCATTAGTGGCTCGACCTGTCAGGTTCTTCAGCCCATATGTCACTATTTAGTCCTCCCAAATCATCGATGGCAGCGGTCAATCGGAAGTTGCTTGATTACCGCGTGCAGACTAGCCTGTACAACACGCCGATTCAAGTGATTTACGGCACGGCCAGAGTTAGCGGCAATTTGATCTGGAGCGGCGATTGGCGAGCTAATCCAATTTCGAGCACCGGTGGCAAATTTGGCAGCGGCAAAGGTGCCGGTGGAGGCAAAGGCGGCAGCGGCGGCCAGCAATACAACTATTCGTCGGCGATGATGGTCGGCATCTGTCAGGGACAGATAAACGGAATCCAGAATGTTTGGCAGGATAAGAACCAGTATCAAATTTACCGGTCCAAAGAGTACTTCGTCGTTCCTGGTGGCGGTGGCACTTATACGTCCCATTGGAACGGAACCAATTATCAATTAGACAACGGCGTCGTGCGGCTCGACCCATACACGGTTACCGTAAACGACTACGGTTCACCTGGATCAACCACTTACACCGGCACACAAAACACGCCGATGTTGAAAGTGGCGTCGGCTCCTGGTGCCGGTCAATACACAAACAATCTCGGCGTCTATGGGTTTTCGGCGGCTGATGCTGGTAAGACGGTTCTGGTCGATTATTTGTTCTGGGTCAGCAGCACCAGCGTCTCCGGTGCACCGTTAACTTTCCTCAACGGGTCGCTGTTTAATGGGGCGATTGGTCAGGCACCGTGGACGTATTTAACGTCCAAGCATCCGGATCAAGCTCTCGGCTATTCGGAATTGGCCTACATAGCTTTTCCGTCATTAAATCTTGGCAGCAGCGGTCTAATGCCAAATTTTAATTGGGAAGTCATGGGCCGCAAGGTCTTCGGTAATGGCATCATCGACGCAATGCCACCGGCCATTATTCAAGATGTGCTCACCGACCCGCTCATCGGGCCGCTCGGCTGGTCCAACGCTGATTTACCGGCTGCCGGTACCCAATTTGGCTACGACGCCAGCGGCGAAGTATGGAAATACTGCGCGGCCAACGGCATTTTCATCTCACCGGTCTTCGAAGGCCAAGAGAAAATGGCCACGCGTCTGCAGGAAGTCCTAGAAATCGCCAACGCCAATGTGGTTTGGTCCGATGGTGTATTGAAACTGCGATCATATGGCGACACCACCGCTGTCGGCAACGGCTATCAATACACGCCAAGTACGCAACCGATTTACGATTTAGACGGCGACGACTTCATTCCGCAAGGTGGCGGTGCTTGGCTTACAGTAAATAGACCATCGGTGAGAGATGCGTACAACGGGGTCCAGATTGAATGGGTAAACCGGTCGAGCAATTACGTGCCGGAACCGTTGAGCGACCAGGACGACAACGCTGTTGCCTTGTACGGCCTCCGCATGCAGGCACCGAGCCAGTACCACGGCATCACCGAAATAAGTGTAGCGCAGCAGGTCGTGGGCGTACAACTCAAGCGGTCGGTCAACATCCGCAATCAATACAAATTCATTCTACCGGCTTTTTACGCCTTGCTGGAGCCGATGGATTTAGTTACCATCACCGATCCATTTCTCGGCATCAATACAGCGCCGGTTCGCATTCTTACAATTGAGGAGGATGACAAGGCTCAATTGACGGTGACGGCTGAAGACTTCCCATGGTCCACTTCGGCACCGACGCTGCACGGCAAACAAGTGTCCAGCAGCTTCGGCCCTGGCTATTTCGCGTCACCGGGCTCGATCAATCCGCCGATCTTCTTTCAGGCTACTGCAGAGATAACGCAAGATATCATGTACAACTTGTTGATTGGACTCTCCGGTGGGCCAAATTGGGGCGGCTGCAATGTCCATGTTAGCATTGACAACACAAATTACACCAATGCTGGAAAGCAAACTGGAGCCAGCACGATGGGCGTCACAACCGCGTCCTTGGCTGCTGTGAACGACCCTGACACGACCAGTACATTGTCAGTTAATTTGATTGAAAGCTTTGGCACGCTGCAGTCATATTCACAGCAGCAAGCCGATGCGTTCTTTTCACTCATTTTGGTGGACAATGAACTAATGTCCTATCAGACGGCCACGCTGACCGGGACTAATCAATACAATTTGACGTACTTGAGACGCGGCGTCTTCGGTACTGTCATAGCGGCGCACAACAGCGGCGCTCCATTCATGTTTATTGATAAGTCCGTATTCGATTGGGCTTACCAGCAGACCGACATCAATACCACGCGCTACTTCAAGTTCACGTCATTTAACCTATCCGGTGCGGCGGAAGAGGACATTTCGCAAGTGGCCACTTACCCGGTCACGATTTCAATACCGCGCATTCGACCTTATCCGTGGTATCCGATAGTGTCCGTACCGCTAGTGACTGATGTCACGTTTCCAAATACCGCTGCCTATTCAACGTTTGCAATGGCATTGGACTATTTGGAAACGGACGCTTTCAACAACGCCATCGCCAAAGTCAAGACCAGCGGCTGGGCACCAGTTAATAAAGTCAACAATATGACTCCGCCGACGGTGGTGACGATTGGGACGCAGCAATTAAGCGGTAATTTGGGCGACGGCACCTATTATTGCGCCGTCACTTCGACCAATTTGGATCCGACGATCCAATTATTAAGTTGTACGCAGTCGTACCATTCAGCCATTGTTAAAACGGTGATTTCAGGCGCTGCCAGCAGTGGTCAAGTCCTCGTCACAGTGTTGGCGTGGGATCCAGCATCGGTCGGTTACATCGTTTATTTTGGCACCGACCCGAATAATTTGGTAGCCGTTACGCGGGGCTTCGGTCAACCAGCCAATTTCACTGTTCAGTGGCCCACCGTTCAATTGTCGCCTCCGGGCGGCACATTCGGGCCACCTGACATACAGACCAACCTCTTGCGAATGAAAATTTTCCGCATGGGCTCGGGCGGAGTCGAATATTTTGTCGTCGGATCGGTGTCAGGCAACGTAATAACGACGGGCAATTCGGTACCGGGACAACAAGCGCATGGTGTACCTTGGACCACCGCTCAATGGGTCGGACGCAAGGTCTATTTATATTATAGAGCCAGCCACGCTACATTTCCAGTTCTCAGCCGCACATGCACGACCAACAGCAGCGGCACGGTTTTCACCGGAACCATTACAGTGGACGGCACGGCCCTCGATACTGTTGTTCAGGCAGGAGACGTCTTTATTGTTGCAGCAGCCCCATCGGTAAACAATACGGCAACGTCTTGCATCTTCACGGACTCAGCGTGGAACTTTACGACCAATCAATGGGTTGGCAAGAAAGCTCTCATCATTTGGGGCCAAGGTACGGGCATAGGTCTGTCTCGGTACATCACTGCCAATACTGCCACCACTGTGACTACGCAGCCGTTTCCGGTTAATGCACTGAGCAACAATTCGGTGCCGGTTATCATTGAACCTACTCCCATTGATTCAATGGATTCGGATGTACTGAGCGTCACCACCATTGAGGGCCTTAGCGTCAATTTCAGCATCGACACCACTAATTTGCAGGGTGCCAGCGTCATTGTCAAAATCGTAGCAGTGGCGGCGGATGGAACTGAAGGTTTCGATTCACTGGCCAATTGGCGGCCACAGTATTTGCCAGGAATTAGCTTCAGTGGCCCGATGTACGGCGGACCAACGGCCAGCATCACGGCATCCAATTCACCTTACTATCCACAGCCGAATTCGCAAACCATTATGGTGGACACCAGCGGCGGCCCGGTCACCATTTTCCTGCCACCAATCAGTACATGGACTGGCCTTTCCATCATAATAGTGAAAACGACATCGGATGCGAACGCCATAACTTGGAACGCAGCATCGGGCGATTCATTCAGCGGACTGACCACCGGCACCATTACTGGTTTCTGGGCAAGCATGACGTTTAAAGCTAGCGGCGGATAAATTATGATACGGAGGGACGCATGCGCGGCGTAATAGAGTCATTTGGTGGAAGCTCAGGCGGGCCACCACCTCCCAGCTTGTGGACGCTCACTGGCAACTATCTCTATCCATCCACGATCTCAAACATCGTCCTGACCGGCATCACTTCAACAGATCTTAGCCTGAGCAACGGTTCAATCGTTTCATCCGCTACGATTGCCTGCGTTTCGGCTGCGGCCAACGCCAGCGTCTTTGGTTTCGGGGTGGACGCAACAGCCGGATTCTTTAATTCAACGCACACGGGCACGGGCACCACTAGGCCCATAGCTTGGCGAATTGATGGAGTCGAGAAGCAACGGCTCACTACTGGAGGAGTTTTAATTAACGGTTTTACTTCAACTGATTATTTCGGAAGCAATGCCATTGTATGTCAAACTTTGGGTGTTATTTCTGCAGCTACCAATGCTTCGGTGTTCATAGTTACTGCCATCGGTGGATCTAATGGTGGAATTACGTTCACTTCCCAAGTATCGGGCACTGGCATCATGCAGCCGTTTGTTTGGAACGTAGCGCCCACGGCTCCTCCTTCTGAGAAGATGAGGCTTGCACAATCAGGAACCCTGTTGGTCGGTCTCCTTTCGACCGATTTAAGCGGCGCGGGAGCCGGATACATTCTTGCTTCCAATGTAATTGCGGTGGTGAGCGCTACAACCAACGCCAATGTTGCCGGTTTAAGCATCACTGGAGGAACCTGTAATTTAGTCTCAACCATAAGCGGGGCGGGCACTTACGCACCGCTAGCGTTTTATACCAGCGGTGCGGAGCAAATGCGGCTGGACGTGGCGGCCACCGGCAACCTTTATTTGGGGCTTACTAGCACGCCTCTGCTCACTGGCCACATGTTCGTCACTGCTGGAAACGGATTCGGTATCGTATCTACTGCCGGTACGACCAATGCCTCTGTATTTCAAATGCACATGGGCGGTGGTGCCAATCAGTTCGTTTCATCGCAGGGAGGAACCGGCACTCTTTTACCGATGCAATGGATCATGTCAGCTACGGTATCGATGACGCTCAGCACTGGCGGCAATTTATCGGTAATTGGCACCATCACAGGCACTCAGCTGATATCCACGATCGCGACCGGCACGGCACCGCTGGTTGTCACTTCCACCACGGTCGTGCCGAATTTGACCATCAATGCAACGAATTCCAACACTACTGATGGCCAGACTTGCCAGTATAAATGGGACCATCTCACATCAGGCGGACCCGGTTCCGGCCCTTGGACGCAAACTGGAAATACTTTATATCCAACAACCATCACGAATCAAGTGTTGGTCGGCCTCACAAGCACGGACGTAACAGTCACTAATGGAGCCATTGCAGCTAATGGTCCTATCTTTTGTGCAACGGGAACCACCAATGCTTCATTTGGTTCGATGAGCGTTCAGCCTGGATCTGGTTTTTTCTTCAATACAGGCCATTCCGGCACTGGAACCACAGGTCCTTATATATGGAGCATTGATGGCACCGAGAGAATGCGGTTTATGACCGGCGGCACTCTGTTGGTAGGCATTACAACTTCGGACTTTTTTAGCAATTCTAGCGGGCAGTTTGCCGCATCGGTCGCCATCGGTCTTATCAGCGCTGCTGCGAATGCAGCTGTATTTCAAATGAGCCTCATATCCAATTCAGCTCTGATAACATTTCAGTCATCTCATTCGGGAACTGGTACAACAAGGCCGATGGCATGGTTCAGCGATGGAACTGAACAGATGCGCCTGCTGGTCAATGGCGATCTGCTCCTGGGCGTATCGAGCACCGATGTTGGATTTGGTGGTGCATCGCTTTTTGTTGAAGGAGCCATAGCACAAATCAACACCCCCACAAACACCAGCGTTCTATCGTTATTTTGTACCGGTGTCATTGCTAGAATGGATTCTACCCACTCCGGCACGGGCACATCTCTTCCTATAGGCTTTACCATCGATAGTGGTGAAAAGATGCGCATTTTGGCCAGCGGCCAAGTGCTCATTGCACGAGTAGCCAGCGGCGGCATCGGCGCAACTCTGCAGCTTTCAGGCAACTTTGAGGCCAACGCCCTCAACAATGCGTTTGGCTTTAACGGTACGACGGCCAATGTAACCTCGACGGCTATTCTGGCCTATCAGGGGATTCAGATCCACAGCACCGGCTCGTCCACCGCCAGTTTTCTCGGATTCCAATGCGACACTTCGGCGAATCTCAGCCAAATTACCAGCGGAGCCTTGGGAGGAGGAACTTTACTCCCGATAACATTTAATGTTGGCGGCGCTGAACGGATGCGGATAATGACGGGTGGGCTGCTACTTGTCGGTTTGACGGGAACAGACTACTTTAACAATACTACTCCAGGGAGCATAATCGGGGTGGGCGGCGGAGGAGTTGGTTTGGCTACCGCTGCTACGAATGCCTCTGTATTTTACCTTAGCGTTAATGGCGGTTTGTCCCAATTTGTCTCTGACCATTCCGGGACAGGCACCACTATGCCATTTGTTTGGGCTTTTGGTGGCTCGCAAATGATGCGTGTAACTACAGCCGGTTCTCTACTTATTGGCTTAACAAGTAATGATCGTTCAGATGGAATTGGTAATGTTTGGTGTAGCAGTGTGATGGGTGTGTTGACAGCTACTTTGAACGCCAGTACATTATTTCTTTACATCGCTGGAGGAGTAGCCAATCTAATTACGGATAGATCTGGAACCGGAACGTATCTCCCGTTGGCCTTCTCGACTAGCGCTGCTGAAAGAATGAGAATCACTACAGGGGGCTTGGTGTACATCAACTCGACCGCTGGCGACGGTTCAGACACCTTGCTTCAAGTCAACCAAGGATCTCATGGCGGTGGCATAGTAATAGATGCAGCAGCTGGTGGCAGTCCAATAATAAACTTGTCTAACGGTAGTAATGCTCTGTCGATTAACGGCGCATTTGCTGGATCGGTTACGCAAGGTGGAGTGGTTCACAGTCTAGTTGATGATACTTCAACATTCACTACATCATCAGGGACCAAAGTCGTTCGTCGGGGAATGATTTGTGCTTCGTAAAAGATCATTTTACGAGAGGGCCGGGGGACGGGCCTTCCGTCAAAATAGATTGTGAAGAGGAGACCAACAATGACGGAGAAAGATACTTATCACATCAAATTAACCATGCATCAGAGGATTGGTTTAAGTAACGTGCTTGGGGCTCAGAGCAATGAGCCTGTCGATGCGTTAATGGTGTTTTATGACGTGCGCAAACGACTTCAAGTGCCGGACAAATTGCGCGATGAATACATCAAATGGACCGGCCCGGTGCCTGGGTGGGACTACAACACTTTAACTATAGCTCCAGGATTCGAGATCGATCTACAGTTGGAAGAATTTAGACGTGTCAAGAGGTTAATCGACACATACAATCAATTCAACGTGCGAGACCTTGAAGACTGGGTGTTGAATTTACGTGAAAAGCTCAATGAGGCCGAATCGGTTGCCAAGAAGGACGGCCATTTATAGAGGCTTCATCTTTGAAGCGAAAGGAGATCAATGCGGAGAAAATTGATAATCGCAATGGGCGTCTGTTTGATCAGCGTTACAGCCGCTCAAAAATTGAACGCATACCGTGATCCATACATCGGACACGGCCCAACCATGCCGCCTGGACCAGATGAGCCGGTTTGGGTGACACACGGCCCGACAATGCCGCCTGGACCGGATGAGCCGTTTCGCTTGAAAGATGGCGGCCCGCTACCGGACTGTAACCCATGTCCGTGGTAACCGCTGATTTAAACAACTAGAGCCGGGACCGGGCTTTCCGTTTATGCTTCTTACGGTCAGCCCGGTTCTGGCTTCGTGTTAGGGCGAAGGTAACTGCTAATTCCTCCATCGGCACTCCCAAATAACCCGTCATCCTGATCAAAACGGACACACTCGGCGTCCGCTCTCCACGGAAAATCCGGCTTAAATGAGACACCGAGACTCCGGTGCCACGCGACATTTCCCGCAGGCTGGCGTCGGACGTCGGCGTCACTGTCGGTGATGTGGCCATACTTCAATTGGAGCACGGCCAGCCGGGTCCGGTCAATTAGCGCCAACGGCTGCACGCCAGATCACGTAAACCAGGGCCATGAACGCGGTCAGAATCGCAACGACAGACGCCGTGATGACCATTTTGGCGTGCAAGTTCATGTTGCTTTCTGCTACAGAGCGGATGATGACGTAAAGCGCGGTCGTGATTGTGGTGGTGATGATTAGAACATAAATGATCATCACCGATTGAGCCTCACAGACGCAATGTCGGTAGTGATGACCTTTCTGCTCTTGAAATCTCTGACCCAGCAATAGCGGCCCATGCGCCTGACCAAAACGCCGGTTCGCCGTTGCCCATCAGGACGTTTGACAATCACCGGATCACCGGCTTCCGGGTACCAAACGTCGATGCGGCGAATAGCTTCATCGGCCAGTTGGCCCTCATGGCGTATAACTTCAACAATTCCACGATCCAGAATTGTTGGCGGGCCTGCAACGTCCGTGAAATCATCGAAGGTGGCTCGCTTGCGTTGCTTTTGTTTCCTCGTGGAGCCGCGCACAAGCTTTTGCCAGCCAATGCTTTTAATGAGTTCGCGTTGTCGTTTGCTGTTTGCCATCGTTTTGCACCCGCCTTCCCCGCAGCCCCGCCTCCCCTAGGATAGCAGTGGGCGTTGTCGTTGTCAAGTAGGGTATCTGACCCGCGTCGGACGGGCCTCTCGCTTATATGCCCAAACTTAATTATCCTGCGCACCAGGGCCGGATACCTGGGCGCGGACCTAGTGGCGGCACCTATTGACTCTGGGACAAGCGATCTGATCTAATAGCCGGTGGGATGAGGAGCGCCGGGCCGCGACCTCCCCATCAGGTCTCCGGTTGCAGGAACACCTCCCCCAACAGAAAGAGGCGAAAGGATGCCTGAAGTAGGAACGACGCGAATAGCGGGCGCGTGTGACATCTGCGGCGCAGAGTTAACCGACGTCTACAGCGAAACCAAAGGCCATGACCACAGAATCATCAAAGAATGGACACGCATCAAGCATTTTGATATACACCACGGGCCGTGCATCCAACATCTGCGCCAACAGGTCACGGATGCGACGGAACAAATAAAAGACTTGCAGCGGGCCATGGTCTTTCTGGAAACCCAAATCAAAAAATTGGAACTGAGTAATCCGCCCAAGGCCATGGCTGCCGGTGTCGGATTGTCGGTGATGAATCAGGAAGTATGACGGCGTATCCCATACCGGGCTCGCCGGTCGAATCCGGCCTGCCCGGTAAATTCCACACGCGGCGTCCGTCGCAGACCTATGCACTGGAGGAGGCCCTTCAATCGGACCTTCGGTTCAACCCTCAGAACATGCCCACCGGGAGTGGCAAGACCGGATTCTATGTAGAATTGGCGCAGATCCTGCATCCAAACGGGGGCCGCATCGCGTTTGTTACGGCAACCAAGGGCCTGCAGAACCAGATTCAGTCTGAATTCCAGTCGATCGGCATGAAGGACATCAGAGGGAAAGCCGCCTATCCGTGCGACTACAAACCGGACTACACTTGCGAGGACGGCCACCAGGGCAAATGTCCAAAAAAGGGAACGCCACAGTGCCCATACACCAGAGCCTACAATGCGGCCCGAGCGGCGCGGCTGGTCCTGACCAACTACTCAGCTTGGATCATGCAGCACAAATACGGCAACGGTCTTGGCCCGTTCAACATGGTCGTGTTCGACGAAGCGCACGCGGCACCGGATTGGCTGGGCAACGCCCTTCAAATCAGGCTTTCGGTGCACGAAATCGAGGAAATGCTCGAGCTACGATTTCCGCCTGAAAAGGATCTGACCAATCATGTGTGGAAGAAATGGGCCGCAGAGGTCCGGCCAATTGCGGTAAATGTGATGATGGAAGCCTGGGCGCACATCCAGAGCAGCCGCGACCCTAAACCGTCCTGGGTGCGGACCTATCAGCATTTAAAGAATTTGGCAAGAAAATTGGGTATGCTGGCGCTGATTAAAGCTGAGGATTGGGTCTGGGACGTGACCGACGAGGGCTATCAATTTGATCCGATCCGCGTCGGACGGTACTCGGAGTCATATCTGTTCCTTAAGATTCCCAAAGTGGTTCTGGTCTCCGCTGGCATCCGGCCCAAGACCATGTTCATTCTCGGCGTGGCTGGCCGCGATTTCAAATTCGTGGATCACCCACCGGTATTCGATCCGCAGCTTGCGCCGATTTATTGGGTTCCGACACAACGCATGGTTCATCATCAGAAGGATCATAGCCAGTGGCTGCTGCGCATCGATCAAATCAGCATGACGAGAATGATGCTGAATCGCAATGGCATTATTCATACGCACAGCTATGAACGGGCTGAAGAAATCATCCAGAGTTTGAACCGCATGGACATTGTGTCGGCTAAAAATAGGAAGGAACCGGTGGCTAAGGTTGTGGAGCGTTACAAGGCGATGGGCGCAACGATACCGCCAGTCGCACTGATCTCACCGGCTGTCGGGACTGGCTACGACTTTCCGTACGACGAATGCCGGTGGCAAATTCACGCTAAGATGCCATTCCCTGACGGCAGGAGCAAAGTCATGAAGGCTCGGCAGGAGGCCGACAGAGAATACGGTCCTTATCTGATGACGCAGAAATTAGAACAGCAGGCCGGTCGCGGCGACCGAGCCGATGACGATTGGTGCGAAGATTTCATAGTCGATGATCAAGCCGAGTGGGCGATTCCGAAATACAAGTACTTGCTGTCCAAGACGTTTCTGGCGCGGTATCAGCCTGTGAATGCGGTACCGAGGCCACTATTTGAATAAGGCATTGACTACGAGACAACGGTCTGATACGATAGTTACAGGGGCCGCTTAGAGCGCGGCCAGAAAGAAGGATAGAAATGGCGGCAACGAACAGAACAGCGGCGGCTGCGACCCAACCAGCCACTACAGACGTGGGCAAAGCGATTAACTTTAATCTCAGCAACTTTGTGAAAGGCGGCGGGTTCGTCTTACCGGCAGGCGATTACCGGGGCCTGGAGCATCGCATCGTACTCTGGGATTATGAGGGCAAGGCGAATCAATTGATACCGTTTCTCCGTATAGCGTTCGTCGGGCTCAGCAGCGGCAAACCGGTCTCCGATGACGTGCTTTATCAGTATTACACTCTCGGCGACGCGTCCAAATACGGCCCGAGCGATGACGGCAAGCAATTGGTGTCGTTAACCGGCTCAGTTCAGCTTTCCGAATCCAGCAACATCTGGCTTTACCTGTCCAACCTCGTGAACGCCGGATTCCCTGAGGACAAACTGCAAAACGACTTCTCGGTGCTGGACAATATGGACGTGGCGCTGCATATCATCAATCAGCCTGAACGCAACATTCCCAACAGCAGATCCAATCTGATACAGACGGTCAACGCGCAACCATCCGATTTCCCAAAGACATTGGCCGTGCCGAGAATCATCCACCGGCTGCCGTGGCAGAAAATAGGAACAGTGGCACCGGCTAAAGCTGCAGCCAAACCGGCAGCAGCGGCAGCAGCAGCGGCACCGGCTAGGCCAGTCAACGGCGCTACCGTGGATACGCAGAGCGGCGACATTTCAGAGATACTGCAATCCTTCCTCGTTACTGTATTGGGCGACGAGGCAGTGAACCGCAGCAAATGTCGCGTCGAAGTCTTCAAAGCAATGAATGCGGCTGGTCTGGTGGCTGGCGTCCGGGATTCGGCGTTGAAGGCATTTCAGGACAACAACGTACTTGAACCGATCTTGATGGGTATCCGTGACGGCTACGTCATAAGCGGCGATGAAATCATAAAGGTCGGTTGATCGAATTGGCCGCCTTCTCAGCCTAGGGGCGGTCTTGGGTTGAGGCCCAGCTTTTAATGGTTCGAGCGGACCTTGGGCCTCAATCCAGTTTTAAGGAAGGGGCTCATATGACGACAGTGTACGTCGTATCCAATGATGAACAAGTAGTCAAAGAGTCGATTCTGGATACAGTGGGTGTCGCCGTGGAATCGTTGGGTGATGCTCAACATTTGCGCGACCAAAACCCTGGTCTGAAAATTTTCGCCGTCAAAATCAGCGAAGAGTCATGACCGTAAAGGACAGCCATGCCGAAAATCACACCGATACCGTATCGGATTCCTCTGTATGGCAGTCCTAGCGACGATGCGCGTACGCCGGGTTTGCATTTGACCGAGATCACGCGGGACATCGCTCTAGTTACCAACATTTTAAAAGAGGAAAGCGCCGAGCCAGCCGATAGCGAAGGCAGTGAAGCGCGGGTGGCCATGGGCATCGCCTGGGAAGCTTGGATCGCGCCGAGACATGTTGACATGCTTTATCGCCCAGGTGAAGTCAAAAAGGACGGCATTTACCTCACACCGGACGGCCTCAGCTTCGTGGATCTGGTGGGCGAGCCGGTGGTGCACGAATTCAAACTCACCTGGAAGAGCATGCGGCGCGAGCAGGATTTAGAGGCCGAATGGCTGTGGCTTACGCAAACGATGAGTTACTGCTACGCTTACGGCACAAGGTTGGCGCAGTATCACATTTTCTGGGTGAACGGTGACTATAAGCAGACCGGTGCCCGATATCGGCTTTACCGTCTGGAATTTTCGCAGCGAGAATTGGTAGAAAATTGGCGGATGGTTACAGGACATGCACCGGTCGTGCTTAGAAAAAAGGAGACCAAATAGATGGCATTCGTGAAACACGCATTCCAGCCGGTGCCACCATTACCGGCTGGATTTACATTGCCGTCAGCCGACATTCCGCAGCGGGCGTTATTCGGCACGCAGGGTATGGATCGCACCGGCAAATCGGACTTCTGGTTACGCAACGCACCAGACCCGGTGGCCTACATCAATTTGGACATCGGCTTGGAAGGCGTGATCGAGAAATTCGTCCGTATAGGCCGCAAGTTGTGGGGTTTTAATTACAACATTCCACCGCTTGACGGGAGCACCGACCAACGCGGCTACAAGAAACATTACGACAACGTGCGCGATGCTTACTTTAGAGCGCTCGACCACAAAGATGTGCGCACTATAGTATTTGACCGCGCAGACCAGATGTGGGAATTGATGCGGCTCGCTGAATTCGGGCAACTCAATCCAGCTGCCGACATCAAGAAGGCTTATCTATCACTGAATCAGCTTTACAAAAGCTTCATCCGCAAGGCATACGATACGGACAAAAGTCTCGTGCTGGTTCACGGCATGAAGCGCGTCTATTCCAGGAGGAAGGATAGTCAAGGCCGTGACGTCGATACGTGGGAAGGCCTTTATGATCGCATGGGATTTGGCGAATCCGCTTATCTCATCCAATCCAACCTGGAGCATTATTTCATCCCAGGTGACAACACTTTCGGCGTCCGGATCCTGAATTGCAGACAGAATCCGAGCGTTACCGGGATGACATTTGAGGGCGACCTCTGCAACTTCGCCGAGGTTGCGGCGGCTGTGTTCGAGAACTCACCAAAGGATTGGGAATGAAAGAAGTAAAGGAAGTAATCAGACACAGGCTCTTGAAACGCTGGTTCAACGAAGACGGCAGCAGGGTGTTGCAGCCGGAACGACCAAGGAACGGCGTCAACGCTATTTATCCGCACGTTTGCGAGAGGGCCACCCATCCGGAACTCTGTGAATCGTGCCGGTTGGTGCAGAAACGGCTCATGTACGACAAAAGGATGCACCTTGATTCTGATTGATCAGCGCGAGCGACACGTAAATAGGCGCGAAGCGACGTTGATCAAAGCTATCATTGATGGTGCCGGTCCGCTTCCGGTCGAATATATGGATTTGCCGTCAGCGGATTACGCTTTTGAGGGCAATGGGCCGGACGGCAAACGCATCTTCGTCGGCATCGAATATAAACGCGTGCGCGGCATGATGGAGTCGATACGGTATTCGGGCCGCTTCTCTGCCAATCAAGCGCCAAACATGAGCGACCTCTATCAGCGCCGGTACCTGATTGTCGAGGGCATCTACAGACCAAATCCCATCGACGGGGTATTGGAAGAATACTTTGGCAACAAATGGGTGCCGCTAAAGCTGAATACCAACAGTTCAAGCTTCATGTACTCTGAGTTGGACAAATACTTGACCACGATGGCAGAATTCGGCGGCATCGCGGTCAAGCGTACCAGCACCGCTGATGAGACGGCCAAAGTCATCCTCAATCTGTATCACTGGTGGAACGATAAAGAGTACGACAAGCACCGGGCGCATCTTGGATTCTGGACCGAATTGCCGAAATTTGTGCAGATGATGAAGCCGACATTCGAGCAGCGTGTGGCCAAGGAGTGCTACAAAATCGGCTGGGAGAAGGCCACCGCTGTGGTTGGATATTTCCATACAGGCCGCAACATGGCCAATGCTGAAGTTAGCGACTGGTTGAAAGTGGCAGGAATTGGCAAGACCTTAGCACTGAAAATCTGGCAGGAGTGGAACGGAATTAAACCGTGACTGTTGCTGACGTGCACAAGACATTGGTTCATGAAGTTCTGGGTGAACACCCAAGGAATCTCGAATTCCTGAAGAGCATGGGCCTGCAATCGATGTCTGCTTGGATGGAGGAATTGGCGGATAGGCCAATGTCGGTGCAGGCAGCGGCATCCAAAAGCGCTGGGTATTTGGGTTGCGCTTTCATGCTCGGTTACGTGTTGGGCCTGCTGCATCCAGAGGAGAGACCATCAATTGCAAAAGGAGTCAAAGTATTGTGACATCGCCGATTAAGACTACAAAGCGCGTTCCAAATGTGACGCACGCATCCGGTTTAGTTTCGTCGTCCAGGGTACCACCATTTCACTATATCACCACACATTCGCTAGAGCGGCTCGCGGCGCGGTGTCAACTTGGTGTAGACCGCAGGCCGGATGGCACGTCGTGGAATGCGATGAAACCGGAGAAAACAGAGGATGTGGCCCACGACACAGAGGCCATTATGGACCGGATTGACCATGGCATCAAGCACCTGCTCTTATTGAGAGACAAGATCGTTACGGGTGCAGATCCGCTGGCCGATGACGATGACGCAGCAGCCGTGCTCTGGTGTGCCATGTTTCTATGTGAGATAACTAGGGTCCTGTCGGCGGAGAAGAGTCAATGATGATACTTGGGGCGCTCATCTGTTTTGCGGCTGGATTTTTCGCTGGTTTAGCGTATTTTGAATCTGTGGCGAATCGCGAGAGAAAGAAGCAATGACATACGCAGAGCAGAGGTCGGCGCGATATGGCATGACGCCGTGCCCAACTTGCCCGCGTGTCTCAGGTTGTCCGCCGATTCCGCCTGACATTCCAGGTGGCGCTGGCGTGCTGTTTCTCGGTGAAGGTCCTGGTAAGGAGGAGAATTCCAAGGGCCGGTGCTTCGTGGGCGGCGCGTCCGATGAACTGAATAAGCATTACTTGCCGCTAGCCGGTTTGGAGCGTGGCGGCGTCGGCATGGACAATTGCTTGAAATGTTACTTGCCGGTCTATAACGCCAAGCGCGACCGGCAATTACTACAGCAATGTGCGGCCTACCATTTGCCGGGTCTGCTCAACAAGATGAAGCCGAAATTGATCGTGCCGATGGGGCCTGCGGCGTTATCTCTAGCCGGTGATTATGACCTGGAGGCCGTGCATGGTCGCTATTTGGGTGAGCAAAACTGGTGCGGCGTGTGGGTGCCGACCTTTGCTATGATCCATTTCGCTCTCGGCCTCCACCAGACCAGCGCCATTCAAACCAGCCGGGATGATTTCAAAAGATTGCGAGCCTTCCTAGACTTTGGCGACGATCAGCCGGTCGACGAATTTCCGGACCCGATGTATATGGAATTGGAGACGGCTTCGGACGTGGCCAGTGCAGTTTACGGCACGGACGACGACCCGTGCGCCACGGATACCGAGACCGTGCCGGTGGAAACACAACGCGGCGTTACCCGGCAGGATTTCTGGTGTTTGTCGTTCAGCACTTTGACCGGCACCGGCTATATGATCCGGAAGGCCAACGAACGGGCCTTGGAAGAATATAAGAAATGGGCCAGACGCAGGCGCGGTCTATGGCTGGTGCACAATTACCTGTTTGACGGGCCGGTCTATGAGCAGATCGGCCTATTTCTACGCCGATTTGACGACACCATGGTCCGGGCCTATCATCTGGGCAACCAGCCGCAATCGCTCAAGGTTCTGGCTTGGCGGCTGTGCGGAATGAAGATGGAGGAATTCGAGGATCTGGTCCGACCATTTGCCCGTCAGAAGGCCATCGAATATTTCGAGACGCTGGCCCAATGGGAATGGCCGAAACCAGAGGAATACCTTGTCCTGAACGATGACGGAAGCTACCGGCTATATCGGCCTCAGAGCCTCACTCAGAAACTAAGGAGAGGGCTCGGAGACGCCACAAAGGACCCAGAAACGGACCTACTCGACCGCTGGCGCAACTGGTCGGACGAGGAGAAATTGCCCGCGATCAGCATGTTTGGGCCGATGCCGGTACCCAGCATTGAACTAGCCTGGGAGCGGGATAAGCGGCGTGTGACGCATTATTCCTGCCGTGACTCTGACGCCACTTTGCGAGTCTGGTGGATGCTGCGGCGGCTGGCCGTGCGATTCCGGCAGATGAGGCCGGGGAAGTTTGTACTCGCATGATTAAACAAACCTGCTATAACGGTGTACGGCTCCTGGATCAACCCTCGACCACCAACATTCGGCGGCTGGACCTGGGCGTCATGCCGATGGTGGCGGCGATGCAAGCTAATGGCATCCTCATTGATAAGGACCATTTTCACAAATTCAGTCGATACCTGAAGGAAGAGGAAGAGCGGCTGACCGAGGATGTGCGCAGGCTTACCAATTATCGGATCAATCTAGGCTCACCGGACCAGATCGCGGCTCTGCTGTTCGATCGACTTAAACTCAAGCCGATGCACATCAAGAAAGTTGCGTCCAAAAGACGGTACATAGTGGACGACGAAGCGCTGGAATCGATCAAACATCAGCACCTGTGCATCCCAAAGATACAGGAATTCACTGAAGTACACAAGTTGCGCACGTCTTATACCGATGTATTGCCGGTCATCGCTAGCCAAGATGATGGCCGCGTACGTACCACACTGCGAGTCACGCGACAGGTGCCGGGACGCATTTCATCATCAGAGCCGAATTTGATGGCGCAACCGGTCCGTACCGATCTCGGTAAACGAATTCGAGACGGCTATATCGCACCACCGGGCCGGAAGCTGGGCACTATCGATTTGTCGCAGATCGAAATGCGCACGGCTGCGGATGACGCCGATTGCTTTCCGATGATTGACACGTTCCTGCGGGATGGCGACATTCATGCGGAGACGGCCAGCCGCATTTTCCATTTACCGGTGGACAAATTAGACAAGATGAAGCACCGGTATCCGGCCAAGCGTATCGGTTTCGGTATCCTCTTCGGCATCACTGAAGAGGGCTTGCGCGACCAAATTCTAGTAGCTTCCGACAAATCCTGGACGGAGGCCGACCGGCAAGCCTACGTCGATTCATGGCCGCTGATAAAGTGTGCTGAAGCCATCAACTCCTGGTTTGGCGTCTATTCAGAGATCCGACCGGCAATGAATGAGCAGTACAGTCGGGCTCGTCAGTACGGCTATACTTGGGATTATGCGGGCCGCATTCGCTGGATTCCGGAGGTGAAATCCGTTCATAAGCGCATCGTTGAAGCCGGTCTCCGGTATGCCTATTCACACCGAATTCAATCGACGGCGCAGACCGTAATGAAATTGGCCATGGCCGAAATTTGGGATACCATCGTAAGCGGCCTGCCCATTATGCCGTTGCTGCAAATTCACGACGAATTGCTCGTCGAAGGCTACGAGCGCAGCATCGAGGAAAGTCTGGTTCAATGTCAAGAGATCGTCGCCAACTGCGTTAGATTCGCAACTCCAATCAAGTCGAGCTACGCTTATGGCGATCGATGGGGGAAGTTAGAGAAATGATGAACAAATCATGCTCAGCAACCACCACCTACGGCGTCGCGTGCAGACGTAATGCCACCTGCGAATATCAGGGCCACAATTACTGCACGATTCATTCGCCGGAATACAAGAAACTGCGGGCGGAATCGAAGGCCGATCATCAGTCCACCCGCTATTTCGATTTACGTGTAGTTGAATGCAAGGTGATCAAATTAGCCGAATTGTGGTATGAATCTACTCATAAAGAACCCCAGTACAGGCAGAACGTTCGACTATCAGAACTGGCCCAAGCTGTGGCGGATTTGGTGGCGCTTAAGCAGAGTTTCACCCATGGAAAAATCCAGGAAATCGAAACCGCCTGAAGAGGAGTGCTCAATCTGCTACGGTGCACATGATGAGGAGATTCACGAAGCCACACTCAGCGTGCTGGCATGGTTTCGCGATTATGTCAATTTGAGCAGCACTAAATGGAAGCAACCAACGCCGGAAGAGTTAGAAGCCAAGCGCCAGGAATATGCTGCCACAAAGACTAAAACTGTGGTATTGACCACGAGACAACAATCTGGTATGCTGTAATAGGAGGATCTATGGCGACAAAGACGAAAAAGCAGCAGCGGGTACCGGAACCGGCACCGGAGGGCGTGCTCAATCTCGCGGTCATCAAAAACAGCAGAGAGCAGACGCGAATCATGGATCTGCTCGACCGGTGCCGAGCCTTTAAGGAAGCGATTGATGAAGCCGAAACTGCATTAAAAGGAAAGAAGAATCACGGCAAACATGAAGGCGGTGGCATCATCGATGAATTGGCATCGTCTCTGATTCCATTCGGTCGGGCCTTTGTTTACAATGGCCGCATTTTCCGAGTGAAAGACGGACGGGCCTCTGGCGTGGGTATCGATAAACTGACAAAATCGATGCTGACGCATGGCGTGTCAGCGGAAGATGTGAATGAAATCCTGCAGGAGACGTCCTGGTCCACGTCCTACACCACCATCGAAATGACGAACCCGGACAAAAAGGAAAGTTGATGCCATCATTTTATATCAACACGCTAGAGCGGATTCCCAGGTCCTGGCATCAGGACGGATACACAACTATTGAAATTGTGAAGGAAGAGAAAGCGATCGTGCTGGTGATGATTCCGGGAATCAATGCAAACGCATCACAGCTTGCTGAAATCATCGTGGAAGGATTCACCAAGCTATTGACAGCAGGGAGGTTTAAACATCAATGCCGGTCACGGTCGTAGTGGACGGTTTTTATGGAAGCAGCGGTAAAGGAAAATGTGTGGTCCAACTTTGCCGCGACGATCCAAGCGTTGGCGCAGCAGTGCGATGTGGAGGGCCAAATGCCGGACACACCGTGTATTTCGGCCAACAGTCCATGGTGATGCGTCAAATCCCATCAGCCGTGGCAAGCCGGAACCCTCGGCTATATTACGTCATCGCCGCTGGCTCTATTGTTGATCCTGAATTGCTGTGGAAGGAAATTTATCAGTTGGACAGTCTCGACATCAACATTCGACCTTCTTTGAAGATCGACCCGATGGCTGCCGTCGTCGATATCGGAGCAGCGAAGGAGCGCAGCGTGAATTTGGGCGATCGCATCGGCTCCACGCAGACCGGCACCGGGTGGACGGCTTCGAAGCGGGCCATGCGTGATGCAACTTTGGCTCGCGACGTGCCGGATCTGGTATCGTTCATTACGGACACAGTGGAGTTGTTGAACGAAATACACGACAGTGGCAAACGCATTATCGTTGAAGGTACGCAGGGCCTGGGCCTCTCGCTATTCTGCGTGCCGCACTATCCGTGGTGCACGTCCAAGGACACTGCAGCCTCCACTTTCCTGGCCGAATGCGGTCTGTCGCCGAGAACATGCGACCGAATTTACGCAGTTTACCGGTCCTACCCGATCCGCGTCGGTGGCAATTCCGGTCCGATGTATAAGGAAATCGATTGGCAAACCGTGCATGAACGGGCCGGATTCCCTGCTAACATGCCGTTGATCGAATTGACCTCGGTCACCAGAAAGATACGGCGCGTCGGTGAATGGGATTGGGAATTGTTCAAGCGATCTATCCGGGTGAACCGGCCCACAAACTTAGTTCTGCATGGTGCCGATTACATCAGTTACGCTAACCGTAGCGTGCGCCAGCACAACCAATTAGACGATAAAACCGTTGAACATATTGCGCGAATGGAAGTGATGGCTGGCGCACCAGTCACTATGATCTTCACCGGGCCGCACCAGGATGATCTCATCGTCAGTAATTACATCAATTTAGTCTCACAGGAATTAAAGTATGACCCAGAACCCGAAAGTAAGTATGACCCAGAACCCGAAAGCGATTAGACCGACGATCCTCTTTGCGCCGGTAAACCAGGAATTGCCGTACTTTACGCCGATTCGGCACTATCCAGGCGATGCCGGATTTGATCTGTCCGCAAGCAGGCAAGTCTCTATCGACCCGAAATGCTGGGCCAACGTGCCGACTAATTTACGCGTGGCCTTGCCGGACGGGGCTTGGGCTTCTATCGTCGGTCGATCCAGCACATTCTTCAAGCGGAATTTGATAGTCAACACTGCCATCATCGACAACGGCTATCGCGGCGAATTGTGGGCCTCAATTTACAATCCGACTGATGAACGCGTCACAGTAAAGAGAGGCGAACGGCTCATTCAACTCATTCTCCATCATTTGATGTCGTCGGACATGCAAGAGGTCGCGGCCAAGGACTTTCCAGCCGGTGATCGCGGCGAAAACGGATTTGGTAGCACAGGAGGCCAGGGCTAATGACGTGGGTACCGACTTTTACCGGCAAGCGGCTCGATCCATTGGATCCGCAACCTGAGCAGATTTGCATCGCGGACATTGCGCATGCTTTGTCCAACATTTGCCGCTACGCCGGTCACACGCGGCGGTTCTATTCAGTGGCTGAACATTGCATACGGCTCTCGTTAGTTACGCCGAGCCGGTTCGCAAAATTGGGCCTGCTGCATGACGCTGCTGAAGCTTACATCTTGGACCAGACAGCGCCGATCAAGCGATTGGCCGAAATGAAGCCATACCGCGATATTGATGATGCCATCACAGCGGTCATTCTAGCCAAATACAGCGTGAAGCCGGTGACGATAGCTGAACTTTCGGACTTCGACCATTGGGATAAGGGCATGGTCAAAGCTGAAGTCAATGCCGGTCTGGTGCCGCATCCGGATAACTTGCCGCTGCTCAAAGAGTTTACCTGTCCAGCAGCGTTGTCACGTGCTACCGTCATTTCAGCGCACTATGAGGGCTCGGAGTGGGGCTGGTCTCCGAAATACGCAGAGCACCGGTACCTGGACCGGGCCAAAAGTCTAGCCATCACTGACGAAGGCTTCCTGAGGAGGAATGATGCCAAGATGGGACCCGCCCGCGTGGAATGAGGAAGATTTAGCGGTGGCTAAAATCGCTGCCCGATTGTGGTTGGATGATGCCAAGGTGGGAAACGTTGTGGAGGCGACACAATTAGCGCGAGAATTGCTAAGAGAAGCTACCAGACAACGGGAGAAGGTGGCGAAGAAATCTTAATTTTGCGCAAGACAGATAGAGCCATCGTAATCAGTTTTGTGTATCTTAGTTATGGGTATTTCCCCGTCATATCCGGTTGACCACATATAAACCTCGATCTCGGGGTCGAATTTCCGCAATTCTTCAATCAATTCTTTAACTTTAAAAGTTACCCTCATGAAGTCTCCGGTCTTTGCTTAGCCCGCAATTCGTGAGTGAGAGCAATTTTGTCGGCGATCTCCAGAGCGCGGAAGATGATGTTGAATTCCGGGTCCTTGGAGTTCTGTTTCAGGAATTTGTAAGTCGCCTTCCGCAGCAGAGCCAGGACGTCTTCATCAATTTCGATCTTCATTTCTCAAACGCTTTCCCGCACGCTTCCCTCAGTGCAGCGAAGTTCATACCGTGAGGCGTGAAATCTGCGACATAGCCACGGCCCAGAGCATCGGCAAATTTGATCCGCGTGATTTTGCTGTAGATGAGATCTCTAGTCGCCTTGCGATCTACGAAGAAAACCGAGAAGTCGTCGGCAACGTTCCAAAAATGTACGTGTATTTTGTCATCGTTGCGCTCTTCCGTCATCTGATTGTGCTGATTAACGTCGCGAGCCAGAAGCATGCCTGATCCGAATTTGAGTTGAGACTCATTCCATTTACCATTCGCACAATAGATGAGGAACATCGGCACAGTGCTGTAGATGCCACGGGCAACCGGCCCGTCGGCTTGCAGAGCAAAAACCACAAACGGTGCGCCAGTGAATCTATCCGTTAATGGCGTGACCGACCAGTCATTGGCCCAGCCGGTCGCCGCTGCTAAAACAAGAATAAGTACAAGCTTCATTTTGGTCTCCCGGATGAGCAGCGGTTCAACTTGAGAACCGCCGTTCATCGGAGAGGAGGACCGGGCCTGACCTCCGGTCCTCTCCGCCTGGGCGTGCTGGGCGCGACACGCAGCAACCCAGGAACCCTGGTCAGCCCTTGCCGACCTTGTAGCCGTTGTCACGGAACCATTTCTGCGCGATGGGCTGCAGTTCATTCAGTTTCTTCTGTCCGCGTGAAATCTGCAGGCACCAGCCTTTCAGACGGGCGTCGTGGCCTTGAGCAAAAGTGCGAGGCACCATATCGCCGCAGCCGCACGCGCATTCATTCTCAGCAGATTTCGGGTCCTTCTTTTTGGGAGTCGTTGTCTTCTTAGCGGGCGCGGTTTTCTTCGCCGCTTGTTTCTTGGGCTTCGCTACAGCAGCACTAGCCGCCATATCTTCGGTCTCCTTTGTGTCGCCGGTTCCCTCGGCTGGGGCAGCCGCTTCCGTGGGCTGCTTGCCGGACTTGATCGGTCGGACCTTCTGTTCCCTGGTCTTCTCGACTACCGTTCCAGCGTTTACGGTTATGACTTCGACTTCGCCGAGCGTCGTGCTCAACTGCGCCAAAATCAGGTCTTCATCGTTAATGTTGATCGGCACATCCTTCTGTGAGGTGACGTATTCCCGCCATGTGTGGAACATTTCGAGATTACCGCCGTCATCCTTCAGCGTGACTTTGCCGTCCGGGTCGAGAATCGCTGTGACTCTACCGCCTTTAACGAACCTGAACCCTGAGGAAAACACCATCTTCACCTTGGCTGATGCCGCCATTTCCGGTCTCCTTTCTTTATTGAAACATGAGGAACGCTGTCTGTCAAGTATTCGGGTTGGGTTCCGGGTCGTCGGCCTCCGGGTGATACTCCAGCACATCCGCATCCGTGAATACACGCAAACCGAGCGGGGTCTTCTCCAGCTTCACCGGCCCGAGCTTAAGCGTGGTCTCGAAGTAGTCCACGGCCTTTGCTGCTCCAGCCGCTCCATAGCCAAACGCTTTAACTTCAGAGTTGCCCTTAATGCTCCGGTGAGTCTTGAAGTGATCTGAGTAGCCTTCAGATTGTTCGATATAGATCCAGCCGTGATATTGCTTCATCGTTTTGATCTCCTTTGTCAAATTTGCGAGAGGCCCGGTCAGAGGGCCTCCCGCTTATATCGCGTTACTTCATCATCTCCTTGTACGCGGCCAAATAGGATTTCACGCGAGGCCGGTCTTCGGCCTTCAATTCAGCCAACTTGCGATCACCGGCACGCACCGCTCTCACGATCGGCATCAAATAGCGGGCGTCATGGCCCATCTTGAACCGGCCACCACGCGTGCGCTCTTTGCAGCCGCAGCCGCAGAGCGGACCGGTCGCCGGATCCACTTTGGGTTTGGGCACCAGGGCAGTGCCGTTGGCCAGGGCCGCCTTGCGGGCCTTGACGTTGTGATTCACTTCTGCGAATGTCTTACGCAACCGGGCTGAAATCGCTGCCGGGTCGTCGTGCTTTCGTCGCGCCGTCATTTTACTTGCCTCCTAAGCTATATTTACCAGCCGCAACCGCCGATTAACCGCTATCACTTGGTCGTCGGTCAGTGCGTCAAACGGATCTTTGCCGCTACCGTCGTCCACTTCCACCTTCACGCCTGTCACGAAGCCGACGACCAACGCGATGTCCTCTTGGGAGAGCTTCATATTCACCGTCAAGACTTCGATGTTGTTGAGTGCTACTGCTCGCGTCATTTCGACCCCCGTGCCAACCGCTCATTGCGGGCCACGAACTTTTGCCGTTTGGTGATCAGCCGGTAAGCTTGCCGGATCCGGCTGATTTCGTCGTCGGTGAAATCCTCCAACCAGGAGGTGCTCGGCGGATCGCGGTCGATGCCAAGTTCCTTGCAGACGTCGGCCACCGGGACTTTGCTGTCGGCGGCTTCCTTCCGGATCTTGTCGATCAAAACTTCCCTCATCGATTTCATCGCCTTCCCTGCCTCCATTTTCCATTAAACCACGGTAAACTGTGGTTTGTCAAGATTTGGTGGGGTTACCTCGGAGAAGGCCGTTCGACGGGCCTTCGACGAATTGGCCGACCAGGGCCGCCACATCGGCCTCGGTCAAACTGTTAGTCCGGTCGGTGAAAACCTGGGCAGTCCGGCTCTCAAATAGGCCGACCCAGGCGGATTTGGCCCGGTTTAACCGGGCCTCGTCCGAGTATTGAGTGACCGACATCCGGACACCTTCGCGATAGCAGATCAAGAAGAGTCTCATTTCAAGTCCTTTTGGTTGCGGTCCTTGACCTGGGCGTCAAGGCCGATATCGTTACCAACTTCTTCACCTTCGCGCCACGCGTTCAGATCGCGTTTGGACCAGTAACGCTCGCGCTCGCGCTTCTGCTTGGCGTCGTGCTTCTGCCAGTATTTGAACTCCTTGTCTTCACGGGCTCGACGCTGGGCATCGGTCTCAACCGGCTCGGCCACGACCACGGACACCGGGGCCGGATTCTTCATGAGCTGGTAGGACTCCTCGCCGTACATGAACCGGAAGTTTTCGTCGTACTCGCTCTCGAAGACGTCCGACAGGCGAACCAGGGCCGTGGTGGTAGCAGCGGCTGACGCCTCTTCCATTTGGACTTTGCGATCCTGCAGACGCTTGCCGAGACGGGCCGCACAGCCTTCCTTCCAGGAAATCCACGAGCGGCTGGAGTCGCGGCCCGGTTTGTATGGGCAAAGCCGGTTGATGGTCTCTTCCAGATAATCGCCCATCAAGCGGACGGCCAGAACATTGACCTCCTTGCCGACAATCATGTGATGGTAGGTCGCCTTCATCCAAACGCCTCTGGAGTTCTGCTTGAGAACCGGTGCCCGGAAGTACCAGCAGAAATTCGCTTTGGCGATGGCATTCCATAGCCGCTGCTGATACTCGTACATCGCGGACCGTTTGTATGTGTCCTTGACCCGCTTGGCCTCCTCGGCATCGGTGGTGGCCTTGACCGAATCCGGCTGGGCGTGCACTTCAGCCATGCTCAGATTGTAGGAGGCCAGGAGTTCCTGCACCTTGCCGGATGCTGCGTCGGCTTCCTCTTCCGTGCCAGCACCGGCAGCCAGTGCCAGGAGCTTCTTGATTTTGTCGATGATCTTCTCGCTATTGTTTGGTGTCATTTGTCGCGCCCTCTAAAACCATTAAACCATGCGAAACTGCAGTTTGTCAAGATGTGCTGCAATTTCACAAAGTTACGCAAAGCTATAGCTCGACCGTAATGTTCTTCGGGTCAACCCATCGGCGCTTGGCTTCATCCGCGTACGGATTGGCCAGTTCGATTTGAACCCTGGTCAGACTAATGCGCACGATTCGGGCACGACGCGAGTCTCGACCGCTCCAACCATTGGACTGTTGCCACACGACTATTTGACCGGGAGTGAGCCGGTGCAATTTGGCAACGCCTTCCGATTTCCGCAGTTCAGCCACCAAGGCTTCAAGCCGTGGGCGAATGCCACGAAGCAGATTCAAGGCCGCCTGCCGTGCTTGTTCGACTTCATCCAGAGCTTTTTGGTGAACTAACCGAAGCCGTTCGACTTCGGCCTCGGCATCATGTACCGGCTGGCGCATACTATCGATTTCGGCTTTTATTTCCTCAACGGTTCTCATCGTCGCCCTCCGGAGAGTCGAATGCCTCAGGCATGGCCGCCTTTGCTTCCTTTTCTAACTGCTCGACTGCAAAGCCGGTTTGCCGTGACCGGGCCTCAGCCACGTGGTCATGGGCCGCTGGCGGCTGATAGCGCAGCCGCTGCGGGGATTTGATCCAGACGACTTTGCCGGTCGCCAGATTCACGGCACGCCAGCCGCCGTGCTTCTCCGACCCGTAGGGCCTGGGTGAGGAAGACCACCGGGTCGGCAATTCCTCCTTTATCTGCACCCGGACCAGCTTGCCGCTGACCTTCGCTACCCAGGTCTGTCCGACCTTCACGTCCTTTATCTTCGTTGCCATCGCGCCAATTCCTCCATTTTTTATTAAAACACAAACCGCATGGGCTTGTCAAGTATTTGAAACTATTGACTCAGAGACAACGGGGTGTTCTAATGGCCGTAGGGAGGTGCTGCGGCGAATATGTCGGGCTCGATCACTGTGAACCCACACAAGGCGAAGGTTGTCTGTGTGTCCAACACTATACGGATCCATTTTGTGGAGGAGACAGGCGACCTTGCCGTCGTTTCTCTATCCAAGGAGCAAGCGGTGGATATAGCGAAGGCACTGCTTGTAGAGGCACAAAGGATAGCGTAACCCCAGCATGCCTGCCAAATACTTGACAAACGGCGATTTGCCGTGGTTTAATCGAAAGTGGAGGTAAGGCGCGATGAAGACGAAGCCGATGATCGGTACGATAGCGACAGTTTACAGCGTGACGGACTGTTACCCAGGCGTCGTGGAAGCGGTTAGCCGCACCGGCTATCAAATCACCATTCGAGAGGTCGATGCTATTGTGATTTCGGGTTCACAGCAGGACGGCTCGGCTCAATACCGGTATCAACCTTTCGCGGCCAAAAGCCAGGGCCGGACTTGGAAAGCGACGCGGCGATCGGACGGCATATACCGGGTCATGGGCAACAAAGTCGGCAGCGGAGGGGTCAGCCTGGGCACGCAGCGGCGGTACTACGACCCACACTTTTGAGGCATTTAAATGGGAGGCCCGAAGGACGGGCCTCTCGTAAAATATTAGGAGATTAAACGGCATGAAAGTTTATACATTCCACTACGTACCGATCGGCAACGGCCTATACGCACGCGTGCGAAGGGAGGAGACGCGCATGGAGACTTATAGGCGGATTCAACGCGACTGCGAGCACAAACAGCGTGACCCGCAGGGCACCTGTTATCATTGCGGGCACCAGGGGGCTAAACCGGAAAGTAACCCATCAAAGTAACCCATCAAATACTTGACAAACCATAATTTCTCATGTTCCAATGGAAAATGGGGGGCAGGCGCGATGACAACGACAACGACGATGCTAACGATTGAAACGGCAGGGAACGCAAAGCGGACCATGGCCGATACAGAGCAGACCTGGAATTACATATGCCGGTTATCGTATGCAGCCGAAGTGACCGTCGTAAATGCCAAGGGAATGCTGTTCAAGGTGGAATGTGGAAACATCCACCGGAGCCGGTAGGGAGACACGCCATGACAGCCACACGGTTTGATTCCAACAACCGGCACCCAAGCACTTTGGTCTTTTCGACACCGGCACCGGGCGTCGAAGTTTCGGTCGTGAAAGGCTCCAGCGGCCCGTTCCTGCTGCGGGTCAGGCGCAGCGGCCATTTGACCGGTGAATGGCCATTCGAATCGGAGACCAGGGCTCGGGTCGAGTTCGAGCGCAAAGTCGAGGAGGTTGGCAACGAATTCCTAAAATCGGAGGGCTTCTAAAATGTGCGGACGGTGCGACGGAGAAACGCTGCCAGGGCAACTGGTGTGCGTGCAATGTGAGCTGGAAATGGAAGGCCAGCAGGAGCGCGAACTGATGGAAGAGGCGGAGGCCGAATTCGGGCCTCCCATTCCAGAGGAGAATCAAATGACGCGGACGCAGCTTTGCTATTATTTCCGCCGGTTCCCTGAATACCAGGGTATCGGCGCTGCGGAGGCTGAGGCCCTCTTTACGTATTTGTCTCGCTATGCATCCGACGTGGCGGAATCCATTCGGCAACAACTACAGGAAGAGAATGATGCCAAGGCGCGCAAGTAATCCGGTGCTCAGTTTGCTGAAAGCGTTCATTACAGTTTTCCGTAGGCCCGTCCCCAAAAAATTCCAAAGTGTGGATCCACCCGGACCACCACCGAATTTGCCGCCGATATTCGATATCTACGAAAAGGACGAGCATGAATGATAGGACTATTGAATTATTAAAACTAACCTTCGGCTTCGTGCTCAACCTCGCAATCATCGTTCTGGCGGCTTTAACAGGTACTGGCGCGGTCCATATACCGATGGACGTAGGGCACGGCATCCTGCTGACAGCGATTGCCAAAATAGATCTAGATTGGGCGGAGTGGGCCTTTGGCAAGATACGGGAGCCTGACAAAAAATGAGTAAAAAGGAACGTTGATCTTGGGCGGTAGAATGGGAATGAATAAGGAGACCAAATGGAATCACAATCACTCCAATCAATTGCTGAACTCTTACGCGAATCGCTGCGGCCCAGCCGGGTCTTCAAACCTCGGCTGCTGCATAACGGCTCGCAGTTCATCGCCATTTACGGCACTGGCGATACCGAGACAGTGATGGACATCACGGGCCGGGGCACCCAAAGATCGATCGTGGGCGTGGCGGGCCGGGGCAATACGCCGGAAGCTGCGATGCTCGATTTTGATCAGCGATGGTACAACGAAACGAACGGATCCAAAGTGGTGATAGCATGAAATGCTACATAACGAATGATCAACGCGTCGGCATCAGATGCATTGCTAAAAATCGGCGACCGACTGAAGTAGCGCTGATGGTTGCAGTTGTCGATCTCTGCGCCGACACCACGGTACCGGAACCTGAATTTGCGGAAGCTGTGCGCACACTGCGCCATGCGATGACCTATTTGCGGCAAAGCCGGAAGGGTTGGAAGGCAGGCCACAAATGAGACTCCACTGCAAAGATTGCGGGAGAGCTAAAGTTAGTAGCAACAAGAGGCTTATTCTGTCGCGCACAGATCAAGGCGAGCCTGCCAAATTCGAACGCGTGACTCGCGGGGTCGCAAAGCGCCCTAATCCAAAGAATCGAATCCTCTACGTGAACGGAATTCCGCAACAGTTATCGCTTAATTACTTCAATTGCGACAGTTGTGGAAGACCGATTTACCCAGGCGAGAAATGCGTAGCTATCTCCATCTGGACTGAACTTATGCCCGAGCCAGAATATTGGGAATCCGATTACCTGGAGGTATATCAATGATCTACACGATCGGGCATTCCAACTATCAAGACTTCGACGTCTTCACTCATTTGCTCACCGGGGCCGGTATCAAATGCCTTGTCGATGTCCGGTCGCATCCGGTCAGCCATTTGCCACATTTTTCGCGCATGCCGATGACGGCCCATCTGTACAATGCCGGAATTCAATACATTTGGATGCCGGATTTAGGCGGCTGGACGGCCAGACACCTTAGTTACCAACCCTTCCTGCCGGAAGTGAATTTGGCTGCGTACGCAGGCGCACGATTCCCTAAGCACGAAATCGCAAAGAAGAGGAAGCCGGGGCCAGGGCCGGAATGGACGAGCCTTGGCCTTTATCATTACTCGTTCTTTACCCTGCTCGGCGACTTTCAACGGGCGGCTGCCGGTTTAGTCAACCGGATTCAGGGCGCGAAAATTGCGATTTGCTGCGCGGAGGGCCTCTGGTGGAAATGTCACCGGTCCATGATTTCTGATTACTTGCTGGCAGTCTATGCCATCGATTCATGCCACATCCTGCCGGACGGGCGGCAATCGATGCATTCCCAATGCCTGGGTGACCGGCTGCAGCGCTACGACATATCGATCTTGCTGGTCTGGATGCTGCGTGCCGGTCAACTTCCAGGCGGGCGGGGCCGGTTGCCCTTGCCGGTATCGGGCATCGACGCCGCAACCAACAGTAATCTATTTGAGATCAAAACCACCGGTAAAACCGACGACCGTCAATGGACACTTTTCAACATTTTTACGGGACGGTCCGGAGAAAAACAGTGACAAATTATGGGAGCGGCTCGTTGGCTGGTGAGAAGCTGATAACACTTCTCGACCAGCCCTTTTGTATGACGTCCAAGACGACTGCGATGTCTGTCCGCAGCATCCACCGCTCCCACCAGGGTATTGACAGCCACCAGCCAGCCATGTTGAGATAGGGGAAGGGGGGTGGGGTCTGGGGTAGGGGGGGAACCAAGGGCTCCCGCTGGAACCCGATCGCAGTGTCGGCTATAGGGAAGCTCGCGGCAAATCCAGTAAGCCACGGGATAACGGAGGTGAGAATGCCTCCTTCTTTCCCAGGTTGTAGGGAACCTGGGCATTAGTCCTGGTGGTCAGGGCCGTCTTGCTGGCAGACGCATCAGGTCCGGAGGTAGGTCGGACCAGCCAGCCCCCAAATCCGGAGACCTAAACCGAAACCTGAATTGGAGGACGCATGGCGGTTACTACAACCCAAGGAGGAACACCTGTGGCACCGATGACCGGTAAAAGTATTTTCCATGTAGTTCTGGCGGTTCTGTCCTGGGCGGCGGCTCTCTACGCTCTTTATCTAGGCGTGAGTGGCCGCGTTTACCCGGAGGCCAGTTTCTTTGCGCTTATGGCCATCTGGCTGACGATGGCACCTAGATTCTGATACCGGAACCGATACCGGGAACCTGAATGGAAGGTCAACTGCAAGGGCCGGGCGGTTGCAATTAACGGGCAAGGCCACGGAACCAACTTGGGAAGTACAACCAAGTAACCTGAAAACAGGTATGGCAAACCCATTCTTACGTAACCTTCCCAATACTTGACAAACCGGTGCTCTCCATGTTTTAATAAAAATATGGACACACAAACGAGGACGCCGGACGCCGGGGCTCTCGTAAACTCTACCATTGGTCGAAAGGATATCATGACGGTCAATTTTGGTCTCTCGAACTTCAAGCCGGAACCGGATCAGGCACCGGCAGTCCGAATCAACACTCTCTCCCCGCAACAGATGGCAGCGGTCGATTGGGTTACTACCGGGCGCGGCAATTGCATCCTGGAAGCCGTCGCTGGGTCGGGCAAAACCACCACTATCATCGAAATGGTCAAGGCGGCGGTGAAGCTGCAGCCGCGAACGTTCATCGACGTGGCTGCCTACAACAAAAAGATCGCCGACGAGATCGCTGGCAAGATGATCAGGGCCGGTCTACCCACCACGGTCAAGGTCGGCACTTTCCACAGTTTCGGTTGGGGCGCTTGGCGCAAGGCAGCGCCGGATTGCAAGCTTGAGGGCCTGGACGTCACCGGTCGGTATCCGCAGGCCGGTTACTTCAAGTTTCGGCGGATCGCAGGCGACATGGATCTGGACCCGATTTACCACAGCTTCGTTAAGGCTCTGGTCTCGCTAGCCAAACAGCGTTGCATCGGCGTGGTGGTTCCGATTTCCAAGGACGACGCATGGTGGGACATCGTGGACCACTTTGACCTGGAAGGCCATCTGGCCGACGAGGATGGCCGCCTCCGTTCCAATCACGAAGAGTTGCTGAAAACCGGTGTGACGTTGGCGCAAGAGGTTCTGCAGCGTGGCAATGCCATCGCTCGCGAGGTTGTTGATTTCGACGACCAGATCTATTTGCCGCTGATGGCCCATTGCCGGGTTTGGCAGAATGACTGGCTGTTCGTGGATGAAGCGCAGGACATCAATCCGGCTCGGCGTTTCCTGGCCAAAAAGATGCTGAAACCCGGTGGCCGTGCAGTTTTTGTTGGTGACCGGCATCAGGCCATCTACGGTTTCACCGGGGCCGATTCGGACTCGCTCGACATCATCCGGCACGAATTCAACGCCAAGGACATTCCGCTTACCGTTTCCTGGCGCTGCCCAAAGCTGGTCGTGGAGCATGCGCAGGCATTCGTTTCTCACATTCGGGCCGCCGAAACCGCCATTGACGGCGTGGTCAAGCTGCAGGTCAGACGGACCGAGTTCATGCAGACCGAATTCCAGCCGACCGATGCGATCCTTTGCCGCAAAAATGCACCGCTTATCGGGCTCGCTTATTCCCTGATTCGGCGCGGCGTTCCTTGCCATGTTGAAGGCCGCGAAATCGGCAGGGGCATCATCGAATTGGCCTCCAAATGGAAGGTCAACCGGATGGACGTCCTGGTCAACAAGTTGAAGGAATACAAGATCCGCCAAATCGCACGGTTGATGGCGAAGGGCCGGGAGTTGGAAGCCGACCAAATCACCGACAAAGTGGACACGCTGCTGGCTTTCATCGAGGGCATGCCGCCAGCATCGACCGTGGCCGATCTCAAAAAGCGCGTTGAATCGATGTTTGCCGACACTGCGGACGGCACGCCAGCGTTGACCTTGACGCTTTCCTCCATTCACAAATCCAAGGGCCGCGAATGGCCGCGAGTTTTCCTCTACGGGCGGAATCTTTGGATGCCGTCGAAATTCGCTCGGCAGGATTGGCAAATGCAGCAGGAGACCAACCTGCACTACGTGGCGATCACGCGGGCCATGGACACGTTCGTTGACGTGGAGGTCCAAAAGGAGGATTGAATGTGGGTCGACCGCAAGGATAAACAGATCACATTCGTGAAGTCGGGCCGGGGAAAGGCGCGAAATGCGCCAGACCCGGCCTTCCCAAACGGCGTGGAAGTTAACATGGATTGCCAGAAGTTGAATTGTCTGGTGGAGTTGCCGTATCCGGCTCCTGAATGCGGCTATTGGCATATCAAATGTGCCACGTGCGGCATGGTTGTCGCAATTACAGCGGTAGGCCGTCCTGACGATCCGGTGCGCGTTAAAATTCCATGTTTGGGCAGCGGTCGGGCCGTCAACAACTAGCCACCACACGCCTGTGGTGTATGCTTCCGAGCCGCACCGGGCCGCCCACTTGACACCGGCTTACAGATCTGGTAGAATCGAAAGTAGCGTAGTTCAATTAGGTCTGTGAAACTGACGCAAACCGTTTGCTCTGAAACGGTGTTTGACACCAGCTTCGTTGGGTCAGCTGGTTTGGACCGGAGTTTGTCTCTCTCACTTGGCTCTGGTTCGATGCGGGTTTGGAGCCGGAAACCGTGGATCGTAGCCTGCGGTTCTCCGGTTTCAGGCCCGGAACCCTCAGGGCTTGCCGCTTTTATGGGCGTTTCGCTGTCTGGAGACCGCTTTGGCCGTAAAGCTGCGCGTTTGTTATCCTTCCGGTAATTTCGCCTACTCCGCTGATAGACGGATCGTCGATCAGCTTTGCCGCGACGGAATCGCGGTTCCCTTCTTTTCACGCCACAATCATGACCGCGTGCTAGGTTGCACGTTGAAATCCATCGACCTTGGCTACAGCCTGTGCGCTGCAAACCGGACCACGCGGCGCGAAATCGTGCGGCTGAACAGCGGGCAGCGGCGCATCGTGCACGCGCATCGAATTTTGACGCACGGCGCGATAATGCGCCCACCGGAGCAACGGCTCGGCTGGGATTTGTCGCCAGCCGATGTTGCATCATTTTCCAAGCCCGAATTGAGGCGAATTGAAGCCGACCGCAGACGCGATCACACTCCGAATGAGATTGTAGTTCGCACCTATTTTCTCGCTTTTGCGGACGGGCCTTTCTGCACTTTGCCCAAATGGAGGCCGTAATGAAAGCGATGTTCCATCACAAATATCCACCGTCGACCGACCTTTGGCTGTGCAAACACGGCGTCGGCTATCCTGACATTTGCGAGGAGTGTAAAAATGACGCCCAAAGTCGTGCCGCCACGGAAGAAGCAACCGTGGGAGCGGCTGACGAATGAGACCGACCTGCAGTTTGCCGCTTTCCAGTTCTACATTGGCCTTGGTCTAGAACGCACGGTAGCTGGCGCTTATCGCCTGTACGTGCTGCACGCCGATGTATCCAAACTGAGCAAGAAGCGCATCGCCATGAATCGTGTGCAGGTGCCACATTTCTTCTCCGATTGGGTCAGCATCCATAATTGGGCACAACGCGCTAAACTTTGGGACGAACATTTGATCCGAATGGAGGAAGATGCGGTCCGGACCCGCGTCGAAGAAAAAGCTGATTTATGGATCAAACGCCGGGACGAACAGCGCGAGCAACTGTGGGGCATCGGTGAGGCGATGTTGAATCAAGCCAAAGAGATGCTCGAATATCCGATTACACTTACCAGGAAGATTGCCGGTGCGAATCAAACCATTATTCAGCCGGTGAAGTGGTACGATAAACAAGTTGCGGCCACGTTGGCCAAAGCTGGCTGCGAATTGACCAGCAGGGCTCTCGGCGACGTGAGACCGGAAGACACGACCGAGGATGTAACGCTTAATGTATTTGATAGACTCATCGCCACTGACGAAAAGGCAGCAAACCAATAATATTCACGAGAGGCCCGTCTTCCGGGCCTTCCATTTAATTCATTTGGCCTATTAAAGGAAAGGCAACATCACAATGGCAACAACCCCAACGCCTCCAACGACACCTGCGCCTGCAAGTTTGCAGGATTTGCTTAACGCAGTTAACGCGGAGAAGACCGTAGATCAGTCCGCCGTGACTCTCCTCAACGGTCTTACTGCCAAAATCCAAGAATTGGCCAATAAGGGACCTTCTATCAGCTCGGCAGATTTGCAGAAGGTCATAGACGGCATCAAAGCCAACACGGATTCCTTGTCGGCTGCGGTGAAGGCCAATACTCCGCATTCGGCAGCGCCGACCACCACTACCACCACGACCACCACTACAGCGCATCCGCCAACAGCGCCCACGCCACCACCGGTTGCGAAACCCTCTTGAACCCCTCTTGAGGCGGGCGGGTGTTTGATTGTTGAACATCCGCCCATTTTTGACTTAAAAATGACAGTGACTCCATTGACGAGACGGCAGCGGCTGGCGCGCAATTTGGCGCTGTCGCCTGATACGTTTTCCCGCCATTATTTGCAGCATGACATCTGGTCCAAACAGGCCGAGATTCACCGGATGGTCATGAAGCATCGGCGGGTCGCGGTCAAGGCTTGTCACTCGTCGGGCAAAACGTATTCCGCAGCGGAATTGGTCCTGTTTTGGCTCGCTCGCTACACCGATGGTGTAGTGATTACAACTGCTCCCACCGACATTCAAGTCCGTGTTCTGCTTTGGGGCGAGATCCACGCAGCTTTGCGCTATTCCCGCCTCAAGTTCCCACAGCCAAACCAGACCTTGCTCAAGATCACGCCAAAGCGCTATGCCATTGGCTTTTCTACTTCAGTCAACACTAAAATCGAAGGTGCGCGATTCCAGGGCTTCCACAGCGGCCATATTTTGATTGTGTTGGATGAAGCACCGGGCGTCGATCCTAAAATCTGGGAAGCAGTCGAAGGAATCCGCGCAGGCGGTGACGTTCATGTGCTGGCTCTCGGCAATCCTGTCGTGACTTCTGGTCCTTTTTACGACGCTTTCGCCCAGAACCGCTTCGGATGGCACACGTGCACCATTTCGGCATTCGACACGCCGAATTTTCGTGGCGTGACCAAAGAAAAGCTGCTGAAAATGACCGAGGATGAGTTGGATGACAACATCCGGCCTTATCTCATCACGCGGCGCTGGGTGCGCGAGAAATACGACGAGTGGGGCGAAGATTCGCCGATCTTCCAATCACGCGTGCTCGGCAATTTCCCTGCGGAGTCGCCTGACGCTTTGTTTCCGCTTTCCTGGTTGGAATTGGCCAAACACCGCGAAATCGAATCAAGCGAGACCGACGACCTGTACGGGGGTCTGGACATCGCCGGTCCAGGCGAAGACGAAACTGTATTAGTTCTTCGCAATAGCCAGGGACGCCGCATCGGAAAATGGTCCTGGGCTGACCGCGACCCACGCGGCAAAGTGCTGCACGTTCTCCGTCAATATAAGGAGCGGTTGGCTCGGCTGAACGGCGATTCGGTTGGCATCGGCTATTATTTGCTGAAGCATCTGGAGAGCGAAGGTATACCGAATATAAAATACGTCAACGTCGGCGTGGAACCAGCCAACAAATCCAAGCGCCGTGGCGAATTGGAATTTGCCAACCTCAAGGCCCAGCTTTATTGGCAGTTGCGCATGCGATTCCAGACCGGTGAAATCGCGGGCCTAGACGACAAGGACATTGCGCAGCTTTCCTCATTGCGGTATGAACACAATGCCAAAGGCAAAGTCGAGATCGAATCCAAAGAGGATGCACGGCGGCGCGGCGTGAAATCACCGGACCATGCGGAGGCCGCAATGTTGGCTTATGCTGAAATTCCGAGCGGCGCTGCGGCTATCATCGGCCATTACAGTGAAGCATTGGAGAGAGAAAGAGAAACGCAGCGGCAAAATCAGAAACCAGTCGTATCGTTGTATTAAGGGAGCATGTGGACTATGACGCCAGAACTGTTTATCGCGGCTTTCAACGCGGCGGAAAAGGAACGCATCAAGCCGGAATCGCTGACCAAATTACACACCGAATCGTCGATCGAAGATAAAATACCGATCACCGATTCACCGCCTCTACCGGAACCGCTGGGACTGGACGACTTGCACGCTGCTGTGAATTTGGCGGACGAGGCCAGTTTGCGGGCCGAGGGCCATCCTTCATACGGCGCTCACCGGGACGCTGCATTGGCACACGCCGACGCGGCAAGGCTTGCCTTGAAGGGTGCGCAGAAAGCTAAATCCGAGGGAAACGAGGCGCTAGCTCTACAACTTGAAGCGGCGTACGAGAACCATAAGGACCAATTCAATCAGCATTCCATGATCGCCAATGTCGCAGCTGCCGACTTCAAATTCCCAAAGAGCGGTCTGGACCAGTTGCGTTGAATGAGAGGCGTCCGTCGGTTCTCGGTGCTGTTGTTCGTTATTCTAGCGGCACCAAATACGGCACGGTCTATTGTTGGGCCGAATTCGTCGGAATACCGGCCCACGATAACAGCACCAGGATCCACCTGCGGCTGGTTTTCGATTCAATTCCTGGTGAGATACTTGTCGAAGCTGCGTACGATAAAGACCTGACACCCGGCACTTGGCACTACTTGGAGGATGAATGATTTCCGATAAAGCCAATACGGCACTGGCCAAAGCCAACCAGCGAGTGGTGGAATTCAAGAACACCAAATTACGCAATCTCCTTCTCGACGTCATTTTCTTCGGCGGCATCGGCGCGATTGCCGTCGGCATCTGGCGTTTGCCTACACCTTATGCCGGTCCAGGCGCTCTCGTTTTTACGGGCGCGGCTATGATTTGGGCTGCAATGATCGGGTCTCGCAAATAATGGCCTTTCTCGACAAATTAATCACACCCCATGACGCTGATGCCGGTCGCGCAGCGCCAGTTTATCCGCTGGCGATTTCCGGCACGCCGACCATGGAACAGTCACGAGCTTCTGAGGGCTCGTTTACGTTTGCTGGCAGGTCCTACAACGCCATCGCCACGCTAACCGGTCGTGAGTGGTTTGGGCCGCAGCAGCCGTTGCCGCCCGTTGCGCCACCGGATTTTGAGGTCCGCACATTTGACTACCCATTCGGCGTCAACCTGCAGGCCACTTATCCGAAATCGACCGAAGGCGTCTCATTTCAGCAATTGATTTCGCTGGCCGACAATTACGACTTGCTGCGGCTCGTGATTGAAACGCGCAAGGATCAAGTCTCGAAGATGCCGTGGCATTTCCGGCTGAAGCAATTGCCGGGAGTGAAGATTGCCGACATGCAATCCAAAACGTTGACCGATCCGCGCATCCGGGATTTGACTGAATTTTTCAAGAAGCCGGACGGAGACCACTCTTGGCAACAGTGGATTCGGGCCGTGCTTGAGGACATTTTTGTCACTGATGCGCTGTCAATTTATCCGAGACGCACCAACGGCGGTGGCATCTGGGCCATCGATGTGGTTGATGGTCAATACATCAAGCGTTTGATCGATCAAAACGGCCGGACGCCACAACCGCCAAGCTTTGCCTATCAACAAATCATCAAAGGCTTACCGGCAACCAACATCAAAGCCAGTGAAATGGCCTATTGCCCGCGCAACATTCGTTCGCGGCGCATCTACGGTTTCGGTCCGGTCGAACAGATCCTCATCACTATCAATTTGGCCTTGCGGCGGCAGATGTCACAGCTTGCTTATTACACCAGCGGCAACGTGCCTGAAATGATTATTTCAGCGCCGGACACGTGGTCTCTGGAAGAAATTGATAAGTTGCAAAAGATGCTGGATCAATACAGTGGCGACCTGCAGGCGCGGCGGCGAATGTGGATCGTACCGGAAGCCAAGAACATTCTGCAGACCAAAGCCGAGATGCTCAAAGACGAAATGGACGAATGGTTGGCTCGCGTGGTCTGTTATTGCTTCTCCGTGCCGCCTACGCCATTTGTCCGCATCATGAACCGAGCCACTAGTCAAAGTTTGCAGGAAGCGGCGCTGGCCGAAGGTTTGATTCCGTTGATGTCGTTTCTTGAAGAAGTGATGAATATGCTGATTCAAGATCCGTACTTCATCAATGAATCGGATATTGAATTCGCTTGGCAGGATGAACAGCAGTCGGATCAATTGAAGCAGGCCCAGATCGACAAGATCTACGTCTCCATGGGCAAGTATTCGATCGATGAACTACGCGAGCGCGATGGCGAAGATCCATTTGGCGTGCCGCCTTACGTTCTGACCGGCACCGGCCCGATACCAGCCACCGACATTGGCAGAGTTCCGCCACCGCAGCCGGGGCAAATGGGAGGCGGACTGTTGCCGCAACCGGGGCAAGCGCCACCACCACCGACGACTGCCAGTGAACGCGGCGTGCCGATAGTCAAGAGGTTAAAAAAAAAAGACTCTGGTTTACTGACCCTTCGACAATTCGCCGGTCTTCCCATAGCTATTGAATTCCCGGCAAACACGCAGCGAACCATCCGCGACGACCAAAACGCAGTGGTTTATGATCGGCTGCTTCAACATGATTACGGATTTATCAGAGGCACCGACGGACGGGACGGAGACGAAATTGATGCGATTCTCGGGCCGGATGAATCGGCGGAAATGGTGTACATCGCGGATTTCACTTACGATGACGAGGACAAAGTATTGATCGGGTTCCAGAGCCAGGATCAAGCGGTTGAAGCGTTCCTGTCGATGTATCCGCTTGATTCGCTCGGCGAAATTGAAGCCGTGCCGGTCTCCGAATACAAGACCTCCCTGGGTCTCGATTTCGGCACCGAGGCCGTGGATTTGGACGGCACCTTGGCTGAATACAATGGATTCCAAGGCGTTGACCACATCGGCGCACCAATCCCGATGATGGTCAATCGCGTGAAGCGATTCCTTGCCGAAGGCCGACCGGTTGTGATTTTCACTGCACGCGTAGCCAACGGCGACCCAAACGGTGCGCGAGCCCACATTGAAGATTGGTGTCGTGAAGTTTTCGGCGCGGTGCTGCCGGTGACGTCGGAGAAGACGCCGGACATCATACGTTTCTGGGACGACCGGGCCGCAGCGGTGGAACAGAATACCGGGGTGCGAAAGGCTGATTGGAGTGAAGAAGATCACCCACGGGATGAGAAAGGCGAATTTACTGCCGGTGCCGGGGCCGCTCCGCCTGAAGGTGGCAGGGTTAGTACCAAGGCTGAATTGGCCAAAGCTAACTACAAACCGTCAACCGCCGAGAAACAGCGCATTGCCGATGAAAGCGAGCGTAAACTTGCCTCCGCTCTCGGTATCGAGCGCACAGACGATAATGCCCCATTTGATCTACACGACAAGGGCCGGGGCATTGAAATCAAGACGCTGATCGACAATAAAAATGACAAGATCACCATGCACCCGGAATCGCGGGCGCGCAAGTTGGACTTTGCGGCGCAGAACAATCTACGCATGTACACCGTGGTAGCCGACATGCGCGACCGCAGCCGAGCCTCCTATTATTTCAGCAAGGGCGTCGGCAGCTTTCGCATTGGAAGCATGCAGAAAGTCACGCTGGCCGAGTTGAAGACGCTAGTCAAATGAGCTATGAACTGGTGACAGAGGACGGATCGCAGGGCCAGTTTGCTTCGAACAATGGCTACGCCGATCTGATTGCGGCGGCCAACGGCAAATTCACGTCCATCCTCTTCGACCAGGGCCGGATTGACGGTAAAGCAGAAGTGGAGCAATGCATCGAGGAACTGCGAGCCATCCGGCAGCCAGCCGATGTAGTTACCACGGCCAAAGCGCTTATCGGTATGATGGAAGGCCACACCGAAATTCTCATCACCGATGGCGTGACTGGAAACAACATCGTCGGTAAATTGGCCAAAGCCGCGTACAAATTGAAGATCCGGCCCGATTCTGAATCGCCAGCCAAGGCCCAGGCGCGGCGGCAGCTATTCGAGGTAATCAGCAGCAACTTCGATG
>Ga0306921_10000102_pt1 | contig 60345 bp, 58 predicted proteins | sample sta12Cox44000080_FD_203760 | JGI IMG/M metagenome (GOLD analysis project Ga0306921, IMG submission 203760) | Lab enrichment of tropical soil microbial communities from Luquillo Experimental Forest, Puerto Rico - statoxic.12C.oxic.44.000.080 (v2)... | ecosystem: Environmental > Terrestrial >... | reverse complement strand
GATCGATTTGCAGTGCCCAGGCGAGTGATTTGCGCGCATCCTCGTGCCGCCCCATGCGGATCAGCCAGCGCGGCGATTCCGGCACCCAGTAACGAACCATCAAGACCAATACCACCGGGACGAGACCGATCAGAAAAAGGCCGCGCCAGCCAATCACCGGTGCGAGAAGCCACCCGGCCACGCCGCCCAGTAAGTTGCCCGCCGGCAACAGGGTGGTCGTCAACACGCTGACCCAGCCGCGCTTGTGGGCTGGCATAAATTCCTGCACGAGCGGCATATCGACGGTAATGAGGCCAGCATTGCCGACGCCAACAAAGAACCGCATCACGCCAAGAAAGAGCCAGCCGGCTACCCAGCCGTCCTGACCGGGCGTGAAATACATGATCCCCGTCGCCAATGCGACGTTGAGCGCGGTCGCGATGAACACCTTGCGGCGGCCGATCTTGTCGGCGACCCAGCCCCAGAAGAAGGCGCCCGGAACGGCTCCAATGCCGGAAGACAAGAGGATTACGGCCCCTTGCCAATAGGTCAGCTGCCATTCCTTGGTGATGAATGCGAGGACGTAGCCGATCAGAAAAAAGTCGAAGAAATCGAGCAGATCAGCGAGGTTCGCAGTGGCAATCAGCTTCCACTGGTTCGCCGTCAGCTTTTTCTGCTGCTCCAGTCGCTCGAGCATTGTCGCCTCCCGCAGTCATCGAGACTGCGAGCGGTGCGGCTGCAGCAAAGACCGCGACGTCGATCTCCTACGCCGGATTCCTGGCGCTCGGTTTCACTAGAGACCGACGGTCGCGGCCTGCAGCGGCACCCCTCGCCACCGTACTGACGTGTCGCTCCTGTCCATCATCGGCGGCGGTTCTCCGCTCTTCCGATTACTTCGGCCGTTGTTGCTAGCCTTGTAGTCTGTGTAGATCAGCTATGCTGAACGGTCAAGCTCTTCAGTCGCCGGCAGATGACGTCACTTGCCCAGCCAAAGCGGCGGCCGGCTGGTCGAGCGCGTTGTCGATCTCATCGAAGGTGCGCCCCCTCGGTTCGTACCCGAACACCCAGAAGCCAATCAGACCAAGCACGTACCATGAGGCGAAATAGACAAAGGCCGGCCCGAGCATGACAAGATTGGGTGCCGCCGGCTTGATGACGTCACCGGCGCCCATGATCAGCGCCAGGCCAAGCGGACCGATGAATTTGCCCCAATTGCCGGTGCCATAGCTGATGCCCATACCACTGGCGCGCAGCCGCTCCGGCCAGATCTCGGCCATATAGGGTCCGACGACCGAGTAATTGGCACTGCCAAAAAAGGTTTGTGCGATAAACAAAATGTAAAACACAGACCAGCCGCCGATATAGACGTCGTAGAGATACCCCTGCATCACCATCAGCGTGCCGCCGCATACCATACACAGCGTGGCCGAACCACGCCGGCCGAGCGGCTCGATCAACGTCGTGATGAAAAACCGGCCGGCGATCGCCGACACGCTGACCCAGATCATCAGGAACGCCGCGTCGGCCGGGGAGATCTGCAGAACCACCACGAGCAAGGTCGCGCCCCATAGACCGAGCGAAGCCCCACCGGTCTGTGTGAGGCCGGTCAGCATCCCGGAAGCAACCAGCCTCGGATATTTGAACAGTTCGAGCCAACGGGTCTTTTCGACCGGCTCCAGATCGGCCGGCAAGGTGATCTCTTGCGGATCGACCATCAATGCCCAAGCGAGCGACCTGCGGGCCTCCTCTATGCGGCCCATCCGCATCAGCCAGCGCGGTGATTCCGGGACCCAGTAACGGATCATGAATACGAGCACGAGCGGCACCAGGCCGACCAGAAACAGACCCCGCCAGCCGACGAGCGGCAACAGCTGCCAGCCGACAAATCCGGCCAGCAGGCTGCCGGCCGGCAGCATCGTCGTAACCAGCGCGCTGACCCAGCCGCGTTTGTAGGCGGGGATGAACTCTTGCACGAGAGGTAGGTCGATCGTGTAGATGCCGGCATTGCCGACGCCGACAAAGACACGCATGATTACGAGAAAGAGCCAGCCCGGGATGAACCCGTCCGGCCCCGGCGTGAGCACCATCAGACCGGTGGCCAGCGAGATCGTGATCGACGATGCGATGAACAGCGTGCGCCGGCCGAGCCGGTCGCCGAGCCAACCGCATAAGTAGGCGCCAGGCGGGGCGCCGATGCCTGACGCCATCAGGATCGCGCCGCCTTGCCAATAGGTCAGCGACCACTCCTTGGTCAGAGCCGCGGTGACATAGCCGATCAGAAAGAGATCGAAGAAGTCCAGCAGATCGGCCAAGTTGGCTGTGCAAATCAGCTTCCACTGATTCGCCGTCAGTTTTTTCTGACGCTCTAAAAGTTCTATCATCGCATCCTCCCGTGGGTGCCGTGATCGCCCTACGTCGCGGCGAAAACAGATTTTCTTCTTCTTATCGGCGGCCGTGGCCCGGACGGTTCCGCAACCGCGCAGGACAGTACCTGCAACCGGTCCGCCCTGGCAACGGGTTGAAAGCCTTAACTGGGCGAGCGCTGCAGGATCGCCACGGTGGCGTCGGCGGCGTACCCGGTGGCAACCCGCACATCAACGACACAGACTTTGCCGGCGCGTACCGCGGCGACGGCCTCGCGGATCGCCGACACCAGCTGCTTCGGGTCCTCTATCGGGCCGATGCCGATGCAACCCTGGCCGCGCGCCATCGTGGCGAGATCGATATCGGGACCCCTGATCGCCTGCCCGATCCAGCGGTTCTCGACCGGCCGGCCGCGCTGGCGGGCGACCCGCTCCTGGTGCAGCTCGTCATTGAAGAATGAGCGGTTGTTGGCGACGACGATCAGCAGCGGGATGTCGTTACGCACCGCCGTCCATAGTGCAGTGACCCCCATTAGGAAATCGCCGTCGCCGAGCACCGCGACCGGCAACCGCCCGCTGCCGGTGTCGCGCAGGGCCAGTGCCGCGCCGACCGACATGCCCGGCCCCGAGCCGATGCCGCCGCCGCCATCGGTGCCGAGATAGTCGAGCGGGTGGCGGAATTCCCACAGCCCGTCGGCCCAGGAAAGCGGCAGCCTGAGCATCGAGACCGGGCTATCGCCGAGCGCGGCTTTGAACGCCGTCGCGATGTGCGGCACTTGGATGATCGAGGCGTCCTCGAGCGCCGAGAGGGGCGGCGGCGCGGGCCGCAACGCCGGCTCAGGTATGGGGGGCGGGTCCGGCCGCAATTCCTTGACCGCGGCGAGCAGGGGTGACACGGCAGCGTCGGGCTCGGCCAGCAGATAGAGGTCGGCCGGCGGCAAGCCCTGGTAATCCATGCTCCAGCCGTTATGGACGTACTGGTCGATCGACACTTGGATGATTTTCGCAGTGACCGGCTTGCCGCCATGGGCGGTCTGCAAAGTGCCGGCGAGATCGACCCAGTCGAGGCTCAGGATCACATCCGAATTGACGATCAGTTCGGGGCCGCTGCCATGCAGCGGATGGTCGGTCGGGAACGTCGCGCCGGTTTTGCGGTCCGTCATCACCCGGGCGCCGATCGCCTCGGCAAGTGCGACGCGGCGCTGCCAGGCTCCAGGATCGCGCGATCCGCGGCCGGCCAGAATCAGGGGCCGCCGGGCGCCCGCCAATAGCTCCGCCGCCTGCCGCACGATCGGCATGGGCGGCCCGGGCGGCATCGGCGGCGCGAAGCGGGCGATCGCCGGCGGCGGAGGCAAGGCCCCTATCTCGTCTTCCTGCAATTCGAGATTGAGATTGATGTAGACCGGGCCGCGCGGCGCAGTCTGCGCGATCATATTGGCGCGCAGGATCGCCTCTTGTGCTGCGCCGATCGAGGCCGGCTGGTCATCCCATTTGGTGTAGTTGCGGATGAGCGCCCCCTGATCGCGCACAGTATGGATCCACTCTATCCACGGCCGGCGACGCACGGCATCGACCGCCCCGGTAGCGCCGAGCACGATCAGCGGCACGCGATCACACCATGCGTTGAAAATCGCCATTGTCGCATGCATCAAGCCGACATTCGCGTGCACGATGGCCGCGAGCGGGCGCCCGGTCACCTTGGCCCAGCCATGAGCGAGCGCCACCGCACTCTCTTCGTGCAGGCACAACAGCATGCGCGGCCGGGTATTGCCGAGGTAGTTGACAATACTGTCGTGCAAGCCGCGGTAGCTCGATCCGGGGTTCAGTGCAACATAGGGGATGTCGAGCTCGCGCAGCATCGCCGCGATCGCATCGCTGCCCCACACCCGCGCCGAGGGCGGGCTCGGCACCGGCCGGTCGATCTCGTTGCCGGCAGCCTCGATTGGCTTTGCAGACGCGTCATCCATGATTTCCTCCCTCGAATGGGCGTGCCACGGGATTACGCCGCATTCGTGTGACAGGGACAAGAGCGCTGGCCAATTGTCTCACCATGCAAGACGGCGCTAGGATCGTTTGCATACAGCCGGGAGAACGAAAATGGGTAAGAAGATCGCGATCGTCGGCATCGGAGCGGTCGGCGGTTATACCGGCGCGCATATGGCGCGGGCCGGCAAAGACGTGACCTTCATCGACATGTGGCCGGCGCATGTCGAAGAAATGAAGAAGAACGGCTTGCGCATCACTCACCACGAGGGCGAGGAGCCGTTCACGGTCAAGGTGCGGGCGTTGCATTTGACCCAGGCGCAGCATCTGAGCAAGGAGGCGCCGATCGACATCGCCTTTGTCTGCACCAAATCCTACGACACCCAATGGGCGGCGATGCTGATCAAGCAGTATCTGGCGCCTGGCGGCTACATCGTCTCACTGCAGAATTGCATGAACGAAGAGACGATCGCCGGCGTCGTCGGCTGGGGCAAGACGATGGGCTGTATCGCCAGCAACATCAGCGTCGGCCTGGTTGAGCCGGGTCATGTCCATCGCGGCGGGGTCAAGGGCGGCGCCACACACACCGTCTACCGCACCGGCGAGGTGCACGGCACGATCACCGAGCGCGCGCATGAGGTGTGCCGGCTCGTCTCCCATGCCGACAGCGCCAAGGTCACCGACAATCTCTGGGGCGAGCGTTGGTCGAAGCTCGTTGCCAATACAATGGCGAACGGAGTCTCGGCCTGCACCGGCCTCTCTGGCTCACAGATCGCGCAGAACGAGGCGATCCGCCATTTCCAGGCGCGGCTCGGCAGTGAAGCGATCCGCATCGGCCAGGCGCGCGGCTACAGGCTCGAAGAGATCGACCATCTGCCGCCGGAGACGATCGCTCGCGCCGGCGAGGGCGACCTTGCGGCGCTGAAGATTTACGACGAGCGGCGGCTGTCGCGGGTCGGGCGCGGCTCGCCCGATCAGCGGCCGTCGATGGGCCAGGACATGATGAAGGGCCGGCGCACCGAGATCGAGTTCCTCAACGGCTTCGTGGTTCGCGAAGGCGAGCAGGTCGGCATCGCCGCCCGCGCCAACGAGCGCCTCGTCGATATCGTCAAACGCGTTGAGCGCGGCGAACTGAAGCAGGACCCCCGCCACATCACCGAGCTGCGGCTGAACTAGACGCTTGGCTCATTGTCGTCGTTCCCGCGAAAGCGGGAATCCAGGAAGGCAAGGACAGCGGCGGTTGCCCCTGGGCCCCCGCTTCCGCGGGGGCGACGACGGCTCGGTGGGCTCAAACAGTCGGTTTGATGTTCTGATTGAGCCGGAACAGGTTCGTCGGGTCGTATTTGTTCTTCAACGCGACGAGCCGCTCGTAGCCGTGTGTGTAGGCGGCCTTGATCCTCGTCGTGCCTTCCTCCGCGTCGAGGTGGTTGACATAGACTTGGCCGCTCGCAAAGGGCTCGACGGCGGTCCAGAACTCGCGGGTCCATTGGACGTGACCGGCTGATTCAGCGGGGTCCGCCCACTGCGAGATTACATCGTAGTCCCACTGGTCATCACGCAGCCCGAACGCCGTAGCATCGCGATCCATCCGGGTCGCGGCGCCATGCACATGGAAGAACAGGACGTTCGACATCGGGGAGAGAAACTTCGCCGAGCGCGCGATCATGATGTCGAGCATGTCGTCGCCAAGCTCTTTTAGGAAGCTCGATTTCCAGTAGCGCTGCACGCCACCATAGGGGAAGGCCGCATCGAACAGCATGTTCAGCGCGACATACGACATCGGCGCGATCGTATCGGCCAGCGGCGGCCCGAATTTCCGGAGTGGCGCAACGACCTTTTCGCCGGAAGCGAGATCGCCCGTATAGGCGGCGACGATGACGGCAATGGGCTCACCATCGGCCGAGGTCATCAGTGCCGCCGCTGCGACCATCTCGTCAGGGCAGCTGCGGCAGAAATCGCGGTAGAAGCGCAAGACCTCTTTCGCCTTGCGCATCGGGTGGACGACCATACCGGCGAGCACCGGGCCGAGGGGATGCACCCGATACTCGAATGAGGTGACGACGCCGAAATTGCCGCCGCCTCCGCGCAGGCCCCAGAAGAGCTCGGGGTGCTGATCGGCACTCGCGGTCAGGAACTCACCGTCCGCCGTGACGATGTCGGCCGAAAGCAGGTTGTCGCAGCTGAGGCCATGCTTGCCCCCCAACCAGCCGAGGCCGCCGCCCAAGGTCAGTCCGGCAATGCCGGTCGTCGAGACGACACCGCCGGTGCTGGCTAAACCAAAGGCTTGCGTTTCGCGGTTGTACTCGCCCCAGGTGAGTCCCGCCTCCGCGCGGGCGGTGCGCTTGACCGGATCGACCCGTACGCTCTTCATCGGCGAGAGATCGATCATCAGGCCGCCTTCGCAGACAGCGTTGCCGGTGATGTTGTGACCGCCGCCTCTGACGGACACCAGCAACTCGTGGGTGCGGGCAAAGCGCACCGCGACAATGACATCGGCAACCCCCGCGCACCGCGCGATCAGTGCCGGGCGCCGGTCGATCATGCCGTTCCAGACTTTGCGAGCCTCGTCATAACCTCCGTCGTCGGGGCCCAGCAGCCCGCCCCGCAGACCGTCCGCAAAATCCTGCACCGCCGCCTCTTCGAGGATCTTATCGTTGCCTTCCGTGGTGATGACACGCAGATCTGTCATGACGTTCTCCTCCGCGTACCGTATTCATGGGCCGCAGTTTCAGACCGCTGTCGCGGACTGCTTCTCGATCGTTCTGGAGAGGCGGCCGTAGACGCGGCGTGCATTGCCTTCGAAAATCTTTGCTTTTTCCTCTGCCGACAGCGGCAGCTGGTCGACGTAGCGCTTGGTGTCGTCGTAGTAGTGACCCGTCTCGGGATCGATGCCGCGAACCGCGCCGATCATTTCGGACGCGAACAGGATGTTGTCGGCCGGGATCACCTTCGCGAGTAATTCCTGGCCGGGCAAGTGATAGACGCAAGTATCGAAAAATATGTTGTTCAAAATGAGATCCGACAGCTTTCCGAGCTTGGCGTCCTGCGCCAAACCACGGTAGCGCCCCCAGTGATAGGGCACCGCACCGCCGCCATGCGGAATGATGAACTTGATGGTCGGGAAATCCTTGAACACGGATGACGTCATTAATTGGTTGAAGCCGACGGTGTCGCCGTTGAGGTAGTGCGAGCCCGTCGTGTGATACGCCGGGTTGCAAGCGGCGCTCACATGGACCATGGCGGGAATGTCGTACTCGACCATCTTCTCATAGACGGGATACCAGTAGCGATCGGACAGCGGTGGGTCCTGCCAATGCCCGCCGGACGGATCGGGGTTCAGATTGACGCCCACGAACCCGTATTCATTCACGCAGCGGTCGATCTCGGGGAGGCAGTTCCGCGGCGAGACGCGCGCGCTCTGCGGCAACATCGCTACACCGACGAAGTTCTTCGGGAACAGCGAGCAGACGCGGTAGATCAGCTCGTTGCAGGCGGTCGCCCAGGCTTCACTGGTCGTTGCATCGCCGAGATGGTGGCCCATGCCGGCGGCGCGCGGCGAGAAGATCGTGAGATCAGTGCCGCGCTCGCGCTGTACTTTGAGCTGGCCGCCCGCAATCGTCTCGCGGATCTCGTCGTTGGTTATCGCCGGGCGCGGCGGCGCCGGTTTGCCGGCGGCGTGAGCCTCGATCTGCTGCGTGCGCCATCCCTCGTGCTGGCGGGGGGCGGTGGTGTAGTGGCCGTGGCAGTCGATGATCATGAGACTCGCCTCACCTTTCTGTCCCGCCTTCTTATAGCGGGAAAGCTCAGCCGGCGGCGAGCGGGTCGGCGGTCGGGATCGAGATAGCGCCACCACGGTCGGAGGTGAGAAGCGGCGAGGGGGCTTTGCGGCCGAAGGCTTCGATGCGCGGGATGTCGGCCTCCTCGACCGGCGTCATCCGCGGCTTGCGCGCCAGCGCCGCCTCGATGAAGGGCGCCAACTCGTGCAGCTTTTGGGCTGTACGAACCTGCTCACGCTCCTTGAATTCCGGCATCACCTGTGAGGCGAAAATTTCCAGCGACTCGCAGATATGCTCATGCCGATTGGCGCCGCTCTGCTGAATGAACATAACCTGGTCGATGCCGGCTTTCTCGTAACGTGCGAGATGCTCGCGCAATTGGTCGGGAGTGCCGATGCCGCCGCGGCCGGCATTGTCGGGCAGCCGGTCCTTCACCTGCAGGAAGCGCTCCCACAGCTCGGCCCGGCCAGGCCGATGCTCGCCAAAAAGCGCGTAATAGCCGAGCGAATAGCCAAAAAACCGGAACCCGTCGAGCCCGCGGCGGATTGCTTCGGCTTCGTCGGCGTGACAGGACATGCCTGTGACGATCGCGATGTTCGGATTGACGCGATGGCCGATCGGAACGCATTCGGGCGATTTGATGATGCCGTAATATTCCTCGACCCACTTTGCCGCCTGCTCCGGTTCGAGAAAGGCGAAGGTGAGGGCGCCCAGCCCGTTGCGCGCGGCAAGATGGATCGTCTCACGGCGCGAGCACGCCACCCACATCGGCGGATGCGGCTTCTGCACCGGTTTCGGCACGATGTTACGGCACGGCATGTCGAACCAGCGGCCCTTGAACCCCGGATATGGCTGCGTCGCCAACATGTTGGCGGCTTGTTCGGTCGCCTCCTCCCACATCGTTCTTTTGTCGTCCGGGTCGATCCCAAACCCGCCCATCTCGACGGCGGTGGCCGACTCGCCGGTTCCCAATTCGACGCGGCCGTTCGAGACCAGGTCGAGTGTTGCAATCCGTTCGGCCACCCGCGCCGGGTGGTTGTATTTGGGCGCCATCAACGTGATGCCGTGACCGAGGCGGATGTGCTTCGTACGCTGTGAGCAGGCCGCAAGGAACACCTCGGGCGCCGAGGAGTGGGAATATTCTTCGAGAAAATGGTGCTCGACCTCCCAGACGTAATCAATGCCGAGCCGGTCGGCGAGCTCGATCTGGTCGAGCGCCTGCTGGTAGAGCTGCAGCTCGGAATCTTCCTTCCAAGGCTGCGGCAGCTGGTGCTCGTAGAAAAGCCCGAACTTCATCGCCTGGTCTCCTCCCTCGGCTATCCGTTGCCCCCGCGCAAGCGGGGGCCCAGGGCAACTGCTGCGGCCTGGCCGCCCTAGATTTCCCGCTTTGACGGGAATGACGTTGTTATCTAAGCGCGATTGAATGCCGGCATCACGTCCCGGGCGAACCAGCTGAGCTGCTCCTTGAACTCGTCGGGCGGAAGCCCCTCCGCCCAATGGATCATGAAATCCTCGAGCCCCGGATATTTCGCCTCGATCGATTTGATGCCGTCGATGACGTGTGACGGCGGCCCGCAGAACCACGCCTTTTGTCTTACGCCATCGGCGAGCGAGGGCACCCGCGACGGAGCTCCAGGTGTGCCCCAGGTGCGGCCTTGCTCATCGGCATAGCGCACAAAGCCGAACGGCGCGAACCATTTGTAGCGCTCGTCATGCGAGGGCTCGATCCGGCGCATCGCTTCTTCCTGGCTGTCGGCGAGATACAGCCCGGCGCCCCAGATCATGTCCTCGCCGAGCTGTTTCGGGCGTCCGTGCCGGGCGCAGGCGGCGTGATAGGCGCGCACCACGTCGTCGAGGATCTTCTCGCCATTTAAGGTCACCATCGCCTTGAGGCCTTTTTGCGCCATCAGGTCGATCGTCTTGCCGCTGGCGATCGGCATCCACAGCTCGACCGGCAGATGCTTGGGCCGCGGCACCACCGTAATTTCTTCGAGCTGATAGCCGCGATACGGGACCCGCGGCGGGCACTCGAAATACTTGCCCTTGAAGGAAAACGCCTCCTCGTTGAAGCACTTCAGCAGAAGGTCGAGCCCCTCATCGAAAATGGCCCGATTGGCATCGGTGTCGAGGAGCGGTGCGCCCAAGGTCTCCATTTCGCGCGTGTGATAACCGCGCCCGACACCCATGATGACCCGGCCGTCGGTGACGATATCGGCCATCGCATAATCCTCGGCGAGGCGGATCGGATGCCACATCGGCAGGATGTTGAACGCGCAGCCGAATTTGAGGCGCTTGGTCTGTGTGGCGAGCCAGAGCCCGAGCTGGATCAGGTTGGGGAGGCATTCATAACCTTCCCGCTGGAAATGATGCTCGGCGGTCCAGAAGCAGTAATAGCCGAGCTCGTCCATGAGTTGCGCGACATCGCGCGCGGTCGAGAACACCTCGCTCAGGCGCGCGTTCGAATACCGGCGGTCGTTCGCCGGCGTGCCCTCGAGCCCGATATTGTCGAGCGCGATCTGGCCGACGTAGAGCGCATGAAACCGTTTGATCATGTCGTTACGAATCCTCTCTCATCCAGCGCAGGAGCGACGCGGCAACCTCGTCGGGTTTGTCGAGCTCGGCCAAATGGCCGGCGCCAGGGATGGTAGTGATCTCGGTGGGGCCGGCAATCGCTGCCGCAAAGCGATCGGCGTAACTGCGCGGCACGATCCGATCTTGCTCGCCCCAGATCAGCAGGGTCGGCGCCGCGATCAGCGGCAGGCGTTTTTCGAGCCGCGTATTGCCGAGCGGCCAGAAGGCGCGCGCCGCGGCCTCATTGGCCCGCGTCTGCTCGATCGGCCAATCAGGCGAGTTGGCACCTTCCGGCTCGGCTTTGAGCTGGTTCCAGCGCTCCGGGTCGGCGCAGAGCAGCGCCGGCACCTCGGGAGGCCGCTGGGCCCACGGGTCGGTCATCAGGTCCTTTTCGTCGAACAAGCCCCAGGGTGCGATCAGCGCCAGCCGGTGCACCGTATTCGGCCAGATCGCCGCGATTTCGGCGGCAAAGGATCCGCCAACCGAGCTGCCGACGAGATCAGCGCCCTCTAACCCCGCCTTCTGAAGCAGCTGGCGCACCGCCAGCACCCAGTCGAGATGGCTGTCGAGCACGGTGTGGCCGCGGTCACCGCCCGGGAAACCCGGCAATGACGGCACGATCACCGTGCGCTCGCGCGCCAGCGCATCAAGGAACGGAATCCACCGCGGCAACCCGCCAAAGCCGGCGAGAAAGCCGAGCTTCGGGCCCTCGCCCTTCTTCCACACGCGGCAGGAAAAGCCGTTGATTTCGACCGACAGCGCCTCTGCTTCGCTCACAACCGCCCCCTGATGCACACGCCGTCATCCCCGCGAAAGCGGGGATCCAGGAGCAACCGACACGGCATCCCACATCCCTGGGCCCCCGCTTTCGCGGGGGCGACGAGCAGGAATCTCATCACCTCTCCCTATTCACTCCGCGGCCATCGCGGCTGGCCGGAACGGGGTTAATGTCGCGCGCGCGTCGCGCGCCATCGGCTGCGGCCACCAGCGGTCTTCCCATTCGGAGAACAGATCGGTCAGCTGCGGCATGACCTTCTCGGCGAAGAGCTTGGTGTTGTACATCGCCAGGTCTTTGCCCATGTTGCCGAATTGCATCAGCAGCATCAGATGGCCGACATTGAGATTGGTCGCGACTTCCCGCAGCTGCGCGGCGACCTCGTCCGACGACCCGATGATCACATAGCCCTTCTCGACGATCGCGTCCATTTCGCGGGCCAAAGTGTCGAACCGGCGCATCCGAGCGACCTGCGCGACCTGACCGACGACCCCGGCTCGCTGCGTTGCCTCGCTAGTATAGCCAGGCGCGCCGGCGAAACGCGGATCGACGTGGAGGCAGCGGCCATAGAAATACTCAGCCGGCTCGCGATAGAGGCGGTATGCCTCCTCCCGGGTCTCGGCGACGCCGACGAATTGCAGAAAGCCGGCGCGATACGGGTTTCGGTCCTTGCCGAGCCGGTCCATCTCCTTCCAGAAGCCGTCCATCGTCGCCTGGCCAGCCTGGTAGCCGAAATAGGACAGGTAGGCGTAAACATGGTCGGTTTCGGCGCACCAGCGCCAAGTCTCGACCGAGCCGCCGCCGGGGATCCAGATCGGCGGATGCGGCTTCTGCACCGGCCGCGGCCAGATGTTGACATAGCGCTGCTGGTTGAACCGGCCGTTGAACGCGAAAGTGTCCAGCTCGGTCCATGCCCGCAGCACCAGGTCATGGGCCTCGTAATACCGCTCGCGCAGCATGCTCGGGTTCTGGCCATAGGCAAAGCAAGTGTCCATCGGGGTGCCGACGGGAAATCCGGCGATCAGCCGCCCACCTGAAATTACGTCGATCATCGCGAATTCTTCGGCGACCCGGGTCGGCGGGTTGTAGAGCGCCAGCGAGTTGCCCATCACGCACAGCGCCACATCGCTGGTGCGCCGTGCCAGCCCGGAGGCAATCAAATTGGGCGACGGCATCAGCCCGTAGCCGTTCGAGTGGTGTTCGTTGACGCAGACCGCATCAAACCCGCATTCGGCGGCGAATTCGAGCTCATCCATGAAGTCGTTGTACATGTGATGGGCGCGCCGCGGGTCGAACAGCGAGGAGTGAATATCGACCCATACCGAGGGGTTCTTCTCTCGAAAGTCGTCGGGCAACTCGGTATAGGGCATCAGGTGAAACCACATCAGCTTCATGGCTCTATGTCCTCGGGGGCGATCACCGCAGACTGACCGGGAGCGGAGTGCGCGTCAAGCCCGAACCAAACGCTTGGTAGGTAGAACGCGAAATTGCAGTGCGTAATGTGTGATAGTTAAAATAGGAGCGGCTCGGGAGGTTGGCGCGAAGAGCTTTGAAGGAAAGATTGCCGTTGTCACTGGCGGCGCCGGCATGGGGCGTGAGCTGGCGCTTCAACTGGTAGCTATGGGCTGCGACGTCGCGCTCTGCGATATGTTTCCCGAGACGATGGCCGAAACCAAGCGGCTTTGCCTGTCGCAGGCGCGGCAAGGCGCGCGCGTGTCGACGTTCCTCGCCGATGTCTCGATAGAAGATCAAGTGCTGGCATTCGCCGAGGCCGTTACGCGTGATCTCGACACCGATCATATCGATCTTCTGTTTAACAATGCCGGAATTGGCGGCGGCGGAAGCTTTGTCGATGGCAGCCGCGCGGAATGGGAGAAGACTTTCAGCATCTGCTGGCATGGTGTCTATTATTGCACGCGGGCTTTCCTGCCGTTGCTGAGGAACGCGGAAGAAGGCCACATCGTCAACACCAGCAGCGTGAACGGCTTCTGGGCTTCGTTGGGTCCGGCCCGTCCGCACACCGCATACAGCGCAGCAAAGTTCGCGGTAAAGGGCTTTAGCGAAGCTCTGATGACCGACCTCTCATTAAATGCGCCACACATCAAGTGTTCAGTCGTCATGCCCGGACGCATCGGCACCGACATCAGCGGGAATTCACGGAAAATTCTCAGAGGCAGCGAGGCGGCGATCGACATATCGGCGATGCGCAAATGTTCGCGGCGCAGGGCATCGACGTCACTGGCTATTCCGACGATCAGATCCGGGCACGAGTGGCGGAAATGGAAAAACGCATCCGTGAGGGCGCGCCCACGACTGCTGCCGAAGCAGCCACCATCATCCTTGATGGCGTAAAGGCAGAGAAGTGGCGCATCCTCGTCGGCAAGGATGCTGAATTTCTCGACGATCGGGTCCGCGCTGCGCCCGAGGATGCCTATAGCCCGGCTGTCTATGAGGCGTTAAGTAAAATCACTGGCGGGCGTCCGCGGCGGCGCCCTCGTCATCATTTGGCCGCCGCCGATGTCCACGGTCTCCGTCTCGATGCCGGCACCCAGCGCCAGATAGAGCCACGCGATCACGACCACGCCGGCGAGGTCGGCCAGCGCAACCTCGCGGTCGTGACGCGACAGTGAGTAAAGCAGCTCCCCGGCAAAGCCGGAAATCAGCACTAACCCATGACCCCCCTGTTGCTGATATGAAGGTGGGCGAACTGGCCGTAGCTGTCCTTTAGGTCGAGCTCGATGGGACCAGCGCACCTTGTCGTTCCGCTACCGATCTCCGCGATGCGGTACTCGAAACCGTCCGGCAGGTCGATGCGAACCCGATGTTCGGCGCCGGTGACCGGATTGCGGATCGGCTCGCCTGACATCTGGAGGAGACCGGGTATCTCAAGATGCGCTCGCCGCGCTTCGACGTCGACGTCAAACGTGATTGGCTTGAACAGCGTCTCCAGTTTCGTCGGGCACATCGCGCCAAGCACCCACCAGATCGTAGCCATCTCTTCGGTCTCCCGGCCCGACAGGATCGTCTCGAGCGCATCGCGCTGCCGGGCATCGGCCCTTTCATCGATGACCAGCTGCATCGTACCGTTGCCCTCGTGAAGCGCCCCAGGAGTGGCAGCAAGTAGTGCCGCCCGCAAGCCATCGAGCCGGACCTCGGCGAAATGGCCTTCGTCAATCTGAATACCGAACACGCCGCGGCAATTGCCATGGGTAGGCAGCGCGTTGAACTGGCACGGGCAGCCGTACGAGCAGTTACAGTTGGCGAACTCCGAGCCTTTGATGACCCATTCCGTCGATGCCATGTTCTCCTCCCTATTTTATTGGGAGGAAGGTATCGCGGCGCGCGATGTAGGTCGAGAACATTGGCGCCGTGTTGCAAATCGGAGAAAATGTCATGAGTGACGAACTGCCGACCGCCGCCCGCGTGAGCGATCCCGGTATCCGCGCGCTCTATCGGCTGGAGAACCGATGGCAGGCCTGGCTCGATGTCGAGGCGGCGCTCGCCAAGGCGCAGCAGGAGCTGGGGATCATCCCGAAGGGCGCCGCCGAGGCGATCGGGCGTGCCGCGCACCTCGAATTGCTTGACCGTGCGCGCATCGACGAAGGGTTCGCCCGCACGGGCCATACGATCGTACCGTTGGTTTGGGAACTGAGCCGTGTCACCGGCGAACCTCATGGCGGCTGGGTGCATTGGGGCGCGACGACGCAGAACATTACGCAGACCGGCGACTTGCTGGTACTGCGCCAGGCGCACCGGATCTTATTGGGGTTGATCGGTCAGGCGCTATCGGCGATGGCCGATCTCGCCGAGCGCGGCGCCGAGATGCCGATCGCCGGGCGCACGCACGGGCAACACGCGCTGCCCGCGACCTTCGGCTACAAGCCGGCGGTGTGGATCGACGAGATGATCCGCCACGTCGAACGCTTGCGCCAGGCCGCGCCCCGCCTCTTCGTGGCGATGCTGGGTGGCGGCGCCGGCACCTTTGCTTCGCTCGGTGCGCAAGGCCCGGCGGTGCAGGCGGGCATGGGGAAACACCTCGGCATGCTGCCGATGCGCGTGCCGTCGCGCACCCTGGGCGATCACCTTGCCGAGAACATCTGTCTCTTCGGCCTCTTGGCCGCAACCTGTAGCAAAATCGCGCGCGAAATCTACACTCTGATGAAGACCGAGTTTGGCGAAGTCGAGGAGCCGGTGCCGCCTGGCACGGTTGGCAGCTCGACAATGCCGCAAAAGCGCAATCCGAAGCTCTGCCAAGACATCATCGCCGCCGCGGCCGAGGTCCGCGCCAGCGTGCCCTTGGCATTGGAGGCGATGCAGACCGAGCACGAGGCCGACCGCACGACGAGCCTGATCATGGAGGCCGCCGAAGCGCGCGCCGCGATCGCCTTGGGCGACGGATTGAGCCGTCTCGTCGAGGTCCTAAAGGGCTTGCGGCTCGATCCTGCCCGCATGCGCCAGAACCTCGATCTCGGCGGCGGGCTGATCATGGCGGAAGCGGTCATGCTCAATCTCGGCGCTACGATCGGCCGCCAGCACGCGCACGACGTCGTCTACGACGCTGCGCAGGCGGCCTTTGTCGAAACCCGGTCGTTCGCCGAGCTCTTGGCGGCCGACCCTCGCGTGACGGCGCATCTCGATGCAAAGGCGATCGCGGCGCTGCTCGACCCGACCGCCTATACGGGCCTCTGCGCCGAGATGGCGCGCGACGCCGCCATTCGCGCCCGCACCACCGCTGCCGAGACCGCCCGGCAAGAGGTCTAGAACGCGGCGAGCCGTTCCTGGAAGATCTTGCGATCCCCGCTCGCCGTCCGGCGGAACCCACTAGGCGACACGCCGGCGGCCCGATGGAAGGTGCGCACGAAATTGGAGAGGTCGGCGAACCCGACATCGAAGGCGATGTCGGTCACCGATTGTGTGCTGTCGGCCAACCGGCGCGCCGCATGGCGCAAACGCGAGCGGACGAGGTATTGGTGCGGGGTCACGCCGAGAACTTCTTTGAAGAGCCGCAGAAAATGGAACGAGCTGAGCCCGGCCACAGCGGCCGCGCCGTCGAGATCGATCGGCTCATGCGAGTTCGCGTCGATCCACAGAGCCGTTTCGACCATGCGCTGACGATCCCGCGCCGCCACCGCGAGCGGATTTTGTTTCCGCCCGCCGACGATTTCGGCAGAGCGGGCGGTGAACAGCATTCCGAGTTCATCGAGCCCGAGGGTGCGGCGGCCTTCGGCTGCGGCCTGCGCCAACTCTCCCAATACCATCAGCTCGGCAAGCGGCGGTATGCCGCCGGTCAGCCAGAACTCCTTAGCGATGCCGAGCGCGTCGACGAGGCTTGGCGACAGGTCGAACGACAGACACTCGTCGCCGCAGCAATACTCGTGCGTACACATGTACTCGTCGCCAGGGTTGCCGACGAGGATCGAACCCGCCACGAGCTCGAACGACTGGCCGCGAGCGTGATAGCCGAAGCTGCCCTTGCGCACATAAGACACGGTAAAGCGGTCATGCAACTCGGCGAACGGCTTGTCGGCCGGTCCGGCATTGCACCGGTAATCGAAGACCGAGATCGATCCGCCCTGCAGCAGCAGACTAGCCATCGGAAAATCTCCTGCCTCTCGGGCCGGACAGCATGTACGGGTCGGCGAAGCTTGTTAACTTCCTTCGGTGGGCAAGCCGTCGGCGATTAATATGTGGCGCAGATTGGGCCTTGGGGAATGACGGCATGACCGCGCAGCAAATTCTCACCGTCTACATCGACTATAAGAGTCCTTACGCCTATCTCGCCAAGGACTTCGTCTACGAGCTGGAGCGGGATTTCTCTGTCCGCGTCGATTGGCTTCCTTATACGCTCGACATTCCGAGCTTTCTCGGGTCCGCCCGGCTCGACGACAATGGCCGGGTGATCGAAGAAGAGCGCAATGCCCATCAATGGCGCCGGGTGCGCTACAGCTACATGGATTGCCGCCGCCAAGCCCGCAAGCGCGGGCTCGTTATCCGCGGCCCGCTAAAGATCTGGGATTCAACAATCGCCTCGTGCGGCATGCTTTACGCCAAATCTCACGGCGATGTGGTGTTCCGCCGTTATCACGATACCGTGTTCGAGCGCTTCTGGAAGCGTGAGCTCGATATCGAGGAACCCGATGTCGTCGGCGCCGTGTTGGCGGAAGCGGGCGCGGATATTGCGAAATTTCCCGCCTATCTCGCGGGGCAAGGGCGAAAAGAGCTCGAAAATATCTGCCGTGCTGCGGAAGCTATAGGGGTATTTGGCGTACCGACCTTTGTTCTCGACGGTGAGCTATTTTGGGGCCGAGAGCATTTGCCCGACATCCGCGAAATACTTCGGCCAACGGCGTAAGAGGTCCGCCTATCGGGGCACTCGCTCGGAACTGCAGAAATAGACGATCGCGCTCGCCGTGGCGAGCAGCACGACCGCCTGACCTCCCAACCGCGGCACGGCGAAACTCATGATAACGCAAAATATGCCGTATCCGCCGAGAAACGCCGACAACAGTCGCAGCGCAAGTCGGGACAAAGCGAAGCCCAGCATCGAAAACCACCTCTATAGTAAGCAATGATACATTCAACTGTTCACGACGGGCAACGCATCTTGCATCTGTAAACAGTTGCGGATAATCAGCCAGCCCACGACGATGTCGGCTGCAAAAGCGAGCAGCAGCGGCGCGGTGGTCACACCAAACATCGTGATCAATGCGTCGACCACGACAAACCACCCAAGTACGCTCCAGAGCCGCCGCAATTAACTCTCCCCATCCGATCTACTAAAGTTATACTCGGATTCGGTTGGTTTTTCCCGCACATTGATAGTTAAATTCCCTAAAAAGCGAGCGAAAGCTTCATGATCCCCATGCGGGAAGCAAAAGTTGGCGATAAGCTGGCTTGGCGCCGTTTGAGACGGCAGTAGACTGCTCAGCCGAGGTAGGAGCCGCCGTTGACGTGCAAAGTCTGGCCGGTCACGAATCCCGCATTGTCCGAGGCCAGAAACACGGCTGCTCGGGCGATTTCCTCCGGACGAGCCATGCGCCCGAGCGGAATCGCGCGCGCCGCTTCAACGAGTTCCTCCTCGCTGCTGCCGTAACGCGGCTGGGCCGTATCCGTCAGCCCGGGCGCGATTGCATTGACCCTGATCCGGTACGGCGCCAGTTCCACCGCCATCGCCCGCGTCATCGACAAGACACCGCCCTTGCTTGCAACGTAATGCACGCCCCGCGGAGAACTGCGGAATGCCGCGCCCGAGGTCAGGTTGATGATCACTCCGGGCCTTTTGGCGCTCACCATCTCCTTTGCAATGGCCTGCGCACAAAAACACGCGCCCTTCAGGTTGACGTCCAGAACATAGTCCCAGTCGCCCTCGGTCATCTCAAGAAATGGCACGCGCGGGAACACGCCGGCATTGTTGATCAGAACGTCGATCGGCCCGAGCTCTTGCTCGACGCCCGAGACCATTGCCCGCGTTTGTTCGATCCGTGCGATGTCCGCCTTGACCAGCATGACGCGGCGTCCGTGGCCGCGGACTTCATCGCCAGCGCGTTCCGCGGCAGCCTCGTCATCCAGCCAATTGATCGCGACATCGGCGCCGGCCGCGGCGAACTCCACCGCCATGGCGCGACCGATTCCCTGCTGCGCGCCCGTGACCAGGACGATCTTGCCGGCGCATTCCATGCTTTAGCCTCCAGTAGCCCCGCACCCGCAATGGGAGGGTAAGGGCTTCTCCGCCGCTCAGCCCGCAACCAATGCCGGGCGGCGGCCGCGGAATGGGGTCGCCTTCTCGAAAGCGTCAGCGACGCGGAGCAAAGTCGGTTCCTGAAACGGCTTGCCGACAAGCTGAATAGCTACCGGTAAGTCCCCGGCCCCAAAGCCGGCGCATACCGAAATTGCCGGGTAGCCGGCCACATTGAAGGGCATCGTAAAGTTGGGGGCGGCGAAGAGATCCCATTTCGGCACGGCGTCGATCTTTGCCGCCTCCGCCGGTTGGGTCGCGGTCAGCACCACGTCAAGCCCCTTCACCGCCGCTTGCAATTCGGCGCGCAGCTCACGGCGCCGCCGCACCGCCTGGACATAATCCACCCCGGAGACGAAAGCGCCGAGCATCAGCCGGCCGCGCACCCGCTCGCTGAAATCGCCCAGCCGGGTGCGCGCCCATTCCTCGTACGCCGCAGCCCGCTCGGTGATCGAAATGAGCGACCCGCAAGCCAGCCAATCCTGCAGGGGTGACAGCTGCACTTCGCGGATCTCTGCGCCGAGATCGCGCAACGTGGCGATCGCCGCGGTGATGCCGCGTTGCGTGCCCTCGCTGACCTTATGGTCGGTCTCGTGGAAATGGTGGATGACGCCGATCCGCAGCCCGGTGATCCCGCTGCCGAGCTGGGCAGTATAGTTCGGGATGAGGCGCGAGGCGCTCGCCGGATCGCGCGGGTCGTGACCGGCCAGGGCCTGCAACATCAGCGCGCAGTCCTCGGCGGTCCAAGCCATTGGGCCGATATGGTCGAGGCTGAACGCCGCGGGCGCGACACCGGCGCGGCTGACAACACCGTAGGTCGGCTTGATGCCGGCGATGCCGCACAAGGCGGCAGGCCCGCGGATCGAGCCGCCGGTGTCGGTGCCGATCCCGCCGAGGATCAGCCCCGCCGCCACGCCAGAGCCGGTACCGCTGCTGCTGCCCGCGGTGAAGTGCTCGGTATTCCACGGGTTGCGCGCCGGCGGCGCGGGCAGATCGAAGGACGGGCCACCATCGGCGAATTCATGAGTAGTCGTCTTGCCCATCAGCACCGTCCCAGCCGCGGCGAGCTTCTCGGCGCAGGTGGCATCGGTATCTGGGATATTGTCCTGCAGCAGCTTCGACTGGCAGGTTGTCGGAATGCCTTTGGTGTCCACGATGTCCTTGAGGCCGATCGGGATGCCGTGTAGCGGCCCTTTTGGCCCGTACCTCATGATCGCGGTCTCGGCGGCGCGCGCCTCGGTCAATGCCCGCTCCTCGGTCAGGCGGACAAAGGCGTGCAGCTGTCCGTCGAGAGCATGGACGCGCTCGAGGCAGGCGCGGGTCAGCTCGACCGGGGAGAGGCGCTTTTCCGCAATCAGCCGGGCGGCCTCGGCAATCGTTGGAATTGCTTCGGTCATGCCAGGTCTTCTTCGGTGAAGTTGTAGACGTGGGCCAGCTCGGCCATATGTCCCCGCGGCTTCCGTACTCGCTCGGCCATCTCGGCGATGCCGGCATAGACCGTCATCAGCTCGGCCTTTTGCTCATCGGTCAGGCGAAGCCCGGCCCGCGCGAGCAGAAATTCGAAGGCCTCGTCTTTGATTTCGGGCATCAGCCGGTTCTCCTTGTTGCGACTAACAACGATAGCAGACCCGGGTTAGGCGGCGAGCTGCAATTTTTGGCGCACCATATCGGCAGCCCGTTCGCCGATCATGATCGTCGCGGCGTTCGTGTTGCCGGAGACGACAGTCGGCATGATCGAAGCATCGGCGACCCGCAGGCGCTCGACCCCGTGCACGCGGAGCTCCGGATCGACAACCGCCATGGCGTCACTTCCCATTTTGCAGGTGCTGGTCGGATGGTAAACCGTGCCACCGCGCTGGCGGGCGAAATCCAGCAGCTGCTCATCTGTCTGCACGGTGGCGCCAGGCAGAAATTCCGACTCGATAAAGTGCTGCAGATGCGGGTTCGCCAATAGCCGGCGGCAGAGCTTGAGCCCGGCGACGATCGTGCGCTGGTCGGTCTCGGTCGCTAGGTAATTCGGATAAACGGCGGGCGGGTCGGCAGCGGCGGCCGATTTCAATTTGATCTGGCCGCGGCTTTCCGGACGCAGCTGATAGGCGATCATGGTAAATCCCGAGAACGGGTGCAATCCGTCTTGCGGGCGATCGGCGCTGAACGGTGTGATCGAGCATTTGATGTCGGGCGAGGCGAGCTCGGGGCGGGTGCGCGCGAACAGCGCGGCCGGCGAGGTCGCCATCGCCAGTGGCCCGGTTTTGAACATCATGTATTGCAGCCCGACTGTCAGCTTACGGACATTGCTCTGCATCACATCGTTGACGGTGATCGGCAATCGGCATTTGAGCTTGATCGGCGCCGAATAGTGGTCTTGCAGGCTCTGCCCGACGCCCGGCAAATGATGGACCACCGGAATACCGAGCTCGCTCAGATGCTCTTGCGGGCCAATGCCGGACAGCATCAACAACTGCGGCGAGTTGACGGCGCCGCCGCACAAAATCACTTCGCTCCCCGCACAGCCAGTAATAACCCGACCGTCCTGCCGGAATGTGACGCCAGTGGCGCGACGGCCGTCGAAGTCGATCTTCTCGGTCAGCGCACCGGTCATGACCTGCAGATTGGGCCGCTGCATCGCCGGGCGCAGATAGCCGACCGCGGTCGAGCAACGCCGGCCGTTGCGCGTCGTCGTCTGGTGGTAGCCGACGCCTTCCTGGCTAGCGCCGTTGAAATCGTCATTGCGTACGAAACCCAACTCGATCGCACTCTGGATAAAGGCCTCGCAGATCGGGTGCCGATCGGGGACATCTGAGACGCAGAGCGGCCCGTCGGTCCCGTGAAAGGCGTCGGCGCCGCGCGTCTGATGCTCGGCGCTTTTGAAGTAGGGCAGCACGTCCTCGAACGACCAGCCAGTATTGCCGAGCTGTCGCCAATGCTCGAAATCCTCGGCTTGGCCGCGGATGTAGACCATGCCGTTGATCGAGGAAGAGCCTCCGAGCACCTTGCCACGCGGCCAGAACACGCGGCGATTGCTGGCCCCCGGATCAGGCTCGGTCTCGTAGCACCAATTCACCGAAGGATCGGCAAAGGTCTTGCCAAAGCCAAGCGGGATATGGATCCAGCGGTTGCTGTCCTCGCCGCCTGCCTCGAGGAGCAACACGCGGGCGGCCGGGTCCTCGCTGAGCCGCGCCGCAACAGCGCACCCGGCCGATCCTGCCCCGACCACGACGAAATCGGCCTCGATCTGGTTCTGTGATGTATTCATCTCTCAGTCTCTCTTTCCGAGAAACACCTGTAGCATAGTAGCCCCTCTCCCGCACCGCGGGAGAGGGGCTTGATTTGAGAGGACATACCGGAATGACCCAAACCGTTGCTCGCCTGCTGGCGCAAAGCCTCGAAGCGCATGATGTGGACCAGATCTATTGCGTGCCCGGGGAGAGCTATGTCGGGCTGACGAGCGCACTAATCGAACGCAACTCTATCCGCGTCATCGTCTGCCGCCACGAGGGCGGTGCTGGTTATATGGCGGTGGCGGACGGCCGGCTGCGGGATCGTGCCGGGGTGGCGATGGTGTCGCGCGGGCCCGGGCTGTCGAACGCGATGGTCTCGCTGCACTCGGCCTATCACGACGCGACGCCGGTTGTAATGCTGGTCGGGCAGGTCGAGCGCAAGGATTTCGGCCGGCTGGCATTACAGGAGCAGAACTATTCGCGCCTATTGTCCGACATCACGAAGCTGGTGATCGAAGTCAATGAGCCTGAACAGGCTTCGGAGGCGATTGCCCGCGCCTTTCATGCGGCGGAGAGCGGGACCCCGGGTCCCGTCGCGGTTATCCTGCCCGAGGACATCTTCGACGAGGAGACCGACGCCGAACTCGACCCGGCGCGGCCGCGCGTCGTCTCCGCGCCGCGGCCCAATGACCTCGACCGGTTGGCACTGATGCTCGAAGCGGCTCAGCGGCCGCTGGTCTTGGTGGGCGGCGCGCTATTGGCGGATGCGGTGCATGACAACACCGTCTTCGCCGATCTCAACCGGTTCTCCGAGGAATGGGTACTCCCGATCAATCCGACGCATCGCCGCCCGCAACTGTTCGACGCGACGCACCCGAATTTCGGCGGTTACATGGGAATCCGCGTGCCGCCAGCATTAATCGGCGAGATGAAGCGCGCCGATCTGATGGTGGCGCTGGGCGAGCGAATGACCGATACGGTCAGCCAATCCTACAGCTTCCCGACGGCACCGCAGCCGCAACTGTCCTTTGTCCACATCTGGCCGGACCCCAATGAAGTGGGTCGCGTCTGGCGGCCTGATCTCGGCATTCCCTGCAACCCGCACGAGGTCATCAAGGCCCTCTTGCGGCGCGGTGCGCCCGCCGACGCCGGCAAGCGCCGCGGCTGGGTCGACGGACTGCACACCATCCACCGTCAGCTCCTCTCCAAGGAATGGGAACCGACCAGTGATGGCGTCAATTTCGCGGCGATCGTCTGCGAGGTCGACAAGCATCTGGCACCGGACGCCACCGTCACGACCGACGCCGGCAATTTCGGCAGCTTTGTCCATCGCTATATCGGCTTTCGGCAAGGGCAGATCTTTCTCGCCTCGGTAGTAGGCGCCATGGGCTCGGGCATGCCAATGGCCGTCGCTGCGGCGTTGCGCCGGCCTGGCAAACAGGTGATCGCCTTTCTCGGCGACGGCGGGGCGCTGATGACGGGCAATGAGATCGCCACCGCCTGCCAATACGGTGCCAACCCGATCATGATCATCTCCGACAACGGCATGTACGGCACGATCGGCATGCATTCCTATGTCCGCTACCCTGAGCGCCCGTTCATGGCCGGCACCAGACTGACCAATCCGGATTTCGCTCAATGGGGCCGGTCGTTCGGCGCTGAGGGCGTTACGATCCGCCACGAAACCGAGGTCGCCGACGGCATCGCGCGTGCATTCGCGGTGAAGACGAAGCCTGTGGTTGTTCACTGCCTGACCTCGGCGATCCAGATGAGCGCCTGGCGCCGCTACACCCGTTCGGCAGCGCTGCCTTAGCCAAATGTCGGATGGCGCGATCCGGACGGTCGCCGTTATTGGATGCGGGATCGGTCGCACTCACATCGCCGAAGGCTACAGGAAGCACCCCGATAAGTTTCGGGTGCTCGCCTTGTGCGATGTCGACGAGCGGCGGCTCGCCAAGTTGGGAGATGAATTCTCAGTTCAACGACGAACTACAGCCTTCGATGAAGTGCTGAACATGGATGATGTCGACATTGTCGACATCTGCACGCCGCCGGCCCTCCACGTCGCGCAGATCCTTGCGGCACTCGCGATCGGCAAAGAAGTCGTCTGCGAGAAACCCTTAGCCGGCTCGCTCGCCGAAGTCGACAACGTCATTGCCGCTGAACAGCAGGCAACGGGACGTGTCATGCCCGTCTTTCAGTACCGCTTTGGCAACGGGTTGCAAAAGGCCAAGCGCATCATCGATATGGGCATTGCCGGCAGGCCCTATCTCGCTACCGTCGAGACAGCTTGGCGGCGCACGCCAGAGTATTACCAGACCCCGTGGCGAGGGCGGTTGGAGACCGAGCGCGGCGGCGTAATGCTGACGCACGCGATCCATTTGCACGACTTGATGACATATTTGATGGGTCCGGTCGCTTCGGTATTTGCGCGCACCGCGACGCGGGTCAATCCGATCGAGGTCGAGGACTGCGCGGTTGCGAGCCTTGTCATGCAGGGCGGCGCTCTCGCCTCGCTTTCTGCGACTCTCGGCTCACACAAGGAGATCAGCCGGCTGCGCTTGTGCTTCGAGCATGTGACGTTTGAAAGCGCGCTGGCGCCCTATTCACCCGGTGACGACCCGTGGGAGACCCTGCCGGCATCGCGCGAAGCCGCCGATCGCATTGCCGACGTACTGGCCGGCCATCTCTTCGTGCCGTCGCGGTTCGAGGGTTTGATGGGCGCCTACCACGCCGCGCTCACGACCGGCAGCATGCTCCCGGTGACCCTCGCCGACGCCCGCCGGTCACTGGAACTCGTCACCGCGCTCTATCATTCTGCGGTAACCGGTACTGCAGTCAGCCTGCCGATCGGGAGGGACCACCCGTCATATAGCGGCTGGTATTCTGGCGCAGGCGGGAATTGCCCTCACCCCGACCCTCTCCCCGCAAGCGGGGCGAGCGGGCGGTCCGCGCCAGCGGGAGGGTGAGGGATTGCGGAAAGCCGTCACGTGGTCCGAAATCAGCTACACTGCCGCCTCAAGAGGAGGTGGCATGGACGATACGGGTCGCAGGCCGGACGAAGCTGCCCGCGCTTTCTGGTCATGGCTCGCATTCTGGGTCCAGTTTCTGATACTCGGGCTCCTGGTAGTGGTCGGAGCGTTTGCCGCCAGCCGTCCCGAACGGCCCGGCGATTACACCTGCGGCATCCTGCTCAGTCTCGCGGCGATTGCGCTGGCCTTTCTGCGGCTCAAGCATCACTTCGATGGTGGCGACGCCGACTGGGGCAATTTCCTGCTCGTCGACAATCTATGGAACCTCGGGCTCGCGATCCCGCTATTCGCCGTCATCGGGCTCGCCGGTTTGTTTATCGCCCATGCCTGGGAGAGCGGCGCCATGCACGCGGCGGGTCTTGCGTTGTTCATCGCCAGTGGGGTGATCGTTTTTCTCGACATCAAGCGAGTCTTCGACCGTATGGATGATGAGCCGCATTGAGATGTCGACGGTGCTCTCCATCCAGTCTTGGGTCGCCTGCGGCAATGTCGGCAATACGGCCGCCTTGTTCCCGCTGCAACGCCTAGGTTTCGAAACCTGGTCGCTCAACACCGTCGCGTTCTCGAACCATACGGGCTACGGGAAATGGCGCGGCGATACCGTTCCGGCAGCCGAGATCGCGAGTTTGTTCGAGGGGATTGCGGAATTGGGCATCCTGTCGCGCTGCGATGCGGTGTTGTCGGGCTATCTCGGGGAGCCCGATGCCGGTGCGGTGTTGCTCGATATCGTCGCGCGGATCAAAGAGGCGAACCCGCGGGCTCTCTTTGCCTGCGACCCGGTCATGGGCGATATCGGGCCTGGTTGGTATGTTCGTGCCGGTGTCCCGGAATTCTACCGCGATCGTGCGATCGCGGTAGCGGACATCGTCACGCCGAACCGTTTCGAGCTCGAATGGCTGACCGGCCGCCGCATCGGCACCCTTGCGGAAGCGAGCGCAGCTGCTGCGGCCTTGCAGAAACAGGGGCCCGGCATCGTGCTCGTTACCAGCCTCGAACCGGCCTCTGACCGTGTCGCGGTCGTCGCAGCAGGACCCGGTGGCGTCTGGGGGGCCGAGACCCCACGCCTGCCGATCGAAGCGACGGGCTGTGGCGACGCCGTGGCCGCGCTGTTCCTCGGCTGGCTGCTCAAAGGAAAACCGCTGCCTGAGGCGCTTGCCGCGACAATTGCCGCGATTTACGGAGTCATCGAAGCGACCATGCGCTCGGCGGATGGCGAATTGGCGCTGGTCGCCGCACAGGACGAGCTCGTCTCACCCACCAGATCGGTTACGCTCAAGCAATTATAGGGAGCAGCGACGCGATGGAAACGCCAGGCAAGATCGCCGTCATCACCGGAGCCGGCAGCGGTATCGGCCGCGCATCGGCTCTCGCCCTAATTGAGGCGGAGTTCGCGGTGGTGCTCGCCGGCCGCCGCCGCGAGATGCTCGAGGAAACCGCCGCCTTAGCTAAAGCGCCACCGCCCCGCATATTGGTCGTGCCGACCGACGTTTCCGATCCGGCGGCGGTCGCCATGCTGTTCGATGCAGTCAGACGGACCTACGGACGCATCGACCTGTTGTTCAACAATGCCGGCATCAGCACCCGCGGCATTCCATTCGAAGACCTGACCTATGAGCAATGGACGAATGTCGTCGCCGTCAACCTGACCGGCTCGTTCCTGTGCGCGCAGCACGCTTTCCGCATGATGAAGGAGCAGCAGCCGCAAGGCGGGCGCATCATCAACAACGGCTCGGTTTCGGCCCATGTGCCGCGACGCCACTCCACCCCCTATGTCGCGACCAAGCACGCGTTGACCGGGCTGACCCGGTCCTTGGCGCTCGACGGGCGCAACTACAACATCGCCTGCGGCCAGATCGACATCGGCAACGCCGCCACCACCCGCAACGAGGACACTGCGCGCGGCCGGTTACAGGCCACCGGCAGGGTCGAGGCCGAGCCCCGCATGGATGTCGAGCATGTGGCGCGCGGCGTCGTCTACATGGCCACCTTGCCGCTTGAGGCAAACGTCCAGTTCATGACCGTGATGGCGACGAAGATGCCCTATATCGGCCGCGGCTGAGCACATCGATTCGCATTCCAGCTTAGTGCTGCAGTCGCGCCGAGCTGCACCGGCGGCGTAGGCTTGGCAAAATCTGGCAATTTCAGCGCCGAATAAAACCTGAATTGCCTAGAAAATAGTCAGTATTGCCCACTCCGCGTGGCGAGCGTTGACATGCGTGGAAATCCAGAAGTAGCACGGGAACTAATGGGCAGTCGCGCAACTAAGCGGTTTATCGCGTGGGTCCAGAGGTGGTACGGCGTTTGCTTCGCGCTTGTGTGGGAATACCTAGCGGCTGCGGTCCGTGAGGTGCCAAGCTCAATCACGCGTGCATGATGCCGCGGAATAATAGTTCGAGGGGCCTTTCGCGATGAAGAAGATCAACAATAATCTCCTCCCAGCGCCGCCTTCGCTTGGGTCCTACTCGGCATCGGGTCCGCAGGGGCCGACGAGGCCGCTCCAGCTCCGCAAACCGGCGAGCAGCCGCCCGCGGCCGAGCAGCCGGCAGCGCCGACGGCGCTGACGACACCGACTCTGACCGGACCAATCGCCGGCAACCCGAATCCGATCAACTTCGACCTCGGACCGCTCGGCCCGGTGTATTTGACAACTGTCGTCAGCGGTCTTGGGCTATGGCAGAACAATGTTGCTCCTGGCGACCAACATTCGCTCGCCAGTTTGACCAACGGCCAGTTCATCTTTCAAAAGACCGACGGACTCTTCCAGTACTATGTTCAGGCGGGAGCCTATACGATACCGTCCCTCGGTACACCCTATGTCAATACACAGAAGGCAACCGGTGATTTCTTCACCGCTTTGCCGGTCGCGAACCTGAAGATCGCACCGAATGACGCGTTCAATATCCAAGGCGGCAAATTGCCCACACTGATCGGGGCGGAATATACTTTTACATTCCAGAACATGAACATCGAGCGCGGCCTCCTGTGGAACCAGGAACCGGCAATAAGCCGTGGCGCCCAGGTGAATTATACCATGGATCCCCTCGCCTTTTCGTTTTCTTGGAATGACGGCTTTTACTCGGACCGGTTCACTTGGCTTTCCGGCTCCGCTACTTACACCTTCGACAAGGAAAACACGTTTGAATTAGTTGCCGGCGGCAACTACGCGCATACCACTAAAGCGACCCTGGCGACGCCGCTATTCCAGAATAACGAAACGATATTTAACGCCATCTATACTTACAACTCTGCGCCATGGACCATCACGCCCTATTTCCAGTACACCCACGTCCCGGCCAATTCGACGATCGGGGCGTTCACCGCCGCATCGACCTATGGCGGGGCTATATTGGCCAATTACTCCTTCGCCGAGGATTCGCCTCTCTCGGGCTTTAGCCTGCCCATTCGCTTCGAGTACATCGGCAGCACAGGCACCCTGGCCAATGGCGCGCCAAATCTGCTGTACGGTCCCGGCAGCAATGCGTGGTCGATCACCTTGACGCCGACCTACCAATATAAGGTCTTTTTTGCACGAGCCGAGGTCTCACATGTAGGGACAAGCAGCACCACATCGGGATTGGTGTTCGGCCCAACCGGCACAAATACGACGCAAACCCGCTTCATGTTCGAAGCGGGTGTTCTGTTCTGAGACCGACCTCCTAGTGTTACTAACTTAACACTTCGTACCGTGGAACCCTCACCCGCCTCCCCTGGACTACGGTCCGGGAGTCGGCACCCTCTCCCGCGATGTGGGTGAGGGGTCGTAAGATGTGCGCGCTCAAACCCTCTCCTGCATCGAGCCGGCGCTCCTCTCACTGCTCGCAGTGGGCCTCCGGCGGTAGAACAGCGGTTCGTTGGTATAGGCAACGTGCCCGGCGAGCACACGATTGCAAAGTATCGCCGCCGGTCATCGCCTCACCGTCTCATTGTTCCTCGATCAGCACCCGCTGATGGCCGTTGCCCAGGATTGTGGCATCGACAACCACGCAATTGCCATAATCGCATTATACTCTTACGGCATCCAGCGCCTCTGAGTGGGCGTGAAATCATTGAACGGAGTTGGTGATGCCTGATCTCGACCTGATAAAACAGGCGGAACAGGGGCGCGCGGGACCGGCGCCGGCAGTTTGCCAGGGGCAGATCTCGGCTGCTTGGGGTGACAGATCGGCCTCTACGGGGCCATATACCGGCAACGGAACAGTTGGATGAAAGGCCCCGCGTGCGCCCTCTCGTCATCTTCGACTGCGATGGGGTACTGATCGACAGCGAGGTCATCTTCGGGCGGGTGCTCGGCGAGTGCCTGATCGCTGCGGATTTTCCGACGACGATCGAAGAGGCCATGGCTCTCGGTATTGGCAAGAACCGCCTCACTCTGACTGCCGCAGTCGAGAGCCAGTTCGGGCGCTCTCTACCCGAGGGCTTCTTCGAAGCGATGCGCGCACGGGTCGACATAGCCTTCGAGCGCGAGCTGCGGCCGATCCCGGGGATCGAGGCACTTCTCGCCGCGCTCCCGGCGGCGCGCTGCGTCGCCTCGAACAGCCATCTCGAACGTGTACGCCACGCGCTTTCGGTGACTCGGCTGCTGCGGCTGTTCGATCCACACGTCTTCAGCGCCTCGCAGGTGGCGCACGGCAAGCCTGCCCCCGACCTCTTTCTCTTTGCCGCTCAGCAGCTCGATACACCACCCGAGGTCTGTGTCGTGGTCGAAGACAGTATTGCCGGTGTCGAGGCCGCAACAGCGGCCGGCATGCCGGTCGTCGGCTTTTGCGGCGGCAGCCATTGCCCGGGCGACCATGCCGAGCGGCTCGTTGCGGCGGGATGCTTGCACGTCTTTGCGCGCATGCCTGATCTGGCAGCCTTTCTTTGCGAGGACTGATGCGAATAATTCAGATCACGGACACGCATCTGAGCCCCGGTAAATCGCATTTCGCTGACAACTGGGCGCCGCTCGCGGCGTGGATCGCCGATCAGCGAGCCGATCTCGTCATCCACACCGGCGACGTCACGGTTGATGGTGCCGATGTCGAGGAAGACCTGCGATACGCCGCCGAGCTGATGCGCCACCTCAACGTTCCGTTTCGCGCTGTTCCCGGCAATCATGATGTCGGTGATGCCGGGCACCCCCGTCAGCCGGTGAACTCCGAGCGGCTGGCGCGGTGGCGCGCGCATTTCGGCCCGGACTGGTGGTGTGAGGACCTCGAAGACTATCGGCTGGCTGGTCTCGACGCGATGCTGCTGGGCAGCGGTCACCCCGAGGAGGCTGCCCAGACGGCCTGGCTCGAGACGGTCATGTCGAGAGCGGATGGCCGGCGCATCGCCTGGTTTCTCCATCGACCGCTCTTTCTCGACAGCCCCGCAGAAGGGGACACCGGATATTGGTCGGTAAAGCCTCAGCCGCGCGCTCGACTCCTGGAGCTGGCGAGGCGCAATTCCGTGGCACTCATCGCCAGCGGCCATCTGCACAAGTCGCACCGGATGACACATCAGGGCGCCTGCTACGTCTGGGCGCCGGCTTCCAGTTTTCTCGTCGGTCCGGAAATCCAGCCGCCCATGCCGGGGGAAAAGCGGCTGGGCGCGGTGCTCTACGACGTCGGCGGCGCGGCGCTCGACGTCAAGATCTGTGCGGTTCCCGGTCTTTCGGTCTACTGGATCGACGACGTGATCCACGAGGTTTATCCGCGACCTCCGACCAACTGATCAGACGCGACGATTTCTTCGATTGCACCCCCCGACAGCCGAAAGATTTTGTCCTGCGGGACGGGCAGCGTCAGCGCAGTCGCGCGAGGCAGTCTCGCATATAGCCCGCGTGCCACACGGCTGACGATTCCGTGCGTTACGGCGACCAGGAAGCGCGCTTCAGCCGCCTCGTTGAGCCATTCGCCAACGCGCGCGGCGAAGGCCTCGTAAGTGTCTCCCTCAGGCGCTCGAAAATACCATTCGTGGCGGCCATCGCCATCGAAGACCCCCGGGAAACGCAGTTCGAGCTCATGATAGGTCAGTCCATCCCAGGAGCCGACCGAGATTTCGCGGAGCCGATCGTCAATGACCAATTCCAGCCCAGCGCCAAGGTGATCGCTGATGATCTCAGCGGTTCGCCGCGCCCGGCCCAGTGGACTGGCGACGATCCGGATGGATGAAGCGTCGGGCAGTCGCCCGATCAGCTGCCCGATGGCATTCGCCTGCGCCATGCCGCGGTCGGTCAACGGCGAGTCGAAGCGGCCCTGAATTCGCCGCCCCAGATTCCATTCGGTTTCACCGTGGCGGACCAGCAGGATGCAGCCGCTCATGGCCCCAGTGCTGGCCGTCGCAGCCGGTAAAGGACATGGCAGCGTAACGGATGCCCCCGGGGCAGGCGCGGATGCTCGAAGTCAAAATCTTCGGTCGGGTCGTGGGTCATGCCAAGCTTTTCCATAACCCGCCGCGACGCCTGGTTCGCCGGTACTGTGAAGGCGACGATCTCGCCCAAACCGAGACGGCCGAAGCCGTCATCGATAGCTGCGCGCGCGGCTTCATAGGCATAGCCGTTGCCCCAATAGGGACGCGCCAACCTCCAAGCGGCCTCGACCGCCGGCGCAAACGGCAACGCGAAGCGTACATTGCTGAGGCCCACAACGCCAATAAACGGCGCGTCGCCCGGAAGCTCGACGACCCACTGACCAAAACCGCGCTCGAGCCAATGCGCGCGAGCCGCCGCGACCCACGCGTCCATGGCCGCGCGGTCGGCAAAGGGCACGAGATATTGCATGACAGCGTGATCGGCAGACATCTCCGCGAACGGCTCCGCATCCCCCTCGCACCATTCGCGCAATACCAGGCGCGGGGTGCGCAACGAGACACCCACGGCTACTTCTTCCTGCCGAGGCCGGCCATTTGCGAGAGGAACATCTCCTGCAGCTGCTCAAAACCTTTGAGGGTTGCCGGCAGCCAGGTTTTCAGCATCGCCTCCGGGTCCATCGCCTTGAGCGTTGTTCGCAATCGCTCCTCGACCTCCGGCAGCAGAGCCTCCTGCAACGGCTTTACGTCCGGCAGACCGAAAAAGGCGCGTGCCTCCTCCGGTGTGCACTCGATGTCCACCTTGAACTTCATTGCGGCCGCTCCTCCTGTTAGAAGTGGATTTTGATCCAATCTGTGCGAAGAAGCACCAGCTCACAGGGAAATTTCACGTAGTCTCGAGACCATGCCAGTCGAAATCCCGTTCCACCGCGACTTCTCATTCGAATATGGTCGGCTCGAGCCGGTCGCACCGATGATCCGCCGGATTGTGGCGCGCAATCCGAGCCCCTTTACCTTCAAGGGTACCGGTACCTACGTCGTTGGCAATGGCGAGGTGGCGGTGATCGATCCCGGACCCGACCTCGCCGAGCATATCCAGGCGCTGTTGGCTGGCCTGGCGGGCGAGCGGGTGACCCATATTCTGATTACCCACACTCACCGCGACCATTCGCCAGCGGCGCGACCGCTGAAGGATGCAACCGGCGCCCCGACCTATGGGTTCGGGCCACATGCCGGCGGCAAACGCGGCGACCCCGCCGTCGAGGAGGGTGGCGATTGGGATTTTGTTCCCGACGTCACCTTGCGTGATGGCGATGAAGTCGCCGGAAATGGATGGCGTTTTGAGGCAGTCCACACTCCGGGGCATACCTCGAATCACCTGTGTTTCGCCTTACCCGACAGCGGCGTGTTGTTCAGCGGCGATCACGTCATGGGATGGTCGACCAGCGTGATCGCGCCACCGGACGGCGACATGGCCGCCTATCTCGCCTCGCTCGACAAATTGCTCCGCCGGCGTGACGTGGTTTATTGGCCGACCCACGGCCCAGCGATCACCGAACCGCAAGACCATGTCAGCGCCTTTATCGCACATCGCCGCGAGCGCGAGGCCGGCATTCTCGATTGCCTGCGCGCCGGGGTCGGCCGGATCGACGCCATCGTCGAACGACTCTATGTCGGGCTCCAACCCGGTCTGCACCGCGCCGCGGGGCGCTCGGTCCACGCGCATCTGATCGATCTCGTCGCGCGCGGCATCGTCGAGAGCGACGGCCCCCCGACCCTCGACACCTATTATCGCATAGCGCGCAACTGACCGAAGACCGGGCTTTCCGGCCAGGAGTTTCTTTCGCGAGAATAGACCGGTCGCCCTTGTTGCATCGCAGCAACAGGCGTTAATCATTTCGCGCGAAAGGCGCGCGACGTAAAAAAACTGTCGCGTTGAGTTGATAAGTTTTCCGTGTGTCGTCCTAAAGGGGGAGCAGCGACATGGTCGACAAATTTGCGGCGCGCCGTCGCGGCTGTGGCGCGCTGGTCGTCGTCTGTGCTGCGATCATACCCGCCGCCGCCGACGCGCAAGAGGCTCCGATCGACCGAATCGAGGCGATCGAGCGTCAGATACGCGGCCTGCAGGGGGAGTTGAAGCAGCTGAAGAACGAACTCGGCGCGGCGAAGCAGCAGCTCCAACAATCGCGAAGCGAGGCGCAGCGCTCGAAAGAAGAGGCACGGCAGGCTCGCGAGGCGGCGGATCAAGCACGGCAGGACGCAACCAAGGCGGCGACCGCGGAAACTCAAGCAGCGCAATCCGCGGCTCAAGCGCAGGCGGCCGCCACCTCTCCCCCGCCGACTGCTGTCGCCGCGGGCAAGGGCGTCGAGGTGGGTTTCCCCGGCGGCCGGCCGACGATCTCGTCGGCAGATGGTCGAATGTCTTTCGCGATTGGCACCCAGACGCAATTCGACATGGGTACCTATTTCCAGAACCCGCTTCCCACGACGCAATTCCCGCAACTCAACAGCGGCGTCAATTTGCGCCGCGGACGAATCTTCTTTGTCGCAAAGTTCGACGATTTCACGTTCAACATCACCCCCGACTTCGGAGGCTCACCCGACGGGCCAACGACCAACCAGACCTTGTACGAAGCGAACCTGAACTTCACTGGGTTCAAGCCGGTCACTGCCACCGTTGGTTATTTCAAGCCGTGGGTCACGTTATACGACGCACAGAGCTCGAACGATTTCCTGCTGATGGAGCGGCCCAGCATCATCGAAATCTCACGCAATGTAGCCGCAGGAGACGCCCGCGCCACCGGCGGGCTCAAGGCGTCCACGGACCGATATTTCGTGGCCGTCGCTGGGACGGGTGCCTCCTATGGAGCGTAAACCAACGGCCTACTCAACGGCGAACAGATAGGCATGGTCGGGCGAGTCGCAGGGCGCCCTTATTATGACGCGGACTGGAACTTCCACCTGGATGCTTCCGGCGAATACGTGTTCCGCCCGAACATCAACGCTAATGGCATACCTGGGGTTAGCCGCACCACGCTGAACTTTCAGGATCGCCCCGAGGATCGCGCAGCCGACCAGAACCGGCTGATCAGCACCGGAAATCTGTCGAGCTCAAACGCCAATGTTTATGGCGGGGAGGCTGCAATAAACTGGCGCAATCTCCTGGTTCAAGGTGGCTACTATCAGATTGGCGACACCCAATCGAAATTGCCGGGTCAACCAGCGCCCAGTCTGAGCTTCAACGGAGGCTATGTCGAGGCGGGCTGGAACATCACCGGAGAACCATTCCGTTACAATGTCGGCTCGGCCGCGTTCGCGAGACCGAAGGTCGACGATCCGTTCATAATCAACGAGAACGGCGTGTCGCCCGGCATCGGCGTATGGCAATTGGGCGCGCGCTACAGCCTTATGAATCTCAACAGCAATGTCACACCGGGCGTTTCGCAGAGCGTCACGGCCGGCATCTATGGCGGCTTTCAAAGAATCTTCGGCGCGGCGCTCAGCTGGTATCCGAACGACTGGGTGCGGCTGGAGTTGCAATTCCAGTACACAAGCATTGACAAGCTGAATGCAGCCGGGACGACCCAAATCGGTCAAAACTTCGAAACACTTGCCGGCCGGGTTCAGGTCGCCTTTTGAATCCTGGTCGCGCTAGCCGGAGCTGCTTAACGGACCGCCTCCCCGTGGACCCGCCCCGTGGCCGCGGAACCCCTTCGCGACGACATACGTCTCTGCTGATTGGGCACGGCTCGCCGGCGGCTTTGCGTGGCGCACTTCGGCAAAGGCCTGTTTGAGCCGAGCGAGCAGAGGTCCCTCAGCGCCACCTTGGAACACCTTCGCCACAAAGGCCCCGCCGGGCTTGAGGATTTCTGCCGCGACAGAGAACGCCGCCTCGGTAAGCCCGACAATGCGAAGATGGTCAGTCGCAGCATGGCCAGTCGTCGATGGCGCCATGTCACTCAGCACGATATCTGCCAAACCTCCGAATTCGGCTTTGAGCGCCGCTGAGACTGACGGATCGTAAATGTCGGCCCGAAGGACGGTGGCGCCGCGGATCGCTGCGGTGTCGGCGAGATCGACACCCACCACCTTGCCGCGCCCAACACCGGCACCGACGCGCTCGACCGCCACTTGTGTCCAGCCACCCGGCGCGCAGCCGAGATCGACGATCCGTCGGCCGGGCAGCAGCAGGCGGAAACGATCGTCGAGTTCGATCAGCTTGAAGGCGGCGCGCGAACGATAGCCGAGACGGCGCGCCTCGGCGACGTAAGGGTCATTCAGCTGACGAGAGAGCCACTTGTTCGAGGAAGGCTTGCGTCGACCTGCACTCTTGACCCGCACCGCAGCGTTCCGGGTGGCGGCCGGACCGGCTTTACCCGGGCGGTGTTGTCCACGCCCTCGGGGGCGGGCGCCCTCGTCTGCCACCTCAGCCCCGCATCAAGTCGCAGAGAATTCCTTCCCGCACGCCACGATCAGCAACCCGCAGCCGCCCGACCGGCCAACTCAAGCAGATAGCGTCGAGGATCGCGCAGCCGCTCAGCACCAAATCGGCGCGCTCTCGGCCGACACAGGGATTGGCGGCCCGCCCGGCAAGGTCGAGACCCGCGAGATGGGCCGATACGACCGAGATTTGATCAAAGGTCAGCACGCTACCGTCGACAAGTGACCGGATATAGCGCGGCAGCGCCAAATGAATGCCTGCCAGCGTCGTCACCGTCCCCGAGCTGCCGAGCATTTGCACCCTGCCCGTTCTGACGTGTCGGAGGATTTCGTGAGCGCGCTCGAACGACGTGAGAGCCGCCACCGTCTCGGCGACCATCTCACGGTAGGTCGCCGGGGAGACTTCGGCACCGCCAAAGCGATCGGTCAACGTGACAACCCCGAAAGGCAGCGAAACCGAGCCGAGGATTTGCAGTCCGCGTCGACCATGTCCGCCCCGCAGCCGCAACCAAACGATCTCGGTCGAGCCTCCCCCGATGTCGAAGACAACGGCATACGGGATGCGTGGATCGAGCAATGGAGCACAGCCGGCGACGACGAGGCGCGCCTCTTCGGTGCTCGGGATAATCTCGATCTCGAGCCCGACCTCCTCGCGAACCCGCGCGAGAAACGCGTCGCAATTGGCCGCCTGGCGGCACGCTTCGGTGGCGACATAGCGACCGTCAATCACGCTGCGGGCAGCAATTTTGTCGGCGCAGACTTTGAGCGCGTCCAGCGCGCGCGCCATCGCGTCTGGGGAGAGGGCTCCAGTTGCTGCCAGCCCTTCGCCGAGCCGGACTATGCGGGAGAAGGCGTCGATAACCCGGAAACCCGACCCGGCCGGCCGCGCTACCAAGAGCCGACAATTGTTGGTCCCGAGATCGAGCGCCGCGTATCGCGGTGCCAACCGGTATGATACGGGCGGGGCTGCCGCCCGCAAGTTGGGTGCCAGCGAGTGCTCGGCGCGCAGTTCAGCGCCGATCCATCCCCCTCTGGCTCCGGCCGCGCCCGGCACGGGCTGGCCCTGAACGCGAGCGGCAGCGCCACCCTCGACCGGACCTCCTGTGCTGAGCGCCTTATCCACAGCCACCAATCCATCGTATCACACGACCTGTTATGGTAGCGCAGCCACGTACCAAATCAAAACCCCGCGAATAACGCTGTTGACCTCCTCACCGGGGCTCGCCGCGCGCCCCTATCCAACCCCAATTCGTTGTGCTATCAACCAGACCTCGAATCGGATCCAGACCCTCGGATGGGGGATCGTCTAACGGTAGGACAGCGGACTCTGACTCCGCCAGTCTAGGTTCGAATCCTAGTCCCCCAGCCACTCAATTAAATCAATAACTTATGTGCAATGTAATGCCACTGGTACATTCCGCTGGTACATTTCACGCCTTGTTCCTCAGCCATCCTCGCGCTCCGATTAGCCGCTCGCCAGGGCGCGGTAGACGGTCGCTCGTTGCATCCCTAAACGCAGCGTAATCTCGACCTTGCTGACGCCTTGCGCGGCCAGCTTGGTGGACCTGATCGGCCTGCGCCCGCGCCGTCGGCTTGCCGCCTTTGTACCGACCCTCCGCCTCGCCCGGGTAATACCTTTCCGCTGCGGTTCGAGCATCATCTCCCTCTGGAATGCCGCGATGGTGCCCAGCACCGCGAGGATCAGCTTGCCATTGACGCTGCCAGGATCGAGGTTGCCGAGATTGAGGATTTCGACTTTGGTGCCCTTGGCCTTCGCCCGCACCACGATATCGAGCAGGTTCCCCGGTTCTAGTCACCCTATCGGCGACCGCTCTATGCAACTACGTCGAGGTGGAAGAGCCGTCCACAGCATCACAACCGGACCTCACCGCCGAGAGTGTTGGCCCTGTGCGCAGATGGTTCGGCACCAAACGCTTCGAGCTGGGCCTTCGCTTCTTGGAAAGATCGGACCTGTTTAAGCCTTCGGTGAGGCAGCCTAGGCCGGCTAGAGTAATACGGTCGTCAGAACCGAAAGGTGCCGGCGAGAACCGGCCCGCGCATATGGACGTTAAAGCCAAACCTGCCTTCGCTTCCCGTAATATTGAAATTGAGGCTGCGGTACCCGAGGTGCAGGTTCCACGATGGGTTGAGGGAGTAGTCGACCGTGCCGAGGACCTGCCAATCGGTATGCGCGCCGACGCCGAAGCCGCCGAAATCGCCATAGGCCGTCAGCCCGAAGCCGTTGCCGAGGTCGCGGTGATAGCGTGCGCCGATCAGCGGGTCGGTCCAGCTGCCGGAAGGAGTCACGCTGACTGCGGGAAGCAGGCCGGGGTTGAGCGACACATTGGAAGTGAACCCCCAGGCACGAAAGCCGACGCCGGCATCGGCGAACTGCACCGGGTCTTCAAGCACGCGGTAGAGTGCGATCCCGGTGCCCGTATTCGCTTTCAGCGCAGCATTGCCGCCCTGGTAAAAGATGTCGTGGGTCGTGATTTTAGTGCTCACCGGCAGGTGGATCGCGTCGGCGAGAAAACCGAGTGACCCGTAACGAGCCTCCACCGACCCCATAAAGGGGGCCCCATCGAGATGCGACAAGAGGTCGATGGTGCTGACGTTGGAATTCACTTCCGGCTCGTGCGCCAGCGGCGTCAGAGTAGTGGCGTGGACGCTCGCGAGCCAGAGATAGGGCGTTACAAAGAATTGGTACTCACCTGGGGCAGACGAACCCTGCGCGGAAGCCGCGTGCAGCCCGAGCGCTAGACTGGCAACACTGGCAAGCGCTGCGGCAATCATTTTGTAGGTCCGCTTCATTTATAGCTTCTCCCCCTCTCGTTAAGCGCCGGCTCCGTCCGCCCTAGTCCGAAAATTGAAAGGTCACTGTAAACTGCAGCAACCAGGTTTCGTTGGTGGTCTTGCGTCGTATCGCATTGTAGTAGGCGTCGACGTCCAGTTTGATTGGCTGTTCGCCGAACCGGACCACCTTGCCGAAGCCACCGCCGACCTCGGTGTCGCTGACCGGCTGAGCCACGGACTGGCTGGCCCAGGCCGCACTGACGGCAAAAACGAGAGCGATTCGCCTCATCGTTCGATCGGTTGGCGCGAGTTTGCCGCGTCGAACACGATCTGATCGTACTGCCAGAGCTGCTCGATAAATCTGCGAGCTTGCTCGTCACCAATCGCTCCTGCGCCCCTCCGCAGTATCTCATCGATCGGGCGCTTGCCGTCGATCGTCAGGAAAACACGTTGCTGTGCTGCATCGATGGGGAGAGCGAGGTCGGGGTAGCTATGGGCGCGATTGATCAAGACGGCCACGAAGCCGGGGTGCACCCGGTCGCGGACGCAGAGGGTCCACGGCAGACGCAGTGGAACACTGCGCAACCACGCATCGCCGTCGAATGTGATCGGTTGGCTCTCGCCGCTGCGGTCATCGCGATAGGCAATAAAATTGTGCTTGGTCATTGTTCCGCGTAACAGCTCCACTGCGGCATGTTGCAGTGGCGGCGCCAGTGCGGCGAGGCGCGCGGCGTGGGGCAGGCGCGCTACTGCCCCGCATTGCGGGAGATAGGGAGCTTGCTCGACCCAGCGCCCAAATGATAAGCCGCATCGCTCCAGCCAGGCGTAGAGGTCGGGCACAGTGTAGGCACGGTCCTGAGGGTGGAGTAGCGCATCGGCAAGCGCGGCAGGATATGTGAAATCCCTCGCTTTTCTTGAGACGCCAGCGATCGGATGATCGGAGGAGAGGCCCTCAACTGTGGCGCCAAGGTCCCGCAGCTCCGCCTCCGTGGCGCCGACCCCGAGCAGGCGGCAATACTCCTGCATCATATAGATGCCGGCACGGCCGTATCTGGCATAGACCATCACCTGCATCGCGCCATCGGGCGCCAAAACATCGCGGAGCGCCCGCAGACCGATATCGGGGTCGGGCAGGTGGTGCAACACGCCGGTGCAGACGATCTGGTCGAAGCTGCAGTCGAGTTTCCCAACCTCTTCAATCGCCAGGTGATGGAGATCGAGGTTTTGCAAACTGTATTTGCGCTGCAGCTCGCGCGTGTGGCGCAGGCTGGGTTCGCTGATGTCGATAGCCGTCACGTGGGCATCGGGCTCACGCAGCGCGTAGATGGCGCCCTGGGAGGTGCCGCAACCGGCCACCAGGATCTCGCGATTTGGCCGCGGTTGCTTATTCGGCCACAATAGCAGCGACTGTGCGCGCCTCCGGGCCGGATTGCGATAAAGCTCGCGGTGCCGATCGAGGTCCCAGAGCGGCGCCGGATAGGGGTGGCTTTCGTAAAAAGCCCGAACCTCATCCGCCCGATCTCGATCATCTCCCTGGCCACGCCCCCTCTCTACCCCCGGAACGACGGCCCTGACGGGCGGCTGTCTGGGGGCTCCCCCGCGTCGCGGGGGCGGCAAGGGTGGGGGTAAGCGGGCTGAGGAACCCGAACGGCCGGACGCCATCCTGCTTCGCCCCGGTTAGGTGTGGGGATGCTCCTGCATCTTACGGAGCACCTCGTCGAGGTTGAAGCTCGCGGCCTTCTGGCGTTGCGGGAAGTCGCGGAAAGTTTGCAGAAACTCACCCACAAAAGCCTGCGCCGGCACCAGCAGGTAGACGTGGTCGACCAGCCAGTCGTAGTAGGTGATTGAGGTGATGTCGGCGCGCTCGAACGGGTCGGTACGGAGATTGAACATCTTTGGGACGCGAAGCGTGACAAACGGCTCCGCCCAGATTTGAAACCCGCCGGGTGCCCTCTGTTCCGAAAACACGATCTTCCAATTGTCGTAGCGCAACGCAACGACCTGCTGGTCGTCGTTGCAGTAAAGGAACCACTCGCGCGGGCTCTTCGCGGCTTGTCCGGTCAAATACGGCACCAAATTATGACCGTCGAGGTGGACCTTGTAGGTCATGTCGTCGATCGTGTGGCCCTTCAGAAGCTTTTCCTTGACCTCGGCGTCGCCTGCCATCGCGATGAAGGTCGGCAGCCAGTCGTGATGCGCGACCATTTCATTCGACACCACGCCCGGCTTGATCTTGCCGGGCCAGCGGGCGACGCAAGGGACCCGGTAGGCGCCCTCCCAATTTGTGTTCTTCTCGCTGCGGAACGGGGTCATCGCCGCATCCGGCCACGAGAACATGTTCGGACCGTTGTCGGTCGAGTACATGACAAAGGTGTTGTCGGCAATCCCAGCTTCGTCGAGCGCCTGCAATATCTGGCCGACATTCTTGTCGTGGTCGATCATCACGTCGTGGTATTCGCTTTGCCAGCGTCCTGCTTGGCCGCGGCTCTCCGACTTCACATGTGTGCGCAGATGCATGTGGGTGAAGTTGACCCACAGGAAGAAGGGCTTGCCGGCCGCCGCCTGGCGCTTGATGTAGTCGACGGAGCGACCGGCAATGTCGTCGTCGATCGTTTCCATGCGCTTTTTGGTCAAGGGTCCGGTGTCGTGGACCGTCTGTTTGCCGACGCGGCCAAACCGCGGATCGACCGTCGCGTCATCGGTTTCGGTCGCCTTACAATCCATCACTCCGCGAGGGCCAAACCGCTCGCGGAAGTGCGGAAAATCACGCGGGTTTGGGTAATCCGGGAGTTCCGGCTCTTCCTCGGCGTTCAGGTGATAGAGATTGCCGTAGAATTCGTCAAAGCCGTGCACCGTCGGCAGGTATTCGTTGCGGTCGCCGAGATGGTTCTTGCCGAATTGGGCGGTCGCGTAGCCCAACGGCTTTACCAGTTCGGCGATGGTCGGGTCCTCCTTGTGAAGACCGACGGTGGCAGCTGGCAGACCGACCTTGGTCAGCCCGGTGCGCAATCCGTGCTGGCCAGTGAGGAACGAAGATCGACCCGCGGTGCAGCTCTGCTCGCCATAGCAGTCGGTGAAGCGCACACCTTCCTGCGCGATGCGGTCGATGTTCGGCGTGCGATAGCCCATCAACCCGTCGCTGTAGCAGCTCAGATTAGTAATACCGATATCATCACCCCAGATGACGACAATGTTGGGCTTGGCGGCTGCTCGGGATCTAGCCATCTCGATCTCCTTTCGTTGGTCGGGTGGTTTCGAAAGTTCCTATTCGTTCCGCTGCTCCGGCCGGGCGGCTAGGTAAGGCGTAGCAACACGGCAAAAAAGGCGAAGAGGCCGATGCCGATGAGTACGATGGCAACGGCGACAACCGGCGTCTGCTTTCCCTCCTTGGTAACGCCGGCGAGCTGCGTATACGGTTCGCCCCACAGATAGCGGATGCCCCACCGGTACTGCCAAATCGAAATGAAGAGCGCTAGGATTCCGCAGGATATCAGGGCGAGCCCCAAATATCGCGGTGCGTATGGAAGATAGGCAGCGTGGGCTCCAGGCGTCTGTTCCAAATGTTCGAGGTACTGGACGATCGCAAAGCCGAAGCCGATCAGTGCGACCGCGGTACGCAGCCACGCCATAATCGTGCGCTCGAGAGCAAGGCGGGTGCGCAGCCATGCGAAATGGCTGTCTGCCGTTACTCTTACTTCGAACCTGCCCGCGTTTGTTACGGTGCGCGCATCTGTCATGCGCGGTGTCCTCTTGACAGTTGTGGACGCGCTCAGGCAGGCCGCGGCGGCTGCGGTTTAACCGCAAGCCGGCGCACAATATCGATCAGGTTGGCATGTGCCGAGCTGGTCGGATCGCGGAATTCGTCGACCGAGTGCGCATCGGCGAGCTTGCTCAACTGAACCAGCTCAAAGATCCGCTGCCGGCGGTTCAGCGGTAATTCGGACGGCCGACTGCCGACGAGAAGACGCCACAGTTCGCCTTCACCAAACAGATGATTGAGCTCGGTGGCTGTTTCATAGATCAAGAACAGCACGAATATCCAAAGCTGGATTGCCACAAAACGACGCCAGTCGAAGGTCGCAATCATGTGCGGCACAAAGGTGCCGAGCGGATGATGTTCGACCAGCCAGAACCTGATCCAATGTTCGAGCAGGCGGGCGATGAAAACGGCGACCCAGTAAAAGACCGTCTTGAACAGGATCGGGCGGATCAGCGGCGCGCGATCGTAGCGCCGGATCGATCGCATAGCGTTGGCGACGAGCACCGCCTTTCCAACCACGAACGCCGCAGCCGTCCCGAGGATAAAGCTGCTGAACTGGGCACCATAATCAGCGAGGATCAGGTTTGTCGTCAGTAGAATCAGATTGAAGCCGATAAAGAAGAAGATCGTCGGCGGCAAGATTTCGCGAAACTCGCGCAGCAAGAAGGCGCCCGTCCTTCGGACAAATCCGGCGGATGTCGTGGTGGGCTCGCTGGGAAGTTCCAGTTCCATCTTGCTACTCCCTCAGCTCATGGTTAGGCTCTCACGACACAGCGGAAACCGACATGGCTCATGCCCGTGTCGATCGGCTGCGCATGCCGCGCCGCCGGGCGGTAGCGGCGGCAGTAGTTCGGCGCGCAGAGAAACGAGCCGCCTTTGACGACCTTCCGCGGAATCCGCATGGAGGGATTGCATTCGTCATAGCTGTCCGCTTCGCGTCCACCACGCGGATTCTCCGGGATACAGCACGCCTTCGGCGCCTCGGAAGTGTGCTGGGATGAGAACCAATCGGTGGTCCATTCCCAGACATTGCCAATCATGTCGAAGAGCCCGTAGCCGTTGGGCGGAAACGCCCCGACCGGAGAAGCTCGCGTGTAGCCGTCGGCGGCGAGGTTTTCGTTCGGAAACGCGCCCTGCCACGTATTCGCCATGTAACGGCCGCTCGGCGTCAGTTCCTCGCCCCACGCAAACTCGGCCCCGTCGAGGCCGCCGCGCGCGGCATACTCCCACTCGGCTTCGGTCGGCAATTCCTTGCCCGCCCAGGCAGCATACGCTTCGGCGTCCTTATAGGCGATATGGACGACGGGGCGATCGTCGAGGCCCTGGTTTGAGCGACCTCGGCCGTTCGGACGGCGCCAGCTCGCGCCGAACTCGAAGCGCCACCACTGCGACCAGTCCCGGAGGTCGACCGGGCGCCCTGGCGGTGTGAAGACAAGCGATCCCGGCTTCAGCATGTTCGGCAATGCGCCCGGATAGTCCTTTGGGTCGGGCGCGATTTCGGCGACGGTGACATAGCCTGTTGCCTCGACAAACTGCCCGAACTCCCGGTTCGTGACCGGAGTGCGATCGATCCGGAATGGGCCGACCGTCACCCGATGGACGGGCGCTTCTTCCGGATAATGGCGGTCCGAACCCATCCGAAACGTCCCACCGGGGAGCTCTACCATTTCCGCGAACGAAGGCGCGTTTGGCGAGGCAGCCATGTCACACTCCGCTATAGACCGACGCTGTTCTGCATGATGCCGCCATCGGCGAAGATGGTGGTGGCGGTGAGATAGTTCGCGCCATCTCCGGCGACAAAGCCGACGATGCTGGCAATCTCCTCCGGCCGCGCCATACGCCTTAGCGGTATCGCGGCATCGAGCTGCGCAAGCTTCTTTGGATCGTTCATGTCGCAAGATTGATCGGTGTTGCCACAGCGCCTGGACCCACCCCAACGACGAGGATGTTGTGTTTGGCGAGTTCGACCCCAGCCGTTCGGGTCAGCATGCGCATGCCGCCTTTGGAAAGGCAATAAGCCGTGTTGCCAGGCATTGGCCAATCCTCATGAACCGAGCTTACGTTGATAATGCGACCGCCGCTGCCCTGCTTGATCATCTTCCTGGCTGCGATTTGCGCGCCGGAAAAGGCGCTCTTGAGATTGATTGCCATCACCCAGTTGTACTGATCCTCGGTCGTGTCGAGGATTGAGCTGCGCGTTTCGACACCAGCGTTATTCACCGTGATGTCCGCGCGGCCGAATGTGTTCACCGCCCTGTCGATGAGCATCTGCAATCGACTGCTCGCCGAGCTTGCCGACATGCTGCTCGAGCGCGTCAGTCGCCTCCGGATGAGCCACATAGTCGATGACGACATTGGCGCCTAGCCGGGCGAGTTCGAGAACGATCGCCGACCGATCCCGCTGTTGCCGCCAGTTACTATCGCGACTTTGCCCTGCAATGACATCGCCGACCTCCTGGCTTCCGATCTTTGCCGATACGAATGTTTAATCAGCGGGCAAAGACGGCGGCTCGCCCGGTTTCGAGATAGCTCCGGGCGTCGAGGCGTCCAAAAATCTCGATCAATGGAGCCACCAGCCCGGTCCAGCCGGTCTGATGGCTGGCGCCGATGCCGGCGCCATTGTCGCCATGGAAATACTCGTAGAACAATAGATTGTCCCGCCAATGGGGATCGGTTTGGAATTTCTCGGCGCAGCCGAACACCGGACGCCTACCGGATTGATCGCGCAGAAAAATGCGGGTGAGACGGTTGGCGATCTCCCGCGCAACTTCGAAGAGGTTCATCGAGTTGCCCGAACCGGTGGGACATTCGATCCGGAAATTATCCCCATAATAGAGATAGTATTGCAGAAGCGCGCGGATCAGCAGCACGTTGACGGGCATCCAGATCGGGCCGCGCCAGTTCGAGTTGCCGCCAAACATGCCGGTGTCCGATTCCGCCGGTAGGTAGCTCACCCGATATTCCTGGCCGTCCACCCAGAACGAATACGGGTGATCGGCGTGATAGCGGGACAGCGCCCGAATTCCATAGGGGCTGAGGAATTCGTTCTCGTCGAGCATGTGCGAAAGAATGCGACGCAGTCTTTCCTCGTTGACGAGGGCAAGGATCCCACGCTCCGCGACGCCAAAATGCCCCGGTCCCGTTGCATGGATCGACGCGGCGAGTTCCGGCACGCGCCGGAAGCGCTCATATGTCCGCGCGGTTAGCTCGGGCACGCGCTCCCGCTGCCACTGCTCGACGACCGTCGTGGCGCAGATCGGTAAAAGGCCCACCATCGAGCGCACCTTGAGCCGGGTTGCGCTGCCGTCGGGGAGCCGAAGGACGTCGTAGTAGAAGCCATCCTCCTCGTCCCACATGCCATCGGGACCGATGCCGTTCATCGCGCGGCCGATCAACACAAACTGAGCCGCAAAATTCGTCGCCAAATCTTCGTAGGCCGGCTGATGCGCTGCCAGTTCGATCGCAATCTCGAGCATATTCTGCGAAAAAAGCGCAACCCATGCCGTGCCGTCGGCCTGCTCCAGATAGCCCCCGGTCGGCAATGCCGCGCTGCGGTCGAAGACACCGATATTGTCGAGCCCGAGAAATCCGCCCTCGAAGAGATTCCGGCCAAAGCGGTCTTTGCGGTTCACCCACCAGCCGAAATTCGCGGTGAGCTTGCCGAATACACGCGTCAGAAACTCGAGATCGGTTTTGCCGCGCAGCGCCTGCTCCGTCCGGTAGAGAAAGATCGTCGCCCAGGCATGTACGGGCGGATTGACGTCGCTGAAGTTCCACTCATAGGCAGGAATCTGCCCGGTCGGATGCAGATAGACCTGGTCAAGCAGTAGATCGAGCTGCTGCTTGGCGAAATCGACATCGACCGTAGCGAGCGCCAGCGTGTGAAAGGCAAGATCCCACGCCGCGAACCACGGATATTCCCATTTGTCAGGCATCGAAATGACATCGTCGCTGATCATGTGGAACCACTCGCGGTTCCGAAGCTGCCGCGGCGGCGGTCGCAGCGGATCGATGCCGTGCTCGCGCAGCCATTTGTCGAGATCGAAAAAGAAGTACTGCTTGCTCCACAGCATCCCAGCCAGGGCCTGCCGCATTACGTTGGCTGCATCTTCGCCGACACCGGCCGGCGTGATCGCCGCGTAGAACTCGGTGGCTTCGCGCCGGCGCGCCTCGAGGATCTGCGTGAACCCCGCGCCGAGCGGTTCTGCAACGCCTGGTGTGACATTGCGCAGCCGGAGCCGAATGATAGCAGTCGCCCTTGCGCCTATTCGTAACTGGTAGTGCGCGGCGGCTTTGGTGCCTGTATTGTTCGGGTTGACCGCGCTCTGCCGGTCCGCCACGACACAGTCGTTAATGCCATCCTTGACATAGGGGGTCGGATTGGCGGTGCCGAAGAGACGCTCGTTGTTCGTCTCGTTTTCGGTGAACAGCAGGTGCGGGCGGCCTTCGTAATAGAGGAAATAGTTCCCTAGCGATACTTCTGTCGCAGCAATGACGACGGCGCCGTTTCGCGACGCATCTCTCAGGGATGGCTTCGGCTGCTCAGGCCACCAAGTCCAGGTGTTGCGGAACCAGAGAGTCGGCAGTACATGAATGACGCTGTCATCCGGCCCACGGTTATATATGCTGATCTGCACCAACATGTCGGTCGGAGCGGCCTTTGCGTATTCGACGTGAACGTCGAAATACCGGTCGTCATTGAATATGCCGGTGTCGATCAATTCGTATTCAGGATCCAAGCGGCCGCGACTTCTGTTCATCTCTATCAAATTCAGATAAGGAAATTCATTCTGCGGGTATTTATAGAGATACTTCATGTAAGAGTGGGTCGGCGTGCTATCGAGGTAGAAATAGTATTCCTTGACGTCTTCCCCGTGATTGGCCTCGCTGTTGGTCAGGCCAAACACCCGCTCTTTCAGGATCGGGTCCTTGCCTTCCATAGCGCGAGCGAAAAGCACAATCGCTGCTTGTCATCGCTGATACCGCCGAGGCCATCCTCGCCCCAGTGATAGGCGCGCGAGCGGGCTTGATCGTGGCTGAAATAATCCCACGCGTTCCCGTCCTCGCTGTAGTCCTCGCGGACCGTGCCCCATTGGCGTTCGCTGAGGTATGGCCCCCATTGCCGCCACGGCACACCCTTCTCCCTCGCCTCTGCCAGGCGCGATGCCTCGGCCGTTTTGTCCAGTTCGCTGGCGGGGGTCGTGGCCATCAATTACTCCCGATTAAGCCGTCATGCCGGTTTTGCGACGACCTGGTAGATGACACTGCTGCCGCTGTAGAACGGGCGATAGTAGGCACCGCCAAAGACAAAGTAGGTCGTGCCTTTGATGTTCTCGTTGATGGCACCGTTCGGCAGTGTCGTGACCGTCGACCCGATCGGCGGCGGGCTGACCTTGTAGCCGTTCTCGACGCGGGCGTAGAACGCACCGCCACAATCGAGCTCGGTCGAGGACCCGACATAAACTGTGGAGCAAGAGGGCGGTGGGGTCGACACGACCGCGCCTTGCGGCGGCGGCACGACCACATACTGCCCGCCCTGCGGCGCGTAATATACCCCGTTGCCGTAGTAATACGGACTGCCGGCGACCGAAATTGCCGCTACCGCCGCCGGCAATGCCGCGATCGTGGCGCCGATCGCCAAGCCCGCGCCAAAACCGCCGAGGCCCGAGTAGTAGCCGCCCCAATTGCCATTGTAATTATTCCAGGTGTTCACCCGGTTGCTTTGCAGAGTGCTCGCTTCGCCGTATCGGGTCGACTGCAATTGATTGGCTTCATTGAAACGGCTCTGCTGCAGCTGGTTGGCTTCATTGGTGCGGTTCTGCTCGACCTGCGACGCGTTCTGCTTCGCGTCTGGATGGGATTGCTCGAATTGTGAGGCGCTTTGCTGCGCTTGCGGGTGGGATTGTTCAAACTGTGAGGCGTTTTGCTTTGCCTCGGGGTGCGATTGCTCGAACTGCGAGGCATTTTGCTTCGCGTCGGGATGAGATTGCTGCAACTGCGACGCGTCCGGGCGCGTCTCCGGGCGGGATTCCTGAAATTGGCTGGAATTGTGCTCATACTCCGGATGGCTCTGGCGGTAGGTGTCGGCATGATCCGAGTAACTGCTGGCGCTGTGGACGTTGCCGTAACCTCCTTGGCCAAAGCCGGCATCGTGACTGCGGTCGCTAGAACCGCTGTCACCAAAGCGCGAGCCGCCCCCGCCAAAGCTCCCACGGTCAAACCCGCTACCGTGAAAGCCCCCACCGCCGTGGAACCCGCCAAACCCGCCACCGCCACCGCGGAAACCGAATGCGACGACCCGCTCGGCCCCGATCCCAAGGCACGCGGCGACCGCCGCACCCGTCAACAATGCGCCGGTCAACCTCTTGCCACTTAGGAATTGCCTGGTCATCGAAATCCTCCCGGTGCTACTTGGCTGCCGTGACTGTCGCGAACGGGATCTTCTCCGCACCCGGCGGTAATTCCGGTGTGAATACAGGCTCGGCAATGCGCGGCGCGAAGTCCCACTTGCTGAAGACCGCAGCGAATTGCGGCTGTGAGGGTTGGTTCTTGTAGGTGATCACCAACTTGCACGGGGTCGGTTGCGGCCCATTCTCGATCCAAATCTGCCAGTCGATGTCCTTTTCGACAAAGGCCAGCGTCCGGCAGGTCCTGCCATTGACGTCGCTCTGACCGAGATCGAAGCCGTATTCGATACTTCCGCGCACGGTCTTGTAGGGATCGCGATAGAGCAGGTCGGCGAGCGGCGGGACGAAGTTCAATTTCGGTAGCAGCTGGGCCAGCATAACGTCGAGCTCCGGCGGTGCGGCCTCGCTCGCATAGAACGGCATCGCGGGATCATAGAGCGTGACCGATTTTCCGTCGTACCAGAATTGCCGGGCGCCGAGATCGCCGTTCCATTCGACATAGAGCCGGCCGGGCCGCTGCAATACGACCTCCTCGGCCGAGGAGAACTGCAATTTCTGGCCCGACGGCAGCACATGGTCGAAGGTGACGTCGGCATGAAATGTGAACTGCTGCGCTGAGCCGATGTAGGCGCTCATCTCTTTGATGAGCCGCTCGGCCGGCTCCGCCACCCCGGTCGCGGGAGCTTTGGTTGCTGCGGGGGGCGGCGCGTTGGAGGCAGCCGGTTTGTTCTGCGCCGCCGCAGTCGCGGCGAGCAGCATCCCGGCAGCAAGCGCGCTGAGACGCGGGAGAAGAGATCTGCAGTTCATTGTCTAACTCCCTGCTGCGGTATTCCAGATCCGACCCGTAACGCGTCCGATGTCAGCTCGCTATGCAATTTCAGCAAATGCCGGGCATTCGAAGATCGTTGCCCTCCTCGATCTTTACCGGCCCAGCTGCGCCGACGCGCCGCGCAGCGGAGCTCCGGAAACCTGAAGCAGTCCCTCGAACGATCGGTCGAGCTCGAGGATCAGAAAGATCGCACCCGCAACCGACAGCGCACAGACGCAAAGGACGGCGATCACGGTTGCGTTTCTCGGAGCAAAGAGCCCGAAGCTTGCAAAGATAATGCACAGCCAGAATACCAAGACCACCAGGAACGGGAAGGGGATCGAGCTGCCTAAATTTTCGAACAGCAGCAAGCGCGTCCGGCTTACATCCGCGGCCAATGATTGCGCCTGGCTTTGCATCGCGCGCTGCGCCTCGTTCTGTGGTGAGAGGGCCTCGACCTTGTCGTAGAGGGCCTCGACCGGGGACGCGTTTGGATCGATCGCTATGACCTTGGCGCCCTCGGTGGGCCAAAACCGCTCGACCGTGACTGCGACCGAGCGCTGGAGCACAGACCGCGCATCCTTCGTCTCCGGCCCGTATCGGGCTAGAGCGCGGTCGAGTAGAATAATATCGGCGGCGACCTGGACCAGCTGGCTGCTGCGCGTGTCATACGCGCTCTTTGCCGAGGCAACCAGCAGGCTAAGAACGAGCGCAGACATCGTGGCGATGAGCGCGATCCCGAGCTTCACGACATCCTTCGACTCCGCGCTCAGATGATGCTTGGGCAATGCGGGCTGCACATACATCGCGAGCAGCGCGCTGCCAAAGACCAGCGCGAACACGATCAAGCCGATCGCGGTAGCGCTCACGCTCGATTACTGACCCATCCGGACGAAGATCTCGTCTTTGCCAAGGGTCAGCATCGCGCCGCTGCTCGTGCCCTGCAAATGCATGATCACACCCGCGCTGTTCTCCAACCACAGATCGCTGCTGCCTGAAGAGCTGAAACCGGCCTTGCCGGTGCTTTGCGTGTACCTGCCCGCAAAATCGGAGACATTGGCGAGCTTATAGACCGGGCCGGAGGCGCTGATCTTCTCGACGCCGCCACCGGGGCCAGCAACGGTGCCGAGCACTTTGAAGGGATAGGTCCGCCCCTGATATTCGAGGGTGCCATTGCCGCCGCCCAAGCCTGCAACGAAGTCCTCGGTGATCGTGACGCTCCCCGAGGGCGGCAGGCCGGCAATGCTCTGCGCGGTCGGAGTATTCATAGCAGAGCAGGCGGCTGTCGCGAGCACAGCCGCCGCAAGCATGGCTTTGAACGATGGGACGGTACGATGAAACGCAGCGTTTGTCATATTGGCGAAATCTCCTTGTGTGGTCTTGAACGCCAAACGGGTCTCTAGGTCCGGCTACTCAGTCGAAAACCATGTGGAGGGCGGCGAAGGCCGCCCTCCTCTTTTCCTGGTCCTTAGTCGCCCGGGCCATAGATTTTGCCGCCGTGCGCCGCCCCGATCGCCGCCAGGATCTGGTCCCGGACATTCTCGAGATTGAAGCTGGCCGGCTTCTGCATCGGCGGGAACTGAACGAATGTCTCGCCCATTGCGGCCACTTCCTGCTGCACGTAGACGAACCGCCAGAACTCGTGGCCATACACGTCCATCATCTCCGGCGGGCAATTGTTGAACCAGCAGCGTTCGAACGGGTCGAGCCGGAGATTGAAAAGCCGCGGCCAATCCAACACTACTTTTGGTCCGAACCAGCCCTCGGGTTGGGTACGGAAGACGTATTTCCAATCGTCGATCCGCACTGCGGCCAACGTCGGTCCGGTGAAGTAGGGGAACGCGTGGCGTGCCGACGGGCCTTTGCCGGTCAGCACATTTGCCTGATCGTAGCCGTCGAGATGAACCTTGAAGGTCCGGCCGTCAATCTGCTTACCGTTCAAGAGCTCGGTCGTGATGTTCGCGTCCCCAGCGAAGGCGACCAGAGTGGGGAACCAATCATTGCTGCCGAAGATCCCGTTCTCGACCTTGCCGGCCGGAACGCGAGCCGGCCAGTGGATTATCGCCGGCACCCGGAAGCCGCCTTCCTCTCCCATACCCTTGTTGCCGGCGAACGGCGTCATGCCGCCGTCGGGCCAGGTGAACACCTCGGCGCCGTTGTCGGTCGTGAACACGACAATCGTGTTATTGTCTTCCCCGATTTGCTGCAGGTGCTGAAGGACTCCGCCGATGTCGTCATCCATCTGCGCCATGCCGGCTTCTTCGGTGTACCAGCTGTTTTCCGGCGTCTGCATCGCCGCATATTTCGGCGACAAATGCGTGTAGACGTGCATGCGCGTCGGGTTCATCCAGATGAAAAACGGCTTATTGGCTTGCTTGGCCTGGTCGATGAACCCGTTGACCGAGTCGCGAATGACCTCGTCGAAGGTCTCCATGTTGTACTTGATGCCTTGCACGGGAGAGGGCGGCAATGGGCCTTCATCGACGATGCGTTGCTTGCCGATCTTGCCCCAACGCGGCTGCACGGTCTGATCGTCGGTGGCATTGGCGTAGCAGTGGACGAGATTGCGCGGCCCCACGCGGTCCTTCAGCTCGGGCGGGTAGGAGTGCCAGAACGGGTCCTCCATCGCATCCAGATGATAGAGGTAGCCGAAGAACTCATCGAACCCGTGCAAACACGGCAGGTACTTGTTCAGATCGCCGAGATGGTTCTTACCGAACTGGGCTGTCGTATAGCCCATCGAGCGCAGTACCGTGGCGATGGTTGGCGCCTCATCGGGCATGCCGACATCGGCACCGGCCTGGCCGACGGTCGTCAGACCCGTGCGGATCGGCAGCTGGCCGGTGATGAAAGCAGCACGGCCAGCGGTGCAGCTCGCCTCGGCATAATAGTCGGTAAACATCATGCCTTCGGCGGCGAGCTTATCCAGGTTCGGGGTCTTATCGGCCATCATGCCGCGGTGATAGGCGCCGATATTAAACCACCCGACATCGTCGCCCATGATGACGAGGATGTTGGGCTTTTGCTGCTGCGCTTGTGCCGAGGCGCCGTTCGGCGCCACGGCAGTCAGGAACGCCCCGACGGCGACGCCGCCCAATAATTGATAGAACGACTTATGTTTCACCGTAACCCCCATGCTAGCAAGTCTCCGACGACCAAGTCACCCCCCGCCCAGGGTAACCACAAGAGCTTGTGGGCCCTGGATCGCTCCCCGGTCAGCCGGCCCTGGCGGGCGGTTCCGGGGATCGCGGGAATGACGAAACGAGCTCTGATATTGGCGAAGCGCCTAGGCGTCAGGCCCCGGGGCCTTCCAGCACGATCTCGATGCGGCGGTTTTTCGAACGGCCATTCGGCGTGTCGTTCGAGGCGACCGGATGCGTGTCGCCGAAGCCCTTGGCCGAGATCATGTTTGGATTGACGCCTTGCGAGGTGAGATACGCCACGACGTCGTCCGCCCGGCGCGAGGACAGGGCGATGTTGTTCGCGATGCCTCTTTGGTTCAGTGCGGGGCCGACCGGCAGATTGTCGGTATAGCCGTAGACGACGACTTTGGCGTTCTGCAGGTTTTGCAATTTGGGGACGTATTGGTTGAGCGCCTGCCTACCGTTGGCGCTGAGCTGATAGCCGCCCTCGGGGAACAGCAAATCGCCGGCGACGACCCATTTCTGCTCCTGCTGCATCTTTTGGATCTGCGACTGCTCCGCCGCCGCCTGGGCGCGTGCCTGCTGCAATTCCGCTGTCTGCTTGTCGTATGTGCTTTGCGATACGCAAGCACCCAATAACAACGCGGTGAGCGGAACGACCCGTGCCGCCGCTGTCAGGTTCACGATCATGGCATCGTCTCCGAGTGGGTTCCCTGTAGCCGGGCAGAGGCTTGCCCGAGTAGCCATCGTAGGCAGCCGCTTTTTCGGCCGACTATGCAGTTTCAGCAAATGGATGCGCTGCTAATCGGGTGATCGATGAAGTGTGGCGGACGGAGACTCGCCGAACAGCCTCTGATATTCGACGGCAAAGCGTCCGAGCTCCCAGAAGCCGTAGCGCGTCGCCGTGGCGGTCACTGACGTCGCACGCGGTTCTGTCCGCCGCAGCGCACGCCGCGTCAGAGCCATGCGGCGCAGCCATAGGTAGCGCTTTGGCGCCATTCCCAAATGCTCCCGGCAGCACATGCGCAATGTGCTCTCCGAAACGCCGATCGCCTTGCACATCTCTGGGATGTAGAGCGGATCTCCTGGGCTCTCCTCCACCACCTGGTGGAAGCGGCGCATGACGATCGCATGCTGGCCTTGGGCCAAACGGGGCGCGCGATCATCGCGATCGTCGAGGCAACCCAGGACGGCTTCGATCAGCGCCTGCTCCAAACCCCGCGCGGCATCGGGATTGGCGATAATTTCCGGGGCGTTTTCCGCTAGGCGCCCCGCTGCCGCGTGCAGCCGCTGGAGTCTCACCATCGCGGATGCCGGTGGGGTGTGAATCAGCGGATCTTGCGGCGGCGTCAAGTCAATTCCCGCGATCGCCGCGCCGTGGGAAACCATTTCTTCCACCGGCAACGACATGCTGGCGTAAGCAGCCAGTCCGGATGAACGGCGATAATAGCCCTGACCGTCGCTGTGGCGCACGATATCGGTCGGCTGCATCTCTAGCCCATCTGTGAGCAAGCTCGGTCCCGGCCCGGTACGGAATGAAACGATCGCGCGCCCTGCTATATTGGTCGGGTGAGCGATCCGCGGCAGGTTATCTGAGGCCCGCTGTACCCACAGCCGATGCAGATCGATCCGGACCAGCTTAGCGGTGAACTGCCCGCGCCCGGTGACCGTGAACTCGGTATTTGCCGCGCGGAGCGCCGCCGCATACTCGTCCGGGTCCGAGAACGTTTGCACAGCACTCGAGGGCATCGTTCGCGTCTCCCCTTATCTCAAGCAGCCGGTCTTCGGGCCGGCTATGCAAATTCAACAAATAGGCGCGCGCTGCTGCTCGGGTGGCCGACGGAGTGTAGCGGAGGGGGACTCGCCGAACAGAGACTGGTATACGCCAGCAAAGCGCCCGAGCTCCCAGAAGCCGTAACGCGTCCCGACGGCGATCACTGATGTCGCATCAGGCTTCGCCTGCCGCAGCGCCCGCCGCGCCAAACCCATGCGGCGCAGCAAGAGATATCGCTTTGGCGACATTCCCAAATGCTCCTGACAGCACATGCGCGACGTACTCTCCGAAACGCCGATCGCCTTGCATATTTCCGCGATAGAGAGTGGTTGTTCCGGATTCTCCTCTACCACCCTGCGGAACCGGCGCATGACGATCGCGTGCTGGCTTTGCGCCAAACTGTTCTCAGTGCGCTGACGAGTATCGAGGCAGTCGACCAAGGCCTCGATCAGCGCCTGCTCGAGCCCGCGCGCGGCGTCCGGATTGGCGATAATTTCTGGGGCGTTCTCGGCCAGATCACCCGCTGCAGCGTGCAGCCGCCGGAACTTCGCAATGGCGTCCAGTGAGGAGGTTATGAGCATCATATCTTGCGGCGGTGTCAGATCGACCCCTGCCATCGCCTCCGCGACGGCCGCCATCTCCTCGATGGGCAGCGACATGGCTGCAAAGGAGACGGAGCCGGACGAACGGTGATGATATGTGTCAGCCTCGCCGTGTCGCAGGATGACCGTCGGACCAATCTCCAGACCACCCAGCGATAGGCTCGGCCCCAGTGCCGTGCGGAACTGAACCATTGCCCGCCCCGGCGTATTGGTTGCGTGGACGATCCGCGCCAGGTTTTCGGAGAAGCGCTGCAGCCATAGTCTAGGCAGATCAACGCGCGTCAGTTTTTCACTAAAATCGCCGCGCCCGGTGACCGTCAGCTCGACGATCCCGCCTCGGATCGTTGCAGCATAATCGTCGGGATCGGTGAATGAGCGAACCGCGCTCGACGGCATTGTCTCGCCCGCACGTTTTTAGCTATTGACCCTATCGCTTTGCTCTTTCGCTGATCAACGCCGGAAGCATCTTTCATAAAATCTTCACACGAAGCCGCGCCGCTGGTCGGCCTCACAAAAGGCCAAGTTACAGGGTATGCTTCCCCCAGCTCGAATTTTTTGATTTTTATTAGCGGCTTGGTTGTGGTGAAAGACATTTTGGCGATCAATTCCCGTAATTCCCGGTTCGGAGGATTTAATTCCCGTTTAGGCAGACAAAGATTCCCGTTTGGCCAGCGACGGGAATTCGCCGGCAACCGTTTGATTCGGTTTGCTGTCTTCTGTGCGAAAGCGGCACTTATCGTGAAAAATCGAAAAAAGTCCCGGTTCCACGGGAAAAACCGGGAATTGGGCAGCGGCGAAAACTTCACTCCCGGTCGCGCCGCAAGCGCAACGTGTCCTGGCCCAAGCCTCTCCGCAACGTGGCGGATGGCAATTCGCCATAGAGGGCGCGATAATCGTTGGCCAGGCGCCCGAGCTGGCGGAAGCCGTGTTGCCTCGCGATTTCAGAGACGCTGGCCCCGTTCGCAGTTCCGTTTCGCAGGGCGCGGTACACCTGCTGCATTGCGCGGAGGCGACGATAGCTGCTCGGCCCCATGCCCAAATGCCTCTTGCAGCACTCGCCCAGCGAGCGTTGCGACACGCCGAGCGCCGCGCAGATGTCCGCCAAGGGCAGGAACGGTTCAGCAGCGAGCAGATCCTCAAACCGGGCAAGTAGGTCTCGATGGCGGCGTTCGGTCGCCGTCTCCTCGTCGGCCTCGTCCGACAGACACTCGATGAGCGCATGCAGCAATTGTTGCTCCAGCCCGTGCGCTCCCTGAAGGTCGGTGAGCGCACCAGAGCGTGCTTCCGCCATCCGGATTGCGGCCCGCTGGAAGTGGCGCAATTGCCTTAGCGCCGCGCGCCGCGGTCGCCATCGCGCCGCAGGCGGAACAATGAACGGGGCACCATTCAGCGCCCCACCATAGTCGGCAAGCTGCCGTTCCGCGACCTGAAGGGCGTACCAGTGACAGGGTCCGATAATCCTTGCGTGCACCCGCTGGCCAGGGCCAAGGGAGATCATTTCGCTGGCTCGGATCTCGAGGCCGCCCCAGATCGGCGATGGCCCTCCGTCTGTCGGAAACGAGACCAGGACCATGCCCCGCGGCACTGCGATGAAGGCGACCCGTGACTGTGTCTCCTCGACCGCCGCCAGCCGTAAGTGGTCGAGCGCAACCTGGGTCATTCGCGCCCGGAATCGGCCGCGTCCCGTGAACAGCACCGCGCCGACGCCGTCGACGCTCAGAGCCGCCTGAAAGTCCTCCGCCTCACCAAATACCGACGCGCGGCTGCCCGGCATTCTTCTCCCCGTCGTGCTCGAAGGCATCGAGCTTTTAGGAAGAAGTGGGGTCCTGGCTATGCAGTTTCGAGAAATAGGCGCCAGCGATTCCATGAAGATGTCGATCATCGACCACCGCCCGATAAAGCGCACGATGTGATAGAGGCGGGTGCGGTCGCGCAGCCACCCCGTGCGGCCGGTCCGCGTCGCGATCAACATGATCGACAGCCCGATGAGCTTCAGCATCGGTACCAGGATGCTGGCGAAGAATACGAGTGCGGCCAACGGATATTGCCGGGCAGCTAGCAGCTCCTCCGCGCCGCCGAGGATTGTGCTGGGCGCACCCGCACCAAGCTGTACGACCGTCACCACCGGATAGTAGTTTGCCGGTAGGTACAGAACCGCAGCAGCGATCACCAAAGCCCAAGTCCGCGCGATGCTGTCCGGCTTTCGTTCGTGCAGGATGCTCTCGCAGCGCGGACAGCGCGGATCATCGACCCGCGACACGTTGACCAGACCGCAAGTCTCGCATCCACTCAGGCCGGCGCTGCCGCGACACGAGCCGTCCGGACGGTCCTGGTGGTCGAGCCTTTGCCACACCGCCTCGCGGTCCTAGGGCGGAATCCAACCAAACGAGAACGAACGTCAACAAGCCGCCAGAGTACCCTGCAACCTATTACACGGAATACATGATCCGCGACCAACAGCGTGTTCAGCCCCAACGACACGGATGCCGCAGAATGAGGTGCGGAGTATCTGGGGCTGATATCGGCTACTGCGGGCGCCGCCAACGGACCGACGGCCGATGCGCGCCGTAAGCGGCCATTAAACGGAGGTTGAACTTACCGCCGCTTAGTGCCAGGCGCGGACCCACGCATTGCAATGATGGGCATCTTGATTTCGTGAGCCGGCCGGTGGCTGGCCCCGACCAGGACCGACCTAGTTTCGGCGCGGGCGGCGCAGGGTGAAGGTTTCGAACGGGGCCACCTGACCGTCCGTGCCTACCACGTCATAGTAGGCGATTTCGATCGTTGTGAAGTCGCCGGAATGTGATCCCGGATCGACGGTGAATGCCGCGAAGCCGTAGGAATGCGCAGCGTTTCGCACGGCCGACCAGGGCGCTTGCTCCTTGACGTAGACCGGCGGACGCTTGCCTGTCTTCGGGTCAGGTTCGCCAACGGAAGTGATCACCCGACACTGCGGCGGGTTGAAGAACAGCGTGTTCGACGGAACGGACGTTCCGCCACCGCCGATCACCATGTGTACCGTGCCCTTAGTAGTATCGATCACGTCCGTGGCGGTTGCCGCGGGGACCGGCGTCAGGGTGACGTTTTCTTCCCGGCCGCGGATCGGGTGTGAGCGCTCATAGTGGTGCTCGTGTCCACACACCACGAGGTCGACGCCGTATTTGTCGAACAACGGCACCCATTGCTCGCGGATCCCGAGGTCTGCGCCATTGAACTTGTCAACTGTCGATATGGCGACCTGGTGCATGCACACGACGATCCAATCGACATCATCATCGCCGCGGGCAGCGGCCAACTCCTTTTCCAACCAGGCCTTCTGAGCGCCCTCCGAATAGCCTCGGACATACGAGTTGCCCCCGTCCTGGTACGTGACGTCGTCGTTGGCGAGGCTGATCACGCGCATCGAGCCGACGGTGAAGGCGTACCATAGCCCACGGGTCACATCCGTATGGCCGGCGGCCTCCGGTAGCGAGAAGTAGGTCTGATAAGCCTGATACCCGATCGGTCCATTGCCGAGCTCGTTCTCGTGGTTGCCGGCCGCGGGCATCCAAGGACGCTTGCGGGCGCTGCGGCTATTGTTCTCCCAGAAATCCCACCAGGTCCGTACGCGATCCTCGGCGATATTGGCGTAGCAGAGATCGCCGTTGAGCAGGTGAAACAGGGGCTGCAGCCGCTCCACGCCGAGAACCGTATCGGCAGCCGCCGGCGAGCCGAGATTGTCGTTCACATACGGCGGGTTCGGAATGGTTACCCCTTCGGGGAGCTTGTACTTCTTGCCCAAGGTCGGCGTGGCCTGATCCCCGAAGCTGGTGAACGTGAACCGCGCGCGGCCGTGCGGGGCGGTTCGGAACGTGCCGAACTCCGGCGCAGCGCCCTCGTGGGATGCCGCGTACAGATAAGCGGAGTCGGCCCGCAGCTGGCCGATTTTCGCATGATAGGCGTAGACAACCTGGCCCGACTTTGCGTCGGTGTAGCTGGTCTCTTTCGCCGCGACGACGCGGTCAAGCTGGCCATCGAGAGTCCCGAGCATGACGCGGGGATTGCGCACGGATTGCAGCGTGTGCCAGGACACCACCATCTCCATCGCTGCATCCGCGCCGAACTGCAAATGCAGTCCGGCGACCGGAGGTGTGGTCAGCAGATCAGGCGATGGGGGTGCGGCGGGCGCGCCCAGAGCAGCTCCGGTTCCGATGAGGGACGCCGCAACCACGGCCCCTCCTGCGATACCCGCAGCGGCGAGCAGCTTGCGACGGCTGAGCTCAAGATTGAATGCGGTGTCCTCTGTGGTCACACTGGGCCCCCTGATCAAGACAAAGCGTCAGTGCGCCAGCGGGTGAGGGGTGCGGCTGGGGACGGGTCGTTCGTGGCCGGAACTGGGCCATGCAAACAAACCCCTTCCATGTCCAATGTTAGCATCGTCCGACCGTGCTCACATCCTACAAGCAAGTCGTTCTGGACGAGAGAGCAGGCAATGTCACGAGCTATCGGCCGCCTCGCGCCGCCGCTCGAGCGAAGGGACCGCGCGATTCGACCTTGAGCGAATCTGATCCGTCGTACCAGCCCGACCAGGCGGCGCGCTGGCACGGCCGTCGCCGTTCACCGCCGTTCGGCGAGGATGTGCCAGTGCCAGGAGCCAGGGCGGCGCTGCTCCTCCTGGGTCAGCGACAGAAGCTCGAAGCCGGCGAAGAGCGCGGCAAGGCCAGCCAAGTCGCAATAATAGTGCGGGTGCGCGTTGGCGTCCCTGCCGCGGATGAAGGTGTCGGGGGCGACCGCCCGGCCGCGGCCGAATTGCGCATCGCGCTTCGACAGCATTGTACCCTGGTAGAGCCCGCCGGGCTTCAGGATGCGCCAGATCTCGGCGAGGCGGCGGCCGACATCGCCCATCGTACCGTGAAAGATGACATTCCACGACA
>Ga0306921_10000098_pt1 | contig 61157 bp, 56 predicted proteins | sample sta12Cox44000080_FD_203760 | JGI IMG/M metagenome (GOLD analysis project Ga0306921, IMG submission 203760) | Lab enrichment of tropical soil microbial communities from Luquillo Experimental Forest, Puerto Rico - statoxic.12C.oxic.44.000.080 (v2)... | ecosystem: Environmental > Terrestrial >... | reverse complement strand
AAACACTTTGTATCAAGCGATGGATGCTCCGAAAGGGAATGCCGGGTCCACCAAACCCAGTGTTCATCTACCTTTTAGAGCATCCTTTCTTTTTTGGCGAGAGAATTCAGCGAATAATCCAGGCTAGAAATGAAAACCAAGCTCGGCCGTGTAAGTACGGGGCGTAAGAAAGTGTGTCCCGCTGAAAGTTGACAAGAAGTTGTAGTAATATTTATTGCTGCCACGCGTAAGCTCCACTTGTACTTGTCGCCGCGAAACAGATTGTCATCTCCCACTGCAATGTCGAAGAGATGGCGAGGTGCGATACGAGGCGGGTTGTGATCGTCATTCTCCGTGCCGGGCGCCGGAATCGTGACTCGCGTTGAACCATACTGAGATGGCGCACAACTTTTAAGAGGTGCGGTCAACGTGGGGACACATTGCCGCAGAACAGCCCCGCCTGCATCTGTTGGTCCGCTGAAAGTCCCGACAAATCGACCGGTGTATTCGCGTCCGTGGCGAATGGAACAGCACCTGCCACAAGGCACGCTGTCGTAACGCCAGTTAAACCCCACCCACGGCCCGCGTTGCCATGGTTGGTATTGCAGGTGGGTGGTTTGGTTGAAGCCCCTACGTCGTTAATCCCTACTCGTTCACTAGACATTCGAGAACGGGTGTAGGAATTTTCACCCCCTCTATAAGCTAGGGCTAGGCACCGCTGATTCGACCATCTGAGAGAAGAAAAGCCGCCCGATTGTCGAGCGGCTTGGTGTCGCAAGTTAAGCCGGAAATTCTACGGACCTGTCAGGATCACGGTTCGACGCAGTTTGTCGTGCCGCCCCCAATGTCGGTAGCTGTTCCCCGCGTGGCAGAAAACTGCGGAGCGCAAAGCACATCGAAGCCAGTCCCACCAGTGTGATTCCCGGTGACGTTAGCTCCAAGAAAGGATGCAAACGAAAGATCCCCTACGCGTACGCCATTTGCCAGATTGCCTGTGATATTGCTCGGGCCAGAGCCAAAATCTGGAATCTGAGCGGCTGATGATCCGCTCAAGACTACGCCGTCGGCGTTTCCAAAGATCGTAGAAGCGAAGATCCTGAGCGCTGAATTTTGCGCTGCACCGATGCCGACACCTGCGTTGTTTTGGAACGTGCTGTTTTGAGCCACAATGGAACTGTGTGTTACTGCACGCGCACCCTCGGCATTGTTGATGCTCACATCTTGGAAGCTACTCACATCAGAAGCGTGGAGTACACTTAGGCCACGAAACCCGTTGTTACGCAACAGGTTGTTACTTAGGACTGCCCGTGAGCGGCCCAGGACGACGCCATTGCCAGCCGAATTTTGCACCGTGTTTCCATCCAGACGGCAAGTGCTGTCCTCAACACAACTAATCCCGTTGCTTCCTCCGTTGACGGTGAATCCCTGGACAAGGATTCTCTGTGAGTCAATGATAGTAACTACGTCACTGTTTCCGGCGGAGGCGTCGCTGATCGAGGCTCCTGGATTGGCGACCAAGGTCAGTCGATCAAAGCTCTGAATCACAACGTTCTCATGACAGGCGCCGGAAACGGTTACCGTGTTCGGCCCAATGGGGTTAAGCCGCATAAGCGCGGCAGTGATAGTGCGCTGCGCGCCTTCGTTCTCGCCCGTTTGGTTGCAGTTGACTTTCAGATTGGCCGCTTGCATATAGCTGCACAACGTCATTGCAAAGGCAATAGTGAGAGTGAACTTACGCAAACATGTAAATGCTCGCATACAACCTCCTCCCTTGTGCTGGGTTACTCTGACGGGGCCCACTGGGTACCTGAGCGCGGCGGAACTGGTTGGAGAGTCTGATCCTTTTGCTGAAGGTTGTCAATATTGGTCCAAGTGGTGGTCCAAGTGGGGCTCGTGTACCTGATTCCGGCGATTCGAGAATGGCGGAGAACGTGAGGAGGGCTAGTGCACCAGTTCCACCCTCACCTGAGCCTTTCCATCCTGAATCATGTCAAGCTCCTGTGCTGCACGCCGGGAAAGATCGATAATCCGCTTATTCGAGCCATGCGGGCCTCGATCATTGACCTTCACGACAACGCTCTTGTTGTTCTTTAGGTTTGTCACTTTAACCATCGTGCCTAGAGGAAGCGTCCTGTGTGCCGCTGTCAAAGCATCTTTGTCGTACTTCTCACCGCTGGTGACAGCTTTTCCTTGCATGGCATCACTGTAGAAAATCGCAATGCCTGTCTCTGGTGTGCCGACCCCTGTCTTCGATGTAATCGACGTTTGAGCAAGTGGTGCTTCCGCTTGCAACAGAAGGCTGACCATCGCCAACGCCAATGCGTGTGAAACTATGTTGCTTGTCATAATCCTTGTAATCCTTTCCCATTGACCTTGCAGCATTTGGCTATTACAGATTATTGCATCCTTTGTGTTGGCACTTGCGCTTCATGTCGGTTCCGCCTTTCTCTCAACAGGTGGTTTCATAATCCCTTCATCAGCAATTCCCAACTGCGCGGCTGAATTAGTTCGCCTTGAAACGCTTTGTCGATTGTGTTTCTGCTCAATCCAGTCTTCTTCGCCAGCTTTCTGATGGAGTATTTCGATTTCAGTTCATCGATGATCGTAGGGTGCAACGTTTTCCGCGTCACCTGAGCCTGCTTAGTCTTGATTTCATACTCTGGGGGCTCATAGTTGCGTATCTCGGCTAGGTTGTCTCCGGTAGCCTGTTTGCGCTCTACTTCTTTGCCCAAAAGTCGTGGCATATTGCCCTGCCCATGAACATGGTAGTGTCCGAGGAGCCCCTGACCGTAGTTTACGTAGGATCGAAGGTGAGGATACAGCCGACACGGGCGCCCTCATCTGACCCGCGCTCTTCTGCTTGTGATATTCCCGCATCGAAGTCGGCTCGCCGTGTTTTCATCGCGATGAGGCATGAAGTTTCTCATTTGTTGTGGCCCGTTGGGTGATTGATTTTTTGAGATCTAGTTCAGCGTCGCAACTTGACCGCGCGGGGTGAAACGTCAGCGTGCCGCGCAGAGGCGAACAAACGGCGCACGCTTTTGGTAATGGCCTTCTCTCCAGCATATTTGTCTTCATTGACTTGTCTGCTTCGCCCCCAATAACATCTCCACGCGCCAGTGATCGGCCAAACCATCTCGCATTACCGAGTCGTCGAGAAGCTTGGCGGCGGCGGGATGGGTGTCGTCTACAAAGCCGAGGATGTGAAGCTGCACCGCTTTGTGGCCCTAAAGTTCCTGCCAGACGAAGTAGCCAAGGATGCTCAAGCGTTAGCTCGCTTCCAGCGCGAAGCGCAGGCCGCGTCGGCGCTCAATCACCCAAACATCTGCACCATCCACGAAATCGACGATCAGAATGGGCAAGCATTCATCGCCATGGAGTTTCTGGATGGCATGACGATGAAGCACCGCATCGCGGGCCGTCCGATGGAAACCGAGTTAATTCTCTCGTTGGCTATTGAGATTGCTGATGCATTGGACGCTGCGCATACCGAGGGTATCATCCACCGCGACATCAAACCGGCGAACATCTTCATCACCAAGCGTGGTCATGCCAAGATTCTCGATTTTGGACTGGCGAAAGTCACGCCCGTGGGCAGCAAGGTGCTGGGGGCGATGGGAGAGATTTTGGACGCGACTGCAGCATCGAGCGCGGAACATCTGACTAGTCCGGGAACGGCTGTTGGAACCATTGCTTACATGTCGCCAGAACAAGTCCGTGCCAAGGACTTGGACGCACGAACCGACTTGTTCTCGTTCGGAGCAGTGCTGTACGAGATGGCGACTGGCACCACGCCCTTTAGAGGCGACAGCTCGGGGATGATTTTTGATTGCATCTTGAACAGAGCCCCTGCGCCTCCACTGCGGCTGAATCCCGACCTTCCGACCAAGCTCGAAGATATCATCAACCGGGCACTGGAGAAGGACAGGGAGCTGCGCTACCAGAGTGCGCGAGACATGCGTGCAGACCTGAACCGCCTCAAGCGCGATACCAGCTCGGGGCACATGCGTGCGGTCGGTGGCTCAGCTGCGCCCCTATCTGATTCAAGTGTGCTCGCGGCTGCGGATCCGACATTGGTTCCGCAGGCTCCCACGAAGCCCCAACTGTCAAAGCCCATGATCGCTGCCGCGATGCTTGTAACGCTTGGCCTTATGGCATTCGGCGCGTACAAGCTGCTGACCCGGTCGCGTGGCTTCAATTTGCAAAACATGCAAATCACGAAGCTGACCGAGAATGGCAAAGCCGCGAAGGCGGCGATTTCACCCGACGGGCGGTATGTGGTGTACGTCTTGCGTGATGGTGAGAAGCAGAGCCTGTGGGTACGAAACGTGGGCACCAGGAGTGATGTCCAGGTCCTCCCGGCCGATGTTGTGTCATTCCAGGGAGTGAGTTTTTCTCCCGACGGCGACCACATCTACTTTGTGCGGTCCGACAAGAGCAGTTTCGGGTACAGATACTTGTACGAGATGCCTGTGTTAGGCGGTTCGCCACATCAAGTGATTCGCGACTCAGACGCGCCTGTGGACTTCTCCCCTGATCGTAAGGAGATGGTCTTCATGCGCGGAGTTCCAGAACGCGGCGTGATTGAAATTCGGATCGCACAGCTGGGAGGCGCTGGCGAACGCCTCTTGGCCACTCTACCCGCCAATGCGACTTTCAACTACGGTGCTACTTGGTCGCCTGACGGCAAGACGATCGCCGTGCCAACGCTGGGAGTAGGAAGCAACGTTAATTGGGTCCTGAACACAATCAATGTAGCGGACGGCAAAGTGCGTCAGCTGTTTTCTTCTGGTGGCAGATTCGTAGGTCGAGCAGTATGGATGCCGGACGGTGGCTCCCTGGTGACACCAGTCGGCGAGGCCAGCTTGGGAAGGGGCCAGCTTCAGAGCGTCGATTTTCCTAGCGGTGCGCTGCATCGCTTTACCAACGATCTGTCTGACTACATCCCAAATCTGGATATTACGCACGACGGCAAAATGCTGGCGGCTATTCAGCGCATCCGAGTTTCAGAGATCTGGACGGCAACGGCGACGGATTCGACACGGATGCGCCAACTGACGTCAGGCGAGCCACCCTACGCGGCGATAGCGCCTGGTCCCTCAGGTAAAGTGCTCGCCAGCAGCGGCGACGGTGACTTATGGCTGATGAACCCGGATGGCAGCGAGCGGACGGTGCTGGTCCCGCAAGCGCACAACTTTCTATCCATTTCGTCTTGTGGGGACCGGTATGTCGTGTTTGAGTCGAATCGCGAGGGAAAGGTAGAGCTGTGGCGAACTGATGCGGACGGTTCGAACGGCTTGAGGCTTACTGAGAATACGGGGCGCTCCGACTGCTCATCAGATGGGAAATGGATCTTCTACGCTGCCGACGGGAAGATATATCGGATTTCGTCGGAAGGAGGCACGCCGATTGAGGTTCTAACTGTGCCAGGCGGGGCGAGGGGGCCACTTAAAGTCGCGCCAGACGGGAGCCTACTCGCGTTTATCTATACCGAAGGCAGCCCCGTGGCTGTGCCCAAACTTGCAGTCGTGTCGGCCAGCGGGGGAAAACCTCAGTTCGTTAGCCAGTTGCCCGGCGACGCACGAGGGTTGCAGTGGTCACCTTCCGGAAAAGCGCTCCAATACCAGCTCACACGCAACGGGGCTACCAACATTTGGGAGCAGCCAGTGTCGGGAGGAGCTGCGCAACAGATTACACAGTTCGCTTCCGGTCTCATCTTCGATTTCGCTTGGTCGCGCGATGGCAAGCAGTTGCTGCTGACCAGAGGAAATGAAAGCAGCGACGTGATCCTCATCAGCAATTTCAGGTAGTTGTTGCTTTTGGCCGAGTCCTCCTGTCGGTTGAAACCGATGAGCCTGTCATCCCAGTCCTGAATCAAGCTAAGCAGACTAGACGAAGCTGCAGTAAGCTCGGGTCACCGTGTTTGAGCAGAAATTGGTAATTGCTGTAACAGGCCATAGCGCTCAGCCCCCTCAAACGATTTGCCCGCTCCTGCACCTCCGCTCGCCGCCCGACGCGCACCCATCGCCCGCTCCATCCCACTACCCGCGCCCCATCCCGATCCGTCCATGGTGAGGGCACCATGCTCCGCAAGGCCCACGCCCGCTCCCCTGACTCAACCTCGGTCCGCGCTTAACATGCGCCGGCAGTGGCGCGATTTCCTTTCAGATTTTCTCACGCCCGACTGTGCCACTCGGTTTCGGGCTCTTGTCGAAACGGCGCTGCGGCAACACGGCGGGACTTGGTCCAGCCCTCTAGATCGGCTAACCAACGGAGGTACCGCAGAGCCGCTCGGGGTTTTGTGGCCTTTCTGGCTAGCTCTGAAAGCGCCTGGACAGTGCCATCCCGGCCAAAGGTTTCCAGCATTTCATTCAATTCGCGGGTCTTCATCGTTCCCACCTCCTAGCGACAAGACGTCTCACTTTTTCGAAGCCAAGCTACGTGCCGGCTGCGCGGTCCCTTGGGGGACATCGCACGTCGACCTTGGTCTCAAAAAGTAATTCTTTTTCAACGAATCTAAGAACCTAACTCCGAGGCTGTTGCCGTTGAGCCCTGCCGGGGGGCGGACAACGGGTGCAACAGTCGCGCACTTCAGTATCACTTCGGTATCAATGTCCTCGTAAGATCCACATAACAAAAGAGCTGGCGTAGAACTATGTCTTCTCCAGTACCAGATCCGCCGTCGAGCAGGTCTGTTGGACCTGGCTCATGGTGTTCGCGGAAACAGGTTCCGAACAGGCAAGAAACAGATTCAGAAACAGTCATAACGTTAATGTTTTCTTAAGGTTGTGCCAAAACCGGGCGGAAAATAACTGCTTTCACGATCATGCCCTCGTGAATATCGGATATCGGGTTTGCGCCAGGCTGCTTCCGAGGCGATCGGCCCGGCAGATTAGTTCTGGTGGATGTTGGTGGATGTCGCACCAGCCCTGAGAGCAATTTTCAAAAAATCAAAATGCCTCTTAGGACGGTTTTGACATCCACCCACATCCACCACGGTGCCCTACCAGCCGACTTGATCTGCCGCCGGTACGGCTCTGGCGGCTAAAACCAGCGGGAACGGTGCCTCCGGGTTGATCTTTCCGTTCTTCGTGACCTTCCAGAGACGAACGCCCTTATTGATCTTTCCCTGGAGCTTGTACCCGCCGATTACCCGGTCCTGAAGCGTCCGCAACCGCTTTCCGATCGCCTTGGCGTTCCAGCCTTCCCCGCCGGCTAGGAGTTCCTTTACCGGATTGAGCGTCGAGCTTCCAATCGTCCCGACCGACACCGGCTCCCGGAAGGAGTCGTGCCAAACCGACAGCAGCTCCAAGTTGGCCTCGAGCTCGGGATCACTTTCCTCGACTGCGCTCTGTGTCATCACCGGATCCGCGTATCCACACCAGATAAGGCACCCACAAACCAGCCGATCCCACTCCTCGAACGAGCCGAGCGCCGGTCGGCTGAGGACGTCGGGCTTGCCGGCCAGCAGGTATGCGCGCAGTGCCTTGAGCGCGGCAATGCAAAGCTCGGGATGCATCTTGCCGGCCCGAATGACCGGATCGAAATCAAATCGTCGCCGCTCGGGGTGCTCGCAATCCGCATCCAGCCGAACCTGCAACGCCCGTCGCGTCAAATCGCCCTGGATGGCAAGATTGTTGCCGGTCGCGAAGAACACGCTCCGATTGAGCAGTCGAACCTGCTCGGACTGCCCGAGGATCCGTGCGCGATGCTCTTCTGACGTCAGGACGCTACACAGCATGTCGCCAGAAAGCGGGATCGAGACATTATCGATGAGTGTCGTCCGATCGCCCTCGCGGAGGAGCGGGACGAGAGTCTTCGAGAATTCGTCCTCGTTATGGAAGCTGACAACAGTGGGCTTGCACCCGACCGCGGCCTGGACGGCGGCCTCTATCAGCTTCGTCTTTCCAGTCCCCCGCGACGTCGCGTTCGCGGTAATCATAGGAATCGTCGGCAGTGCCGGGCGGGCGACGATTGACAGGATGGCTGCGAGCGTCGTTGCATACCCGGACGTCTGACGCCAGTCCTCACCGTCGTTCTTTACAAAGGGAAATCCGTGATAGATCGCGTCGAACTTCTGGAGGGCCTTCTTTGCGTCATCCTTCGTGGGTTGATCCGGGACGATGCCATAATCAGCGCCACCTCCGACGAAGAGAACCCCGCACTTGTGACCCGGTCGATCAAGGATGGTCCCGTCAGGCAGGAGCACGGGGCTCGTCGTAACCATATCCAGCACACGATAGTCGGTCGGTTCACAACGAACGCGATCGAGGAGGTGCTCAGCTAGGTTTGCGTTGAAGCTCGTGGGCTTGCCGTTCGCCTTCACGCACTTCGCATGCAGCGAAACATCCCGGACGATGGTGTAGTTCGTTACCGGCTGAACGACCACCGATTCCTTGTCGCGCCCAAGCCCGGTCACGTCCTTCTTGTTGTGCTGGACCGGCTTTACGAGATCGCTGCCGCGCCGGAAATATCGGAGCTCATGCTTGCCGGCCAGGAGCGCCTCAGCCTTCAGAACGGTATCGTTGAGAGCCTCGTGCGCGATTACGAGTTCCGTTCCGTCGAGATCAGGATGCTCTTCACGAAAGCGACCACGACCAGCCTCGACGTTTCGCTTTTCGTGGTAGTCGCGGAATTGGCGCCAATGAATTTCCGTACAGGCGCTGTGCGAGCACTGAAACCCGAGGATGCCGTCTTTATCAATGAACGCAACTTGCGTGCTCGGACCGTTCGCGGAGTTGTGGGCTTCGTGATTCGGACAGTAGTCTTCAACGTCCGATTTCAGAACCCACTTATAGCTGCCGTTGGAATAAGCCTCGCGCTTATGGTGCAGGATTTCGGAATGCGCGAAGAACTCTTCAGCCCATTCCGGCGTGATCTTGCTTCGCTTGATGATGATTCCCGAAATAGGTTTCGCTTCCGGCGCCGGTAGAATGTCACGAATGTCATCAGCCGTCAGCACCTGATCGCGATTGCCAGGCGAGATCATTGACGCCATCCGATGCGGGCGTTCGGGGGTCTCGACGCCCTTGCGATTGACCGTGCTGGGGACACGAAGAATGCGAGAGGGGTTGGCAACGCTGACGTCGATGTGCGCGCCAAGGATGGCGAATTCCTGTGCGTGAAACTTGAGGAGTTCTGCGACAAGCCGCGAGTCGATCGGATCGAGGTCCGCCGGCACCATGACGCAATACCCATTCCCGTGATCGACGAGCGCCGGCTCGACTCCGTAACCGCGCCAGAATTCGATAATCCGTTCTGCACATGCCGCGGAGCATGCCTTCTCTGCATCGGTCGCCGCCGCATCGCCCTTCAGTTTGTTCCCGTCGGAGTCTTTGCGATCAGGATCGATGTCATACGGGATCCAACGAATCCATGCGATATTGATGTCCTTCGCGGATCCGCCAGTGAAGCCTGGTTGAATGGGATTGATGGTGTGGTAGCAGTTGTAGCCGTCGGCGTTCAGCGCCAGGGCCCGTGCCTGCAAATCTGCAAGAGTAGTGTGGAGTGAAGAGAGCGGGCCTGCGCCAGTTTGCAAGGCGCGCAGCTCGACGACCTCGCCCGGTTCGTGGAAGATCGACAGGGGCACGCTGATTGAGTAGAATTCTGGTGATTTATTCAGCAAATGGGCATCGTTTCTGGGTGCAACCGGGGCGATGCCGTTATTGTTGATGGGAGTGGTCATTGGATTGGGTCCTCGTAGACTCGGGCTTGAAGGTTTGCTGTTTACGGACGAGATCAATGTCGCCCGCCTGGAATTCGATCCGCACGTTTCCGTAGAACCTTTCGCGTTGCAGACTTTTGAGAGGTTCGATTCGCTTTGTCACGCGGTTACTCCCAAAACATCCTGAGCACAAGCGAAACAGTATTTGTCACTGCGTCGCGAAATGTATCCTTCTTTCAATTTCACGCGACAGGTGCAACACACGCGGCGGAAGCGCGGCGACTTACCCCGAATACCCACAAACGACCGCACCAATGCCAACCCGTTGGCAGTGTAATGTTGCGCCTCGAGGTTAATGAACCCGGCGTCCACTGCGGCCTTTAACAGCGCAGTTCCGTGTCCCTGCCGTCTCTTCGCGGGATCAACTGCAATGATGAACTCGCCGGCCTTGTCGGTGTATTCGCCGGTTAAATCGACCAGGAGAATTCCAACGCAGCGCCCGTTTACATACGCGCCAAACCCGATGTAATCCTCCTGGTCCACCCGCAAGACCTCCTCGCCTTTTGCAGGCATGAAACATTTGAAGTCACGCCAGAGGTGAAATTGCTTGGGTAATGTGGGAATGATGTCAGCTATGTTCATTTTTGTTAGTCCGTCTCCCGGTCTGTCATGGGGGCCGCCTATCTCGAGCGCCGGCCGTTACGCGCTACCCTTCCGCGCTGCATACCTATGCAGGTAGTCCAGCGCGCGCCTTATTCCTTCAATGTCATCGCCCAGCAGTCCGATACCGCGGTTACAGTTCTGGCACAAAACGCCGCGGATGCTGATCCTCTGGCCCGTGCTCGTGATCGAGAACAGTTGCCGGCCGTTTCCCGCAGCACCAGCAGAGCCCTCCGTTGGCCCGCTTGAGCAGCTCAAATTCTCCGGGGCTGATGCCGAAATCTCTTTGTCTGCGTGCAGCGTTGTCACACGTCTTGCAGATCGAGCGCCGGCTTTCGCCGCTCTTCGTGAACTGCGCTTCGGGTTTGGTTTGGTGGCAGACACGGCAGATCACTGTCCCCCCTGTCCGCTTACCCGTTTGCTGGCCGACAGCCACACGCCGGGCACGATGTATTCCTTAACTACGTGGTAAGAGCCACACGTAGAGCATCGATAGGTCCGCAGGATTTGATCGCCGCTGAACTTGCCTTCAAGTTCTGCTGCTTGTTCCCGTGAGAGCTTGCGCTTGGAGATGTTGCGCTGCATGCGCCCGTAAGTCCGCTGCGTATTGCAATACAGGGCTTTCACAAGGCACCGCCCTGTTTCCGCAACCACGACGCAACTGCTCGAGGATCGAAACGGACGGCAGAACCGATGCGGAATGCCGGAATGCGCCCTTGCTGGGCGAGGCGATAGATCGTGATGCGATTGACGTTGAACAGCCGTGCGAGTTCGGCGACGGTGAAACAGTGATTAGATTTTTCAAGGGAATCGGCGATCGACACACGAGCCTCATATGCAGGCATTGCACCTGCGGCTCCGTGTGCCTTATCCCCGCCGACTATACGGGTGTGAGAATCAGGCCCTCGGTCAGGTTGTCACATTGCACCGGCGTTGATCCCGGTGCCAATAACCTATAAGGTCTGAGGCCGCGCCTCCGTGACAAACGGTGGTGCTCGTTGCTCTCGAAAAGTCCTGTGTCGCTCTAAGTCCGTTGACGACCGACCTATTGGTCGGCGTATCGCTGGGGCGCTGTTTCAGCCGTTCGAGAGAGCAGTTCCTCTACACTTCTAAAATCGCACGAAATACCCCGCACGTCAAGCAATCTTCAGTAACACACATTCGCGCGGCGTATCTCTACACAACAACTTTCTCATGAGATGAACCACGGATCAATCGCCCGTTCGTAACCATTACCGAGATGCTTTCCCCCGCCCATCTACGCCACGAGAAAGGTGATACCAGTGATACCTATTTCTGCTGAATTCCAGTTAATAGCGGTAACAGCAGCCAACAATACCCAAAGTTGAGAATATGCTTGCGACCCGCATAAACACTGGCTAGAATCGCTATCTGTAGGAATCACCGAGGGTTGCTGGAAACGACGGTAATCGAATCCCTCCCTCTCCGCCACTTAGATTCCCCTCAGATTCCGGCGTACCACTCATACCCGCCTTCCGGCGACGCCGATCCCAATCCCTTCCCGAATTTCTTTAGGTCATCGGTCACTGTGAGCTGTGTGATGTACTTCACGCTCTTGTAGCCCAACTGCCGCGGAACCCGCAATCGGAGCGGCCCGCCGAACGGCACCGGCAGATCGCCGCCGTCCATCCCGTGCGCTACCAACGTCTGCGGATGCAGCGCATCCGCCATATCGATGCTCTCCCACCAGTCCGGCTGCGGCTGAATCGACCGGTAAACGACATAGCGCCTGCGGCGGCACGCCTGCAGCCTCGAGAACACGCGACAGCGGTGCGCCTCCCACTCCGCGATGTACGATCAGCCCTCTTCGCAAGCTAGGTGTGTATCTGTGTGCTTACGGGAAGGCTCTTGATGTCGGCCACTGAAAAGGACGACGGCCGCGCCACCGTGCCGTCAACGTTGAGCCGCCACTCTGTGACGCCACCCGCCTGCAATCGTGCGAACTCCGGTCCTAATGGATCGACCTCGTTCGCGAAAAGGTTCCTTGGAAAGCTGGTCTGGGCGGAACTCGCGTGCCATTGAGTGCCGGGTCAGCACCCGCCGCGCGGCATAGGTCAGGGTTTCGCCCGCGCAACTCTCTGACAGCTGTGGGAGAATGCTCCGTCCGCGACAGGAGAGCCTATGGCCGATCAACCGTCCGGCAACGCCTCCAAGCCCGCCGACCTCAATCCAGCCTCAACCGCCCTGGCCTCCCTGGCGGTCGGCACAGCGTTCTTCTCGCTGTGGTTCTGGCTGCTGCCGCAATGGCTCGGCTTCCGCGTGGAAACCGCGGGCGCCGCACGCTGGCGATGGCTCGCTGCCATCCCTTCGGTGCTTGGATTTGCCGTGGCCCTGCGATGCGTATGGGACTTCGGCTGGACCGGGCGCGGCACCCCCGCTCCCATCGCTCCACCCCAGCGCCTGGTCGTTGTCGGCTTTTACCGCTACGTGCGCAATCCCATGTACGTCGGTTTCGCCGCTGGCTGGATCGGCCTCTGGATCGTCTTCGGTCACCCCAACCCCATCGCCATCTCGACCGTCGCCGCCGTGGCCCTCGGCGTCCATCTGTTCGTGCTCTTCTACGAAGAGCCGACGCTGCACAGAAAGTTCGGCGCCGACTACGACGAGTATCGTCGCAACGTACGCCGCTGGTTGCCCCGTGTGAGTCCGTGGAGCAAATATTGAATCCCCGTCGATCATGTGGGCTTTAGCTCAGCGGTTCACTCGATCCCCAACTCCGCGATTTTCTCTACGGGCCGAGCCAGCACTACCTTATTCCCCCGCACTACGAGCGGTCTCTGGATCAGCTCCGGATGGTCCGTCATCACCCGCAGCAGTTGCTCGTCGCTCAGATCCCGTCCCGCGACATGCTCCTGATACGCCTCCTCTCCGGTCCTTATTGCTTCTAGCGGCTTCAACCGCGCCTGCTTCAACAGGTCGCCCAGCGCTTTCGCCGATAGTGGCTTCTTCGTGTAGTCGATCTGCTCGAACTCGATCCCCTTCTCAGTCAAGACCCGCTTGACCTCGCGACACTTGGTTCAGGTCGGCTTCTCGTAAACGACAACCTTCGCAGAAGGATTCATCTCTCCTCCAATGCCTCCAAGAATAAGCTCCACCGATTCGAAACGATTTATTTCTTTCGCGTTTGTTGCGGCCCCTCTGCGCCCTTTGCGGTTGAAAGCTTTTCTTGCGTCCTAAGCTTCGCGCCTTCCTGGTCCCGCGCGCCTTCTGATATAACTACCTGTCTCTGGTGGGGTTAGCCGCAGCTGCGTCCTATGGGACCGGTCCGCTTCCCATCCAAGCCCCTGTCCCGCCCGTACTTAGAAAGGAAGAAGAGCGTTTGCCAAGCGCCGACCCCAACGCAGCCTCGTCCGATACCGCGCTGGTGTCGGCGATTCGCGCTGGTGACCAGAGCGCCATGGCCGCTCTCTACGACCGCTACTCTCCGGTGGTCTACAGCGTGGCGCTGCGCGTGCTCGGTGACACTGGCGCCGCCGAAGACGTGCAGCAAGACGTGTTCATGCAACTTTGGCGAAATCCCGGGGCCTTCGATTCCAGCCGCGGCAATCTTGGAGCCTGGCTCGCGGTCATCACACGCAACCGGGCCATCGACGCACTGCGCAAACGCCGTCCCCAGGACGACATCAAGGACGTCATCCTTTCCGTAGTCCCCGACCTCGCCGCCGACGCCGACCGATCACGCGTCGCTACCAAGGTTCGCGATCTGCTCGGAGCCATGCCCCCCGCGCAGCGTTCTGCGTTAGAGATGGCGTACTACGAAGGACTCACGCATACTGAAATCGCCTCCAAGACTGGGGAACCGTTAGGGACGATCAAGACCCGCATCCGCGCTGGACTAATCGCGCTGCGAAAGGCACTCGAAGGATGAGCGCGCACGAACAATTTGCCGAGGATCTCGCCCTGCTCGCGCTGGGCGCGCTCCAGGGAGAAGACCGCGCCGCCGTCGAGAAGCATCTCGAAGGCTGCGCCGCCTGCCGCCTCGAACTTGAGGAACTCCGCGGCGATATGGCCATGATGTCCATGGCGACGACCGGCCCCAAGCCGCCGCAACGCTCGCGTCAGCGGCTGCTCGACGCCATCGCCAAGGAACCGCGCGCCACCGCTGAACAAACCCGCTCCCGCTTCCATTGGTGGGCTGCTCTCGGATGGGCTATGACCGTGGCCATGTTCCTGGTGGTCGTCCAACTGCGCCGGGAAAACGCATCCCTGAAGGATTCTGTTAATAGCCTCGCACAAATGGTGGGAAGCAATACGGTTGAACTTGAGAACGCAAGGCGTGTGCTCGAACCGTTGACCGACCCCGCCGCGCAGAGAATAACCCTCGTCGCCGCCAAAACTCAGCCACAACCTCAGGGTAAGGCTTTCTACCTTCGCAACAAGACGAGCCTGGTCTTCGTTGCCAGCAACCTCGCTCCGTTACCTCCCGACAAGATTTATGAATTATGGCTCTTCCCCCAGAACGGAGGAGCCCCGATCGCCGCCGGCCTCTTCAAGCCCGACGCTCGCGGTAACGCAACCGTCGTGAATCCTCCAGGCCTGCCAGCAGGAGTCGACGCCAAAGCCTTTGCCGTCACCCTCGAACCTGCCGAAGGCCCCCACGACGCCCCCCGCGGCACCGGAGTCATGCAAGGCGGGGCTTGATCGCGAGTCGCATGAGCGCCGATTCGATGGCAGGCGTTCAGGGCGAGAAGCTTTAGCCGCGCACCCTCTGGAACTAGTCTGATAAACATTCTGACCATATGCACGATGGGGAACGTTGGAGATGATCGGCTATCCTCGTCGATTGTGCAGGAGCACGACGACGCCTAGTTCGCGGTGAGAATTGTCATGAAGCCTTTGCTTCTCGCTCCCTTTGCTGTGTTTGCGTTTGGCGGTCTGGGCGCACCGCAGACGGCCTGGCAACCATCTCCGGGCCATAACGCACCTCGCGATATGGCCGGGGCGCTGTGCCGGATGCGCAGCCTGTCGCGTGGCCGGAGGTCGCCAAGACGACTCTAGTCGATCTCACACACTGGGCAGGCTTTTGCGGGCTTCGCGCTCCTTGCGTACTTTGCGGTTAAGAGCTTTTCTCCGTGCCTCCGTGTGTCCGTGGTGAAAAGCCCCGTCGCTCTGCTCAGCCCCTATTCGTCCTTCCCGAACTGCTTCACGTCCTCTGGCCCATCAGCGTGCACTGCGACCGGCTCCTTGCCTTGCACGAGTTCTCGGACCTTCTCGACCACGTCCGGGTTGGCCAGGGTCGTGATGTCGCCCGTATTCAGCCGGTTGGAAATGGAGGCGAGGACACGTCGCATCAACTTGCCGGAGCGCGTCTTCGGCATGTCAGGAACGATGTAGATGTTCTTGGGCCTGGCGATCTTCCCGATGATGGTCTCAATCGCTTTGTTGACCTTCTCCATGACTTCCTTGCTGGGCGGAAGGCCAGGTTGCAGCGCAATATAGACCTCCGGCACGCGGCCCTTGATCTCGTCCACCACGGGCACAACCGCCGCTTCCGCCACCTCTTCTACGGTCAGGCAGGCGGACTCGATCTCCTTGGTGCCCAGGCGATGTCCGGCCACGTTGATGACATCATCGACGCGGCCCAGAATCCGGAAATATCCGTCGACGGCCTCGACGGCCCCGTCGGCGGCAAAGTAAGGCCAATCGCGCCAGTCCTTGCTCTTGGTGTCTTTGCAATACTTCCGGTAGTACTGGTTGACGAAGCGCTCGCGGTCTCCCCAGATCGTCTGCATGATGCCGGGCCAGGGATTGCGAATACAGATGTTGCCTGCCTTTCCTGACCCCGCTGGGACAACCTCGCCCATTTCGTCGATGATCTGCGGGAATATTCCGGGCATGCCAGGCCCTGCGCTGCCAGGCTTCATCGGGTCCAGCGCCGGTTTGGTGCTGCACAGGAAGCCTCCGTTTTCCGTTTGCCACCATGTGTCGACGATGACAGCTTCGCGCTTGCCCACGGTTTCGTAATACCAGCGCCACACCTCGGGCTCAATGGGCTCTCCCACCGTAGTCATGTGCTTGAAGTGGTAGTTGTACTTGCCGGGCTCGTCATGGCCGGCCTTGCGCAACATGCGAATCGCGGTCGGCGATGTGTGAAAGATATTCACGCCCAGCCGCTCGGCGATGCGCCATGGCCGGCCGGCATCCGGGTAGACGGGAACGCCTTCGTAGATCACGCTGGTGGCAGCCAGCGCCAGGGGGCCATACACAATATAGGAGTGCCCTGTAATCCATCCGATGTCGGCCATGCACCAGTACACATCTTCCGGGTGGATGTCCTGAATGTATTTGGAAGTCCCGGTTACATAGGCCAGGTAGCCGCCCGTGCGATGCTGGCAGCCTTTCGGTTTGCCGGTGCTGCCGCTGGTGTACATGAGAAACAGCGGAGCCTCGGCATCCATTGACACCGGAGCCACGATTTCACCTGAGTAGTTCGGCAGGATTTCGTCCACGAAGAAGTCGCGGCCCTTTACCCCCGGAGCCGCCGTGGCCGACTGGCCAGGCCGCCGCCTCCACACCAGAATCTTGTTTAGCTGTTGCCCTTCCTTGGCGGCCAGTTCCACCGCGATCTCGGCGGAGGCTTTGTGATCCAGCAGTTTTCCACTACGGTAATACCCGTCCATTGTGATGAGAACCTGGCTTCCGGAATCAGCGATACGCAGGCCGCAAGCTTCGCCGCTGAACCCGCCAAACACAACCGAGTGAATGATCCCCAGGCGGGCGCAGGCCAGCATGGTTATGGGCAACTCGGGGACCATGGGCATGTGAATGGTGACGCGATCGCCCGCCTTTAGGCCGCAGAAATCGCGCAGCAGCGCCGCAAACTCGTTCACACGCACATAGAGCTCGCGATACGTCACCGCTATCGGCGCCTCGCTTTCCGGTTCCGGAACGAATATCAGCGCCGCCTTGTTGCCGTACTTCGCTAAATGCCGATCCACACAGTTGTAAGAGGCATTCAGCTTGCCACCTACGAACCATTTCCAGAAGGGCGGATCATTGGTGTCCAGCGTCGTATGCCAATACTGGTCCCAGCTCAGCATGTCGGCGTACTCGCGGAAACATTCCGGGTACTTTTCCTCGCTGAAGCGATTGATGACGTCGGGATCGCTCAGATTGGCTTGGCCAATAAACTTCGCGGAAGGATAGTAGTATTCCTCTTCCCGCCAATGAACTGCGATTTGGGCCTCGCTGGTTTCGATGACTTGCTGTTTCTGACGAATTTCCGCCATGAGAATTACCCCTTCTCTTTAGGAAGCATCCTGTTATCGATAGGAAAAACTGCCGCGTCTGCCATGGCTTGCCTGGTGGAATCAGCTGGCTGACTTCTGAAAATTTTACTGCGCCCGAGGGAGAATGTCTCCCCTCGCCTCATGCTGCGCAAAAAACGGGACGCGCGGGCCGTTGCTCTCTACAGCCTGTTGGCCGGGTTGCTACCTTCGCTAACGCTCAAGCGGCTGATCGGCGAGAACCGATCGATCTGACCTGCCCCGAAGGGGCGTCTGCAAATAGCCCGGCACGTCAGGGCTGCGAAGCCCAGGACCCGGCCGCATCCGGGATGGACGTCTGAAGGCTCCTTTCTCAACTCGAGCAGGTGCGCCCTGCTTCACGTGCCATCGCCAAAGCCCACCTGTACGGCAAGAACCGGCCAACCCTACGCCGACCGAACCGCCGGAGAAGCAACCTCGTCCCAGATTTTCGTGGCATGGGTTTCGCGCAACAGCAAGCTGCCTACCACGAACGTCAGCCCAGCGACCGCCATCGGGTAATAGAGTCCCGCGTAGATATTTCCCGTTGCTGCGCACACCGACAATCCAATCAGTGGCAGCAGCCCGCCGAAAACGCCATTGCCAATGTGATACGGCAACGACAACGACGTGTACCGGACTTTCGCCGGAAACGCCTCCACCAGGTACGCTGCGATCGGCCCATACACCATGCACACGTAGATCACCTGGACGAACACCAGGAAGACCAACATGCCCTGCGCCGGACTCGATGCTTCCTTCGCCGGCACTAGCGCTCCAGTGGCATCCGTCGTCATCGGAGTCAAACTGATCGCACCCGTGACCTTATTCTTGGTCGACTGTACCGTGACCACATTGTTCCCTGCCGCGCGCTGCATCGCGTGGTAGATCGGCAGGTAGGTCACCACAGCAATCAGGCAGCCCGCCATCATCAACTTCTTGCGTCCGATCTTGTCCGAGAGCGCCCCGAACACCGTGAAAAACGGCATGCCAATCGCCAGCGCAATGGCGATGATGATGTTCGCCATGCGCGGGTTCACTTTGAGAATGGTCTGAAGGTAGAACAGGGCATAAAACTGTCCGGTGTACCAGACCACGCCCTGCCCGGCTGTGGCCCCGAACAGCGAAATCAGCACTTGTTTCAGGTTGGGCCACTGGGTGAACGCATCTGTCAGCGGCTGCAACGACGCTTTGCCCGAACTCTTGATCTGCGCAAAAATCGGCGATTCGCGCAGTTTGAGCCGGATGTACAACGAGATCGCCACCAGGATGATGGAGATCAGAAACGGAATCCTCCAACCCCAAGCGCTGAAGTCCTCTTTGCTCATCGACGCTTGCGTCACCAGAATCACCAGCAACGAAACGAACAATCCGAGCGTGGCCGTGATCTGGATGAAACTGGTGTAGAAGCCACGCCGGTTGTCGGGCGAATGCTCACCCACATAAACGGCCGCGCCGCCGTACTCACCGCCCAGGGCCAGCCCTTGCAGCACACGAATGACGATCAGCGCGACCGGAGCGAACCATCCCGCCGTGGCATACGTTGGCATCAATCCGATCACAGCGGTCGACAGTCCCATGATCGACAGCGTGACCAGGAAGGCGTACTTTCTTCCGATCAGATCGCCAATCCGGCCAAAGAAGATCGCACCGAAGGGACGCACCACGAATCCCACCGCAAACGTCGCCAGGTATGCGATGTAGGCAAAGGTCGCATTTCCTGGTGGATAGAACTTCAGCGACAGCACCGCCGCCAGGCTTCCGAAAATATAGAAGTCGTACCACTCGATCATCGTGCCGACCGACGAGGCCGTGATCACCAATGGCAAACTGTATTCCCGCCCCCCTAAGCTTCCGCCAGTTGCTGACGCTGCACCCATTTGGGCCTCCTGTCCTGCGGGCCGGATCATTCCGGTTGGATTGTACGCACACATCCGCATCGCCCCGGGAGGCAATTTGGAAGCGCCGATTATGCGCCAGTTTTACAGTAGCGTAAACAGGGAAAAAACCCACCCTGCTGTACCCAGCCCGAATGTTACAAACCCGTGAAAGCCGGAACGTCCCTCGAGAATCAATTGCCTGGACCCTTCCCCGCGTCACCAACCCCACGAGCCACCGCCGCGCGAGTTTGCGTATTGTTCCGACCATGCCAAGGTTTCGCAGTGATCTCGGTCACTCACCGTGGTGACTAGTCGATGGAGCCGGGTTCATTCGTAGTGGCGATCCCGGCCGGGACTCACTTCCATGTCCCTCTTCCTACCGGGTGTAGAATGGCCGCGCTTTTCCCAACCTTTCGCTTTGGAGGTAACCCATGAACCTGTCCAAGCGCGCCATCGCAGAATTCATCGGAAGCTTTTGGTTGGTCTTCGGCGGGTGCGGCAGTGCGGTTCTTGCCGCGGCTTTTCCGCAACTAGGAATCGGGTTCTTCGGTGTGGCCCTCGCGTTTGGACTCACGGTTCTGACCATGGCTTATGCCATCGGGCACATTTCCGGCTGCCATCTGAATCCCGCCATTTCGATCGGACTGACAGCGGGCCGTCGTTTCCCCGCCAGGAACTGCCGCACTACATCATCGCCCAGGTAACTGGCGGAATCGCCGGTGCCGCCGTCCTGTATGTCATCGCCAGCGGCAAAGCCGGCTTCGACTTGAGCGCGGGTTTCGCCTCCAACGGCTACGCCGAACATTCTCCCGGCGGGTACTCCCTGATGGCGTGCTTGGTCACGGAAATCGTGCTGACGTTCTTCTTCCTGGTGATCATCATGGGAGCCACCGACCGACACGCCCCCTCCCGGTTTGCCCCGATCGCCATCGGTCTGGGGTTGACCCTGATTAACCTCGTCGGCATCCCCGTCTTGAATTGCTCGGTAAACCCCGCGCGCAGCACCGGTCCGGCAGTTTTCGTGGGCGGATGGGCGATCGCGCAGTTATGGCTCTTCTGGGTCGCACCCATCATCGGCGGCGCATTAGGCGGAGTTGTCTACTCGGGAATCTTTGATTCGGGAACAGACAGGTAGCTCGTTTGCCGGAGACGCGAGCGGGTGCCACACCCTTTTTGCGAGGTAGGGTGGGGACTTTGACAGCTATCTCACGCTCGACTGTTCTGCCATCTCCCGATAGCGCCGCGGGGTTGTCCCGAGCAGCCGCACGAACGCGCGTCGCATCACGTCGACATTGCTGAACCCAGCAGCCGCGGCGATCTGCTTCAATCCCGTGCCCGTGCGCTCCAGTTGCCGCCGCGCCGCTTCAACTCTCGTCTGCAGCACGTACTGCGATGGAGTGATCCCCACTTCCCGCGTAAACACACGCTCGAAATTGCGCAGGCTCATCGACATGCGATAGGCCATGTCCTCCACCGTCAGCGTCGTCTCCAGGTGCTCGGCAATCCAGATCTGCAGCTCGCGGATCGACATCATCGCGGTCGCCTGCGACGCCAGCGAGACGCTAACCTGCGGCTGTCCACCCGGGCGCCGCAGAAACAACACCAGCTCGCGCGCAGCTTCGTGGGCCAGCCCCGCTCCGCAATCTTCCTCCACCCATGCCAGCGCCAGGTCGATGCCAGCAGAAATGCCCGCCGACGTGTAGAGGTTGCCGTCCTTCACCCAGAGCGGATCGTGCTGCACGCGGACGCTTGGGTACCGGGTCGCCATCTCACGCCCGAACCTCCAGTGCGTCGTCGCGCGCCGGCCATTGAGCACTCCCGCCTCGGCCAACAGGAATGCGCCTACGCATACCGCGCCGAGTCGGCGCACCCGCCCTGCCATTTTCTTCAGCCAGCTCGAAAGTGCCTGATCGCGCACCGCCCGGCTCCCCAGCCCACAAACCACGAGCACTGAGTCACACGATCCGACAACATCCTTTAAGTGCTGTTTGGCGACGAAGGTCAGCACACCTCCCTCACCCGCGACGGTCAGGCCCTTCGCGTTGGTGACGACCTCTACCGTATATATGATTCTGCCCGCGAGCCGATTTACGGAATTGAACACCTGCAAAGGTCCCACCAGGTCCAGCTCATCGACTGGCGGGACTACGACTGCGATGATGCGCCGCTTGCCCGAATGATTTCGCACTGCTGTTCTTTCCGAAGTCGCCATACGATCTCGCTACTATGCCGCCGGTCTGTCCGCTCCGCAAGCCGTGCCCCTGCGAATGGCGTGTACTGACGAAGTTGTGTCGTAAAACGCCTGTCCCGCTTCGCTAGGGTTCCACTCAGCATCGCAGCCCCCAATCCCTGGAGGCTTCGCGTTAGGAGGGACACTTATGTCGCATCGTCGAAATAGGGCTCTCTACGGGGCGCTTCTCATGGCCGCCGCTTTGCCTGCGTTCCTTGTGTCTCAAACCGCGCAGACCAACCAGCCTTCGGGCCCTTTTGCGCGCATCGCGATCATGCGCGCTGTCGACGGCCACTCCGTCGAGTGGGAGGCCGGCTACATCCGCCACCTCGAATGGCATCGTCAGGCCAAGGATCCCTCTGCGTGGTATAGCTACACGGTGTGGGCTTCCACTGAGAGACAGCGCTGGATCATCTACGCCACCTTCGGCCACACTGCAGCCGAACTGAGCAACCCCGTTTCACCGGCCGAAGACGAGAAGGATAACCTCATCAACGTCCTTCCCCACGCGCAGTTCCTCGGCAACGCCGTCTACGAGTTCCTGCCGGTCCTATCGCGCGGGAACGGAATCCCTACGCCGCTTCTGCGCGCCGAGTACACCACCGTTGAACTCAAATTTGGAGCGGAGAAGGAATTTGAGGCGGCACTCGCCGCCGAGCAATCTAAATTGCGCGGAGAGACCCTCTGGTTCCGCATGGTGGCAGGGGGCGACACTCCCCGCTACGTTCGTCTTCGGCCGCGTCCAACCCTCGGGGCGATTATTGAGGAGGCTGGGGAGCAGGCGCTTCCTGAAAAAACAAACAGTTTGATTTCAAGGATGACCGTCGAAACCCTGAACCTGCGTCCGAACATGCTCGTGAACGTTACCCCCGGAGCCAGTGCGCTGAGTGGAGAAGTCATGGCACCGAATCCCGAAGGCTATCGGCCGACACCTCTTCTAAGGCGCTGACGCCACAACGAATCGCGTTGTCTGCCAAGTGCCAGCTCAAAACGTCAACCCCCACACGCATGAACGTGAGGACAAATTGGACCAGTTGCTCCGCTTTGTCGCCATCATCGGCCAGCATGTACTCCTCGGCGCTATTTGTTCTTTGCTCCGGAAAACTTCGATGGTATTCTGCACCGGCCCGAAGGTGAACTTCGGGTGCCCGAAACGGGCGCTTCCCCAAGAGAGCCGTCAGGACGCAACCAGTCGTTGCATCAACTTGGCGGCTCTGAAGTGTTTTGTCTAGATCGTGTTATGTCTGAATTTTCGCGGATTAGCTCAGACAGCCGAGCGCAATGGGGTCTCGCGCGTTTCAAATCTCTGCATACGCTGCGGTGCTTAGCGACGGAGCTTGCCCCTGAACAAGTCGAAGGGCAGTTCCAAGCTTTCCTTTGCGGCTGTCCTCAGCGCCCTCTGCCTTCAAAAGCCTTCCTTGGCGGACTTTCCGCTCTTTGCGGTTAAGAGCCTTTCTCTGCGATCTCGGCCGTAAATCTTTCCCTACCACTCCAGTTTCACAAACTGCGATGCCGGTGGCTGCAGGATCGCAAACTGCGGCACCTCACCTCGCACCATCGCTACTTCATCGCAGTTGTGTTGCCGCGGGCAGCGGTGGCAATCCTTGTAGAGCTTGTCGGGGATCTCTTCCCGCGCAGCTACAGAGAACCCCATGCGCGCAAAAAATTCAGGAATGCGCGTGAACAGGCAGACGCAAGTCACTTCCTGCCTCGACGCCTGCTCCAGCAGCGCATCAATCAGCTTGCGTCCCGCGCCGCCACCCTTCGCTTGTGGCCACACCGCGATCGAACGCACTTCCGCCAGATGCGGCCCATACAGGTGCAGCGCGCCGCACCCGATGATCCGTCCGTCATCCTCCACCACCACGAAGTCGCGGATGTTCTCGCAGATCTCAGGCAGCGACCGCGGGAGAAGCGTCCCGTCGCCCGAATAGCTGGCGATCAGGTCGTGGATCTGCGGCGCGTCCCGCAGCAGAGCTTCACGCGTGTGCATGGGCTTCACCTCGCAAGTGGGCAATCCGCTGCTCTGCCCGTCCGATGGCTCGTTTCACTTGAACCGGAGCCGTTCCGCCCTCCACGTTGTGGATGGCAAGCACGACTTCCAGCGTCAGCGCCGGGAAGACGTCCCGATCAAATGCCGGATGAACCTTCTGCAATTCCTCCAAACTCAAGTCCTGCAACTGGCATCCTCGTTGGACGCAGACCTTCACCGCTTTCCCGACCGCTTCATGCGCCAGCCGCGACGGAACTCCGCGCTCCACCAGGTACGTAGCGGCAGCCCATGCATTCATGAAACCGGACTCCGCGGTCTGCTGCATGCGGATAAAGTCGAACTCGGCCTGCTTGATCCATGCGGTCACTAGCGGCAAGGTCGACAGCACCGACTGCGCGGCGTCAAACAGGGGTTCCTGCGTCTCCTGCATGTCTTTGTTGTAGGCCAAGGGCAAGCCCTTCATGGTGACGAGCAATATCGTAGCTGCACCCACGATCCTCCCCGCTTTGCCGCGCACCAGTTCCAGCAGGTCAGCATTCTTCTTCTGCGGCATCGCGCTACTGCCCGTCGAGAATGGCTCCGGCAACGAGATGAAGCCGTACTCCTCGGTCGAGAACAGGATCATCTCCTCCGCCCACCGGCTCAAATGCAGGGCCAGCACCGCCAGCGTCTGCACAAACTCCAGCACAAAGTCGCGATCGCTCGTAGCATCGAGGCTATTTGCTGTCGGAGCCAAGAACCCCAAGTCCTCAGCCATGGCGACGCGATCCAGCGCCACCGTGGCTCCCGCCACCGCGCCCGAGCCAAGCGGGCATGCATTCAGTCGCCTCCGGCAATCCGTCAGACGATCTGAATCCCGCAGAAACATTTCCACGTAGGCGAGCAACCAGTGCGCCACCAGCACCGGCTCTGCCCGCTGCGTGTGCGTGTAAGCCGGCATGGCCGACTCCCCAGCCTTCGCTGCGCGCGCTAGGAACGCCTCCACCCAATCGGCCAGCAAACACTGCAGATGATCGATGGCCGATCGCACATACAGCCGCAGGTCTGTGGCGATCTGCTCGTTGCGGCTCCGGCCGCTGTGCAGCTTGTAGCCGAGGTCCCCGATCAGCGCGGCCAGATGCTTCTCGACGAAGTGATGCACGTCTTCGGCGTCCGCATCCTCAAGAAACGCCGGATCCGACTTCGCCTTCTCACCAATCTGCTCCAACCCCCGCAGAATTTCCGACAGCTCTTCCGTCGAGAGTACCCCTGCGTGCTCCAGTGCCCGAGCATGGGCCGAACTCGCTTCCAGCTCGAACGGCAGCAAGCCGCGATCAAAAGGAAACGACCGCTGCCAGCGTTCGAACGCCGGATCCAGTGGCTGCCGGAAGCGGCCCGACCACATCTTCATTTCGTCACCTCTTGCCGCATCTGCGCCCGCGAACGAGAAGGCAGACCTAGAATGCGGATGAAACCCTCTGCATCTTTCTGGTCGTACCCGCTGCCCATCGTGAACGAAGAGAGGTCGGTGCGATAGAGCGAGAATTCCGACTCGCGGCCTACCACGGAGATGTTGCCCTTGTACAGCGACAACGCGACCGCCCCGGTGATGTTCTTCTGCGTGCTCTCCACGAAAGCGTCCAACGCTTCGCGCAGCGGAGTAAACCAGAGCCCGAAGTACACTAACTCCGCATACTTCAACCCGATGTGCTGCTTGAAGTGCTGCACCTCCCGATCCAGGCAGAGCGCTTCCAGTTCGCGGTGCGCCGCCACCAGCAGCGTCCCACCCGGCGTCTCGTAGCACCCACGCGACTTGATCCCGACAAAGCGGTTCTCGACCAGGTCGATCCGGCCGATCGCATTCCGCCCGCCGATCTCGTTCAGCAATTCAACCAGCGACACTGGATCCATCTTCAAGCCATTTACCGAAACCGCTACTCCGTGCTCGAAGCCGATCTCCACCTTCTCCTCTCGGTCCGGAGCATCCTGCGGCGACTTCGTCATTTGCCACGTGCTCGGATACGGCGCGTTCCCCGCATCCTCCAGTTCCCCGCCCTCGTGGCTCAAGTGCCACAGGTTGCGGTCGCGGCTGTGAATCTTCTCCCGGCTCTGCGCCACGGGAATCCCGTGCGCCTCGGCGTAGTCGAGACAAGCCTCGCGCGACTTCAGCGTCCACTCGCGCCACGGAGCGATTACTTTCAGCTCGGGAGCCAGCGCCTGGTACGCCATCTCGAAGCGCACCTGGTCATTCCCCTTACCTGTGCAGCCATGCGCCACGGCCGTCGCGCCTTCGCTCAAAGCAACTTCCACCTGGTGCTTGGCAATTACCGGCCGCGCCAGCGACGTACCGAGCAGATACTTATGCTCGTACACGGCCCCCGCCTTCAGCGCGGGAAACACGTAGCCCGTCAAAAACTCTTCGCGCAGGTCGTCAACAATCACCTTGCTGGCGCCAGTGTCGTAGGCCTTCTTTACCACGGCTTCAATGTCATCGCCCTGGCCCACATCGCCGACCATCGCGATCACGTCGTAGTCGTAGTTCTCCTTCAGCCACGGGATGATGATCGACGTATCCAGTCCGCCCGAATACGCAAGAACGACTTTCTTAGGCATGTGCACTCCTGACCGGGAAACGGCTGGCGCCGCCCCACAGCAACAACATGAGAACGGCCTTCTGCACATGCAGGCGGCCTTCGGCCTGATCGAAGATCACCGACCGTGGCGAGTCCATGACCGAATCGGTCACTTCTTGCCCACGATGCGCGGGCAGGCAGTGCATGAACACAGCGCGAGGACCTGCTTCAGCCATCAACTGATCATTGACCTGGTAAGGCTGAAAAATCGGGACGCGTGCCTCGGCCTCACCCTCCTGCCCCATACTGGCCCAGGCGTCAGTGTACACGGCATCCGCGCCAGCAACGGCCTCATGCGGGTCGCGCAGGATCTCTAGCGTCGCGCCGGTTTCGTTCGCAATTTCTTCCGCCGCACGCACGATCTCAGCCTTGGGTTCGTACCCCTGCGGCGTGGCGACGCGCACATGGGATCCAAGCATTGCGCCCGTGAGCAGCAGTGAGTGCGCCACGTTGTTGCCGTCGCCCAGATACGCAATGGTGACCTTCTGGAGATCTCCGAAGCGCTCCTGCAGCACCGAAAAATCCGCCAGTGCCTGGCACGGATGCTCGAGGTCGCTCAGCGCATTGATGACCGGAATCGACGCGTAGTTCGCCATGTTCTCGACGCTCGAATGCGCAAAGGTGCGCAGCACGATCGCATCCACCCACCGCGATACGTTGTGGGCGATGTCCCACAGGCTCTCCCGCGCGTCGATGCGTCCGCCCGTCTGGTCCATGAAGAATGCCGTCCCGCCCAGGCTCGCCATGCCCGCCTCAAACGTGAGCCGCGTGCGCAGCGAGGGCTTCTCGAAGAACATCACCAGTTGCTTGCCCTCGAGTGTGCGCCGGAAATCCGAAGGCCGCGCCTTCACCACCGCCGCCAGATCAAGAATCGAGCGCACCTCGCTCGGACTCAAATCGCGCGTCGACACCAGATCCTGCAGGGCGGGCTTGCCCACACCCGGCGCCGGCGTAACCGGCGTTCTCTCCACTACCTGAGATCTCATCCCCTTCTCCTTAGTTACGAATCCCTATCAGCCAATGAACCTTAAAGCCTTGTCATTCCGACGCCTAGCAAAGCGGAGGCAGGAGGAATCTGATTACCACAGTTGCCGAGCCGCAAATTCTTCGTCGCGCAGCTCCCCGGAATGAAATGACAAGTGTGTAGGGTTGCAACGGCCCCTATGCCACCCGAACTTCCGTCCCCAGCGCCAGCTTGGCAAAATAAAATTGCGGCAACACGTCCGCTTCCGAAGCTGGCAGAATCTTCACGCGTCCCACGCCCTTGCTCAGCGCATGGCGGCACGCTTCGAGCTTGGGCAACATGCCGCCCTGCACCACCGCGGTGTCAACCAAAGTCGCAACCTGGCTCAGATCGAGCCACGGAATCACCACCCCATCAGCGCCCTTCACACCAGCAACGTCGGTAAGAAAAATCAGAGCGCTCGCATGACATCCCACCGCGCACGCCGCCGCCATCTGGTCCGCATTCACGTTGTAGTACTCGCCCGTCGATCCCATCGCAATACTGGAAATCACTGGGATCCCACCCTGGCTCCAGATGGCTTCGATCCAGCGCGTTTCTACCGCGCAGATCTCGCCCACATATCCCAGATCGCCGGCGTCGGTATCTTTCTTCCGTGCGCGCACCGTGCCGCCGTCGCCGCCGCACAACCCGATCGCCGGCTTTCCTGCTGCCCCAATTGCCGAAACCAGCTTCTTGTTCACCATGCCCGCCAGCACCATCAGCGCCATGTCGCGGGTCTCCGCATCGGTGACACGCAAGCCGTTGATGAACTCGCTCTTCTTGCCCAGCCGCTGCAGCGTACGCGTCAGCTCGACTCCGCCGCCGTGAATCACGGCCACTTGGTGACCATCACCCGCCAGCTCGACAATTGCGTGCGCGCATTTCCGCAGAGTGCCCACATCGTCGAGCGCCGCCCCGCCGATCTTCACCACGACTTTCACTGCAGCCCCTCCGTCTGGTCCCAGCCATACATCAGGTTCATGTTCTGCACGGCCTGCCCGGCTGCGCCCTTCAGCAGGTTGTCGATGCAGGACACGATCACCAGCCGCCGCCCGTCATCCGCCAGGCAGAAGCCGACGTCGCAGAAGTTCGAGTGCAATGAGTACTGGATCTCCGGCAGCCGCGGCGGCGCGAACACCCGCACCCACGGCCGCCCCTGGTAAAAGCTGCGGTAGCAGCGCTCGATCTCCGCCACCGTCATCGTCTGCGACAGGATCACGTAGATCGTCGATAGAATGCCCCGCGGAATTGGCAGCAGATGCGGCGTAAAAGTCAACTCCTCATCCGCCAGTCCCAACTGCTCGACCATCTCTCCCAGGTGCCGATGCTTGAACACGCCGTAGGCAGAAAGGTTGTCGGCCACTGAAACAAAGTGCGTGCGCGCCGTCGCTTCCTTCCCGGCTCCCGAAACGCCCGACTTGGAATCTGAAATCACGCCCCGGCTGCGATCCACCAACCCAGCCTTTACCAGCGGAGCCAATGCCAGGATCACCGATGTCGCATAGCAACCGGGATTCGCTACCAGTTCGGCCTTCGCGATCTCCTCCGCATGCAGCTCTGGCAAGCCATAGACGGCACTCTCTGACGTCTGTCGCGCCACTTCCGCATCCGAGTCGTGAAATCCATACACCGCCCGGTGCTTCTCGCAGCACAGTCGCCAAGCACCGCTAAGATCCACCACGCGGATCCCGGCCCCCACCACTTCCGGTGCAAGGCTGCGCGACAACTCGTGCGGCGTCGCCAGAAACAGCAAATCAACGTCGGCCCGCTGCAGCGCCTCCAGTGAAAACGGCTCCATGGGATATCCGCCGTTCCCGCTCAACGCCGGGAACGCTTCCGCCAGATCCTTCTGCGGGTCGGACACTCCTGTCCGACTTCCGACGCCGGATACGCGCCCGAACAGCAACGGCTTCTCCAGCCGCGAATGCCGCAGAAGAATTCGCGTCAGCTCAAAGCCGGAATATCCGGTCGCGCCCAGCACCGCAGTTTTCAGATTCGCCCCCATCAAGCGAGCATCCCCTGGATGCGTCGCGCCAATTGCTGCGTCGTCTTGTTGTCCTGGGAAATGATCAGAATGGTGTCATCACCGCCCAGAGTCCCCACTACCTCGGGCCAGTCTTCCGCATCGATCGCCGCCGCCACCGGCTGCGCGCTCCCCACGCTGGTCTTCAGCACGATCATGTTCTGCGCTAGCCGCACCTCGATCACGAACTCGCGCACCAGGCGCGACACCGAGGGCAACACCGGTTCCGCCGCCACCGCCGCGTTCGGCGGCAGATAGCCGTCGTAAGTCTTGACCAGCCCCAGTTCGCGAATGTCGCGCGACAACGTCGCTTGCCCCACGTCGAAGCCTCGCTTGGCCAGGAAGCCCTGCAGTTCTTCCTGGCTCTCGACTGGCCCCCTATGGACCAGCTCCAAAATCGTCTTCTGGCGCGCGGCTTTGCTCATTGATGAATAAGTATTCACTCAGATGAATAATAATGCATATGGAGTTGCTCGCTTGTCAATAAAGATTTGCGTTACCCATGTGATACCGCACCTTACGGTGTGTCATTTTGAGCGAAGTGAGGCGCCAGCCGAACTCAGTCGAAAAACTTGCCTGAGCGAAGTCGAAGGGACCTCACGTCTGTCAACGTCACCAGCAAAGCTTCTAAGAGGTAATCGTTTCGCGCGCCGACTCCATTCTCGGTGCCTCGATGTCTTCCGTGGTGGGTTTTGCCTTGAGTGTCAAACGAACGATCCACACCCCCATAACGTTTCCTGATTCCGTCCATAAATAGTTTCGATTTCCGCGTCACGTAGGCCAGCGGTTAGATTTGGGCGTGTCGTCGATCCTCTGCCCTGGAGTCTGGTACTGATGCGCAATCGGCTGGTCCTCGGCTTCATCGTCATCACCTTCCTGATCGCCCCCAGCGTGTTCGCGCAAAATTCCACCGCCGGCACTGACGCCCGTCTCGCCAAGCTCGAGGCTGCCACGGCTGACGCGAAATCCTCCGCCGACAATGCCTGGATGCTCACCAGCTCCGCCCTCGTGCTGATGATGACTGGCCCCGGCCTCGCCCTCTTCTACGGCGGACTCGTCCGCAAGAAGAACGTCCTCGGCACGATGGTCCAGAGCTTCGCCATGATGGCTGTGATTACCATCCTCTGGGGTATCGTCAGCTTCAGCCTCGCCTTCGGCTCTGGCAACGGCTTCATCGGGGGACTGCACAACCTGTTTCTGCATGGCGTGGGCGTGCAACCTGACGCCGACTACGCCGCCACGATTCCGCTCCAGACGTTCATGGTCTACCAGCTCATGTTCGCCATCATCACGCCCGCGCTGATCACCGGAGCCTTTGCCGAGCGCATGAAGTTCAGCGCTATGCTGCTGTTCATGATCCTGTGGTCGCTGATCGTCTACAGCCCGATGGCGCACATGGTCTGGGGCAAGGGCGGCCTGCTGAACGCCTCTCTGGGCGGGCGTTTTCCCTGTCTTGACTTCGCGGGCGGCACCGTCGTGCACGTCACCTCGGGAGTCTCGGCGCTCGTCTGCGCGCTCTATCTCGGCAAGCGCGTCGGCTACCCGAAAGAAGCCATGACGCCGCATAGCGTCGTGCTGAGCTTCGTGGGAGCCTGCCTGCTCTGGGTGGGATGGTTCGGGTTCAACGCGGGCAGCGCGCTTGCCGCCGGCAGTCTTGCCACCAGCGCCTTCGTCGCCACGCACTTCGGAGCGGCCGCCGCGGTCCTCGGCTGGAGTGGCGCTGAGTGGCTCCGCAACGGCAAGCCCAGTGCTTTGGGCGCAATCTCCGGCGCGGTCGCAGGTCTCGTCGCCATCACCCCCGCCGCTGGATTCGTCGGCCCCATGCCCGCCATGGTCATCGGCCTAGTTGCTGGCGCTTTCTGCTTTTTCATGGTCGCGACGGTGAAAGCCCGCTTCGGATACGACGACAGCCTCGACGCGTTCGGCGTTCACGGCACGGGCGGAACACTCGGTGCGCTGCTCACCGGCGTCTTTGCCGCCTCCGCCATCAACCCGATTTTCAAAGATGCGCAAGGTAATACGTTGCCCTCGGGCCTGATCGATGGACATCCTGGTCAGCTTCTGAACCAGGCCATCGGCGTCATCATCGCGTGGGTGCTGGCTATTGTGGGCACACTCGTCATCCTGAAAATTGTCGACGCCACCATTGGACTCCGCGTCACCGAAGACGAAGAAGTCCAGGGACTGGATTTGACCCAGCACGGAGAAGAAGGCTACTCGTGGGAGGTGACCGCGTGAGAATCGCCTCGCGGATAATTTCTACGGCAGCAAAACGGAGCCCCGTACAAATCTCATGATCAAAATCGAAGCCATTATCCAAACCTCCAAGCTGGAAGCGGTCAAAGACGCCCTGCACGAAATCGGCGTGGAGGGCATGACCGTGCTCGAAGTCCGCGGCCACGGTCGCCAAAAGGGTCACACCGAGTTCTACCGCGGCCGGGAATACACGGTCGACCTCATCCCCAAGATCAAGCTCGAAACCGTGCTGCCCGACACCATGGTCGAGAAGGCCGTCCAGGCCATCGTCACCGCGGCGCGCACCGGCAAGATCGGTGACGGCAAAATCTTCCTCTCTAAAGTGGACGAAGCAATCCGCATTCGCAACGACGAGCGGGGCGAAGGTGCCCTGTAACTTGGGAAGAATAGCGCCGGCCCCGAACGCGCCGCGGTTTTCTTCTGTGGCCGGCAGGCAAGACCCACGGAACGGGCTATGTCGACAGCTTCATTGAGCGGCAAACTGCGGGAGCTTTACGCGGAAGAGTCGAGCAGGATCCAGCAGCAGTTTGCCGCCAGCGGAGACGGCCGGGCCGCCGTGCAACAGCGCACCCGCCTGGTTGAGGACATCGCTCGCCGCCTCTGGCGCCAGATCATCTCCCCCGAAGAGCACGGGCCCACCGGCTTCGCCCTGGTGGCGCTCGGTGGCTTCGGTCGTGGCTGGCTGTTTCCGCACTCCGACGTAGACATTCTGTTTCTGCACGCCAGCATCGACGCCGAACCCGCCTACAAGGATTCCATTCGCCGCTTCTCCCAGGAACTTTGGGACCTGCGCATGAAGGTCAGCCCAACCACGCGCACGCTTTCCGAGTGTGACCGCTTCGATGCCGCGAACGTCGAGTTCAGCATTTCCCTCCTCGACTGCCGCTATCTGCTCGGCGATCGCGAGCTATTCGATCGCCTCCACGACAAGATCATCCCCAAGCTCGTGTTGCGCGAAGCCCAGTCGTTGGTGCAGAGCCTGGCCGAAGTTACCCGGTCGCGCCACGCCAAGTATGGCGACACGGTATTTCACCTCGAACCGAACGTGAAAGATGGACCTGGAGGTCTGCGGGATTACAATGTCGCCTGCTGGCTCGCGATCATCTCGGCCATGGACAAACTGCGCGACTGGCCCGAGCTCCGCACCCTGTTCCCCGTCTCCACCCGCAAACAACTGGACTCGGCCCTCGAACTCCTGATGGCGGTGCGCTGCTTCCTCCACCTGCGCCAGGGGCGCGATGACAACCTGCTCCTCTGGGAATCGCAGGACGAAGCTGCCGCGCGCCGGATCGGCACACCCGACGCCGATCCCACCGACGCGGCCGGATGGATGCGCTCCTACTTCGGCCAAGCGCGCACGGTGTACCGCGTCTGCGAGCAGTTGCTGGAAGAAATCCCCGCAGCCTGGTCGTCGCTCTACCGCCAGTTTCAGCACTGGCGTTCGCGCCTCTCGAACGCCGACTTCTCGGTAGTGGACGGCCTGATCTATCTTCAGCAGCCCAACGCCCTGCACGATCCTGAGATGCTGCTGCGCACGTTCCATTTCATGGCCACGCACGGCCTCCGCCTCAGCACCACGACCGAGTACCGGATCGAACAGGTGCTTCCCTCACTCGCGGCGACCCCGCCGCGCGGCGCTGAACTCTGGCTCTATCTCGGCGAGATCCTGGTCCAGCCTTATGCAGCCGACGCCTTGCGTGCCATGCACGCCCTCAAACTGCTCACCCTCCTCCTGCCGGAACTGCAGTCCATCGACGCGCTCGTCGTGCGCGACTTCTATCACCGTTTCACTGTCGACGAACACTCGTTCGTGGCTATCGAGAGCCTGCACCGCCTGCGGCAGTCTGAAGCGGAGTGGGACAAGCGCTATGCGGAGCTATTCAGCGAACTCGAGCGTCCCGAGCTGCTCTACCTCGCGCTGCTACTGCACGATGTCGGCAAAGGCACGCCGGGCAGCAATCACGTGGAAGCCAGCCTTGAATCTGCCGAGCGCTGCATGGACCGCCTCGACCTCGAACTTTCGGAACGTGAAACCGTGCTGTTTCTTATCGGCAACCACCTGGAAATCTCAGCCACGCTGCGCCGCGACATCTTCGATCCGGAAACCGTCCGCGCTTTCGCCGAGAAGATGGAAACGCCCGAACGGCTGAAGATGCTCACGCTGCTCACCTACGCCGACATCAAGGCCGTCAATCCCGACGCGCTCACTCCCTGGAAAGCCGAGAACGTATTCCAGCTCTACATCGCAGCCTTCAACTATCTGAACCACAGTGTCGACGAGCGCCTGCGCACCGATACGGAAGACGATCACCTGGCCCAGATCCGAGCTCTCGTCCCAACTGCCGGAAAGAAGCTGAAGAATTTTCTCGAGGGCCTGCCCAAGCGCTACCTCGCGGCCTACACCGCGACCGAAGTTCTTTCACACGTCGAAATGGCCGGGCGGCTGGGCAAGGATTCCGTGCAGGTTCTGCTGGAACGCGGGCGGCACTGGTTCGAACTGACGCTGGTCACAACCGATCGCCCATTCCTGTTTGCTTCGGTCGCCGGTGTACTTGCAGCCTGGGGCATGAACATCGTGAAGGCCAACGCCTTCTCCAACCAGGCCGGAGTCGTGGTCGATACGTTTTACTTCACCGACCGCTTCCGCACGCTGGAATTGAACCTGCAGGAATGGGAGCGCTTCAAGCGCAGCATCATCGGCGTGCTGCTCGGAGAAAGCGATCTCGACCGCATGCTGCGCGAACGTATGCGTGCCGAAAAGAACGGCGGCACCAAGGTGAAAGTGGACACGAAGATCGACTTTGACGACTCGTGTTCGACCCGCAGCACCCTGGTGCAAGTCATCGCACAGGATCGCCTGGGCTTGCTGCACAGAATCGCCTCCTGCTTCTCGCACCAGAACTGCAACATCGAAATCGCCCTCATCGACACGGAGGGCCAGATGGCAATTGACGTGTTCTACCTAACCTCCGAGGGACAGAAACTTCGCCCGGAACTTCAAGTGCGCGTAAAGAATGCCCTGCTTGAAACTTTAGAGAGCGAATAGAGCTTGGAAAGGAGTCGGATGGATTGTGCGTCGCTGGCGGGATCTTCAGCGTGATCGGCGCTGGACGGAAGATGAACCTGACGACTCCGGACTGCGGTTTCGCCAGGCAGCCCCGCTGAAACACCACAGTCCCGTGCACATCCCGGTGGCAAACGTTCCTGCAATCACCAGGTAAATCAGGTGCTTGAAGGGGGCCAGCCGGAAATCGGCGAGGTCCCAGTGCGTAAACGTCCACACAAATTGGCCGTAAACCCAAACTGCGGCCAGCACTACCAGGAACAGCAATCCCACCGCGATCGCCCCAAAGCCCATGCTGTAGAAGAGAATCGCGCTCCAGTGGTCGACGGGCCCCCCGTTGCTTTTCTGGCTTGAGGTACCGAGGCTCGACGAGAGTCGTTTCACCGATCGCGATGCCGACGACCGAATGGTAGTTGGGCTGGACGAACGGGTTCGATCAAGCGTCGGCACCCTCCTAGCCTAGATGTCCTGCTGCATTTCAAACAGGCTTCCGAAGGACATGTACTTCAGATCTCAGAGCGTCGCGCTTCACCGCGTTCACCACAGGTCAAGTCCGATTCCCTACCCCTTGTCATTCCCACCCGCGAGCACAGCGAGACAAAAGGTATCTGCTGTGCGCACCGCGGGAAGGTACTCATCTCAGACTGATGACTGGAGACTGACGACCGATCCTTCAGTCCGCGCTGCCCGTGGCCGGAACGGAACTCCGGAATCGTCCGCGGGCCTGCAGGCGCAGGAACGCCATATACAGCACGACGGCAAGATTGATCAGGAAAATGGACAAACGGATCCAGTCGGGCCGCCGTGCCAGTTCGATAATCTCGAAAGGCAGGTAAATCGCGCCCGAAATCAGCGCCAGCCATTCTGCCCAGGCACGCGCCCTCCACAAGCCGTACGCTTCTGCGAAGCGCAACGCCGAATACGCCAGTGCGCCGACAGCGACGGTCCAAAGCTTTGCATCCGTGATCTGGTCGGCAAGATTCAGGAAGACTTGGGCATAGTGCTCTTCGGGACTGATGTGCAGCCATTCCAGGAAGCTTTCGGCGACGTCCCAGGCATCGCGGTGAACCAGAGAAAGCAGGCCGAAGCCGGCCAGCAGCACCACCAGGCCCTTCAGGAACTCCACCGAGGCAACGGCGCGCAGCGCCTTTAGTTGCCGCCCTTCACACTCGCCGCATTGTGAGTAGGAATGCAGAGATGCCCCCAGCAAGGACCTTCTCCGATGATAACCGCGTCGCCGCAGAAGTGGGAGCAAAATCCCGTCGCGCATCTTGTAGCTGCTTGCCTGACTTCTCGGATGTCCTTCTGCTTCTTCACAATACCGTTAGGTGCCAGGAGGAAACAGTCGCCTCAGGCGGTGTGCTAGATTCAAATTCGGCGGCGATCGTTTGACCCGCGCCGCAACCCATCCGCGATGGACACGCTTGCGATCGCTACCGAGAACCTTACCCGGCGCTTTGGCGATCTCGTGGCGGTGCAGGACGTCAACCTGCGCGTTTCCTCCGGACAGTTCTTCGGTTTTCTGGGACCGAACGGCGCCGGCAAGTCCACCACCATCAAGATGTTGACCGGGCTGCTGGCGTCGACTTCGGGCCGCATTCAGATCCTGGGCCTCGATTTCGCCCAGCACCCAGTGGAAGTCAAGCGGCAGATCGGAGTCGTGCCCGAAGGCCTCGCATTGTTCGGACGGCTTACCGGCGCCGAGTATCTTACGTTCGTAGGCCGCATGTACGGCCTGGATCGCGAGACCACTGCCAAGCGCGCCGCCGAACTGCTCGAGTTCATGCAATTGACCGATCAGCCGAAGAAGCTGGTGACGGACTACTCGCATGGCATGCAGAAAAAGCTGGCGCTTGCGGCTGCCGTGATTCATGGGCCAAAGATTCTCTTTCTCGACGAGCCGTTCGAAGGGGTAGACGCGATCGCAGCAGGCACGCTTAAGGCTATGCTGCAGCGCATGATCGCTCGCGGCGCCACGATTTTCCTGACCTCGCACGTGCTTGAAATCGTTGAGCGCCTTTGCAGTCATGTGGCCATCATTGATCGGGGCCAACTCGTGGCGCAGGGTTCGCTCGAGGAACTGCGCACGGGTGTGGAAGCGCAAGGGGACGCAGCTGACGCGCAGGCTCCCGCAAAACTTACGCTCGAGGAAATCTTCCTGCGCACCGTGGGGGGCGCACGTTCAGCGGAACAGGAGTTGTCATGGCTGGGCTGAGCGCCGCGTCGGTACCGCGAGGTCAACTGGGCGCCATCGCGGCGCTACGCTGGCACTTGTTCGCTCACTCCCTGCGCTCCCGCAAGGGGGCGCTCGAGCTGTTCTCGCGGATCGTCATCAGCGTGGTCATCGCCTCCGGCGGCCTGGGCGGCGCGATTCTGCTCGGCGGCGCAGCGTGGTACTTCGTTTCCCGCCATAAGCCCGAGGCCCTGGCGCTGCTGTTGTGGCCAGTCTTCCTGTTCTGGCAGATGTTTCCGCTGATGGCGAGCGCACTAACCGAGACGATCGACGCGTCGTACCTAGTACGCTTCCCTCTCAATTACCGGGCTTATGTGCTCGTACGCCTCGCTTACGGCGCGCTCGATCCCGCAACCGTGCTGGGCAGCCTGTGGCTGGTCGGAATCACGCTCGGCATCGGGTGGGCGCTGCCGGCGCTGCTCCCCTGGGCGGCGTTGGTGCTCTTCGTTTTCGCCTTGGTGAACCTGCTGCTCACGCAGATGGTATTCGCTTGGGTGGAACGTTGGCTGGCCCAGCGGCGCACGCGCGAGGTGTTTGCCGTTTTGTTCTTTGTCGCGCTGCTGGGCATGCAGTTGATCGGGCCGATAATGACCCGTTATGGCGAGCGCTCGGGTGCTGCGTTTCACACGGCCGGCCGATTCGCCGGCCCCGTGCAGGCAGTACTGCCTCCAGGGATCGCGTCTCGGTCACTGGCCGAGGCGGCGCATGGCAGGTCAGGCCTCAGTGCAGCGTTTCTCGCTTTCTTGATGGTCTATTTCGTAGCCATTCTCCGTGCGCTCAGCATTCGGTTGAGGGCACAATTTCGCGGCGAAAACCTAAGCGAGGTCAGCGGATCTTCACGGACGAGGGCGATGGGCGCAGCCGTGCCTCTCGGTTGGCGCCTGCCGGGATTGCCGGGCGATGTGATCGCGGTCCTCGAAAAGGAATTCCGGTACCTTGCGCGCAGCGGGCCGGTGCTGCTGACTTTCATCACGCCCATCGTGATGTTATTCGTCTTCGGGCTGGGCGGGCGTTCGGGCAGCACGGGCTTCCTGCAGCACTGGCCGCAACTTGCGCTCCCCGTGGGTGCCAGCTACGCCCTGCTGTTGCTGACCAATCTTATTTACAACACGTTCGGTCCTGATGGTGGCGGCATTCAATTCTTTCTGGCCTCTCCCGCGACTTTTCGTCATGTGATGTTGGGCAAGAACCTGGCGCACATGGGAGTGCTGGCGGTCGAGGTCGCCGTGCTGACGATTGGGGTGAGCGTGATGTATCACCCTCCCACGCTCCGAATGGTGGTGCTGACCATGGCCGCGTTGCTGTTCGCCGCGCCGATCAACCTCGCGGCGGGAAATCTGCTCTCGCTGTACTCGCCGAAGAAAACAGAGTTCGGAACTTTTGGCCGCCAGCGCGCTTCGCAGACCACCGTGCTCGCGAGCTTTGCGATTCAGGCGGTGGTGTTTGGGATCGCCGGGCTGGCGATGTTCTCAGCCATTTACTCATCCCGCTCGGGGCTGGCTCTTATTGCGTTCGTGGCGCTGGACGCCGTGGCGGTTCTGCTCTACATCTCGGTGTTGCGCGGGGTGGATCGAGTGGCGGGGCGGCGCAGCGAGGTGCTGGCCACAGAGTTGTGCAACTAAAGCTGGGCCATCGCCTGGGATGCTTAGTGCATCACGCGGATATCGGAGAAGCCAGACGCTCCGGCAGCAATCTGATCGGGAGTAAGGCGGATCTCGAATTCGCCGGGCGCAATTTCCGTGGGGCGGCGGCCTGCGCCCAGCGCGCTCAACAGCGGCATGGGATCTGCTCCGAAGGTGATGGAGCGCTCTTCCCCGTCGGCCGAAACCGCCAGCACCGCGCAGTCGTATTCCAGGATTTCCTTCAGGAATGGCACGTAGGGATTGCTTTCGCGCAAGAATGCGGCGAATGCAGCCGCTTCGTCTACGGGAGACACCTTCGCCGGGTACGCCTGCCAGAATTCCTTGAGCAGTTGCTCGAAGTAGTCCGTGCCGCGTTCGAGCATGATCAGGCGCGAGGTCAGCCGCAAGGTGTGCACGATGATCGAAGCACGCGAGCGCTCGACAATCTGACGCAACACACCGATCGCGGGATCGGCGCGCATTTCGACGCCGAGTTTCGACGGGCATGGTTTGTGCGCGGCCAGCGCAGCCAGCGTCTGCTCCCACTCCCGAGGCGAGGGTGACGGATCATGCATCTTGGGCTTAGAGCGCACCGGAGGTTCGCTGATGCTTGCAGTGTTTCGCCGTTCCCAGAGATGATGCAAGGCTTCGAGTTGCATGCGGACGCCAAAATCTCCGACCTTGGCGAAGCTGGAAGGAACCATCTCGAAGATGATCGCCTTGAGATTGGGCAGCCGAGGCACGATGCGCGACGCCAGCTCGAGCAAATCGAGGGGCACGGTGCCGGTGTGCGAATCAAGCCAGAAGCCACCGCGAAAGTATCCGCCGGCGAGATGGACTTCCCAGACGCGCTCCAGCGGCAGTTGCTCGATGTAGTCGCCGATGGACTGGCGTCCGTTGCGATCGTTGGTCCAGACATTGTGCAAATCGAGCAGAATGCCGCAGTCCGCGGCCTCTGCGATGCGAGCCACAAATTCGCCATCAGGCAACTCGTCAGGTCGGGTGCGCAAGTAGTTCGTGCCGGTCTCGATCGCCAAAGGCACAGGCATCCGCACGGCCATGGAGCGGACCGAATGCACTGCGGCATGAACTCCCGCCAAGGTCTGCCGTGGTGGCAGAAGTAAACCGGTATTCCACGCTCCCGATGTACTGGGAGCACGGTTAAAGGCGAGGTGCTCACTCATCCAACAGGGCTGGATTTCGCGCACGACCGCGCTGAGGGGTTCGATCTCTGCAGGTTCGGGCGGAAGCGTTCCTCCTACGGGGTAATTCACGCTGTGTACGAGCTTGGGGATGGACCAACGCCGGAGTGCGGCGATGGTTGCGTCGTCGAACACAAAACTCTGCTGAGGGACTTCGGCTTGGGCGGAGCTGTCTGAAGGTTTTTTACTGTAGCGACGCCAAAGGGCCTGGGGCTCAACCTCCAACGCATCAATCAGCCCATGATTTGCCTCTATGACGGATTCAAGACCAGGAACCCAAGTCAGGCCCACACCAACCTCAGGGAGATTCATAAAACCTCAACGCTCGCGAGCCTCCCTCACCTGGAGAGAGGCAGAATCCACGATGAATTCACGAGGGCGCAGGAAGGTAGTCAATCGGGCGGGAGGGTGCTCGGCGCTGCGTATACAGTGCGCCACATTGGCCAGAGCCCGTTGAAACTTCGCCAGATCACAGGCCACGGAAATCGGCAGGGTGATGCAAATCCTGCCGGAATTCGTACCGTGTTTGGACTTTCCTCGCATACACCCCTCTTATCGTTCAAACTTGGGAGAAGTTTTCAGAGAACTAGTGCGAGGGATGTCGGAAACGTTACAGGGAAGCGTAAGTTGCAGAGAACATGGAGGCAAGGGCAGATGTAAAACCTGCGGGAGAGTGCGGAAGGAGATCAGGATAGGGGTGTTGGCGCGGCGGTTTATTTCATTCCTGGCCCGCCCGAAATCCTTGCCCAGAGAGAAAAATTGGTGATTTGACGCTTACCGGCTGATTTTGCGAGAAAAACCATAGCGCTCGCGGTGACCCATTTAGTGGTCGCCATTTGTTATTCTGGAATCAGGATAGAAAAAAACAGGCGCGGCCTTCCGGGCGCGCCTTTGCCATTCCGGGGAGATTCAGATCAAAAAGATCTTAACCGCAAAGAGGGCGCAAACGTCGCGAACAAACTCTCTGCACCGCCCTTTCTGTTTCTGGCTTGCGGTTGTGGAGCATCCTGGCGTTGCTACAAGGGATAGTTGCACGCATTGGCAAGGCTCTGGTCTCTTGCCTGCAGCGTGTCGGAGATGCTCGCCGCCAAGATTCATCCGTCCGTTCAGGCTTGCTGCAGAGCCTTGACGTCGCGCAGCAGAACCTGTTCGTGGCCCTCGGGATTGACCTTTGTGTACACCTTGCGGATGACGCCTTTGGGATCGACGACGAACGACGTGCGCTCCCAAAACTTCATGCCCTTCCACTCGGCCTGGCCGAGGCCGAGGGACTTCATGAGGCTGGAATCGGTGTCGGCCAGCAGATCGATGTTGAAGGCGAACTTGTTGCAGAAGTTCTTGTGAGAGGTGGCGTCGTCAGCGCTGACACCCACGACCTGGATGCCGGCCTTGTCGAAGTCAGCCTTGCTGGCGGTGAACGACCTGCCCTGGATCGTGCAACCGGGAGTGTCGTCTTTAGGATAGAAGTAGACGACCAGCCACTTGCCGGCGAAATCGGCGAGCCGCGTGGTGTTGCCGTCCTGGTTGGGGAGGGAGAAGTTCGGGAAGGGGTTGCCGGCTTGCATCATGAGAGATTACGAGTCCTTTCGCGCGATGAGTACCCGGTTCCGAGTACCGAGTGGCGAGTGAGTGCGTGCGGCGACGCGGTGCCGCGCCAGCTTGAAGAAAGTAACACACCGTGGGATCGCGGACCTCCCGATCTCCGTGGTGAAAATTCCCGTTGCGGTCGGGTCGCGCGATTGACGATCCAGGGGTCCTTTGACTCCGTTCGGCTGGAGCCTCACTTCGCTCAGGATGACAATATGACTTGCGATAAGCGGGACGGTCAGGCCGTCCCGCTTGGCTTTCGGGAAGGACCTAGTTGGAAACGCCGGCCATATGGGCCTTCATCTCGTCCATTGAAACGTCCTTGATGTGGGTAGCCACGGTCCAAACATGACCGAAGGGATCGTGAATCGTGCCGGATCGGTCGCCGTAGAACTGGTCCTTGATGGGGACTGCGAGTTTCGCACCGTTGTTTACGGCTCTGCCGATGATGGCGTCGACGTCCTCGACGTAGACCATAATGCTGACGGGAGTTCCACCGATCGCCTTAGGACTACGGTAGCCCCCATTGGGGTTCTCGTCGGCAAGCATGATGTGGGAGTCGCCGATTTTGAGTTCGGCGTGGGCGATGCGCTTGCCTTCGGGCACGCGCATGACTTCAGCGGCACCGAAAGCTTTCTTGTAGAAGTCGATGGCCTGAGCAGCACCGTCGATGATGAGGTAAGGAGTGATGGCGTGATAGCCCTGAGGAATGTGTTTTACTGGCATTGAAAATCCTCCTGGGAATTTGAGAAGGGCGCTCAGATTAAGTTTACCGCAGCGGCGGGGGATCGTTCAGATCAGAAGCCAGGCGATCGGGGAAAAATTCCCAGGTTCGGGAGAATGCCTCGGGACTTTCTCGGAGGCTTTGTGGCCGAAAGGGGTCTTTCGACTCCGTTCGGAGGGCGCCTCACTGCACTCAAGATAACAGGGTTAAGACGGATTACGAGTTGCGAAGGACCTGCCATTTCGCGGGGTCCATGCCGTCGGCGGAGAAGAGTGAAACTCCGGAGGCCCCGCCATCGAGGGCAGCTCGGATGGTGCGAGTAAGCTCTTCAGGTTTCATGTTGTGGATGAAAAGCCCGCTGTAAATAGGCTTGTCGGTGGCGGCTACCCCTTCTTTTGTTTGGGCTTTTACCCACTCCGGGCCTGCTTCGTAGAAGTTGTGGTAGAGCATGGGCAGGAAGGCATCGAGCTGGAAGCGTCCCCAGTCCTGGCGAACCATATCGCGGGCGAGCGACGGGCCGGGGAAGACAGCGGCGGTGATCATCTTGCCTTGTTTGTGGGCGGCCGGGACAAGGTAGTCGTTGACGAGATCGACGACCATGTCGAGACGGAACTGGAACCAGGCTTTCTCGAGTGCAGAGTCGCTGATCTTGCCGGTGCCGATGTCGATGGGGTCGACGTTGAATTTTTTCTTGAACTGCTCGCGTTCGTAGGGCGTGTAGCCGTAGTCGTACGCGGGATAGACCTTATCCTGCACGATGTTGTATTTCGACCAGAGGCCCTTGGGCAGGATGGCGTCGGGATGGCGGATGTAGTCGAGGTGCACGCCGGTGAGGCTGGGGATTGACGCGAGTTCTTTGACAGTGGCCTGCACCCACTCGCGGACTTCGGGGCGCCCGGGGTCGAGGAACTTGTAGTAGTCGACGTAGGCTGGCTTGTCGGCGGCGCACTCACCCTTGGCGTTCACGTTGTACCAGTCGGCGCGCTTCTGGATCATCTCGGGGATGAGGCAGGGCATGGACCAGATCCACGCGTGGACCTCGAGGCCTTCGGAGCGGGCGAGCGGAAGCAGGCGGCCGAGCAGGTCGGTGGCGACCGGCAGGTGCTGACTGGCGAAGTGGGCGTGGCGGCCATCGTAGATCTCCGGAAGGACCGCGTGGATGTTGTTGGCGCGCATCGTGGCGAAAGCGCGCTTCCAGTCGTCGGAGGAGCGGTCGGGGGCGAGGGTGATCCAGGTCCAATTTTTGCGGGCTGGACTTGCCGGCGTGCTCGCGTCGAGAGTGCCGGCGCTGAGGGCGGCAGCACCGAGGGCGGCGGTTTTGAGGAAGTCGCGACGATTCACGATCAATGCCTTGTGATGAGACCGAGGCCGACGAGGCACAGAATGATTCCAGCCAAATTGCCTGCGGTCAGGTGCTCACGGAAGAAAACGAGTCCGATGACGACCAGCAACAGCGCGCTGGCGGTGTTGCCGAGAGTGGAGAGAATGCTGAGGTGCCATCCCGTGCGATAGGCGAGGAGCACGGAGAGCTCGACGGCGACGATGGAGATGCCGACGGCGGCGCTGGCCCAGTTTAGGCCCCTCCAGGTCCAGGGGCCTGAGGTGCGCGAAGGATAGAGCGGGAAGAGCAAGACGGTGCCGACGAGTGCGGTTAGGTAGTTCACGGTAAGCGAGAACAGGGGATTGAGTTGCGTCGGGACTGACTTCTGCGCGATGTGGTAGGTGGTGGTGCCCAGAATCATGAGAAGGATGGGGAGATAAAAGACCATGCCCTGCCCTGCTTTCGTGTTAGCCGAGACAGGATACCCGAAAGGCGTGGGCGGGACAGCACGGCAGGCGGTACGGATAGACGGCGTCAACGGATGTGGGCTCAGCGGCACAACGAACATCCCCAGGCTCCGCAAAAAGCGCGGAAGGCCGGGGAACCCACACGGCGTTATTGGCTACCGGGACTGGCCTCGGCTGGAGACATCGCGCATGGAATGGATCTTGACTGGCGAAGGCGAGTTTTTCGGAGCCGGTTTTGAAGCCCACGAAGAGGCGAGCCGTTCCTTTTTTGCGGCGGGCGTGACGATGGGCTTGACCCTTCTGGCAGTGGGCTTGATGCATTCGGCGTAGCGATCATTGTCAAATTCCTTACCCTTAGGCCACCAGACGGAGTATCCGTGGGGACACTTCACGTCGGGATAGGGCTGCAAGACATGGATGGGCGGGATGGAGATGTATCCCTGCAAAGCCGCAAACAGAATGAGAGTCGTCATGGGAACCTCTTCTGGAGGGTTGATGCAATGCCACAACCCCCTCGACCGCTGGATTCACGCTAGCCTGAGGGCCATGGGCGGGCCATCCAGCAAATCACGTAGGGAGGAGTACGTGGCCACCGAGGATGCAAGGCCCGCCTGTGGGGGCCTCACCCCAGGTCGGGACCGGTATTGATGGTTGGCAAACGCCTAGTTACACGAAGTTTACAAGAAAATTACTAACTGTTTTGGAAAGCTGAAGTAGAGTAAATGCCGCGCTGGGCCGGGTGTTTGAGGTGATAAGGCCCCCGGCGCGACCTCGGGTTCCTCCCCTGACCTGGAACGTCCCTCCCCCCAAGAAAATCATCCCAGGAGGGGCCATGAAGGACTCACTTCAGGCAAACGAATCCTCGATCTTCACACGAAAAACCATTGCAATTGCGATCGCCGTTCTGACAGTTTTCGGCGTTGCCCTGTGGGCGACCCTGGAGATGGTGTTGCGGATGACGTCAGGGCAGTCCTAAATCTTAGGTTGCCCAGAACGAGCACACAAGCCGATTAACTGATCGACGCGGCTATCCTTGAGGGCGCTCAGGATGCAACCTGAATTGTCCGAGTGCGGAGACGACCTGCAGCTCGTAGCAATAGTGCCAGCGCGAGGGGGATCGCTCCCAGGCGCAACGGGTGGTAGGGATTGTGCACGAAGGCGGCGAAAAAGATCAGGAACACGGTGTAGAGGGTAATGGTGTGCACGGCGGTGTACAGCCGCGATGGGCGCGGCGTGGCTGTGAGTCCGGTCGTGACGACGAGCGAGAAACCGACCACGACAACGGCCGCGGTTTCGATGGGATGCTCCGCCACGTGGTGGCCGTCGAAGACCGCGAGCACCAGGGCAACGCTTGCAAAGTGGACGATATGCGCGGCGAGGAAAGCCTGGATCAGGCGGGCTTCCTCGGGCAGGCTGCGAAGCAAGCGCGAAAGTCCAGGAACGGCAAATCCCGCAGCGAGCCAGAGCACGGAGAAGCGCGCGGTGTTACGCGCGCCGGCGTGAGCGGAGGCGGAGTTCCAACCCAGCACGGCATAGGTAGTGGCAGCGACGAGGACGTTGCCGATGAACGCGGTCGCGAGAAGGTAACGAGTCGGCATGAGTCCTTGCTATTTCACCATAGGCGTTTCCAGGAGCCCAGTCCGGATGCGTAACTAGATCAGCTGCTTCTTCCACTTGCCGCGCCGGAATAGCAGAATCCCAGCCAGAGCAATGGAACACTCTGCGATGACGATCGAGAAGTAGACGCCCTTCGAGCGCAGGTTCATCGGGATCGCCAGCCAGTAGGCGAGCGGGATCTCGAGAAACCAGAATCCGAACAAGTTGACCCAGGTGGGCGTGACCGTGTCGCCAGCGCCATTGAAGGCCTGCAACATGATCATGCCGTAAGCGTACCCGATGTTGCCATAGCTCAGGATGCGCAGGCTCGTGGCGGCGAGCGGGACGACTTCAGGGTCGTGCGTGAAGAGACGGACTGTGGGCTCGGCGAAGATGACAAGCAGTACTCCCACGGCGCCGAGGAAAATCATGTTGTAGAGGCCGGTGCGCCAGACCGAGGCTTCGGCGCGGTCGGGCTTCCCTGCTCCGAGGTTCTGGCCGACGAGGGTAGCGGCGGCGTTGCTAAGCCCCCAGGAAGGCAGGATGACGAAGATGAGGATGCGGATGGCGATGGTGTAGCCAGCGATGGCGGCGGCGCCGAAGGTGCTGACGATGCGCACCAGGCCGATCCAACTGGTATGGGCGATGGCGAACTGCAGGATGCCGGTGATAGAAACGCGGATGAGCCGCCAGAGCACGGCAAGATTCGCGCGCAGATGGCGAGCAAGACTGGGCAGGCGCTCAGTGCCGCGTGCCAGGCGGTAGAACTGATAGACGACGCCGATGCTGCGGCCGGTAAAGGTGGCGAGCGCGGCTCCGGTGACGCCAAGGCGTGGGACGGGGCCGAGGCCGAAGATCAGGCAGGGGTCGAGGACCAGATTGATGATGTTCGATACCCAGAGCAGGCGCATGGCGATGGCAGCGTCGCCGGCCCCGCGGAAGATGGCGTTGTTGAGAAACAGCATCATCACCGCGCCACAGCCCCCAAGAGCAATGCGGGCGTAGCCCGAACCGGAGGAAACAATCTCGGGCGAGGCTCCCATGAGCCGGAGAAGACTGGGAGCGTAGATGAAGCTGGGTATCCCGATGACGAGTGACACGACGACGCCGAGGATCACGGCCTGCACGCCCGAGATCGAGGCGTCCTCGGGATCTTTTTCACCGATGCGGCGGGCGACCATGGCGGTGGTCGACATGCTGAGGCCGATGGCGATGGCGAAAACGAGCATCAGCATGGATTCGGTGAGTCCCACGGTCGCGACCGCGTCGGCGCCCAGGCGGCCGACGAAGAAGACGTCGACGACGGCGAACAGCGACTCGAGCACCATCTCAAGCACCATGGGGATGGCGAGCAGGAGAATGGCTCGGTTCAGGCTCCCGGCCGTGTAGTCCTGATGCGAGCCCCGAACTGCCTCGCGAACGGAAGCCCAGAAGCGGGGCTGCTCGAGGTTGGGGACGGTGGTGATGGCGTCCATGAAAAATCCTGCCAAGTTCTGCGCACGCCGGGACTGGTGGCGCTGCTAGCTATAAAACTTTTGACCGCAAGACAGTGCGGAGAGAATCGCAGAAGGCGCGGAGAGCGCTCGTGTGCGAAAGAGTCAGGCGATTCGCGGAGGTCGGTGATCGTGCATCAGATCTACCTCGGTTAGCAGTACCGCGAGTGTAGCGGATTTGGGGGAGTTTGGCTAGGGGAGGCGCCCCAGATTTCTAATTTCCGATTTGTAATTTGTGATCTTGAAAGCTCGAGCTTCCTCATGTGTGCCGCCTCCCAGTTGCAAAATTACAAGTTCTCAGAATACGCATCTCACTCGATCCCCAGTTCTTTCGCCAGGGCCTTCCACTTGGAGTCGACGAGGGCCTTGGTCTTTGCGTCCATGGTGATTTCGTCGGGCCAAGGGCGGGTGAAGCCTTCGGTGGACCACTTGCGGGTGGCATCGATGCCCATCTTGGAGCCATAGTTGGCCAGGCGGGAGGCGTGGTCGAGGGAATCCACCGGGCCTAGCGTGAACTGGATATCGCGCTCAGGGTCGATGTTGTTGAGGACCTTGAGGGTGACTTCTGCGAGGTCGTGGACCTTGACGTCTTCATCGACGACCAGGATGCACTTGGTGAACATGGCCTGACCGAGCGACCAGATGGCGTTCATTACTTTCCGGGCCTGGCCGGGGTAGGACTTGCGGATGGAGACAATCATCAGGTTGTGGAAGACGCCTTCGATAGGGAGGTTGACGTCGACCAGTTCGGGGAGGGTGAGCTTCATGAGCGGGAGGAAGATGCGCTCGACGGCCTTGCCCATCCAGGCGTCTTCCATGGGCGGTTTACCGACGATGGTGGTGGCGTAGATCGGATCTTTGCGGTGCGTGATGCAGGTAACGTGGAAGACGGGATACTGGTCCTCGAGCGAATAGAAGCCGGTGTGGTCGCCGAAAGGTCCTTCGGCGTTGAGTTCGTCGAGGTTGACGTAGCCTTCGAGGACGATTTCGGCGTCGGCGGGGACCTCGAGGTCGACGGTCTCGCATCTGACGAGATCGACGGATTTCTGGCGGAGGAAGCCGGCGATGAGGAATTCTTCGACGTCCGGTGGGGCGGGCACGATGGCGGAGAAAGTGAGGGCGGGGTCGGTGCCGATGGCGACCGCAACTTCCATTTTGCCGGAGGGCATGGTGTGGTCGGAGAGGCGGGAGCCTCCGGAGGTACGGGCCATGAGGTCGACGGCAGCGGAACTCCCACCTTGCCCCCCACCCTTCGTCAAGAGCGCGAAGGATGGGCCACCCGCACCGGGCACAGATGGGGCACCTGCATTGATTGCGGCTGCTCGCAGCGAGTCGCGGTAGTGCTCGGCGGCGACTTTCTGGCGCTGCCAGTGCATCCCGGTGGTGCGGGCGTCGTAGACCTGCATGCGGTACATGCCCACGTTGCGCTTGCCGGTTTTTGGGTCGCGCGTGATTACGCACGGGAGCGTGATGAAGCGGCCAGCATCCTGAGGCCAGCATTGCAGGATGGGGAATTTTTCGAGTGAGGCGTTGTCGCGCTCAATGACTTCCTTGCAGGCTCCGGTGTCGACGGTCTTGGGGAAGAACTTGCCCATCTCGGCGAGCATGGGCAGCATTTTGACTTTGTCGAGGAAGCCCTGGGGGGATTTGACGTCCATGAAGGCGCGGATACGGTCGGCGATTTCGTCGAGCGAGTCGACGTCGAGCGCAAGGCGCATGCGGCGTTCGGAGCCAAACTGATTGATGAGTAGCTGCGAGCCGAGGTGGCCTTTGATGTTTTGGAACAGGAGGGCGGGGCCGCCGAGGCCGTATTTCTCGCTGCGCGACTTGCTGACGCGGTCGGCGATCTCGGCGATTTCGAGAATGGGATCGGCTTCGGTGCGAATTTTGCGGAGTTCGCCAGCGCGGTCTAAGGCGGAGATCCAGTCGCGGAGGTCGTTGTAGGGCAAAGCGAGGCTCCCGGGAAACGGATGATTATACGGGACGGACTTGCGAGAAGCAGGTATCGAGTACCGACACAAGCCGAGCGGGACTCTTCATGAAATTAGCTGGCGCAACACAAGGTCCCTCGGCTTCGCTCGGGATGACAGAGTTACTCAGCGAGTATCCAGCAGCCGCGAATCGTTTAGGTTCACGGCAAGATTCTCGCTTGCAAGCGCTTGATTCCCCGGCGCATGCAAACTGCATCCGGTGCGGCCGAAGGCACATCCAGATAGGTGTCGTTGAGAGTTAAACGGCTATGTAACACCATCCCAAAGCCGATTCCGGCGAGAACAAGCAGGAAAACCCAGGACTGCTTCACCCGGTGAGACCGGGAGGAGTGGAGCTATGAGGCATCACTTTCGCGTGGTGGCGATTCTGGCGGTGTGCCTGGTCGCTTATGGCGCGCTGTTGTTCGCATTCCGATGGATCAATCAGCCGCGTGACGCGGCCGTGATCGGCGGACTTGGGTTGATTCTGACCCTGCTGCTGATCGTGCCGCTGGTTGTGCGGGAGATTTGGAGGAGACTATGACTTTACTGAACAATGATCGTGAGAAACGGACGCTGGTTCGGGAGTGGACCGAGAATTTCTCCGGCCGGTCGGTGATTGTGCCGTTCGTGATCGTGATTACGCTGTTGATCAGCGCGTGGCTGGTGTCGAGTTTCCTGGTAGGCGTCACGCGGATCGAGGCGGGTTACGTCGGCATTGAAATAAATCTTGCCGGCAGTCAGAGAGGCGCTTCGGAGATTCCGGTGCGTACTGGATGGGTGTTCTACAGCCCGCTCACCACGCAGGTGATTGAGTTCCCTACCTACGTACAGACGGTGAAGTGGACGCGCGACTTGACCGAAGGTCATCCCATTAACGAGGAGATGGGCTTCAACAGCAAGGAGGGCATGGAGATCTTTGCCGACGTTTCGCTGTCGTATGCGATCGAGCCCGGCCGGGTGCCGGATTTCTACGTGAAGTATCGGGTGAACCAGCTCGATTTGTTCACGCATGGTATCCTGCGCGACATCGTGCGGAACTCGCTGAATGACGTGGCTTCGACTTATACCGTCGAGGACATCTATGGCGAAAAGAAGGCCGAGTTCCTGGGCAAGGTGGAGCAGCAGATCCAGGCGAAGGTTGCCAACGTCGGCGTGGGCGTGCAGCAATTCGGCTTCATTGGAGCTCCGCGTGTGCCGGGCGTGATTGCGCAGGCGATTACGGCGAAGGCGCAGGCGATCCAGGAAGCGGAACGCGCCAAAAACGAGCTGGCGACCACGCAGGCGGAGGCCGCGAAAAAAATCGCTGAGGCGGAAGGCGATGCGAAGTCGGCGGTGACAAGAGCAGAGGGCGAAGCGGATGCAAACCGCATCCGGCAGAGTTCGCTGACTCCGCAGCTGCTCGAGTTGCGGCGCCTTGAAAACCAGCGGGCGCTGATCGAGAAGTGGAACGGGCAGCTGCCGAGCGTGGAGACGGGACAGAACGGCGGGTTGATGTTGCAATTGCCGCGCTCCGCACAATAGTGGACGGCCGGTTCAGAACGCTGCGAAATCGTTGCCGCTTGTTGGGGAGGTAAAAATACCTCCCCTTTTTTGTCACCTATGTAACTCCGGTCCTCCCGGTGAATCAATCTCATCCAGAGGAAAGCCGGGCTCGAACATTCGAGACCATCGGGCATGCGCGATTTGGCATCTTCCCTGATAGTCTTTTTTGCGGAACCTAGGGGGTGAGCTTGCGACGAGTCGTGGTGACGGGTATGGGCGCAGTCAGTCCAAATGGAGTGGGGCGCGAGGCGTTTGCCGCGGCGGCGCTCGCTGGGACTTCGGGCGTGAGGCGCATCTCGCTGTTTGACCCGAGTGAGATTCCGGTTCAGATCGCCGGTGAGGTTCGCGACTTTGACGAACTGGATTGGGTGGAGAAGCGCGAGCGCAAGCATGTGTCGCGTGTGTTGCCTTTGGCGGTAGCGGCCGCGAGTGAAGCGCTGGAGCAGGCCGGGATCGATGCCGCATCTCTGCCCGTGGAAGAGCGGCGGCGGTTTGCGGTGATTGTGGGTTCGGGTGGTGGATCGCAGGAGTTCACAGAGGAGCAGTACCGGCTCTTCTTCCATCAGGAATACCGGCGGATGAGTTTGTTTTGCGTGCCGACCGGAGTGATGGGGACGTTTTCGTCGGACCTGAGCATTCGCTTCGAATTGCGCGGTCCGAGCCAGGTGATCACAACAGGCTGTACTTCTTCGACGGATGCGATGGGGTATTCGATGCGGTTGATCCAGTCGGGGCGCGCGGACCGCGTGCTGACTGGTGGGGCGGACGCTCCGATTGCGCTGGGGATTGTGAAGGGGTTCATCCTGATGAAGATTCTTACCGACTCGTGGAACGCGGAGCCGGAGAAAGGATCGCGTCCGTTCTCCGTGGATCGCGATGGGTTTGTGCTGGCGGAAGGCGCTTGGATGTATGTGCTGGAGGAGATGGAGCATGCCCGGGCACGCGGCGCGAAAATTCTGGCGGAGGTCGCGGGATATGGGTCGACATGCGAGGCGTTCCACCGCGTGCGGCTGAAGGAGTGCGGCGAAGAGCCGGCGCGGGCGATTGGGCTGGCGATGCGGCAGGCGGGGATTGGTGCGGCGAATGTGGACTATGTGAACCTGCATGGGACATCGACGCAGTTGAACGATCGCATTGAGACGCAGGCGTTGAAACTGGCGCTGGGCGAGCGGGCACAGGCGGTGCCCATGTCGGCGCTGAAGTCGCAGATCGGGCATCCGCAGGGGGCGTGCGGGGCGGCGGGAGTGGCGGCGACGATTGTGGCCATGCAGAGTGGAAAGCTTCCGCCGACGATCAACCTGGATCGTCCTGATCCCGAGTGTGATCTGGATTATGTTCCCGAGGCAGGACGAGCGGCGGCGATTGAACATGCGGTGTGCAACTGCATCGCGTTCGGGTCGAAGAATTCGGCCCTGGTGTTGCGGAAGGTGGCGTAGACCAGAATCGCCGGCAAGAACCACAGCGGGATGGAGGACCAATTTGCTGATCGACACAATCGGGACTGCGTTCGGCTGGCGCCTCACTTCGCTCAGGATGACAGTCTCTCGAAGGGCCCGAAATGCGAAAACCTCGAAATTCGTTCAGGATGAGACTGCTTGAAGCTCAATGACGGCTTTCTCCACTTCCTTCCAGGTGGCAGATCGGGGATCGATCAAGTCGTAATGGTCAGCCTTGGGGATTTCCACGAGACGCAGGTTCTCGTGGTTTTTCTTTTTCGTCTCGGCATAGTTGCGACTGAAATCTGAGGGGACGGTATCGTCTAGCGCGCCGTGCAAAAGAACCTGTTCGGCGGCTGAGATCGACAGGCGCACGGGGTCGGCGTCGCGATAGTGCTCGGGGACGGCTTGCGGTGTGCCTCCGAGGAACTCTGCGACCGCGTCGTGGCTGAGATGCAGTTCGTAGCCACGCTGCAGGTCGACCACTCCAGCCAGGGACACGACGCGCTTCACGGCAGGAACGTGGGCCGCGAGGCAGAGGGCGAGCTGGCCTCCCGCGGAGTGGCCGATCACCGCGATCCGGTCAGTGTCCAAATGAAAACGGTCGGCAATCTGCAGAAGAAAGCGATAACCTGCGGCAACATCATCGAAGGTGCCCGGCCATCCCCCCTCGGGGTTGCCGACGCGGCGAAATTCCAGGTTCCACGTGGCGAAGCCCTTGGCTGTGAGGGCCGCACACAGGTGCCCGGCGTGAGCGAGGTCATACTTCGCGCGCCAGAACCCGCCGTGGAGATTCATCACGACCGGCAACGGCCCCTTCCCTTTTGGCAGGCGAAGGTCGCCGAATTGGTTGGGATCGGAGCCGTAGGCGAGGCGATCATCGGCGGGGGGAGGCGTGAGCGTGAGAATGTCTTCGGACATGTCTTTGTAGGCGCGGCCACATGATTGTAAACCGCAGTGAGAGGGCGAGACCCTTCGACTTCGCGCAAGGCAGGCTGTCGGCGCTACCCAGTTGGGAGCAACTCGACAACGGTGCCGTCTCCCCATCCGTATTTTTTGCGCGAGAGATCATGAACCTGAAGGATGAGCTCGCGATCAGGACCTGAGCCAAGGATGCGGGCGGTGGCGGGAAACTGGCGGTTCCCTACGCGGACTTGAACGTGCGGATCGGCACGGAGGTTCTGAATCCACTTTGAAGTATCGTACTCGGCGATGACGTAGAAGCGGCCCTGGCGCTCGATGAACCAGATTTCGATCTCGCGGGGACGGCCGCTCTCGCGCCCGCGGGTGGTGAGATAGAGATATTGATCGTGATCGATGTTATTGGCCTTTGAGCTTAAGCTTTGCCTTGTTCTCCTCAAGGAACTGGCGAAGATTTTCGGAAGCGTCCAGCAGGCGGGTCCATTGCTCGTAGTAGAGCGTGACGGGGAAGCGGCCGAGGCCATACACGCTGACTCCACCTTTTTCCGAGACCTTGAATTCCATGGAACCGCTGCGTTTTTTGGTCTCCACCTGCTTTTCGAGTTCATGCAGACGGGCCTTGAGTTCTTCGTAGGTAGGTTCTGACATAAGTGTCCTCAGGGGATGCAAGCATGATAGAGGGGGAGCGGGGCTGGCGTCGAGAGGTGGATTTTTTCACACAGGAGAATCGAGCGTAATCCGTGGAAGCGAATTCCCGTTAAGGCTGCAGGTGGCGTCGGCGCACATAGGGTCCCCTCCGACTTCGCTCAGGGCGGGCTTTCAACTACGTTCGGCTTCGGCTCACTTCGCTCCCAATGAAAGGAGTGAGGGGGCGAACGACCGTGTCCTGACCACCTAGAACAGCCGTCCTAACTGGAAATAGAACTTGTGGTGTCCACGGTCACCGACGCTGCCGCCGAACACTACCGGGCCGATGAAGGACTGCACCAGGACGGCGGCGTTGAAGTCCATGGGCAGGCGAGAGTCCGCTGTGTTGAGAGCGCCGTAGGCCTTGCCGATTTCGTAATCCGTAATCAGGTAGACGTTCTTGCCGAGGAGCGGGGAGAGTTCCTTGAGACGGCGAATATAGCCGGGCTGAAACAGGAAATATTGGTTGGTTAGCAGTTCGTTAGTGCCATAGGCGGCGAGACGCTGCGGACCGCCGAGGCCGAAACTGGGGAAACCGGTATGGCGGTAGCCCAAGGTGGACCCGCCGGACGCGAGCAGAAAGAGTGAGTTGGTCTTCAGGACGCGATGAAAAACGCCCGTGCGCAATTCGGCGAGGGGAAAGTGCTCGGTGGCACCGGGATTGGCGTCGTAGAACTCGAAGCGCGATTGCAGCAGGTAGCCTTGCCGGGGCAGAGTCGGATCGTCGGTGTGGTCGGTAATGAAGCGGAGGCGCGAAAAGCCCTGGCGGCCGCTGACGTCAGTGAGAAGACCGGGAATGCCGATGGAGCGGCTCAGCGAAAAGTGCTCAAGCTGGTAGCCGAAGCGGAGTTCGGAGAAGCGATTGGCAGCGACTCCGAAGTCCAAGCCACCGCCCAAATCATGCTGGCGGTAGGTAGCGATGCGGGTGTCGTTGAGATAGAGATCGAATGGCTTCGAGGTAGCGAACAGGCGGGGCGCAGCGAAGAAGTGGCTGAACCAGTTCAGGGGGTGGTAATACTCGGAGCTGGCGCCATAGCTGGAACCAACAATGAAGTCGTTGCGCCATTCGGAGCCGAACCCTCCCATGTCATGAAACGTGACACGGGCACCCATGGCGAAGCGGACGTCGGTGTAGTCGGAGCCATCGATGACGAAGATGGGATTGACCGTGGGCGGCGCGTAGTCCTTTTCCTCTGCGCGGATCAGCAGGCCGGGCTGGCCGCTCCGCGTGGTGACTTGGAATCCAGCGCGCGTGAAGCGTCCGAGACCAGTGACATCGGTAAGGTCGGAGTCGAGGTGGTCAAAATCGATCGGCTTCCCGATATTGTCGGCGAGACTCCTCTGAATGCCTTGCGCGATGACAGGAGCAGTGCCCGTGACATCAACGAACTGCGGGATGGGAATGGGGCGGCGGCGGCCCTGACGCTGGGCGACGTAGACCGACCACTCGGAATCGGAAAGCGCAAAGCGCTCAAGCAGACGCGCTCGCTCCTGCGTCCCTGAGTATCCTAGATCAACGATTTTTTTCGCTGCCTGGAAATCGAGAATGCTGTAGGCCTCAGTGTGCACCGGGATGAGAACATCGGCCTTCTGCATGCTTTCCAGTTCGTTGGCGGCAATCACGACGTCGATCGAACTCTCGAGCACCGTGAACGCGGAGAGGCTCTGCTCGGCCTTGATGGGCGGAGTTTCCAGATGGACGGCAATGATGATGTCAGCGCCCATGGCACGGGCGACATCGACCGGGAGGTTGTCGAGGAGGCCGCCATCGACGTAGATCTCTCCATCGCGGCGCACGGGGCTGAAGATGGCGGGCAGGGACATGGTGGCGCGTAACGCCTCGGAGAGTGAGCCCCCGGTAAAGACCCGGGCTTTGCCGCTGACGAGGTCGGTGGCAACACAGCGGAAAGGCGTGGGCAGATCATCGAACGTCTTGAGGTCAGAGTAAGGCAGAGCGACGCGGTCGAGGATGAGGCCAACCTGCTGCCCGGAGTTGAATCCGCTGGGAAAGCTGATGCCATGCTTGAGTCCGAATTCGAGATCGTTCGGGTAGTCGCGCTTGTCTTCCTTGCGGCGGAATGAGCGTGCCAGGTAGGGGAGTTCATTGCGCAGCGACCGGTTCCAGTTGATGCCTTCCATAAACTTGTCGATTTCGTCGCCCGACATACCGGTGGCGTAGAAGCCTCCGACGAGGCCGCCCATGCTGGTACCAGCGATGTAGTCGACGGGGATGTGGTGCTCCTCAAACCAGCGCAGGACGCCGATGTGAGCGAGGCCCAGCGCACCGCCGCCTTCGAGCACGAGGCCGATGCTGGGGCGGTGAGTGACGACGGGTGGCGTGGGTTGCACTGGAGCGGGCTGTGATTCCTGACCGGACGCGAGGGAACTGTAGAAGAAAAGCAAAAGAAAGCAGACAGAGAACTTCATACGGTCTCCGAGGATCTGGAGACTGAGTATAGCGGGGGATGGCGCCTCCACTCCCTCACGGGAGGTCGGCGAGTGGGGGGCGCAGTGTGCTACGGCCAGGAGTCTGAGTGATTACGACGGCTTGCCGCCACGCTTAGGTTTCGCGGGCGAGGGCGTCCGCGCCAGAAATTAGCTTTTTCTTCTCCACGTGTTTGGGTGACGCTTTGGTCAGGGTCGCCCGCAGTTGGCGTGCCGGCGCTGGGGCGCGGACCTTCCCTTCTCGAACGATTTCCTTTGCGGAAAGCTCTTTGCCGTAGAGGGTCTTGTTACCGCCGTCATCGGAGCGCAGGGTAGAGCCCTCGAGCGAGATTCCGGCAAAGAGTCCCATGGCGCGGGAATAGGAAAGAATCTCGGCCTTCATCACGACGTCGGTTTCGGCGGAGGCATTGCGACCAACGGGACCGGCTGCGGCTGAAGCGTCAGCGCCAAGCTTCACCTTGCTCGACATGATGGAGTTGGCCCCGCGGTCGTTCATGATGAGCAGTACGAAGTCGGTGGCTTGCGCGCCGATCTGCAAACCGAAGCTGCCACCTTCGAGAGCGAACATGGCAGGCGCGCCCCAGGGACGGTTGAAGGTCTGGCCGTCGCGGCAGGTCACCACTCCGCGGCGCTTTCTCATCGGACATCTCCATTTTCACGCGCAGAGCGCGGGAATGAGTTGCGGCCCTGACAAGTTGTCCAACAGGAATCCAACGAATAGTAACGGGCGAAGGGGATTCAAAACAACCGGGAGTCGCTGCGGTTTTGCGAGCTAGAAGCTGAAAGACGCCTGCAACTCGATCTTCCGGCTGGCGGAGGCGCTGGAGAACGGGCCACCGGCGAGGGCGACAGAGCGTCCGAAATTCGGGGAGCTCAGATTTCCGATGGGCGCAGCAAGATTTTCGCGGTTCAGCACGTTGCGCGCGTTGACGCTGAGAGTGAGATTGTAGCGACGGCCGCTGTTGCCGGGGCCGAAGATAGCGCCCATGCCGGCACCGGGGCCACGGCCAAAGCCACCACCGCCTCCTCCGGGGCCGCCTCCGCGACGGCCGCCGCCAGGGCCGCCTCCCTGCTGAGAGCCGGCGTTGTTGTTGGCGATTTCTCTGCCGAACCCAAAGGTCTTGCTCAGGCGGAGATTCAGCACGAATTGGGGTGGGCCGTTGAGGTAGTTGATGGGGACAAGGGTTTGTCCAGAAACGCCAATATTAGGCTGGGTGTCAAAAGCACCGAAAGGAGTAACGACTACACTAGGCCTCGTCAGATCAGTCGCGAAGGCAGGGCGATCATTCGTGATGGAATCGCCGTTCAGGTCGTGCCCGATCGTCACGTTATACGGCGAGCCCGAAGTTGCGATGAGAAACGGACTCAGGCGGAACCCGTAGGGGACGGAGATGGAGCCTCCGAAAAAGACACGATGGCGGATATCATAGGCCGCGCGACCGTAGTCCTGGTCGAGATTGTATTGGTTCGACGGGAACCCGCCTGATGTGTTGCTGTGGACGTTGTTCAAGGTGTAGTAACCGAACAAGGTCAGCTTCGAGCCCGCGCGGACGTTAGAGCTGATGATGAGCTGATGCTGGCGAAAGATCCCCTCGGGGGCGTATTGGTAAACGTTGTCGAGATTGCCCAATGGCCGCACCGTAGGATCGGTGGGGTCCGTAGCAGGGGGAATGGGCGCATTGATGTTTCGAGTAAGGAGTTGATCGAAGCCGCGGGAATTGAGATAGGAAACCGTTACGTTCGCCACTTTTGTGATCTGCCGCTCCAGGCTGACCGCGCTCTGCACGATGTACGGCGAGCGATACCTGGAGTCGATCTGGTAAAGAGTCGGGGACGACTGCTGTAAATCCGACGGGCTCGGAATAGTTGGATAGGTGACATTCGGTATCGGCGGTGGGGGTTGGCCTGGCTGAGGGGCGGGCGCTTGTGCGATGTACTGCAGTTGCGTCACTCCGTTCAGCCGCTCCGATTGCAGAACGTTGCTCTCGCTAAACCGGTCATAGAACATTCCAAAGCCGGCCCGGAGGACGGTTTTGGGTGCGGACTTCAGGCCCCCGCCGATGCCCCAGGCGACAGCCACGCGAGGGGCGAAGTCACCGTGGTCATGAATCGCGTTCTGCGTCTCGAAACGCAAGCCATAGCTCAGCGTGAAATTCGGACGTATACGCCAATCATCCTGCAAATACACGCCCGCATCGACCACGTTCACGGTCACGGTAGGAATGACGGTCATGCCAGTTCCCGGAAACGTAATCGAAAGTTGAAAGGGCGTGGGCGGCGTCGCGTAAGTATCAAGAGTTTGGAATACCCACGAACCGTTGAATCCTTCGGCGGCCAGGCTCTGGTCGTGGACCACGCGCAATCGACCGCCGAACTTCAGGAAGTGATTCCCCAAGGCCATCGACGTGTAGTTTTGCAGTTCGTAATGGTCCTGGTGGTCGGTGCTGGTGCCGCCCAGCGCGCCTCCGGTGGTGAATGCCCCAGGAACGGTGACTGTGGGCAGCGTGCTGTTGGGCACGTCGCTGCCGTTCTCGCGCAGGTATTGAAAGCGGGTTTCGTTGATGACCTTTGTGGAGAGCACCTGGGTATCGCTGACCTGGACGGTGTGCTCGACGCTGGTGCTGTTGGTGCCCTGATGGAGGAGGGCGAATCCACCGACGCCGTTGTTTTCTTCGGTGTTGCGGAAGTACTGATAGCGAGCCGTCAGCGTGTTGTTCTTGGAGATCTGGTAGTCGAGTCGGGGGCTGATGTTGGTGCGCGTATGGGGCTGCGGGACCCCTGCTGTGTAGATGCAAGTGGGCGTTGTGCAGTTGGGAAGGATTGGGAAAAGCGAAGTATCGGAAGACGGGATGTTCGCCGCAGGGGGGAGAGTGGCGTTAATGATGGCCAGTTCGTCGATGTTGCGGCGCTGGACGTCGAGGAAAAAGGACGCCTTCTTGCCCAGTGGTCCGCCGATGTTGCCCATGTACTGGACGGAGTGATAGGCCGGTTCGGTCCCGGTCAGGAACGGGTTCTGGGAATTGAATGCCGACGAATTCCCCATCACCGAGACCTGGCCGTGGTATTTGTCGGTGCCGGGCTTGGTGAAGATTTCAATGCGGCCGTAGCCGAGCTTGTCGTATTCGGCGGAGAAGGGATTCTGGTTGATGCGAATCTCGCGAATCGACGATTTCGGGGGAAGCTGCCCCGCAGTGAAGCCATCGATGTATATCTGACCGCCATTGGGACCGGCGGAGGGTCCGGCGAGAGCTTCGAGGTCGGTTTGCAACTCGTCGGGATCGTCGGGCAAGGCGTCGAGATCTTTCCCGGTCAGGATGATCGCCCCCGCGTTGTTGGCGGGATTCACGTCGACGGTTGGCGCTCCACCCTGGTCGGTAACGTTGACCTTCTCCTTCTCGACGGCGATGGAGAGCTGGATATTCAGGAGTTGAGACTGACCGGCGGCGACGTTGACGTCGTCTTTGGCGAAGTCGGCGAAGCCAGGGGCGCTGACGGTCAATGTGTAGTTGCCTGGCGCGAGGCCGCTGACTTCGTAGGCGCCGGTGCGGTTGGTGGTGACGGTCTTAGCTTGGCCGTCGGGCGTGACGGCGATGACCGTGGCATTGGCCACAGCCGCACCCGAAGGATCGGTTACGGTGCCGTGGACGGTACCAGTGGACTGCGCCAGCACGGGCGCTGCGCACCACAGCGCAGCCACCAGAGCAAGAATCATCCGCCACTTTTCGTGAAACGTCATTCCCCTTCCTACGCAGTTCTACCTCACATCTGGAGGGAAACTAGGGACCCGCAGCCGCAGCCTCGGCGTTGCCAGAACCCAGGCTCCACGGCGAAAGCATCATGGCCTGACTCGCGTTCGGCGCCGCCGTAACAATAGCCTCAGCGCCGGCGAGCATGGTGATTGCGCTGACCGGCTGGGAGCCATCGCCAGCCGTGGAGACGATCATGACCGTGTCACCCTTTTGCAAGTCAGTCAGCGATACGGCAGGCATCCGGCTGAGAATCTGCTGAATGTCAGCCGACCCGCTGCGTCCGCCCATGCCACTCCCTCCCCCTGGGCCAGAGGCGGGAGCGCTCGAATCCTTCGCATGGTCTCCGCTGGAACCGTTGGTTCCCAGCGCCTGGCTTGCGCCGGGGACACCTTCAGCGGCGGCACTCTTTAAGCGCGCGGCAATTCTCTGGGCGAACTCCGGCGGAAGCTTTCGCAGTTGCGAATCGGGTGTCACTCTCACTGTGACCGATTGCTTGCTGATCGCGTCTTTCAGCGTGAGGGTGTTCTCGCTCGGATCAACGGATGTAATCTGCCCGGCCAAGTTACGAAAGGTGCCGGAGACGATTTCCTCCGCGTTCAGTTCGGTGCCGTCGGTATCTTTGTTGCCGCGGGCACGCAGTTGATCTCCGATCTTGATCACATCGAACGGAGCGACTTTGGCGTCGTCAAACTTCACCGAGTTGGGAGCGTACCGGCGGAGGATGGTGTTCTTCGAAGTCTTGATGGTCAGACTTTTAGTTCCGGTGAAAGAGGCGAGCGAGATCGTAATGGTGCCCGTTGCAGAATCGGTTGCGGTCACAAGGCCACCTACGCCACGCCGCCTCCAATCTTCGCGGTCTTTTTCCTTCTTGGCGGAGATGTCGGCCGCCTTGATGACGATTACCGAAGCGGCTGCGTACGAATGTGCGTCTTCTGACCTGCGCGCGCGAACCATGGCCCGATCCCCAACTTGCAGTTCTTGCTTCCGCATTGGAGTCGCATTCTTGACGTCTTTCTCGCCCGGCGCGATGCGGAGAATGCGAACAGAATCAGCCAGGTTCACGTGCGCATCCTGGCCAGCATCGGAGGTCAGGGTAAAACCAGCACCGTCGAGGGACTTGATCGTCCCGATATAGGTCTGGGCGGCGTCTTTGGGCGCGGCCTTAGCATCGGGCGTTGCATCCTGCGCCATTCCAGCTTGCGCGAGAACGCCCGCGAGCAGGAGGGCAGCAAACAGGTTCCTGCGTCGATCGAACCCTGGAATTGCACGCTCCTGCATGGCTTCAATTTAGCATTGCCACAATCACTAATGGATTGCTTTTACAAAGTTTTACCCAGATGTGACGAAGCGAATTGTGAGAGACGGAGACCGGTAAGACACCCACATTCTTCATGCTTCATCTCAGGCAGGGAGGGATGTTGGTTTTCTTTATTTGGCGGACCGGAGGCACAGGGGATGATTGTTGTGCCTCGGTGTTGTCGGGCGGTGTCAGTTTACGGTAAGGACCAACCTGCTGCTGGTGCCACC